>Ga0066903_100000787_pt1 | contig 21381 bp, 18 predicted proteins | sample PanSoiMetaGPlot1_FD_67491 | JGI IMG/M metagenome (GOLD analysis project Ga0066903, IMG submission 67491) | Tropical forest soil microbial communities from Panama analyzed to predict greenhouse gas emissions - Panama Soil - Plot 1 (version 2) | ecosystem: Environmental > Terrestrial > Soil >... | reverse complement strand
AAGGCGCGCGTGACGTCGTTCGTGCGGCGGCTGATGTTCGAGTCGACCGATCGGGCCGATGACGACCTGATCACGAATGTGAAAGCCGGCATCGGTCTCGCGCTGCTCTTCGTCGCTGTCGCCACGCTCGGCAAGAGCTCCGCGTTTCCCGGCTGGTGGTTCGGCGTGCCGGGCCTCCATCAGCTGGCGCTCACGCTCGGGCTCGAGTTCGGCACGCCGTACCCCGGATGGTGGGCGGCGCTGCCCGTCTTCGGCACGGCGCTGATCGTCTGGGCAGGCGCCGGCGCGTGGGTGAACCGCGCGATCCTGGGCCGGCGCGCGCTCGTCTACGTTGGCTTGATCAGCTATCCGTTGTATCTGTGGCATTGGCCGCTGCTCTCGTTCGTCCGCGTTACCGAGAGCGGGAATCCATCGCGCAACGTCCGCGTCGGCGCCATCGTGCTCTCGTTCGTGCTCGCGAGCCTGACCTACGAGCTGATCGAGCGGCCGATCCGCCGTATGGTGAGCCGGCGGACGCCGCTGCGGATTGCGGCGCTCGCCGCGTCGCTCGTCCTCATTGCGGCGTTCGCGTTCTACTCGTACCGGACGAACGCCTTCTCCTCGAGAACACCGCAGTTCGCCATCGCTGTCGATCCGCCGCTGCGCTCGCCGCGGCACGACGCCGACTGCAACCGCCGCTTTCCGACCGCCGGCGAGTACTGCCAGGTTTACGCTCCCGATCTCGACGTAACGACGGCGCTCGTCGGCGACAGCCACGCCGAGCATGTTCTGAACGGCATCGGGTCGTATCTCCAGCGAAGGAAGCAAACCGTCGTTCACCTCGGCGAGTCGGGCTGCCCGCCGCTGCTTGACGTCGAGCGCTCCGCGCTCGGCGCCGCCGATACGTGCAGAACCGCGAACATCTCGGTGCTCAACTTCGTCGCGTCGGACGCGGCGCTCTCGATGGTCGTACTCTCGTTTCGCGGCGCCGCCGATGTCAGCGGTCCGCTGAACGGCGACGCGACAGGGCAACCGCGCATCACGTACAAAGCCGCGGGCACCTCGCTGTCGGCGGCCGAGTCGATTCGCAGCGCTCTCGATCGCACCATCTACTTTTTGCTCGCTCGCAACAAGACCGTCTGGCTGTTGCTGCAGGTTCCGGAGCTCGGGTTCCCGATGGACCAGTGCGCCGGCCGGCCGGTCAGCTTCTCGAGCCACGTGCGCACGCCGTGCGCCGTGCCGAAAGACGACGTCGTGCAGCGCCAGGCCGAGTACCGCCGAATCGTCGACGACGTCAAGCAGAGTCATCCGTCGCTCGACGTCTTCGACCCGATGCCGACGCTGTGCGACAACCGCTGGTGCTACGGCGAGATGGACCACGTGCTCATGTACGTCGACGACAACCATCTGAGTCGCGCCGGCTCGCTGCTCTTCGCGAGCAAGTTCACCTTCTAGACGCGATGCCGGCTGCCGTCAGGCTCGATCGCGTGTCCAAGCGGTACCGGACGGGCCGCGCGAGGACGATCGTCGATCTGGTCGCGTCGAACCTCGACCGGCTGCGCGGCAGAGAGGACGACGTCCACAGCGCCACGCGCGGGCGCATCGGGTCGACGATTCATGCGTTGAACGACGTGTCGATCGAAGTCGAGAAAGGCGCCGGCCTCGGCGTCATCGGCCGCAACGGCGCCGGCAAGACGACGCTCCTCAAGCTGATCTCGCGCGTGACGTGGCCAACAAGCGGCACCGTCCGCGTCGGCGGACACGTCGTCTCGCTGATCGAGCTCGGCGCCGGCTTCCACCCCGAGCTGACGGGACGCGAAAACGTCTACCTCGGCGCGGGGCTGTTCGGCCTCACGCGCCGCGACATCGACCGTCAGTTCGACGCGATCGTTCAGTTCGCCGACGTCGAGCGGCTGATCGACACGCCAATGAAGCGGTACTCGTCAGGGTTGTACGCGCGCCTCGGATTCGCCGTCGCGATCTACTGCAATCCCGACATCGTGCTCGTGGACGAAGTCCTCGCGGTCGGCGACGCCGCGTTCCGCCGCCGTGCGCTCGAGGCGCTGCGCCGGCTGATCGGAGAGGGCAAGACCGTTCTCTTCATCTCGCATGACATGTGGAACGTGCGGCGCCTGTGCAGCGAGATCCTCTGGATGGACGAGGGTCGCGTGCGCGCGTACGGTCCAGCGGGCGACATCGCAGAGCGGTACATGAACGAGGTGAACCTCGAGGCGCTCGCGAATCAGGCGACGGCGCTGCAAAGCCATCGCGGCGGCACCGGCGAGGTCCGATACGTGTCGGTGGAGCTGGCCGACGCGGCCGGCCGGCCGGCGACGCTCATTCACGCGGGCGACACGCTCGTCGTGCGCGCCCGGTACCACGCACGGCAGGACGTCGCGCGTCCGGTGTTTCAATTCGCCGTGATCGACATCGACTCCGGCATCGTGATCACGACGGCAACGACGTCGCCGAGCGACGTACCGCCGCTCGTGTCGGGCGACGGCGCGATCGAGTGCCGCTTCACACGGCTGCCGCTTCGGCCGCGGCAGTACGTGATTCGCCTCGCGATCACCGACAGCCATCAACTGGCCTCGTACGACACGGTCACCGCGGGCCCGCGTTTTGCCGTCACCGGCAGCGGCCGCGGCGTCGACGGCCTCGCCGACGAAGAAGACGGCCTCGTGTCGCTGCCGTACGAGTTCGAGCACTTCGTGGCCGCCACCGCGTGAACACGCAGTCTGTATTCGTGTCCGTGCCGCACGGCACCAGCGCCGGCAACATGCTGCGCGCGGCAGCCCTGCTCGATCGGATCCGAGCGTCCGCGGCGTCGGCGACGATCGTGCTGCTGTCGCCAATGGCCAACGACCCCGCGTTCGTCCGCGAGTTCGAGCGGCCGAACGTCCTGATGCTCGAGGAACCGCCGCACACGCCCGCCGGCCTCGAGGCGCGCCTCTTCGCGATCGTGCAGGCCAGCTATCTCAACGCAGGCCAGACCGAGTCGGTCGTGATTCGTCGTCAGGAAGCCAAGGCCAGCGGCACGATCCGCCGCATCGGCGCGAAGGCGCTGCTGGGCCGCGTGCTCGTGGAGCCCTTCACGCGGCGCGGGTCCCGCTACGCGCTGTCCGACTCTCTCGTTTCGCATCCGCCGATGGAGCGGCTCTTCGACCAGTACCGCCCGAGGCTCGTCGTTGCGGCCAACCCAGGCCTCGTGTTTTCGGAGCTGCCGCTGCTGCGAACCGCCCGCCGCCGCCGCGTGCGAACGATGGCGATCGATTCGAGCTGGGACAACTACACGAACAAGCTCGTGCCGGTCCGGCACGTCGACCGCCTGCTCGTCTGGAACGACATCATGAAGGCGCAGGCGGTGTCGCTGCACGGCTACGATCCGCAGGCCGTCGACGTCGTCGGAGCGCCGCAGTTCGACGTCTACTTTCACGGCGCGCCGCGCTGCACGCGTAGCGCCTTCTTCGCGCGCCTCGGCGCCGATCCGTCCCGCAAGCTCATCACGTTGACGACGACGCCCCGCTCGCTGTACGTGCACCACGCGTACGTCGTGCGCGAGGTGATGGCCGCGGTCCAGAGCGGCGCGTTTTGCGAGCCGGTACACGTGCTCGTGCGACTCCACCCGCGCGACGAAGTCGACGCGTACCGCGAGTTCGCGAACACGCCGAACCTTACGATCGAGAAGCCGTTCCGCGACACCGTGAAGGTCGCCGACGGCCTGGCCATCGACGTCATGCCCGAGCACCAGCGGCACCTCGCCGACACGATGCACCACAGCGACGTCGTGGTGAACGTCGCGTCGACGATCACCATCGAGGCGTGTATCTTCAACACGCCGGTCGTCAACATCGCGTTCGACGAGGGGACGGTGCCGTTCGTCCGCTCGGCGGCCCGCTACTACCGCTTCACGCACTACGTGAACATCACGAGCCGCGGCGCGGTGCGCGTGGCGTGGTCGCCCGCAGAAATGATCGCGCATGTGAAAGCGTACCTCGCCGACCGCACCCTCGACGCCGACGGGCGCAGGCAGGTCGTCCTCGACCAGTGTCAATTCACAGACGGCGGCTCGGCGGCGCGGGTGGCAGCCTGCGTGGCGGATGAGCTGTCGGAAGCGCATCAGGTCGCGCCCGGCACGATCGGCGCGCCGCAGCCGTTGTGAGGATCTGTCACGTCGCGCCGGAGCTGCTGCCGGTGCCGCCCGACAAAGGCGGCGCGATCGAGCGCTGGATTCGTGACGCGTCGCGGCGGCTTGCGGCGAGAGGGCACGACGTCCACGTGGTGTCGCGCGATCACGGCGACGGCGTGTCGGAACGCCAGCTCGACGGCGTCTCGCACCACTTCGTGCGGATTCCCACCACGATCGATCGCGGGCAGGCCGGCGTGATGTTCCGCGGCGCGTGGTACTTCGTGAAGGCGGCGGCCGTGGTCGCGCGACTGAAGCCGGACATCGTACACCACCACAGCCGTCCGTCCGGTGTGTTCTGCAGCCACTTCCAGGTGCCGAAAGCCAGGCACGTGCTGTCGCTGCACAGCATGCGGTACGGATGGCCGTGCGTCTACGCGGGCATCGATCGCGCGGTCTTCGACGCGGCGTTCCGCGCGTGCGCGCGGGTGCTGTCGGTGTCGGAGTTCATCAGACGCCACGCGCTCGAATCGTACCCGCAGCTCTCGGGCAAGCTGGCCACGCTCTACAACGGCGTCGACGGCGGGCTCTTTCATCCGGGCGCCGCGAACGGCCGCGCGGCCGATCTGATCGTGTACGTCGGCCGCGTCGAGGAGCGGAAAGGCGTGCACGTACTCGTCGACGCGTTCGAGCGGATTCTCGCGGTTCGGCCCGGCGCGCGCTTGCGCATCGTCGGCCCGCACTCGTACTGGGCTGCGTCGCCCTCGTCCTTTTACACCGAGCTCGGCGAGCGATGCCGGCGCGTGCGCGGCATCGAGCTTCGCGACGCGACGTACGTGGACGACGAGCTGGCGGCGGTCTATCGCAGCGCGACGGTCAGCGTTGTGCCGTCGGTGTTTCCCGAAGCGCTTGGCCTCACGTCGCTCGAGGCGCAGGCCTCGGGCGTGCCTGTCGTGGTGTCCGACGCGGGCGGGCTGCCCGAGACCGTGCTCGAGGGCGAGAGCGGTCTCGTCGTCGCGCGCAGCAACGCGGGTGCTCTGGCGTCGGCGATCCTCGCGCTGCTCGGCGATACCGCGCGGGTCGGCGAGATGGGACGCCGCGCGCGCGAGTGGGTGATGTCGCGCTTCTCGTGGGATCGCATCGCGGGGGAGCTCGAATCGATTTATGCCGAGGTCGCCTGACGTGAAGGTCGCCTTGCGAGACGATGACACGTCGTTCTTCACGAAGCCGGCGGCGGTCGAGTCGGTGTATCGCGACATCTGGCAGCGGATGCCCGTCTGTCTCGCGGTCGTGCCGTTCGCGATCGGGTACAAGCACCCAGGCATTCCGGAGGAGCACTGGCACACCGGCGAGGCGTGGCCGCTCGATCGCAACGCGGAGATGACAGGCGCGCTTCGAGAGTGGATGGCGACCGGCCGCATCAGCGTCGCACTGCACGGCTGCACGCACCAGGATTTTTCGACGGGCTACGAGTTTCAGGCGGCACCCGATCCCGCGCGGCGCGTCGCGGAAGGCCGCTCGTTCCTGGAGTGGGTCCTCGGGGCGCGCATCAGCATCTTCGTGCCGCCGCACAACGCGCTGTCCAAGCGCGGGCTCTCGGCGGTGAGCGCGGCCGGGTTGAACCTGCTCGGATCGTTTCTGTCGTTCCGGCCGTCGATGCGACCCTGGGAATGGCGGACGCTGCCGAACTTCTGGCGCGTCCGGCGCTTTCGGGCCGCGACCGGGAGGCGCCGGCACGACCGATTTGTGTATCCGCACGTACTGCGCTACGGCAACCATGCGGAGTTCGGATGCCATTCGCTGATTCCGGGCACCACCGCCGACGAGCTGATTCGCGGCTTCGACGAAGCGCGTGGAGTCGGCGGGCACTTCTGCGTCGCGACGCACTACTGGGAGATCGATAGGACGCTGCACGGCGTGCTGCATCGCTTCCTCGACTACGCCTCGCGGTTCAGCGACGTTCGCTTCGTCGCGGCCGAGGAGCTCTTCGTCTGACTGCCGCGACCAAGTGGGGCGCCCGCGCCGCGAAGACCTACGACCGCGGCTACGCCGAGCGGTATCGCGAACGCGACGACGGCGGCGGCGCGATTGCCGAGCTCGGTCGATGGTTGAGCGCGGTCTGCGATCGATTCGACGGTCCGATCGACGTGCTCGATCTCGGCTGCGGAACGGGACGCTACTTCAGGTTCGTGCGCCGCGCGCGCACGCTGGTCGGGGTGGACGTCTCGAAGCCGATGCTCGACGCCGCTCGGCATCCGGTCGGCGAAGTCGCCGTGCGTTCGCTGACGCTCGTCGAGGCGGACTTTCTGTCGCCGTCGTTCGTGCCGGGGCGGTTCGATCTGGTCTACGCCATAGGCGTCCTCGCGGAGCATTCGCCTCTGGACCGCGCGCTGGCCGAGCGCGTGCGCGCGTGGCTCCGGCCAGGCGGCCGCTTCGCGTTTACGGCGCTCGACGTCAGCTGTCCGTCGATTCCGCGCACCGCGGGCCGCCGCGCGGCGGAATGGCTGCTGCCGATCGCCGGCCCGTTCCGCGCTGCGATCGGCGCGCGTCTGCTCAGCGGAGGCCTCTACGCGGATCGGCCGTTTCTCGAGCAGGTGCTGCGTGCGGCGGGCTTCAACGTCGAGACTATCGAACCGTTTCAGAGCGACGTGCACCTGCACCTGTTGACGGTCGCGAGGGCTCGTGCATGACGCGTGCGGGCGTCTGGTACGCGCAGCGTCCGGTGACGGTCCTCGGCGGCTTCGGATTCATAGGATCGAATCTGACCGATCGGCTTGCGGCGCTCGGCGCTCGTGTCACCGTGGTGTCGCACTCGCTGGATCGCCATCGAACCGCCGCGTTGGACGCTGAACGTTGCGGCATTCGCGTGCGCGAAGGCGACTTGCGCGACGCCGGCGCGATGCGGGCCGCCGTCGCCGGGCAGGACGTCGTCTTCAATCTAGCCGGTCAGTCGGGCGCCACCCAGAGCATGGAGGACCCATGGACGGATCTCGACGTGAACTGTCGCGGCAACCTCGTGCTGCTCGAGGCGCTGCGCGTCCACGCGCCGGCCGCGAAGCTGGTGTTCGTCGGGTCGCGCCTCGCCTACGGCCGCGTCGGGTCCGACGCGGTGCGTGAGGATCGCTCGGCCGACCCGCTCTGCATCCATGCGGTGCACAAGCTCGCCGTCGAGCGGTACCTCGCCGTGTACGGCGGAGCGTATGGATTGAATTTCTCGGTGGCGCGGCTCACCAACCCGTACGGGCCGGGGCAGCCCCGCGAGCGCTCCGCGTACGGCGTGATCAATCGACTCATTCATCTGGCGCTGTCGGATGACGCGCTGCCGATCTACGGCGACGGCCGCCAGCGTCGCGACTACATCTACGTCGACGATGCGGTGGCGGCGCTGCTGGCGCTGGGTGAAACGCCGGCATCAAAGGGGCGGATCTACAACGTCGGCAGCGGGGTCGGCACGCGGATGGTCGACATGGCGAGCACCATCCTGTCGATCGTGGGCGGCGGGCGCATCGAGCATCGCGAGTGGCCGCGGCTCGCCGCGCAGATCGAGACCGGCGATTTCGTCGCAGACGTCGCGCGCATCCGCAGCGAGGTCGGATGGGAGCCGCGCGTGCCGCTGCACGACGGCCTGACGCGGACGATCGCGTTCTATCGGGCGCACGCCGCGTGAGCGGTCGCGCCCGCGTCGTGTACCTGGCGCATGCGTTCATGGTCGGCGGCGCCGAAGAGATGGTGCTGAATCTCGTTCAGCATCTGCCGCCGCGCTTCGAGCCGATGGTCTGCTGCATCCATGAAGCCGGGCCGATCGGTGAGGAGATCCGGCGAACGGGAACGCCCGTCGCCGTCCTCGGCCTGGAGCCCGGGCTCCGGCATCCGTTCGACGTCGCCGGCATCCACCGGTACCTGCGCGACACTGCTCCCGCGATCGTGCACACGTTTCTGCTCACCGCAAGCCTGTACGGTCGCCTCGCCGCGATTCTCGCACGCGTTCCAATCGTGATTGGAACAGAAGTCAACGTCTACGAGCGCAAACACCGGCGTCACGCGTTCGCCGAGCGACTGCTGATGGCGGGCACGGACCGCGTCGTCGTCTCTGCCGAATCGGTGCGCGACCACTACGTGCGCCAGGTGCACGCCGATCCTTCCCGTGTGGACGTGATTTACAACGCGGTCGACTTCGCGCAGGCGGCGCCCACGCTGAGCCGCGCCGCGATCCGCGCGTCGATCGGCGTGCCCGGCTCGGCGCGGGTGGCGGGCATGATCGCCCGGCTCACCGAGCAGAAAGGCCATCGGTTTCTGCTCGACGCGCTGGCCGCGCGGCCCGAACTTTCGGACGTGCACCTAATCCTCGTCGGCGGCGGCGATCTCGAGCGGACGCTGACGACGCAGACAACGTCGCTGGGCCTCGCGCCGCGGGTGCATTTTCTCGGGCCGCGCCGCGATCTCGGCAACCTGCTGGCGGCGATGGACGTGTTCGTCATGCCGTCGCTCTGGGAAGGGTTGCCGTTGTCGCTCGTGCTCGCGATGGGCGCATCGGTGCCGGTTGTCGCGACGGCAGTCGCCGGCATTCCAGAAGTCGTCGACGACGGCCGGACGGGGCTGCTCGTGCCGCCTGCCGACGCGCACGCGCTCGGCGACGCGCTCGCGCGCCTGTTCACCGACGCGACGCTGCGCACCAGGCTCGTGCGCGACGCGCGCGCCTCGGTACTGCCGCGGTTCGGCGTCGATCGCTACGTCGCGTCGGTCGCGGCGCTCTACGACCACCTGCTCGGCGCCGAGGCCGCATGACGCTCGGCATCGTCTATCACATGCCGTTCTGGCGCGCCGGCGACGGCACGCTGCGCGAGGTCGAGGGCTCGTTCGCGCGCTACGTCGACTCGCTAGCGCCGTACTTCGACGAGGTGGTGCTCGCGGTTCCGTTCATGGACAGCCCGCGCGGCGACGGGACGCCGGTCCGATCGACCAACGTTCGAATCGCGCCGCTGCCGTTCTTCGACGGCCCGATGCACTTCTACCCGCGGCTGCCGATGATTCTGCCGCGTCTTCTTCGATTCGTGCGGAGCGTCGACCTCGTGCACTGCCGCGTGCCCACGCCGGCCGGCGTGTTTGCGTACGCCGCGTCGCGGCTGCTGAACCGCCGGTCGTTTCTTCTCGTGGTCGGCGATCTCGAGGCGCTTCGGCCGACCTTGCCATATCGCGGCATCAAGAAAATGCTGTGGCGGCTCTATACGGGGTTCGAGGAGCGGAACCTGCGCTGGATGACGCGTGGCGCGATGACGTTCGCGAACGGCGCCGCGCTGGCGCGCAAGCACTCGCGGCCAGGCCGCGCGTCGATTGAAACGCGGACGACGACGATCAGCATGACCGACGTGAAGAGCCGCCCGGACACGTACGCCGGCGGCCGCGTGCGGCTCCTGGCGGTCAGTCGAATCGATCCGCGCAAGGGGCTCGGCGTGCTGCCCGGCGTGGCCGCCGCGCTTCACGCGCGCGGACTCGACGCGTCGGTCGACATCATCGGCCCGGTCGTTGGCGCGCCGGGCGAGGCGGCGCGCCGCGAGATCGAAGCCGGCGCGCAGGCGCTCGGCGTCGCGGACCGCGTGCACTGCGCGGGCGCCGTGCCGCTCGATCGCCTGATGCCGCTCTATGGCGAATACGACGTGTTCGTGCTGCCGACGCTGCCGGGCGAAGGGATCCCGCGTGTGCTGCTCGAAGCCATGTCGGCCGGCTTGCCGATCGTCACGACGCGCGTCGCCGGTATTCCGAGCCTGATCGAGCACGAGCGCAACGGCCTACTCGTGGACGAGCCGACGCCGCAGGTGATCGCGGGCGCAATCGAGCGACTGATTGCGGACGACACGCTGCGGCGCGCGCTGATTGCGGGTGGATATGCGACGGCGCGCGCGCACACGCTCGAAGCGCTGGCGGAGCGGATGATGGGCGACCTCTCGTCCAGTCTCGGCATCGCCGTGGTGCGCAATCCGCAATCCAATCCGCAATCCGTCAATCCGCAACCAATCCGCAATCCTCAAACGGCAATCCGCAATGTCTGAGCCCGATCGCATCTGCTTCGTGCTGCCGTCGCTGAACGGCGGCGGCGCCGAGCGCGCGGCGGTCCACATCCTCAACGCACTCGACGGCCGGCGCTGGACGCGATCGATGTACCTGTTCACACGCGAGGGGCCGTATCTGGACCAGCTCCAGTCATCGATCGAGCTGGCGTCGGGATCGAACGGCTCTCGCGGCGGACGCTGGCTGGATCTTCGCCGATTCATCCGCGCGACGCGCCCCCGCCTGGTAGTGTCGTTTCTCAGCTACTTCTCCGTGCTCACAGCGGTCCGCAGCGCCGGCGTCGGCGCGCGCGTCGTCTTCAACCAACAGACGCCGATGTCGGCGTTTCTCGCCGACGCCGACTACCACTGGCGCCGGCCGTGGCGCCGACGCGCGTTCTCGATTGTCACGCGAATCGGATATCGCCTCGCGGATGCGATCGTGACGACATCTTCGGGCGTCGCGGACGACCTGTCGGCGGCGTTCGGCGTGGCGCGGCAGCGGATTCGCGTTGTGCACAACCCGGTGGACGAGCGGGCCGTCGCGGATCGTTCGGCCGAGCAGCTGCCGCCCGCGCACGACGCGGAGTGGAGCCGCCCGGCAATCGTCGCCGCCGGCCGGCTCGCGGAAGCGAAGAACTATCCGCTGCTCATCGACGCGCTCGCGGTGCTGCGGCGGCGCGTGCCCGCGCGGCTCTTCGTGCTCGGCGAGGGCGAGGCCGAAGGCGTGCTGCGTGCGCAAGTCGATCGCCGCGCGCTCGCCGGCGCCGTCGTCTTTCTCGGTTTTCAGCTCAACCCGTGGAAGTACATCGCGCGCGGCGACGTGTTCGCGCTCACGTCGCGCTACGAGGGGTTCGGCAACGTGCTCGTGGAGGCGATGGCCTGCGGTGTGCCGATCGTTGCGACGAGTTCGCCGGGCACGCGCGAGATCGTCACCGACGGAGTCGACGGATTGCTCGTCGAGCAGCACGAGCCGGAGGCCGTCGCTTCGGCGCTCGAGCGCGCCCTCTCGGACGAGCCGCTGCGCCGCCGCCTCTCGGACGCGGCGCGGCGCAGCGCGCGGCGCTTCGCGCTGCCGGCCGTCGCCGCAGCCTACGAGCGTGTGTTCGCCGAGGTGCTCTCGTGACCGGCTGGCTCGGTCTGTCCGTACGAACGTGGCGTCTGGTCGCCGCCGCGGGTCTGGTCGGCGCCGTCGTGTACGTGCTCTCGCCGCTGACGGTGTGGTTTGCCTTCGCCGCGGTCGCGATCGTCTCGTGGGCCGAGCGCGGCGTCGAGGGCGGGGAACGGCGATGGCTGCGGCTCGTGCTCATCGCCGCAATCGTGCTCCGTGTCGCTGCCGTGTTGGTCCTGTTCACGATCACCAATCACAAGACGACGCCTTTCGCGACGTTCTTCGGCGACGAGGAATTCTTCATCAAGCGCTCGATCTCATTGCGCAATCTGGCGCTCGGCATTCCGATTCACTCCGCCGATTTCATCTACGCCTTCGACGAAGTCGGCGCGACGTCGTATCTCTATCTGCTCGCGGCGATTCAACTGCTCGTCGGTCCCTCGCCGTACGGCGTGCATCTGGTCGGCGTGGCGTTCTACCTCGCCGCGTCCGTGCTCCTGTTTCGTCTGGTGCGCCGGACGCTGGGCCGTGTGCCCGCATTCGCCGGGCTGGTGCTGCTGCTGTTTCTCCCGACGCTCTTCGCCTGGTCGGTCTCCGCGCTGAAGGAGTCGGCGTATCTTCTCCTGACGGCGTCGACCGTCGCGCTGGCCGAGGTCGTCTTCCGCGGTCGAACGTGGACGCGGCGGGCGGCGGCGGTGGTCGCAATCGCGCTGCTGATCGCGGCGGTCGAGTCGGTCCGGCGCGCCGGTGCCGCTCTCACCGCGGCAGGCCTGATCGTCGGGCTGGCGACGACGTGGATTGTGACGAGGCCGCGCATGCTGCTGGCGGCCGCGGTGATCGCGCCGATGGCCATCGGCGTCGTACTGAGCCGGCCGACCCTTCAAGTCCGAGCGTTCCAGAACGTTCGACAGGCGGCGCAACAGCACGCGGGACACATCAACACGCCGGGCGTCGTCTACAAGACGCTCGACGATCGCTTCTACATCAGCTGGTTCGACCTCGGCGACATGCGCTTCTTCGAGCAGGCGCGTTTCATCATCCGCTCCGTCGTCGCGTACGTCGTGGTGCCGCTGCCGTGGCAGGCGCGCTCGAAGGCGATTCTCGCGTACCTGCCCGAGCAGGCGCTGTGGCTGCTGATGGTGGCCCTGATGCCGTCCGGATTCGTGCGGTCGCTGCGTCGGGATCCGCTCGTTGCGTCGCTGCTGCTGGCGATGGCTGCGACCGCCGCTGCTGTAGTGGCGCTGGTCAGCGGCAACGTCGGCACGCTCGTGCGCCATCGCGGCCTGGTAATCCCCTACATGGTGTGGCTGTCGGCCGTCGGCGCCTCGGAGCTCTACATCAACTACGCACGGCCGATGCGCCGCGGCGAGATTGGACTGAGATGACCACCATCGACGAGAACGCCCGCCTCGTGGGCCGCGTGAACGTCATCGATATTGCGGTCGCGCTGATCGTCGTCCTGCTGCTGCCGGCCGCTTTTGGTGCCTACCTCATGTTCCGCAATCCTCCGGCCAAGCTGTCGGCGATCGATCCAACGCGTCTGTACGAGGGCAACCAGGTCAAAGTCCAGATCACCGGGCGCGATCTGCGGCCGTTCATGCGTGTGTCGTTCAACGACGTGCAGGGCAAGTCGTTCCTGATCAGCAGCCCGACGGCCGCTCTCGTCGATCTGCCGGATCTGAAGTCCGGCGTCTACGACGTCGTGCTGTACGACTACCGACAGGAAGTCGATCGGCTGCCGAAGGCGTTCACGATCATGCCCATCCCGTTCCAGCCGACCCTCGAGGTCGAGCTCGAGGGCGCGTTCGTCGGGCTGACCGAGGCGCTCGCGAAGGACATCGTCGTCGGGCTCAAATTCCCTCCCGCGGACCGGACCGCCGCGGAAGTGCTCGCGGTTGCGCCGAGCGTGCCCGGCCACCTGCGGCTGCGAGCGGGCGAGTCGATCCTGACCGTGCCGACCAAGGAGCTCGAGGTCGCCGCGACGCTGCGGGCCTCGTGCGTGCTCACCGGCAACCCCGATGGCACGAGCGGGTGCACCTCGTTCGGCACCGATGTCGCCGCTCCTCTCGCCGCCGGCACCGCGGTGTCGTACCCCGGGCCGCACGGCTGGCTCCGCTATCAGATCAGCGCCGTGCATCCGCCCGCCTCGACGCGGCCGACGGTCGACACACGCGTGCGCTTCGTCGGCGCGCCCGAGCTCCTTGCGCTGCTGAAGGTCGGCGATGTCGACACCGGGCCGTTCGCATCGGCTGCGGTGCGCCATGCCACGCTGACGGCGGTCGGCGCGCTGCGGCCGGCGGCGGCCGGCGAGGCCGCCATCGACGCCACGCTGCGCGTTCCGATCGATCGCGCGGGCGCCGAGTGGAGGTACATGAACAGGCCGTTCAAGGCCGGCGCGCCGCTGACCTTCGAGACGCCGCGCTACATCGTCCACGGCGACATCGTCAACGTGGGTGCTCTCCCACCGGTCACCGACAAGCCGTGATCGCAAGCGCAGAACCCCCGTTCCGGCGGCGCTGGCTGCAGTGGTGGACCCTCGTCGAGCGCTCCGCCGCGCTAGCCACGCAGCCGAAGACCGATGTGCGCGCAACCGACGCGGCGATCGAGTCGATTCTCGCGCGCAGCACGATCGGCCGCGCGGCCGACCGGATGCGGCTTGTCACGAGGCGCTGGTACGTCGATTCGTACACCGGCCGCGCGCTCATGACACTCGATCGGGAATGGACGATGCTCGATCGCGCCGTCCGGATCCGGAGTGTCGGCGTCGGGCTCGTCATCGGCGCGCTGACGACGTTGGCGTTCGAGCGGCTAGGATCGGAGCCCGTGGGCGTGTCGTTCGAGCTCGTTCCCGCGCTGTGTGCCTTCATTGGCGCGATCGCGGCGGCGTTCGCGGCGCCGTTGAGCCGCACGCTGAACCGATCCGGAGACCGATCCGGGGGTTGATGCGCGTGGCCGATCGCATTCGCCTCCTCGTGCTTTCGCCGATTCCGGAAGAGGGGGCCGGCTGCCGCTTTCGAATCGCGCAGTTTATTCCGTACCTCGAGCGGCACAGCTTCGAGGTCACGCTCCGGCCGCTGTTCACGACCGACTTCTTCCGTCAGGTGTACCGGCCGGGCCATTACTTGCGGAAGGCCCTGACGTTCACGCTGCTCTCACTGAAGCGGCTCGACTCGCTGCGCGACGTCTCGCAGTTCGACGTCGTCTTCATCTACCGCGAAGTGTTTCCAGTCGGCCCGGCGATCGTCGAGCGCTTGCTGACGACGGGCGACCGGCCGCCCGTTGTCTTCGATTTCGACGACGCGATTTTTCTGCCGAGCGTCAGCGATGCGAACCGGTTGATCGGCGCGCTGAAGCGGCCGCAGAAGGTCGCGACGATCATCGGCCGCAGCCGCCACGTGATCGCGGGCAATGCGTTTCTCGCCGACTACGCTCGCCGCTTCAATCCGGCCGTCACGCTCGTGCCGACCTGCGTCGACACGACGCGCTTCGTGCCGGCCGCCGTGCCACCCGCCCATCGAACGCCGATCGTCGGATGGATCGGCAGCCCCACGACCGCGTCCTACGTTCGCGACCTCGCTCCCGTGCTCCAGCGCGTGCACGCGAGCCACGCGTTCACGCTTCGCGTCAGCGGGGGAGGCGCGCCGCTCGAGGTCGACGGCGTGGAGGTCGAGAACGCCGACTGGTCGCTCGAGCGCGAAGTCGAGCTGTTCAACACGTGCGACATCGGCGTGTATCCCCTGACCGACGACGAGTGGTCGAAGGGCAAATGCGGCTTCAAGGCGATTCAATTCATGGCGTGCGGCGTGCCCGTCGTGGCGGCCGCGGTCGGCGTCAACCGCGACATCATTCAGGACGGCATCAACGGGTTTCTGGCCTCGACGCCGGACGAGTGGATCGACAAACTTCTGCTGTTGCTTGCCGATCCCGCGCTCAGGCGCCGGTTCGGCGAGGCCGGCCGCCGCACGGTCGTCGAGCGCTACTCGCTGGAGCGAACCGCGCCGATTCTCGCCGACACCCTCCGTCGCGTGGCGGACGCCACGCCGTCTCAGAGGAGGAAGTCCGCATGAGTGCTTCGACGCCGCGCAATTTTGCGCTGACGGGCGCCGCCGGCTTCGTCGCGCCGCGACATCTGAAAGCGATCAAGGACACGGGCAACCGACTCGTCGCCGCCGTCGATCCCCACGACGTCGTCGGCGTGCTCGATCGCTTTTTCTTCGATGTCCGGTTCTTCACCGAGTTCGAGCGCTTCGATCGCCACCTCGAGAAGCTCCGCCGCGGCCCCGAAGCCGACCGCGTGCAGTGGCTCAGCGTCTGCTCGCCGAACTACCTGCACGACGCGCACATCCGCCTCGCGCTGCGCGTCGGGGCGGACGTGATTTGCGAGAAGCCGCTGGTGATCAACCCGTGGAACCTCGACGCCCTGCAGGAGCTCGAGACGGAAACCGGCAGACGCGTGCACACGGTGCTGCAGCTGAGGCTGCACCCCCAGCTCGTCGCGTTGCGCGACCGGCTGCGCGCCGAGCCCGCCGGGAAGGAGCACGATGTCTGCCTCACCTACATCACTGCCCGCGGCCGGTGGTACGACGTCTCGTGGAAGGGATCCGAAGAGCGCTCGGGAGGCATCGTGACCAACATCGGCATTCACCTCTTTGATCTGCTGCTGTGGCTGTTCGGACCGGCGGCCGCTTGCGAGGTGCACGTGCGCGAGGCGCACCGAATCGCGGGGTTTTTGGAGCTCGCGCGCGCGCGCGTCCGCTGGTTCCTCTCGACCGACGCTGCCGATCTGCCGTTCGCGCCCGAGCCCGGAGTAAAAACGACGTTTCGATCGATTACCGTCGATGGACGCGAGATCGAGTTCAGCGACAGCTTTGCCGATTTACACACGCGCGTCTACGAAGAGGTGCTGGCGGGGAACGGGTTCGGCATCGACGACAGCCGCCCGGCAATCGAGCTGTCGCACCGTATTCGCACGACGGCCGCCGCGCCCGCGCCGTCGCGTTTGCATCCTTCGCTGGCGCAGGTCCGCGGTTGACAACCGTGACGCAGGCTCCTAAGCTATTCCGTTTCTATAGGGCGACGTAATTACGATCCTGATCAGGCTGAACCCGGCAAGAGGACATGGTGATGAGCGACGCGATCTTGGTGACCGGCGCAGGTGGATTCATCGGTGGACATCTTGTCGGCATGCTCCGGCAGCAGGGGCACGCCGTCCGCGCGATTGACGTCAAGCCGCTCGAGGATTGGTATCAGCGATTCCCCGGCGTCGACAGCCGGCAGCTCGATCTGCGCGAACTGGACGCGTGCCGCCAGGCCGCGGCCGGCATCTCGGACATCTACAACCTCGCGTGTGACATGGGAGGCATGGGCTTCATCGAGACGCACAAAGCCGAGTGCATGATTTCGGTGCTCATCAATACGCACATGCTCGTGGCCGCGCGCGACGCTGGCGTTGGTCGCTTCTTCTACTCGTCGTCGGCGTGCGTCTATGCGGCCGGCAAGCAGACGCGCGCGGACGTCACGCCGCTGAAGGAGGACGACGCGTATCCGGCGATGCCGGAGGACGGGTACGGGTGGGAGAAGCTGTTCAGCGAGCGGATGTGCCGCCACTTCCGCGAGGACTTCGGCCTCGAAACCCGCATCGCGCGCTACCACAACGTCTATGGCCCCCACGGCACTTACGACGGCGGGCGCGAGAAGGCGCCGGCGGCGATCTGCCGCAAGGTGATCGCGGCGAAGCTGTCGGGTGTCCCCGAGATCGAGATCTGGGGCGACGGCGAGCAGACGCGCAGCTTCACGTACATCGACGATTGCCTGCAGGGCACCAGCAGGCTGATGGCTAGCGACGTTCGAGAGCCGCTGAATATCGGCAGCGACGAGCTCGTCACGATCAACCAGCTGACCGACATCGTCGAGGAGATTTCCGGCGTGAAGCTGAAGCGCCGCTACGTCCTCGATGCCCCGAAGGGCGTGCGCGGCCGTTCGAGCGATAACACGCGAATCTCGCAGCTGCTCAGGTGGGCGCCGTCGATCTCGCTTCACGACGGGATGGAAAAGACCTACCGCTGGATCCACGACCAGATGGTGCAGCCCGCTGGCGTCCGGCGCGCATACGCGTGAACATCGGCATCGCACAACTGAACGCGATCGTCGGCGACGTCGCCGCGAACGCGGAAAAAATCCGGCGTGCCCACGCCGCGTCGAGCGCCTGCGATCTCGTGGTGTTCAGCGAGCTCGTCCTGATTGGGTATCCACCGGAGGACCTGGTGCTCCGGCCGGCGATTCTCGACGCGGCGCGCAGCGCCCTCGACCAGCTCGCGTCGGTGACGGTGACCGGGCCCGCGCTGCTCGTCGGAACGCCGTGGACGGACGACGGCGCTGTCTACAACGCCGTGGTGCTGCTCACAGGCGGACGGATCGATGCCGTGCGATACAAGCACGAGCTGCCGAACTACGGCGTGTTCGACGAGAAGCGCGTCTTCGTCGCCGGTCCGCTGCCCGATCCGATCGTCTTCGACGGGACGCGGCTCGGCGTGATGATCTGTGAGGACATGTGGTACTCACGGGTGGCGGCGCATCTGAAGGCGTCGGGCGCCGAGATGCTCCTCGTTCCCAACGGCTCGCCGTTCGAGCGCGGCAAGATGGACAAGCGCGTCCAACTCGCTGCCGAGCGCGTTCGTGACACCGGTTTGCCGCTCATGTACGTCAACCAGGTCGGCGGCCAGGATGAGCTCGTCTTCGACGGCGGCTCGTTCGTGATCGAAGCCGACGCGCGCGTCGTGGTGCGGCTGCCCTTCTGGCGCGAGGCGACCTGCCCGACGGGCTGGACGCAGACCGATCGAGGGTGGACGGTGGCACACGGCGGCGCCGAGACGTCGCCGCGTACGGCGGCCCAGACCTACCAGGCCCTGATGATCGGGCTGCGCGACTACGTCGACAAGAACGAATTCCCCGGCGTCCTGCTCGGGATGTCCGGCGGCATCGACTCGGCTCTCACCGCAGCGGTTGCGGTCGACGCCCTCGGCCCCGAGCGCGTGCTCGGCGTCCGGCTGCCATCGCAGTACACCAGCAGCGGAAGCCTCGACGACGCCGATGACTGCGCGTCGCGCCTCGGCATGCGGCAGGTGACGCTGCCGATCGGCGACGTCGTCGCCGCCATCTCGCGGACGCTCGCGCCTCTGTTCGGCGATCGCGCACCCGATGTCACCGAAGAGAACGTCCAGGCGCGTGTTCGCGGGCTGCTGCTGATGGCCGTTTCGAACAAGTTCGGCCCGATGCTCCTGACGACAGGAAACAAGTCGGAGATGTCGGTCGGCTACGCGACGTTGTACGGCGACATGTGCGGCGGCTACTCGGTGTTAAAGGATCTGTACAAGACCGAAGTATACGAGCTGGCGCGGTGGCGCAACGAAACAGTCCCCGAGGGCGGCCGCGGGCCTTCCGGTGAAATGATTCCGGAGACGATTCTCACCAAGGCGCCGACCGCGGAGCTTCGGCCGAACCAGAAGGATCAGGACACGCTGCCGGAATACGAGACGCTCGATGCGATCCTGCGCGGTCTCGTCGAGCACGAGCGGAGCGTCGACGAGCTGACGGCCGCCGGCTTCGCGCGGGCGGAAGTCAACCGCGTCCAGAACATGCTCTACGCCGCCGAATACAAGCGCCGGCAAGCTCCCCCCGGCGTGAAGACGTCGAGTCGCAGCTTCGGCCGCGATCGTCGGTATCCAATCACGAACCGGTTCCGCGAGCGCTGACGCGCCGCGGACGCGTTGTCACCAGGAGCGATCATGGGCAGGTGTATCTCTGTCGTGGGGTTGGGCAAGCTGGGCGCGAGCATGGCCGCCGGCATCGCCAGCCGCGGCATCGACGTGATCGGCGTCGATGTAAACCACTCGGCGGTCGACGCGGTGAACGCGGGACGCGCGCCGGTCCAGGAGACGGGCCTCGCGGATGTGATCGCGGTCAATCGCAGCCGACTGCGTGCGACGCTGGATCACGCCGACGCGGTTCTCAACTCCGAGTTGACATTCGTCATCGTGCCGACGCCGAGCGACGATCGCGGCGCCTTCTCGCTGCAGTATGCCGCGTATGCGTTCCGCGAGATCGGGCGGGCGCTCGCACAGAAGCGCGGTCGCCATACCGTCGTCTTGACGAGCACCGTGCTGCCGGGCGCGACACGCCACGGTCTGATTCCGGTGCTCGAGGGCTATTCGGGCAAGACGTGCGGCGTCGGGTTCGGCTTCTGCTACAGCCCCGAGTTCATCGCGCTCGGCAGCGTGATTCGCGACTTCCTGAATCCCGACTTCCTGCTGATCGGCGAGTTCGACGCGGCGTCCGGCGACCACCTCGCTGCCTGCTATCGCGAGTTCATCGCGAACGGCGCGCCCATGGCGCGGATGAGCCTCGAGAACGCCGAGCTGGCGAAGATTTCGATCAACGCGTTCGTGACGGCGAAGATTACGTTCGCCAACATGCTGGCCGACATCTGCGATCGAATGCCGGGCGGAGATGTGGACGTCGTATCGAACGCCGTCGGGCTCGACTCGCGGATCGGACGCCGGTACCTGACGGGCGGACCGGGCTACGGCGGGCCCTGCTTTCCGCGCGACAACGTCGCGCTGGCGTTCTTTGCGAACGCCGTCGGGGCCAGCGCCGACCTGCCGGAGACCGTCGATCGCCTGAACCGGAGTATCGCGCCGCGGATCGTCGATCAGGTTGCCCGCTACGTGCCGGCGGGCGGCACGGTTGCCGTGCTCGGCCTGGCCTACAAGCCCGCGTCGCACGTCGTCGAGGAGGCGCAGGCGATTCAGATGGTGAAGGCGCTCGTCGATCGCCAGTACCGCGTCGTCGCCTACGATCCGCTGGCGGGTCCGTCGGCGCAGCAGGAGATCCACGGCCGCGCCGTCATCTTCGATTCGGTCCGCAGCTGCCTGCGCGACGTCGACGCGGTGCTGGTCGTCAATGCCGATCCGGCGTTCACGGCGTTGACACCCGCCGACGTCAGCGACGGCACGCGCACGGTCACGGTCATCGATTTGTGGCGCTGCCTGTCGGCTGCCTTCGCGAGCGCGCCGGGCATCAAGTACGTCCCGTATGGCCGGGCCAGCAAGAGCCTCCCGATCGCGGCGATATCGGACCTGTGGCGTACGAGCGCCGCGAGGTATGTGGGCGTCTAGTCGCGCGCGGTGCCGCGTGACCCGCGCAGCATGAGCGTTTTCGTCCACCCCTCCTCGTTCGTCGACGAGGGCTGCGAGATCGGCGCGGACACCACGATCTGGCACTTCTCTCACGTCATGGCCGGATCGCGGATCGGCCGCGGCTGCAACATCGGACAGAACGTCATGATCGCGCCGCAGGTCGTGGTCGGTGACAACGTCAAGATCCAGAACAACGTGTCGGTCTACACCGGCGTGATCCTCGAAGACGACGTGTTCTGCGGGCCGTCGATGGTATTCACCAACGTCGTGAACCCCCGCAGCCACGTGCCGCGCAAGAACGAGTACCGCCGGACGCTCGTCAGGCGCGGCGCGACGCTCGGCGCGAATTCGACGATTCTCTGCGGTCATACCATCGGCTGCTACGCGTTCGTCGGTGCCGGCGCCGTCGTGACGAAGGACGTCCCGAACTTCGCGCTCGTAGTCGGCAATCCGGCGCGGCTCGCCGGATGGGTGTGCCGGTGCGGCGTTAAGCTGACGTCGGCGTCGAAGGCTCCGCCAGACGCGCGTTGCGCGTCCTGCGGCACGTTGTACGCCAGCGAGCTGAGCGGAGCGTCGATCCGTATCGTTCCTCCCGTTTGACATCTAACGTCTTTGTCTCGCGCGCGATGCCGGTCGCGCGCCCGGGCGCCTGATGCGTCAGATTCTCTTGAACAGCCGCGGCGCGGTCGTCGCGCGCGTGCCGCGTCCGATCGTGGACCGCGGCTCGGTGCTCGTCCGCGTCCAGTACTCGCTCATCAGCGTGGGAACGGAGATCGCTCCGCTGCGATCGGTTGCCGCCGCCGCACCTGACAGCTCCCGTGTCGAGCGCGGGATCGAATACGCGAGGCTCGCCCGACACTACCTCCGCGCCAGCATGCAGGATCCCGCGAAGGCGTTGGACCGCCTCAGCGCGATCGCACGGCGGCG
>Ga0066903_100000785_pt1 | contig 21399 bp, 17 predicted proteins | sample PanSoiMetaGPlot1_FD_67491 | JGI IMG/M metagenome (GOLD analysis project Ga0066903, IMG submission 67491) | Tropical forest soil microbial communities from Panama analyzed to predict greenhouse gas emissions - Panama Soil - Plot 1 (version 2) | ecosystem: Environmental > Terrestrial > Soil >... | reverse complement strand
TCACGCCTCTCCTCCCGCCGAAACCGTCACCAGGCGCGCGAGCGTCGCGTCGTCTGCGAGCAGCGTCTGACTCGACGACGCGTGCACGATCCGGCCGCGGTCGAGCACGATGGCATCCATCGTCAGTCCGAGCGCGAGGCGCGCGTGCTGCTCGACCAGAACGATGGCCAGTCCGCCCTCCTTCACCATCCGGCGGATCGCGCCCGACAGCTCCTGGACGAGGATCGGCGCCAGCCCCTCCATCGGCTCGTCGAGCAGCAGGACCCGCGGGTTCAGTGTCAGGGCGCGGCCGATGGCCAGCATCTGCTGCTCGCCGCCCGACAGCTCGTTGCCATGATTGCGGCGGCGCTCCTTCAGGCGCGGAAACAGCTCGAACACGCGCGCGGCGTTCCAGGGACCGGGGCGAGCCACCGACGTCAGGTGCTCTTCCACCGTCAGTGAGGGAAACGTCCACCGCTCCTGTGGCACCCAGCCGAGGCCAGCGCGCGCACGCCGGTGCGTCGGCAAGCCGCCGATCTCCGTGCCGAAGAGGCGCAGGCTGCCGGCGCCGAGCCGGGTGAATCCCATCATCGTCAACAGGAGCGTGGTCTTCCCGGCGCCGTTCCGACCCAGGACCGCCAAGCTGCCACCCGCCTGGAGCGCGATCGACACGTCCTCCAGCACGACCGCGTCGCCGTAGCCGGCCGTGACCCCTTCGAGGCGAAGAAGGTCAGACATGAGGGTTGTCTCCCAGATAGAGCTCGCGCACGCGCTCGTCCGCCGCGATCTCGGCGGGAGCGCCCTCCGTCAGCACGCGGCCGCCCGCCAGCACGGTGATCCGCCGCGCGAACCGGAAGACGAGCGACATATCGTGCTCGATCAGCAGGATGGTGACGTCAGCGGGCAATCCCTCGATCGTCTCGAGAAGCTCCGGGCTCTCTCCCGAGGGGACGCCCGCCGCGGGCTCGTCGAGGAGCAGCACGGTCGGCTTGCTCGCCAGCGCCAGCGCGATCTCGACCAGCCGTTGCTTGCGGTAAGGGAGCTGTCGCGTGAGCGTTGCGGCCTCGTCTTCTAGCTGCAGCTTCGCGAGCAGACCGCGGGCCTCTTCGAGGGCCGCCCGTCGCGATACGACGGGGCGCAGCCAGTCGCCGCACTCTCCGCGGCGTTCGCAGACGGCGAGCGTCACGGACTCGAGCACGGTCAGACCGCCGAACAGCGTGTTGAGCTGGAATGTGCGCGCGAGGCCGCGCTTGACGCGCGCGTGTGGCGGCATCCGGGTGACGCGCTCCGGCCCGAGCATCACCTCGCCGGCGTCCGCTCGGAAGACGCCCGTCAGGAGGTTGATGAGCGTGGTCTTGCCGGCGCCGTTCGGCCCGATGAGCGCGTGGCGCGCGCCGGGCTCCAAATTTAGCGACACGCCGTCGACGGCAACGAAGCCGCGGAAGCTGCGGCGCAGCCCCTCGGTGCTCAGAGCGCTGGCCATCGCCATCCCTTCCGCAGGAGCCGCGCCAGCGGCGGTTGCAACACGCGCCGATGAAGCCGCTCGAGCGCGCCAAGCAGGCCGCCCGGAGCCAGCAGTACCAGCAGCACCAGAACAGCGCCCAGCCAGAACTGCCAGTACACGGGGCTGATCCCGGCTAGCGCATCCTGCGCCGCGATGAACACGGTTGCCCCGAGCAGCGCGCCGTAGAGGCGTCCGGTGCCGCCGAAGGCGAGGATGATCAGCAACTCCGCCGACCGCTGGAACCCGAGCACGTCGATCCCAACGAAGCGCGTGGTCTGCGCGAGCAGCGCGCCCGCCATTCCGGCCACCACGGCCGAAAAGGTGAAGACCATGCGCAGGCGGCCGCCGACGTCCGCACCGATCGCGGGCATACGCCGCGCGTTCTCGCGGATCCCACGTAGCGAAAGACCGAACGGCGAGTTCACGAGCCGCCGTGCGAGGAGGAAGACGATGGCGAGGACCACGAAGCTGTAGACGAACGCCGTAGTGCCGTCGAGGCCGAACGAGAATCTGCCGAACAAGGTCGCGGCCTGCATATCCGACAGCCCGTCCACGCCGCCGGTGATCGAAGAGGCCTGGTTGGCCGCCTCAGACGCAAGCAGCCCGATCCCGAGCGTCACCATCAGGCGCGTCAGGTCCGCGCCGGGAACGACCAGGAAGCTAGCGGCGTAGCCGAACGCACCCGCGACGACCCCCGCAGCGCCGAGGCCCGACAACGGCTCGGACCAGCCGTGCTGGGCGAGCAGGCCGGCCGTATAGGCGCCCAGGCCGAAGAAGGCGGCATGACCAAGCGACAGGATCCCTGCGTAGCCGAGGATCAGATCCAGCGACAACGCGAACAGCCCTGCGATGAAGATCTGGCTCATGAACTGGCGCCGATCGGCGATCAGAAAGAAGGCCGGGATCGGAACCGCCCAGAACGCCAGCTCCAGTGGATGCCAGCGGGCGCGCCGAATGCCGGCTGGGTCAGGCGCGACGGCCATAGAGCCCTGCGGGGAAAAAGATCAGCAGCGCCACCATCGCTGCATAGATGATGAAGCTGCCGATCTGGGGCACGTAGTACTTGCCCGCCACGTCGACGACGCCGAGCAGGATGGCTGCAACCAGCGAGCCCTTGAGCGAGCCCGCGCCGCCAACCACGACGACCACGAGGAAGTAGACGAGGTACTTGAACGCGAACGTTGGATCCAGACCGAGGACGTCGATCGCTAGCGCGCCGCCCAGCCCGGCCAGCCCCGAGCCGAGCGCGAACGTGAAGCCGAACAGGAGACCGACGTTGACGCCCACGCCGACCGCGGCTTGCTGATTGTCGACAGCGGCGCGCAGCTGCGCGCCGAACCGCGTCCGGGTCAGCAAAAGGCCCAGGCCGGCCGTCACCGCCGCCACCAGCGCGATGAGAAACAGCCGGTAAGCGCCGACATCGATCCCGACGAGCGTGATCTGCCCGCGGAGAAAGGCGGGAAGCTGCACCGGCTGCTGCGACGGCCCCCACACCCAGGTGGCGGCGCCGCCGGCCATGAACGCGAAACCAATCGTGAACAGCACCTGATCCAGGTGGCTGCGGCGATAGAGGCGCCGGTAAAGCAGCCGCTCCAGGATTGCGCCGGCCAAGCCGACTGCGACGAAGACGACCGGCAGTGTGGCGAGGAACGGTATCCCGGCGTGGCTACAGAGCGTGACGCAGAGAAAGCCGCCCACCATCGCGAACGTGCCGTGGGCCAGATTGACGAAATTCATCAGACCCATCGTCACCGACAGGCCCAGGCTGATGAGGAACAGCAGACTGCCGTACGCGACGCCGTCGAAAACGATACCGACGAAGGCAGCCATCAGGATCCGACCCTCCCGTCCGGTGCTCGCTCCGATTAGCCCTTACCCGGGTCCTTGACCTTGGGGAACTTGTCGAACTCGACGTTGAAATAGCGGCCGTCGATCTTCTCGACCTTGCGGACGTAGACGTCCTGGACGACGTCCCTCGTCGCCGGATCGATGCTGATCACGCCGCGCGGGCTCTGAAGCGTCATCCCCTTGGCGGCGGCGACGGCCCTATCGCCGTCGATCTTTCCACCGAGCTTGTTCGTGATCTCGTAGATGAGGTGCATGCCGTCCCAGCCGCCCACCGCCATGAAGTTGGGATGCAGGCTCGCGCCCGGCACGCCGGCGTACGCCTTCTTGAATGCGTCGTTCTCCGCCGACTTGTGCACGGCGGAGTAGTGGTGCGTCGTGATCACGTTCAGCGCCGCGTCGCCCATGGCGTCGATCACGTCGTCATCGGTCACGTCGCCCGTCGCGATCAGCCGGATGCCCGCCTTGTCCAAACCGCGCTCCTTGAACGCCTTCATGAACGCGACCGCCGTCTCGCCGGCGGGCGTGAAGATGAAGACCGCCTCCGGCTTGGCGTCCTTGATCCGCTGGACGAACGGCGCGAACTCCGGGTTCTTGAGCGGCACGCGCAGCGACCCGACCACCTCGCCGCCGTTGGCCGCGAACACCCTCTTGAACGTCGTCTCGGCGTCCAGGCCGGGGCCGTAGTCGGTCACCAGCGTGTAGACCTTCTTGATCTTGTTCTTCGCGGCCCACTCGGCGATCGGCGCCGTCACCTGCGGCAGCGTGAACGACACCCGCAACACGTAAGGCGACTTGGCGGTGATCGCGCTCGTCGCCGCATTCATGACGATCATCGGGACCTTCGCCTCGGTCGCGACCGAAGCGACCGCCAGCGTGTTCGGCGTCAGGCCGAAGCCGGCGAGGAACGACACCTTGTCGCGCATCACCAGTTCCTGCGCGACGCGTTTGGCGAGGTCGGGCGCCGGGCCCGTCGTGTCCTTGACGACCAGCTCGATCTTCTTGCCGCCGGCCTTGTCGCCGTTGGCCTTCATGTACGCCCGCATGCCGCTCGTGATCTGCTGTCCATAGGGCGCGAACGGCCCCGACATCTCCACGACGACGCCGACCTTGATCGTGTCGTCGGCGGCGGCCGCAGGCGCCGCCGCCGAGAACACGCCCGCCGCCACCAACCCGAAAACGACAAGACGTTTCACAGCGCAATCACCTGCAGGCCGAACTGGATGCCCTTCGCGATGCTGGTCGTCCCGTCCGATCTGAGGCGGGTCCGGGTCCAGAAACCACCCACCATGAACTTCGCGAAGTGCGACTTGATCAGGTACTGCACGTAGCCGTCGAGCTGAAGGAACTCCCGATCCAGTCCGATCTCGCGGCCGGTCGGGTTCGTCGCGGACATCACGTCCGGCACGGTCGCGTACTGGACACGCGCGGCGGGCGCGATCCGTCCCGGGCCGACCGGCGGAGAGACGTAGCCGAGGGTGCCGAGGTAGAGCCGGTTCACCGGCTGGAATTTGTCCGTGAAGTAGGCGTCCGCCTCGGCCGTGAAGACGTGGTTACCGAACTTCTTGTCGAACAGGGCATCGACTGTGCCGACCCAGAGGTTGCCCACCTCCAGCGCCTCGTTCGGCGCCGGGATCACGACGACCGACCCACCCGCCTGGTGCTGGCCCCCAAAGCCGAGCGCCAGGATGTCCTTCTCGCCGTGGTAGGCGCTCTGGTTGTAATAGCCTGGCTCCGGGTCGAGGAAATTGAAACAGAGGCGCGCCGTGTACATGGGGCTGGCGTTCTGACTCTGCTGGTCGAGCTCCCAGGCGCCCAGGTAATACTTGCCCATGCCGCCCAGGACCTGGCCCCAGACCGCGATGCCCTGCTCGCGGCCGTACGGCCCGCTCTTGATGCCGTACGGAACCGGCGCCAGCGCGCCGGTTCGCGGAAACTGACCGCGCATCATCCACGAGTTGATGAACCAGGGGCCCGAAAGGTTGGCGCGGTCGAGCGGCAAGATCATCTTCCCGGCCCAGATGTTGAAAAGATCGTGCGGCTCGATCTTGATGATCGCGTCCTGGAGACCCGCCTGCGGGATGATCAGCTCCGCGTCGCGGCTCACGTCTCCCGGCTGTGTGTAATGCTGGGCCCCCAGGCTCGCCTGCCACTTGAGCCAGGGCGTGAACTGACCCCGGAACGCCGCCACCAGGTAGATCGTGTCCATGAAGACGTCGTTGAGCTTGTCGACCTGGGTCGGGTTCTCGATGCGGTAGCCGATCCTGATCCACGCGCCCGCGCTGACCTTGGGATCGAACAGCGGCTTCCCCGCCGGCGGCGGTGGCGGCGCTGGCGGCAGCGTGACGGGCGTTGAAGCCGCCTCCGCCGCGGGCGTGGGCGCCACGACGTCCCCGGGCGGCGGCGTCGGCCGCGGCGGCCCGGCAGATTCGCCGGGCGGCTCATCGGCCGCCAGCGCGATCGGCGGGGCGGCGACAAGCACCAACGAAGTAAGGACCAATGAAAACGAAACGAGCCCCCTGTACGTCTTCGTTGTTCGCGCCATCCTGTTCGTTCTCCTCGGTGGAGTGATCGACTGCTTGATCAAGTCAACTAATTGGTCCGCGAAAAGCCCGCGGCCGGCCGGAAGGCGCAGCCGCGGGCGAATCCCCCTCGCGACTCCTCTGCTCGTCTACTTCCCGAACTTGGCGATGAACTGGTTCCCGAGGACGTTCTCGCCCGTGGGGCTGCTCGCGTGACAGCTGTCGGAGCTGACCTGGCCCATGGTGGAGTCGAGGTTGAACGTTCCGGCGTAGTAGACGCCGTTCGCCGGATCGTTGGCCGCCTTGGCGCGGGTGTCGGTCAGCTCGGCGCCGCCCGTACCGGCGAGCGTGCAGGTGTGGCCCGCCTCGTAGAGCGGCTGGCCCGTGACGTAGATCTTCGTGTTCGGCGTGCTGTGCGAGCGCGCGTTCTTGATCATCGTCTGCACCTCGGCGTCCGTGACGCCCTGGCTCCCGAAGATGCAGATCATCATCCAGATGTCGGTCGGCTTGCCGTACATCGTCGCGTTGCTGTCGAAGGCCGACCAGGGGCCGCCGCTGTTGGGCGTCCAGTTCTGAACGACCTGGCCGCCGTACGCCGCGACCGGGGGCCACATCCGCATGCCACCGTCCCGCTGGTAACCCGTCGCGACGTTGACGGACATCGAGCAGCCCATGAAGCCCATCGTCCGCGAGGCCCCGCATCCGTACGTCGCCGACGTTCCAGACGGGCAGCCAGTCGAGCTGCTGCCGCCGGTGCCGGTCGTTCCACCGGTGCCGCTGCCGCCCGTACCAGTCGTGCCACCGCGTCCCGCCGCGCCACCGGTGCCGGTGCCAGCAGCGCCTCCCCGTCCCGTCGCGCCGCCCGCGCCGCCGCGGCCACCGCCACCCTGTGGGTTGGAGCCGCCGCTGCCGCCGCTCCCTGCGGCGCTGCCTCCAGAGCCCTGCGGATTGGAACCGCCGCTGCCGCCGGAGCCTTGCGGACTACCACCGGCGCCCTGCGGGTTGGAACCGCCGCTCCCGCCGGAGCCCTGCGGGTTGGAACCGCCGCTGCCGCCGGAGCCCTGCGGGTTGGAGCTGCCACCAGAACCCTGCGGATTGGAGCTGCCGCCAGAACCCTGCGGATTGGAGCTGCCACCGGAGCCCTGCGGATTGGAGCTGCCACCGGAGCCCTGCGGATTGGAGCTGCCGCCGGTTCCGGTGCCGCTCCCTCCGGTTCCGGTGGTGCTTTCACCGGGGCCGCAGGCGACGAGCCACAATGGGACAAGCCCGACGGCCAGTAGCGAAACGATCGAGGTTCTGTTTCTACGGTTTGCCATGGTCGCTTGCCTCCACGGGTAACGGGAACAATCGGTTTCTCGCGCGCGGCTCACTCAATCAGTCCCACCACGGAACTCAATGAGCGTTTCGATCTATTCGGGTCGTTTGGACTCAATGAGTGTTTCGATCTATGCGTTGATTCATTGCGTGAGCAGATCTCTGGACACACTTCGGCTACCCACCGATCCAAGGCGCAACTCACGGAGAGCTGGCGCCGACGCTCGAACAGACAGTGGCTTGTGCGCCGTCTGCAGCGATGGAGGTCGGTTCGTTACGTATATGCAGGATGAAGGGCGTTTCGATCACACAATCGTCGTTGCGCGACGCTTAAACACGTCATATCAGGCCGGCCAACGCTCCATTCCTGTCGGCAACGTTCGGCTGCGTGCCGAAGCTGTCGATCGCCACACCGAAGGCCTGCGCGATCGAGACCAAGAGGTGGTTGTTGGCGGTCCCGTTGAAATCGGCATCGCCCGGCTTGCACGCGAGATTCGCGGTCGGGCAGTCGGGCGGCGCTTTGAGCCGGCGCCCCATCCGGAACTTTCCGTTCAGTCCGCCCCCGAGCACGGTGGGGACGTTGCGCGTACTGTGGAGCGCGGGGTTGCCCATGTCGCTGCTCGCGTAGACGAGCGTGCTGTCGACGATGCCGTAGTCGGTGAGGCGGTCCATCATCCGCGCCACCTTGCTGTAGGCGTAGCCGTTGAACTTCGCCAGCAGCGCCCAGGTGCTGGGCGTGCCATTTCCCATCGGGTTGCCGTTCGTGCCGACCGGCGATCCGTCGTAGGTGTGCGCCACGCTGCCATGGTTGTCGGGCGGCAGGCCTAGCGGGTTCCCGTCGTATGAAAGATCGCCGAGGTACAACGTCGCGAACCGGGTGATGTCGCAAGCGAACGCGAGCGCGAGGAGATCGATGTGCGCGTCGGTGATGGCGTCGAAGTAAGGCTCACCGCCGAAGTACCGTTTGAGCTCCGGGAACTGCGTCGGATCGGGACGGATCGGGGATGACGGGCAAGACGGCATCGTGCCGGTCATCGGCGCGAGCTGCTTCTCCAGATCGGCCAGCGCCGTCATGTGCTGATCGAGCTTCTGCTGCTCGGCCGGCGCCAGCCGCGCCCTGAGACGGCCGGCGTCGGCATTGAGGAAGTCGACCAGCGTCTTGCCGAGGCGCTGCTGGCGCTGAGCCGCGTCGCGCGTCGCCGGATCGTCGCTGAGCACGAGCCCGCCGAACAGGCGATCGAATGCCCGCACCGGGTCGATGATCTTGGGCAGCGGCACGCCGCCCGCGCCGTAGGAGAGCGTCTCGCCGGTGGCGGCGCTGTCGGTCCCGACCGCCAGCTCGATGCTGGTGATTCGCGTGCTCTTACCGAGCCCCATATCCACTGCCAGAAACTGGTCGAGCGACGAGTTGCCGGTGCGCCCGAGCGACTCGTTGATTCGGCTGCCCGTCAAAATCGTCCCCGCCGAATCGTGACCGAACGCGTTCGAGAGCAGATCGATCCCCTCGATGACGAGCAGCCTGGACTTGTGCCGGTCGAGCGGCGCGAGCGGGCAGGCGGCGCCGGACGTCGGTTCGGTGAAGGTGAGGTCGAAGCTCGTCTCAGTGTCCGCGTCGCGCATCACCCAGGTCTCGGCCGCGACGCCGTGCGGGTGATACATCGTGACGAAGCGGAGCGGCGGGCTCTCGCCGGCCGCGTGCGCCACCGAATCCTCTAGGGTGCGCAAGAACGGAAAGGTGGCGAAGCCGGCGCCGACGGCGCGCAGGAACGACCGGCGGGCAGCGGAAACCTTCGGTGTGCGCTCTCTCATGGGCCGGTGCTCCGTTCAACGAAGCCGTCGCTCCGGACGAGCGCGACCAGCGTTTCGATCAAGTTCCCCTGCTGATCCGCGGGCAGCTTCTGCCACTCGGTCAGAAAGCTGTTCTCGGCGCCGGGCGCCGACCCGTCGCCGCGCCCGGTCGAGGCGCGGAACAACTGGCGCGCCATGCAAGCGCGCACCGTGGCGCTGCTGGCCAGCGCGCGCGCCAGGGCGTTGCTGTCGGCATAGGTCGCATCGAGATCTGTGCTCGTCCCGGCCACCGTGGTCGCGGTGTCGACGGGAAGCATGACGGTCCCTGTGGTCGTCTTGACGGTCTCCTCGGCGCGGAAGGCGCCCATACCGTCGTACTGTTCGAACGTGAAGCCGAAGTTATCGATGGTCTGGTGACAGCTGTTGCAGAGCGGATCAGCGGCGTGCGCGGAATAGAGGCCGCGCGTCGTCTTCGGCGTGTTGGGATCCGGCACCGGCGGGATCACGGTGATGTCGAGCTCGCTCGGATCGGGGAGATCGAGGCACGCCACCCGGCGCATCACCGCCACCCCGCGCTGAACGGGGTGCGACCCGGTGGCGGTGGCGAACCGCGATAGAAACGCACCCTGGTTCAAGATCCCGATCCGACTGCCCCCGAACGCGCCTGTGAGCATCGTCCGACCGTTCGGTCCGCCCGCATCGAGCCCGTAGTAGCCGGTGTAATAGGCGCTAATCTCGTCGCTGGTAGCGCCGTTGGTCGGGTCGATGATCGTCCAGTCCGCGCCCAGCAAATCCTGCAGCGTGCCACTGCCGTTGCTCAGCACCTCGTCGATGAACGTCACCGACTCCGCCACCATGGCGTCGTGGTTGGCCGCGAACGACGGATAGACGTTGCTGTCCTTGTCGACCGCGGCGATGCCGTCGATCCCGAGCCACTCGCGCACGACGCGCACGAGCCGCGTGCGCGCGAGCAGCGACGGCAGCAGGCGCCGCAGCTGTTGCTCGCGGCCGTCGGCGGTGGCGAGCGCGTCGACGTTGTCGAGCAGCGTCTTGTCGGGCGGCGCCGCGGTCAGCATGTACGAGAGCGCGCTGGCGGTCTCGTGCGGAGTCAGCGTCGTTTTGCCGGCGGGGCTGTCGACGGCGCTGTCGCCGAGCTCTGTCAAGTAGATGAAGCTCGGCGACTGGAGGATCGCCCGGGTCACGAAGTCGATCCCGTCGTCGTAGCTCCCACCCTCGGCCGCGGCGTCGTAGAGCGCGACCAGCGGATCAATATCGTCCGCCGTCAGAGGCCGCCTGTAGGCCTGGGCGGCGAACGAATCGATGAACGTCCGCGCGCAAGACTCGCCGTCGTCGATCGGATCGCTGCACGGAGCGAGGTAGTCGAACTGCCCGATTGCGCGCGCGGCCGCGATCATGTCCTGGGCGGCGCTGTCGAGATCGCTGGCCAGCACCGATGAGACGATCTGCGCGTCGTTGACCGTGAAACCGAGCTTCTGCGTGGCGTCGGGAGGAAATCCGGCCAAGGCCGACTGGGCGTCGACGCCCAGGAGCGCCGTCACCGAGGCCGCGTATTCGGCATTGGTCAGGCGACGCACGCGCGCCGGCAGCAGCGGGCTCTGCGCCGTGACGCCCCCGTCGGCGCCGCCGGTCTGACCTCCGGCGCCCGCGCCGCCGCGACCCGCGAGCCCGACGCCGGGCGCGATTGCGCTCGTGCGGTCGCAACCACCGAAAAGGACCCCCGCGACGATCAGAGCGAGCGCGAAGAGGCGTCGTCCCATTGTCACTTGGACAACTTCCCCACGGCGACGATCGACGCTTTCCAACGCTTATTCGCTCCTCGCGTTCGGCGCACAAGGAAGAGCGCGAAAGCCACGCCCACCCAAACGTCCGGCCCGGGCGCTGACGGGCCGGTGGCACGGCATCCGCAGCCACCGCCTCCGCCCAAACCACCTCCGGTCACGCTCACGCACTGGCCGCCCGCGCCGCACCGTGCCGCCGCGCAGTCGGTGTCGCAGCAGACGCCGGCTCCGCAACGGCCGCTCGTGCACTGCACGTCGAACTCACACGGCGCACCGAGCGCTGCCGCTTTCGCGGGCCCGCACACACCGTCGTCGCCGGAGACTTTGAGATCGGCCTTGCAGCGCTCGTTCGCGGCGCAGGTCCGATCGCAACAGATTCCGTCCTCGCAATGCCCGCTCGTGCATTGGTCGCCGCGCGTGCAGGGCTCGGGCGTGCAGCCGGTGGCGATCGGATAGAGCTGGCAGGCGCCAGCTCCATCGCAGAATCCGTTCGTCTGACAGGTCGCGATCCCGCTGTCGTTACATTCGTCTTCGGGATCGGTCCCGGCCGCGATCGGGCCGCAATAACCGTCGGCGCCTGCGCCCTTGACCTTGGCCGTGCACGCCTGGCACAAGCCGTCGCAGGCAGCGTCGCAACAGACACCGTCGGCGCAGAAGCCGCTCTGACAAACCCGACAGCCAGGAAGCAGACAATCCTTCCCCTGTCCTTCGTCGCACGCCTCGCCCTGCATTTTTCGCGGTTGACAGGTCCCGTCTGCGGCGCAGCGGCGAGCGTCGGGACAGTCCGTGTCGGACTGGCAGGGCGCACATGCTGGACTCACGCCGTTGCACGTCAGCGCACCGCAGGCCGGATTTCCCCCAGCGCCGGCGGGGAAAATCGTGCAGGTTCCGTCGACGGCGGCACCCTCGGCGATCGAGCAGGCGCCGCAGGCCCCGGTGCAGTCGATGTTGCAGCAGAGGCTGTCGATACAGTGCCCGCTGGCGCAGTCGGGATCGGCGGAGCAAGCGGCGCCGTTCGCGATTCCAAGCCAGTAGGCGTACGCGGCGCCGCGAAGCTGGTCGGTGTAATTGGCCCCGACCATGGCCTGGTCGGCCGCCAGCCCGACGGACCAGCCGAACAGGTCGGGCGCCACTCCATCGCTCGCGACGAGCTCCTGCTCCTCGCTCCACGGTTGGGTGGGACCGCCGGCTTGCGCGAAGACGTAAGCGGCGCCGCGACTGGCGGCGGATCCGAATGCTCCGATGACCGCGCGGTCGCCGGCCAACACGATCGCGTTTCCGAAACGGTCGCCGTCAGCGCCGTCGCTGGCGAGGAGCTTTTGCGCCTCAATCCAAGGCTGCGTGGCACCAGCGCTTCTCACGAAGGCGTACGCAGCGCCGCGAAGGTTGCTGTCCCAGTACGCCCCGACCAGGGCGCGGTCGCCCGCGAGCGAGACCGAGTTTCCGAACTGACTGAACTCGGCACCGTCGCTCGCCCCGAGCTTCTGCTCCTGCGTCCACGGACTGGCGCCGCTGCCGCTTCGGACGAAGGTATAGGCGGCGCCGCGATAGTTGCCGGGAACCGGCGCACCCACCAAGGCGCGGTCGGCCTGATCGGGGGCGAGCGCGACGCTCCAGCCGAACTGGTCCGTATCAGCCCCGTCGCTCGCGACGAGCTTTTGCTCCTCGGTCCACGCGCTCGCGCCAGCGCCGTCTCGGACGAAAACGTAGGCGGCGCCGCGGACATTGTCGTTCGAGTAGGCGCCGATCAGGGCGCGGTCGCCGGCGAGCGAGAGCGAGTAGCTGAAGTTGTCGTTCGCGGCCCCGTCGCTCGCGACCAGCTTCTGCTCCTCCGTCCACGAGCTGCCGTTCCTGACGAAGACGTAGGCCGCGCCGCGCGCGCTGTCGGCGTTATACGCCCCGACCAGGGCCCGATCGCCCGCGAGCGAGACGGACCAGCCGAACCGGTCGTCCTCGACCCGATCGCTCGCGACCAGCTTCTGCTCCTCGACCCACGAGTTGCCGCTCTTCACGAAGACGTAGGCCGCGCCCCGATAGAAGTCGTCTCCGTATGCCCCGACGAGGGCGCGATCCGCCGTGACCGAAACGGAAACGCCGAACTCGTCGAGCTCGGCCGCGTCGCTCGCCACGTTCTTTTGTTCGCCAGCCCAGGTCAGCGCGCCAGTGCGGCGGTCGATCGCGTCTCCGCCCGCCTTCACGCAGCTCCCAGCGGTCAAGATAACCAGCACGACGAGTCGCTTCATCGGCCTTCACCCTGGCGCGACCCACAACCCGGGGATCGGGTCCGCTCCGGTTTTCACGTAGACCTCGCCCGCGAGCTTGCTCGCCGCGTCCGCGCCGAGGAACGCCTGCGCCAGGGTCAGCCAGAGCTGGTTGTGGATGCCGGAGACGCTCTGGAACTGACCGCCCTGCAGACCTAGCTTCCCGCCGCCGAAGACGATCGCGCCGTGCCCCTCGCGGGTGTGAGACGCTTCGGCCACCTCCGTGATCATCGGGATCACGGTGTGGTCCAGCAGGCTGCCGCCCGCGGGGTCCTGCGGATCGACCTGCGATCCGAAGTCGTTGATGATGTCCGCCGTCTTCTGGAAGTACCAGCGGTTGGCATTGACCATCGCGTCCCAGACGTACGTGTTTTCAGCAGGACGCGGGCCGTTGAAAAACGACGCGCTCGGGATGCGGTGGCTCAGCGGGTGGTGCATCCAGATGGTGTCGGGATTGCTCGGATCGAGCCCCTTGAACGAGACGTGATTCGTGCCGGGCGACCACTGGAACGTCGCCACGCGGATCAGATCGCAGGCGAAGGCCGCCCGCAGGATCGCGGCGTGGGCCTTCCCGACGGCTTCGTGGACCGTCTCGTCCGACATGCTGGTCATCGGGTTGTCGTAGTCGCCGCGCAGCGAATCGGCGTCCTGACCTGTCAGGGAGGCATCGGGCATCGGCGGCACTGAGCAGGCGCTGACCGTTCCGTTGGCCGCGATCTGATCGCTGAGCTGGGCCTCCAGCTTGCGAACGGCGCCGGCGTGGCCATCGATCTTGTCGCGCTCGCTGGCCGGGCCTAGGGACTTCAGGCGATCGAGCTCGCGCAACGAATAGTCGAGCACGCTCTTTCGGAGCTTCAGCAAGCGCAGCGCATCGCGATCGGTGATCGCGCCGCCCGGCACGAGGCCGCCGAACAGATCCTTGTACGCGGTGAGCGGGCTCATCTCCGGCAGAAGCGGCCGGTGCTCCACGATCGTGCCGCCCGGGCGCGCCGAATTGATGGTCTGCTGTTCGTAGCTGTAGGAGAGGCACCGCGTCGACGTCTCGTACGAGTCGACGCGCTTGTCACAGATCGTGTTGTAGAAGCCGCGGCCGATGATCGTCCCGGCTTCGTTCCGCCGGGAGAGACCGGGCACGTTCTTGAGCAGGATCTGATCCCACGACGGGCCGCCCGCGCAGCCGTCGTCGTCTTCACCGCCGTTGGCGCGCGTTCCCGGCGAGCTGGCTCCCGTGGTCGCGAAGACCGTGCCGTCCTCGTGGCCGCCGCCCTCGCCCCGAATGCCGTTCATGTTGAAGCCGTGAATGATGATCGTCTGCGGGCGAAGCTCCGGCGTATCGAATGGGGAGACGATGTAGCCGGGCCCCTGCCCCGCCTTCGACGTCGTGTAGGCCGTGCCACTGCCGCTCGGAATGAACTGGTCGCGGATGGTCCCGACCGGCCAGTGCATCATGAGAAATCGGGACGGCGCGCCTGCGCCCTCCGCCGAGGCCTCCAGGTTGCGAAGCAGGATCTCGAGACCGAAAGCGCCGCCGACGCCGACCAGGAACGAACGTCGCGCGAAGCGATAAGACCGCATCTATTGTCCCCTCGAGCGGAGGGCGAGCGTGTCGGACGCCGCGATCTCGCGCATCAGCGACGCGAAGCTGCGGTCGGTCGCGGCGAAGCGATCGACGACGCCCTGAACGGCGCAACTCCCCGTCTGCGGCGCGCTGGCGAGGTCGGTGTTGTTGGCGCCGCCTCGAGACACCTCGGTGAGGGCATAGTTGATGAAGTTCATCGCCATGCAGCGATCGAGCGCGCCGCTCTTCGCGAGCGCCTGGGCGGTCTCGGCGGCGCTCGTCACCATCGCGCCCCCGACCGATGCAGGTAGGGTCGTGGTCGTCCAGCTCGCGTCGATCGGACGACCCTGCAGATCGGCCGTGCGGAAGCGCCCGACGGCGTCGTAAGGCTCGAGTACCATCCCGAAGGCGTCGAACTGCGTATGGCACGCGGCGCACTTGGGGACCGCCGCGCGAAGCTGGGCCTTCTCGAGCTCGCTCGCGTCGGCGTAGCTGGCGATGACGGCGGCGACCTCGGGATCGGGCTCGAGCTGCCCGGTCTCCGGATCCACGACCTGGGGAAACGACGGGTTCACGTTGCAGACCACCGAACCGTTCACGGCGAGCCCGCGCTTGACCGGCGAGCTGCCCGTCGAGCGGGCGCCCGAGAGCAGAAACGTCGACAGCGTAAGCAGGCCAGATCGATCCGGCGGCAGGTCGACCAACCCGAAGCCGTCCGGGTCGGTCTCGCTTGGTGGCGCGACGCCGTAAACCTCCGTCGCGATCGCGGCGCTGGTCCAGGTGTGCCGCGAGGTCAGAAGGTCGGTCAGTCGCCCCGACCAGAGGACGTTCTTCATGAACAGCTCGCCCTCATGGAAGATCGACGCCTCCAGCCCGGCGGTCACGGTCAGCCCTGGCGTCACGTCCGGGTTCAAGATCACGGTCGGCGCGTTGGTGAGAGAGAAGTACTTGATGAGCGCGCTCTCGAGGTTGGCGCGTGCCTCCGGCGTCGCGAGCAGGCGCGTCGCCTGCGCGCGGACCTGGTCGGGCGTGGCGAGTTTGTTCGAGGCAGCAGCTGCGAGGAGCTCGGCATCGGGAGGTCGGTCGGTCAGGAAGAAGGCGATCGCGCTCGCCAGCTCGTACGGCGTCAGCGGTCCATCCGTCGTGACGTCGGCGCCGAACTCGGTGCGATAGATGAAGCTCGGTGAGCTCAGAATGCCGTAGAGACCGTAGCCCAGCGCCTCGGCGAGGCTCGCGCCCGCGTCGCCCATGTCCGTCCAGAACTGTCCGGTGATCGCGCTCTGCTCGTCGACGGTCAGCGGGTGGCGAAACGCCTTCTCCGCGAACGACAGCAGGTATTGCTGGACGCACGCCTTGTCTGACGGCATTGCCCCGCACGGCGTGACCGTCGCAGCGTTCGCGGCGACGTAATTCATCGCGGACTGGGCCAGGCGATCCGATTTGGCGAGCAGGCCTTCGCTGACGCCGATGTCGCCGCTGATGGGTGGGAATTCGCGGTCGAAGATCGACGGCGGATCCTCGCCACCCGTGATGGTCGCGGCCGCGCTCATCCCGAAGAGCGACGTGTACGAATTGAACAGCTGATACTCCGACAGGCGCACCACGCGCTTGGCCGTGACGATCGGCGAGCCCACACAGGGGCCCGTGCTCACGGTGCCGATCGACGGCCTGGTGTCGTCGCCGCAGCCGATCCCGACCAGGGCCGCAAGCAGGCCCAGGCTGCCGATCAGCGCGCGGAAGCGCTCATTGAACGAAGTCACTTTCCACCAGCCAGACAGCCACGCCGGACCGGCTGTGCACGCCCAGCTTGTCGAAGATGTGCGCGACGTGGTTTTGCACGGTGCGCAGCGAGATCCCGAGCACCTCGGCAATCTCCTTGTTCATCTTGCCACGCGCGATCAGACGGCAGACCTCCAGCTCGCGCTCCGAAAGGCCGTGCTCGTTTCGAGGCACGACGCGGATCTGCACGCCGAGACAGGCCAGGACCGCGTCCGCTGCCGACGCATCCAGGTGTCCAGCCGTCACCTCCGCGGCGATCTCGCGTGCGATCGCGTCGCGGTCGAGCGGCGGGCGGTGAGGCCGTGGCTCACCCATCGCAAAGGCCATGTCGGCCACCGCGAGGATGCGCGCCGCCTGCACCAGCGAGCGTCCGATGCGGCTCTGCGTGTAGCCGGATCCGTCGAGGCGCTCGTGCGCCGCCGCGGCAATCTCTGCGACCGATCCGAGCACGCCGATGGGCGCGAGCACGCGCTCGGTGTAGTAGGCGTGCAGGCGGACCCGCTCCATCTCGCCCCAGTCGAGCGGTCCCGGGCGCATCCAGATGTCGTTCGGGACGCCGAGCCGTCCGATGTCGTGTAGAAGGGCCGCGCGGCGGAGTGTACGCGTAGCGTCGGCGTCGAGGCCCAGCTCGCCGGCCGCGCGTTCGGCGAGCGCCGCCACCCCGGTCGAGTGCCCGAGGAACAGAGGACATTTCAGATCCGCGAAGATCGCTAGCGCGCGCGCCACGGCGTCGACGCCGTTCTCGTCGGCGCACGCAATGGACCCCGGCTCCAAGGACAAGAAGCGATCGAAGATCTCTGGATCCTCGATGGCCGCCGACAGTTCTTCGTTGCCCTCGATGAAGAGATGTCCGAGGCGCGTGTCGAGCTCGTCCGCGGCCGCTCGACGTACGAGCGCGACCGCGCCGTCCCGCCCATGCTGCGCGTGCGCGATCACGCCGACGTGCCCGACGTGCGCGAGGCGCGTTGGCAATGCGAGTGCCTCAATGCCGAGTGGGAGCGGCGGGCCCTGACCGTCCCAGCGCTCGCTCAGCTGCGTGAGGGCTGACAGGATTCGCGGCCCAGCGCCGACGATCTCCGCGAGCTCCAGCGAAGTGCACCCGAGGTTGCCGAGCAGCGACACCCAGAAGGTGTCGTGAAGCTCCTCGGCCGTCGCTCCGGCCCGCCGGCCGAGCTCGACCGCGAGCACGACGGACCGCACCGCCCGTCCGTACGGCGCGTGGTTCGCGACGTCGAACGCGAGCGACAGTCGACCGAGGAGCTCCGCCAGCCGCACGCCGCCCGGCGCCGGCGCCGCGGCACGTTCGACGCCCCGGCCGGGTCGCTGCGGCGACTGGGTGAACGCGGGGCGTGAACGATATAGGGATGGAGCAGTGGACATACTTCCGCCGAGACACCGATCCCGATCAGGCAGCGCCGACTGCGCCAGCGCCGGCGGGACGCCGCCGGCTTGAATGCCTGCTCTCGTCTAGGCGTGTCGCCGAAGCGACGCGGCTGCGAGGATGAAGGTCGGTTCGTTACGTATATGCAGGCAGATGGGCGTTTCGATCACGAAATCGTCATTGAGCAATGCAGTACTGCTGCATCAATGCCCAGATCGCATCGCCCAGTACGACGGCGCCGGCGTCTGTCGGAAGGAAGTTGCCGGCGCCGATGTATTCGGGGTGGCCGGTGAACAGCATATTGAGGTCGAGGAAATGGCACGGAACGGTGCTCTGCTGACAGGCCTGCGAAACGAGCGGCCGTAGCTCGGCGACGCCCGGGATCGTCTGGATCTCGGGCGGGAGGAAATAAATTATGTGCTGGACGGTCCTGTCGCTCGCCACGTTGCTGAGTAGCTGGCTGAAGGCGTTCGCCGCGCTCGTCGCTGCGGCGGGGACGGCCGCCGCGCCGCCCGAGTTGTTGGCCTGGATGGTGTCCCATGTGCCGCCATCCAGGATCAGAACCTTAACCTTGGTGGCGCTGGCCTCCTGCGTGTCGTACTGGCTCGCGATCATCGACATCAAAACGGCGGGGGCCGCGCCCACGACATAGCTGTCGTTGGGACCGATAGCGTTCGCCGTGCGCGCGAGGTCCTCGACCCGGGGGACCTGGCCGCCGGGAACCAGAATCCACGAATCGCCGATCCAGAGGACCTCGTTCGCGCTCACCTGACCGTGAGCGCACGTCCCACCGTCATTCCCGTCACCGAGATGGATTAACTTGCCGCCGCAACCGACCATCGCGAGCGTGGCAAGGGCAAAGGAAATGACCGCCCGAAACCGGACCAACCGCCAAATGCTACCATCGACGAGATGATCCCGGGCGGGGCCCTGCTGGTGGCGCTCTTTTCGCAGGGCGCGCCAGCCGCTGCGCCCGAGGTCCCCGCGACGACGGTACGCCTGGACGTGCGCGGCGCTGCCGAGTGCACGCCGCGCAGCGATCTGGTGGCGCGCGTCGCCGCCCGCACGCCGCGCATCCAGTTCGCCGACGACGGGACCGTCCACGCCGAGGTCGTAGTGAAGTCGGCGCACCCCGGGAGCGTGGTCGCGGAGCTTGTCCTCGGCACCGCCCGGACCGAAGCCCCGCGTCGGGTCGTCGCAAGATCGTGCGGCGAAGCCGCCGACGCGATCGCACTGATCATCGCCGTCACGCTCGATCCGACGCTGAAGCGAAAGGCCGCCGCGGGCGAGGCCGGGCCCGTCGCAACCGCCGGCACACCGCCAGGATCGGAAACCGGCTCCGTCCCGCCACCCCCGGCAAAGCCGCCGGCCGAGCCCGCCGTGGCGAAGCCACCGGCGCCGGCGGTCGAATCGCCCGTGACCGCCGCACCGGCCGGGGCTTCGGCGACGAAGCGCCAGTTCGGCGCGGGCCTGGCAGGCCAGACCATCTTCGGCCCGGCACCCAATGTCATGCCGGGGATCGCGGTCTATGGGAAAGCCGCGCTCGATCGGGACACCATCTGGTCGCCGGCGCTGTTCGTCGGTGCAACGCATGTCTGGCGCGACGGCCTGTCCCAGCTGGGCGGGTCCGCCTCGTTCACACTCGATGCTGCCAACCTCGACGCCTGTCCCATTCGCCTCGGCCGGTCCGCGTGGACCCTCCACCCGTGCGCTTCGGCGCTGGTAGGGCGCATCGCCTCCAGCGGCGCCGACACCGGCAACGCAACCAACTCGGCGCGCCCGTTCGCGATCGCGGGTGCGGCCGTCAACGCCGGCGTCGGGCTCGCCAGCAGCGTCGAGATCTCCCTCCGACTCGGCGTCGGCGTGACCTTGATCCGAGACTCGTACCAGTTCGCGGCCAACACGTTTTACCGGGCTGGCGCCGTCACGACGTCCGCCAGCCTTGGCGTCGGCGTCCGTTGGTGAAGGACCGCTAGGGAGCGATGCCGGCAAGGGACGCCACCCTGGCCGCGAGCAGGCTGCCCCGGTGCTCGGCGACGAACCGCTCGGCGAGCACGCGCGCTTCCGACTGCTGCCCGAGCTTCACAAGCGCCTCGACCTTCAGCGCGGTCGCTTCCGGACGGAAGCTCCCGCTCGGATATTTGTCCTGATACCGGCGCAGCAGCTCCAGCGCGGCGCGATCAGCACCTTTCGCCAGCGCGTCCCGCGCGGCGTCGATCGACCCGATCTGATCGGCGAGCTCGCTGGCCGTCGCCGTGCCGTGGTTCCGGCGCGTCGGAGCCGGCGCAGTCGCCGGCGTCTCGGTCGCAGCCGCAGGCTCGGGCGCGACTAATTCGGGCGCGGGAGCCGGCAGCGGCGCCGGGACCGTCACCGCCGGCGTCGCGCGCGGCTGAGGCGGCGGGTGTTGCACGCGCGTCGCGACCACAGCCCCAGCGACCACCACGCCGACCACGCCGGCGGAGATCCAGGGCCAGATCACAGTCGTCCCGCCGGCCGCCTTGGAGATAGCCGCCCCGGCGGCCAGCGTCTTCACCGCCCCCGTCGTCACCCCGAAGGCCGCGGTTACACCGAGCGCCTTGGCCATCCGCGCGGACGCGGTCCGCGAGGGCCTGTTCTCGGTGGCAGCCTGGAGCAAGCGCCGCTCGAAGTCGGTCGCGTCCGCCGCGAGTAGGCGGTCGGGCAAATCTGCGGGCGGGCGGTTCATGACTCCCCTTCTTTCTCTAGATTCTTTTCCACGCGTGCGGCTGCGGCGCGGAACTGCTCGCGCGCGCGGCGCAGGCGCGACGCCACGCTGCCGAGTGGGATCTCTAGCAACTGCGCGATCTCGGGCGAGGTGAGCCCCTCGATCTCGTAAAGAATGAACAGCTCGACCAGATCCGGATCGACCTTCGAGAGAACGAGATCGCAGAGCTGCCAGTCGGCGCCCCGGTCGCTCAGATCTCGGCTGATCGAAAGACGCTGGTCCATGTCATCGTCCAGTTCCCAGCGAAGGACTTTGCGGCCCAGCGTGTGCGCCACGCGCAACGCCGTTGCAATCAAGAATGCCCGCTCGCTTCCTGGTTGAATGTCCTCGAGCCGCTCCGCCGCGAGAAGAAAGGTCTCCTGCGTCGCGTCCTCGGCTGTTTCCGGGTCTAAACCACGACGGCGGAGCGCGCGCCAAACGCTCGCGTGGTGTTTGTTGAAGATCCGCTCGAGGCGGACCCGGTCCGCCTCTGTAGGACTCATTCGCTCGGCGGGCGCTGCCATCATCCAAATCCTACGAGAGGACCCGACACATATGTATGCAGGTTGAGGGCCGATTCGATCACGAAAAGCGCAGGGACCGGCCGCGTCAGGGCGTGCTGACGACCTTCAGGATGACAACTCCGTGGCTCGACACGGCGTATGTAGGTCAGTTCACTTCCCGTAGCCGGCGGCGACGATGTTGGCCTGAAGGGCATCGTCGGTCGCTTTCGAATTGAAGCTGGCTGTAATCGCTCCTTCGAAGAAGCTACCGGCCGCGCCGGCCGCGTTGTCGCCGCCGATTCCGAGGACGATGCCACCGCCCTTGTTCAGGGTGGCGTACCCGCTCGGACGCGCTCCGCTCCAGGTCGTCGTGAGCGCTCCCGACCGCGCATCGCCGCCCTTGAGCACAAACGGTCCCTCATCCGCCGTCTTACCGTTCTGATT
>Ga0066903_100000784_pt1 | contig 21410 bp, 23 predicted proteins | sample PanSoiMetaGPlot1_FD_67491 | JGI IMG/M metagenome (GOLD analysis project Ga0066903, IMG submission 67491) | Tropical forest soil microbial communities from Panama analyzed to predict greenhouse gas emissions - Panama Soil - Plot 1 (version 2) | ecosystem: Environmental > Terrestrial > Soil >... | reverse complement strand
GCCTCTCGAAGCTCAAGACTTGCTACACGACCTGCGCCGCCATCAGGTCGCGCGTCACGGGTCGCGCGCCGGTGGCCGCTTCGACGTCGCTTCGATAGTGATTGAGGACAAAGAGCCGGATCGCCGACGACAGATTGCCATGCTGGCGCCCCGAATCGATCGAGCCGACCAGTTCCGATAGTGTCATGTGGCGCTCGCCCGCGACCTCCTTCAATCCCTTCCAGAAGGCGTCCTCGAGACTGACGCTGGTCTTGTGACCGGCGATGACGATGGAACGTTTGACGATTGTAGACTTCATCGCTCGTCTCCCCCTTGATCCGATATTCATATCGGGATCACGACGAAACTTCGTGTCTCACACGTGCTCTCGGCATGCCGCAAACATCTCGGCGCGCACGAACACGCAATTGATACGAAGGTCCCCCATTCCCGAGAATCAATGTCCCCGCAAAATGAGTCGACAAGGTGACGAGGCTTTGGCGTTTCGCGGACTGGGCAAGATAATTAACGGTGAGGTTCGGGCGCTTGACGGCGCAGTTTCCGTTGCCGGTATTTTCTTACGCGCACATCCTCCTTGCGCGTTCAAATCACGTAGCGAATCGCTGAGAAATGATGTCTAGAGGATTCTTCCGTCGAGTTGCTTGCTGGCGGGGATTTCAAAGGAGACAGCATGGCCAAGAGAATGAAACGCGCATCGGCGAGCAGGAAGAGCTCGAAACGCGGGAAGCGAAGCACCAAGCCCTCGCGCAAGAAAGCGACAACGCGCGCGGCGTCAAAGAAGGCAAAGTCCAAGGTGCGGCGGACCAGAGCGGCAAAAACTCGAGCCAAGAAAGAGGCGCCACCGCAAATCGCGGCAGCAATGGAAGCGCTAAGACAGGCGGCGGAGATGTCGGTCGCAACCGCGGTCAGCAACATGATTGAGGAGCGGCCGCCACGCAGGGTCGTCGTGACGGAGCATGAATCGGTTACCTCGCCGACCTCTATGGCGACTGGCGGCGAGCCCGAGCGCGAAGGCCACGGCCCCGAGGCCAAACCCGAGGCAGCGTAGCCCAGGCATCAGGCAGCGCTGAACGGCAACCTTGCGGCGCGAGGGTGCCATTGCGGGCGAACGATTTCGAATGCCCCGAGCACGCATTCGAGCGGGTTGCGTTCAGCCAGAGCCAAGCAGCGCAAGCAGGCGGCAGCGGAGGGCTCCGTTGCCTTGCTGTGGCAAGGTCGCCCGGGCAGTGGCGGCCGCTGGCGCATGATCCCGAAAAGTGAATACGGGTGTTCGGAAAAGATCATTCGCTACGAAGAAGCTGGAGCGAGATGCCGATTCGAAGAAAGGGCATCTCGCTCTAGTTGGTCGCGAAGCAGTAGATCAGGCCCGATCCGCCGGTGCTCACCAGGTTGGCCTGGCTGCAGCCGCGCGTAAGGTGCGACGAATTCCACGATTTCGACGCGGCGCTGTCGTCGAGTCCCTGCCGGTCATGATGGCCGACCTGGGCCGCGCCGGAACCGTTCCTGGTCCAGTTGCCGCAGGTCGTGTCGCCGTTGCCGGGCGGGAAGCAGCGGCCGTCCGGCGTTGAGCCGGTCAGGATGTCGTGCTCGTTGGGATCGTCGCCGATCCCATTGACCTCGTCGCCGTCCTCGTCGAGCGCCGTCTCTCTGTTGATGTTGTTGTTGCCGCTGTGCAGGTGATCGACGTTCTCGGCGATGATGACGCCCTTGGCATTGCGCCAGGGCCCTTGTCCGATCCGGTCACGCGCATTGATGCACACTGCCGAGCCGGCGCCGACAGCGCTCAGGTAGGCCCGCCAGGTACGGTGGCCGGCGCCGGCCGACTCGGCAAGCTTCTGGCAGTGCGCGTCGGCACCGGCCAGGCCACCGAGGTTCGCGCCGTCTCCGACGCCTTCGCTGGCGACGAAGAAGGTCATGTCGTCGTTTTGCTGGGCATGCAGGCCGGCACTCGAGCCGAGGAACAGGAGTGCAGCCCACGCCACGACGCGCAGAGCCGATCTGCGACACATTTGAGGCCTCCGCTTGACATTCGCTCGAATGGGGCAGCCGGCGTCGGCGATGAGCCGACGCGGCTGGTCGATCGCGAAGCTGCGCTAGTTGATCGCGAAGCAGTAGAACAGGCCGTTGCCGCCGGTGCTGACGAGCTGTGCCTGGCTGCAGCCGCGCGAGCGGTGCGATGAATTCCAGGACCTGGCCGCCTCGCTGTCGTCGAGCCCCTGTCGGTCATGATGGCCGACTTGCGCGGCGCCATCGTTGTTCCTCGTCCAATTGCCGCAGGTTGTGTCGGTGCCGGGCGGGAAGCAACGGCCCTCCATCGTCGAGCCGGTGAGCATGTCATGCATGTTGGGCGTGTCGCCGCGACCATTGACGGTTTCGCCGCTCTCGGTCAGCGCCGTCTCCTTGTTGATGTTGTTGTTGGCGTGCAGCTGATCGAGGTTCTCCGCGATGATGACGCCTTTGGCGTTCAGCCAGGGTCCTTGTCCAATGCGATCGCGGGCGTTGGTGCAGACCGCGGAGCCAGCCCCGACGGCGCTCAGATAGGCCCGCCATGTTCTGTTGCCGGCACCGGCGGCAGTCGCAAGGTTCTGGCAGTGCTGATCGGCGCCGACGAGGCCGCCCAGGTTGCCACCGTCGCCGGGCCCGACGCTGGTGACGAAGAAGCTCATGTCACTTTGCGCCTGGCTGGTGCTCGAGCCGAAAGACGCGAGCACAGCAAACGCAAGTATTCTCAAACTCAAACGGCACATTCGACACCTCCGCTTTTTGAAAAATCCCAACGGGTGTCGCGCTCCCCGCGCGGCGGCGGGAACCCTAGCACCCCTGACGCAGGCGCGACAGGCGGGGTACGACATCTCGTTCGGCGCTACGAGCATTCGTTAATTTCTACCAAGATCCCGGCTTCCAGGAGTCTGGCGGAATGTGGGCCGTGGGGCGATCGCTATCGCACTGCGAGGCCGGGCGTCATATAAGGAAAGTCCATTGCAAGGGAGACCGCCATGCCGCGAGGAGCCGCCAAGCGCGACCGGCCGCCGGCCGCGCCGCTCGCCGCCGCCGCATTCGACTGGCAGGACCCGCTCGACCTCGAAGGCGAGTTGACCGAGGACGAGCGGATGGTGCGCGACAGCGCCCGCGGCTATGCCCAGGACAAGCTCTTTCCGCGCGTGCTTAAGGCCTATCGCGAGGAGCGGTTCGAGCGCGAGATCGTGACCGAGATGGGGGCGCTCGGGCTTCTCGGCGCAACGCTTCCGGAAGAGTACGGCGGCTCCGGCCTCAGCGCTGTCGCCTATGGCCTGATCGCGCGCGAGATCGAGCGCGTCGATTCTGGCTACCGCTCGATGTTGTCGGTGCAGTCCTCGCTGGTCATGCATCCGATCTTCGCGTTCGGCACCGAGGAGCAGCGACGCAAGTACTTGGCGCCGCTCGCCGCGGGCGAGATCCTCGGCTGCTTCGGTCTCACCGAGCCCGACCACGGCTCCGATCCCGCCGCGATGACGACCCGGGCCGAGAAAGTGGCGGGCGGTTACCGGCTCACGGGTAACAAGATGTGGATTTCGAACGCGCCGGTCGCTGATCTTGCCGTGATCTGGGCAAAGCTCGACGGCGAGATCCGCGGCTTCCTGGTCGAGCGCGGCGTCAAGGGGTTCGCGACTCCCACCATCGAAGGCAAGCTGTCACTGCGTACATCGATCACCGGTGAGATCGTGCTCGACGGCGCGCTCGTCGGCGAGGACAGCCTGCTGCCGAACGTGTCCGGCCTGGCCGGCCCGTTCGGCTGTCTCAACCGCGCGCGCTTCGGCATCGTCTGGGGGGCGATGGGTGCCGCCGAGTTCTGCTGGCACCGTGCGCGGCAATACGCGCTCGATCGCAGGCAGTTCGGCCGGCCGCTGGCGGCGAGCCAGCTCATCCAGAAGAAGCTTGCCGACATGCAGACCGAGATCGCGCTCGGTCTGCAGGGGGCGCTGCGGCTCGGCCGGCTAATGGACGAGGGGAGGGCGGCGCCGCCCGCGATCTCGCTGATGAAGCGCAACAACTGCGGCAAGGCGCTCGATATCGCGCGGCTGGCGCGCGACATCCACGGCGGCAACGGGATTTCCGACGAATTCCACGTGATGCGCGTGATGGCGAACCTCGAGGCCGTGAACACCTACGAGGGCACCCACGATATCCATGCCCTCATTCTTGGCCGTGCGCAGACCGGCATCCAGGCGTTCTCCTGAGCGAGCATTGGATCGCGCATGCTTGTCGCGCGCATACTGACGGCAAGTCTGATGGTCCTGGTCGCGCCCGCGGCCGCGCAGGCGGACGCGGTCTCGGACTTCTACCGCGGCAAGAATCTCAACCTGATGATCGGCTCGGGTGTCGGCGGCGGCGTCGACCAGGTGTCGCGCGTGGTCGCGCGTCATCTCGGGGCACACGTGCCCGGCAATCCCACCGTGGTGCCGCGCAACATGGGCGGCGCCGGCGGGCTGCACGTGCTCAACTACATCCAGTCGGTCGTGCCCAAGGACGGCGCCACCATCGGTGTGGTGCTGCCGTCGCTGGTGTTCGACCCGCTCTTTACCGGCAAGACCGAAGTCTACGATCCGCTCAAGCTCAAGTGGCTGGGCGGGCCGGCGCGCTACGTCAGCGTCGCGATGGCGTGGAACGCGGCGACGCCGGTTCGTAAGGCCGAGGATCTCCTGACCCACGAGCTCGTGGTCGGCGCCGCCTCCGCCGCTTCTAACAGCGCCACCGATCCTTACGTGATGCGTGCCATTCTCGGCTTCAAATATCGCGTCGTCACCGGTTATCCGAGCGGGGCCGACATCGACCTCGCGATGCAGCGCGGCGAGACCCAAGGACGCGCCAACATCGCCTGGTACGGGATCAAAACCCGCAATGCCGAGTGGCTGCGCGAGGGCAAGATCAGCCTGCTTTACCAGATGGGTCTGAAGAAGCATCCCGACATCCCGACCGAGGTCCCGCTCAGCCTCGATCTCGCCCGCACGCCCGACGATCGGCGCATTTTGGAGCTGAAGTTCTCCGCCTACGACGTTGGCTACGCCTTCATGGCACCGCCCGAGACGCCTTCTGAGCGAGTTGCCGCGCTCCGCGCCGCGATGATTGCCGCGGTCAATGATCCCTCGTTCCGGGCCGACGCCGCACGCGAATTGATCGAGGTCGATCCGGTCGCCGGCGCCGAAGTCGAGGCGATCATCGGCAGCGCCTATGCGGCGCCGGCCGATGTGCTGGCGCGCCTCAACACCGCGATGAAGCCGCCAAGGTAAAGGGCGATCGCCTTTCCGACGGCCGGGTGTGCGCCTGTAACAATCGCGACAGATCTCGCACGTTCTTCTTGCCGTGTTCAGGGCGGAGGAGATCGGGCGCTCATGTCCCTGCCGTCAGTTGACGACAGGCGCACGTCGGCGTTGCGAGGCGAACACCACAGGAAATCGCGGATGCTCTCCGCAATTTCGCGGGCATGCGTTTCCAACGCGAAGTGGCCGGTGTCGAGGAAGCGGACAATCGCACTGGGATTGTCGCGCTTGAACGCTTCAGCTCCCGGCGGCAAGAAGAACGGATCGTTCTTGCCCCACACCGCCAAGAGCGGCGGCTTGTGCGTCCGGAAGTACTCCTGGAAAGACGGATAGAGCGCGACGTTGCTCTTGTAGTCGCCGAGCAGGTCAAGCTGCACTTCATCGGCGCCAGGTCGGGCGAGATAGAAGTTGTCGAGCGAATATCCGTCCGGCGACACCATCGTCGGGTCGGGGACGCCGTGCGTGTACTGCCAGCGGGTCGTCTCCGGCGTCAGGAAGGCGCGCAGCGCCTTTCGGTTCGCCTGCGACCGGTCTTGCCAGTAGGCCCGGATCGGGGTCCAGCCCTCGCTGAGACCTTCCTGATAGGCGTTGCCGTTCTGCGAGACGATGGCCGTGATCCGCTCGGGGTGGCGCACGGCGAGCCGGAAGCCGGTCGGCGCGCCGTAGTCGAAGACATAGACCGCATACCGATCAAGGCCGACGACCTCGGTAAACCGATCGATCACCCGCGCAATGTTGTCAAACGTGTAGTTGAATTTGTCCCGCGGCGGCATATCGGATTGACCGAACCCGGGAAGGTCTGGGGCGACGATATGAAACCTGTCAGCGAGAAGCGGGATCAAGTCGCGGAACATGTGGCCCGCGCTCGGGAAGCCATGCAACAGCAAGAGCTTGGGCGTATCCGCTCGCCCCGCCTCACGATAGAAAACCTTGAAACCGTCGACGTCGGCCGTGCGATAGCTGATGGGCGCCATTTGACCCTCCTCTATGTGTAACCTCGACTTCTCCGTCGAAACCGTTATCGCCTGAGGAGCGACAACCGCCAGTTCCAACCCGTAACGGCTCGGGTCAGCGGCCGGCTACGGAGTCGATTGCGTCGCGGATCACATCGACAACCGCTTTTGGAGCGGTGACGATGGGCGTGTGATCGACCGCGTGCAGCTTGATCTTCGCGTTCATGCGCTGCGCCATGTAGCGCTGCGTCTCCGGGACGATCATGCGATCGTCTTCGGCGACCAGAAACCAGCTCGGAATCTGCCTCCAAAGCGGGCGCCCGACCGAAACGGTGATGCAGCTCAGCGATATCGGCCGCTGCACGGCGGCGAGCACGGCTCGATCCTCCGCGGATGCATTTTGCGCGAACGCCGTTCCGAACGCTGCTTCGGGCAGCCAGATCAAGCCGTTGCCGTCCGGTGCAAGCTTTGGCGCCTGAGGATGGGGTTCGAGGCGATAGAACACGTCCGCGACTTTCTCGCCCTCGTCGGGCGCAAGAGCGGTCACGTAAACCAGCGCCTTCACTCGTTCGGGGCGTGCCAGAGCGATGACCGCACCCGCATAAGCATGTCCCGCCAGCACAATTGGCCCTTCCGTCCGGTCCAAGCTGCGGTTTAGCGCGCCGACATCATCAGCAAGCGATGTGAGCGGCAGCGGCGCCGCCAACACCGTCACGCCGTCTGCTTTGAGCGCCGTGATGACCCGCGCCCAGCTCGATCCGTCCGCCCAGGCTCCGTGCGCAAGCACCACACTCACATTCTTCACTGCCATCTTCTTGCTCCTGACATCGCGGAGCCTCGCCGGCTGATAACCAGTTCAGAAATCAGCCGACGACAGCGCGCCTGCGCTTGCTTCGGCTGAGCAGCGAAGGCCGGTCAGCTGGTCCTGTCTGCACAGCTTTGTGCAGACGGGAGGTGGTGCGAGTCTGTATGCAAGGAGACGGGCGTTGCCGACTGTGCGATGCCACGCCATTGCGATCCTGCATGGACCCTCAGTCCAACGCCTCCATCCAGTCGGCGATGGCCCGCCCGATCTCGTGCGGCGAATCTTCCTGGACGAAATGGAGTCCCGCGACCGTCACCTCGGTCTGCGCTGGCAACTTCCGTGCGAAGTCGAGATTGACGCCGCCGGCGATGAGCAAACCGGGTTCGGCCTTCACGAACAGCTTGGGCACACGGCTCGTCGCCAGCCAGTCCGCATAGGCGGCTGCGATTGCAGTCACGTCGGCGGGGTCGCCATCGATGGGGATTTGCCGGGGCCACGTCAGCGTCGGCCGTCGGCCCTCGCCAGGCGTGGCGAACGGCCGCCGGTAAGCCGCCATCTCCTCGGCGGAAAGCTTGCGCAGGATGGCCCCTGGCAGGATCTTCTCGATAAAGAAGTTGTCTTGCAGGACCATCGCCTCGCCGGCTTCGGAACGCAGTGCCTTCAAAGCTGGACGCATATTCAACTTGTCCCAGTGGTCCCAGCCCTGCGGCTGCACGATCGCCTCCATGTACGCGATAGCCTTCACGGCCTTGCGGTGGCGGTTGGCCCAATCGAAGCCGAGGGCCGAGCCCCAGTCGTGGACGACGAAGGTGACCCGCTCGCGCACATCCAGGGCCTCGAGCAGGGCGTCGAGGAAGCGGCGGTGCTCGACGAAGCGATACGAGGAGGGGCCACTGTCAGGCAGCTTATCGGAGTCGCCCATGCCGATCAGGTCGGGGGCGATGCAGCGGCCTCGCGACTGCAAGTACGGCAACACGTTGCGCCAGAGATAGGACGAGGTGGGATTCCCGTGCAGCAGCACGATGGGGTCGCCCTCTCCGACCTCCACGTACGCCATTTCGCGGCCGAGGACCTGCCGCCGCTTCTTTTGGTAGGGAAAGGCCGCGGAGATTTTGTTCGCTTCCAATACCGCAGAGACCATGTTCGCTTCTCCTGTACTAGAAGCCGCCCAACCATAACCACCTAAACCGCGCTTGGCAGGTTATGCCGCGGCGGCCATAACTTGTCAACGGCCGTCTGACAGGTTATGCGATTGGAACTTTTCCTCGCTTCGAAGGGCGCCAATCGTGCACCACAGACCGCCTGCGATTTTCATTGCCGACTCGCTTGGCCTCGATTTCCTGAACTCCATCGCGACACCGCTCGATGAACCAGTCGACTGGCTCCACAGCGGCGACGGCCTCCTCAGTTGGCTGGCTCAAGCCAGGCTTGTGCCGGCCGACGAACTCGATGAGTTGAAGGCGCGAGCGATGCCCGGTGAACTGGACAAGGTTGCGGACCAGGCGCGTGCTCTGCGCGAATGGTTCAGGGGCTTCGTTCACAAGCATATGGGCCGGCCGCTCACGCCCAAGGCGCTTCAGGAGCTGGATCCCCTGAATAGACTCCTGGAGCGAGATGAGGCGTTCAACCAGATATCACGGCATCGCGACGGCGGCGGCGGTCGCCTGGAGCTGCGCATGACGCGGCGCTGGCGATCGCCTGAGTCTCTGCTGCTGCCGATCGGCGAAGCCCTAGCGAGGTTCGTGTGCGAGGAAGATTTCGCCGATGTCAAAGCGTGCGAGGGACACAGCTGCACGTTGGTGTTCGCCGACCGAACGCGGAGGCGGGCAAGACGATGGTGCAGCATGGCGATCTGCGGCAATCGCGCCAAACAGGCGGCGCACCGTAACCGGCTCAAGAGGAAGCAGTGACACGTAACAAGCCCCGCAGGCGGAACGGTAGGCGGAGCTCCTAAATGCCCCGATCGTCGGGCGGCTCCGCCTTGATGGCGCCAATCCTCACTTGATCTGCGCGCGCAAGACGTTCTCGACCGCGCGGTCGAACGAGTCGCTGCCGCGGACCGGCGCCTTCTGCCGCTGATCGGCCACATAGGCGTCGCGTCGGCGCACGAGCTCGGTCATACGCTCACTGAGCGCGGCCCGTTCTTTCATCTGCCGGTCGACATGGGCCTGTCGTTCGGCGCCGGACATCTTGCGCAGAGGCTCGGGCAACTCGTCCTCCGGCACGGTGGACAGAGTCCGCCGGCCCGCCTTGACGTCGGCGGTGAGATCGCCGCCGCCGGTGATGGCGTCGGCGCCCGCGCTTGTTGCGCGCTGCTTGGACAGGTAGCCCGCCATGTCGGAGGCGGCCGCGTTGGGCGCCGCGCGGTATTGCTCGCTGCGTTCCATGACGCGTTGTTGCTGCTGGCGCGGGCCGTAGGGAATGATGGTGTGGTTGATGCGGCCCTGCAGTTCCAGGATGTCGCGGTCGTACGGCGTTTCGATCATGACCACGGGACCGCCGTCCTGCGGGATCGGAATGTAGTCGCCACGGCCCATCTGGGCGATCTCACGCCAGACCCGCTCGGTATCACGGGCATTGCCGGCCTGGACCGCGTTGACGGTGATCCCCTTCGAGCGCGCGAGCCGCATGACGTCGGGATATTTCATGTCCTGCGGATAATCCATGTGGGGCGGCGCGTCGCCGACCAGAAACATGATGCGGATCGTGTCGCGGCCGTAGCTCCAGGACAGCTTGGTCGCCGCCACGAACAGCGCCTCGTTGACGCTCTCCGGCCAATCGCCGCCGCCTTCGGCGCGAAGCTTGAGCAGGTCGGCGTAGAGACCTTGGATGTCGGTGGTGAGATCGAACTTTTTGGTGACGTAGATGTCGCCAATGTCGCGATAGGCGACGAGACCCATGCGGATCTCGGCGTCGGGCGTGCAGTCGATGACTGCCGTGGCAATCGACCAGATCTTACGTTTGGCGCCTTCGATCAGCGGCCCCATCGAACCGGTGGTGTCGAGCACGAACGCAACCTCGACGACGGGCTTTCCGGCTCTTCCGTTGGGCGGCGCGTCGGCGCGCGCCGCTGCTGAACCAAGTGCGAGAGCAAACGCAATGACACCTGCAATGTGTCGCAGCATGACGTTCCCTCCAAACGCCCCCAACGTCGCCCTGAAGTCGCATGCTCGATGAGATTCGGGACCGCCTCGGGCCGCAATTGCGGCGCCCCATCGGCGGATTCGCGGTAAGTTTGGTGTGTGTCGCGGCGGCAACGACAACGCTTTTGCCGCAGCGCAAAGCGCGTTAAGAGTGCCGCCATGAATGTCGATGGCAAGCCCATGCGCACGATCTGGCTCGAGCCTGACGGCACGAGCGTCGGCGTCATCGACCAGACCGTGCTGCCGCACCGTTTCGCCACATTGCGGCTGGCGACGCTGCAAGACGTGGTGCGCGCGATCGTGACCATGCAGGTGCGCGGCGCCCCGCTGATCGGCGCCGCCGCGGCTTATGGCGTGGCGCTGGCGCTCAAGGCCGACGCCTCCGACGATTCGCTCGAGCGCGCCTATTTGGCGCTCGTTGCCACGCGCCCGACCGCGATCAACCTCAAATGGGCGCTCGACGAGATCATGGCGGCGGTGCGCAACCGTCCGCGCGGCGAACGTGTCGCCGCCGCCTATCGGCGTGCCGGCGAGATCGCCGATGAGGACGTGGCCATCAACCAGGCAATCGGGCGCCATGGGCTGAAGCTGATCGAGGCGGTCGCGGCGAAGAAGAAGCCAGGCGAACGCGTCAACGTGCTCACCCACTGCAACGCCGGCTGGCTTGCGACCGTCGACGTCGGCACCGTCACTGCGCCGATCTATCTCGCCCACGACCGCGGTCTCCCGGTCCATGTCTTCGTCGACGAGACGCGGCCGCGCAATCAGGGCGCCGCGCTGACCGCCTGGGAGCTAGGCCGGCACGGCGTGCCGCACACCGTCATCCCCGACAATACCGGCGGCCACCTGATGCAGCACGCGCTTGTCGACATGGCGATCGTCGGCACCGACCGCGTCGCCGCGAACGGCGACGTCTGCAACAAGATCGGCACTTATCTCAAGGCGCTCGCCGCCAAGGACAACGGCGTGCCGTTCTATGTGGCGCTGCCGTCCCCGACCATCGACTTTTCCCTCGCGGACGGAAGCGCGATCCCGATCGAGGAGCGCGCCGCCGAGGAAGTCGCCAGCGTGACCGGACGCGCCGCCGACGGGCGCATCGAAACGGTGCGGATCGTGCCTGACGGCTCGGCGGTCGCGAACTACGGCTTCGACGTGACGCCGGCGCGCTTGATCACCGGCCTGATCACCGAGCGCGGCGTGATCGCTCCGTCACGCGAGGCGCTCGCCCGGGCTTTCGCCGAGCGCGCGGCTGCGGCAGAATAGTTTTCGCTCTCGCGCGCCGCTTGCGCGGGCAAAGCATGCGATAGTTGGGAGCGTGGCGTGCGTTTCGTCGAGCGTGGCACCGATATTCCGTTACCGGGAATCCTGCATTCCATGAGCCAGAGCTCATTGGCCGCATCGCTGCCCGTGGACGGCCGTCAGTCGGCGACCGCGCTCGCCATCGCGCGCGGCACGACGCGGCTCCTGCACTCGTACGGGCATTGTGTCGTGAGCGAGTTGCCGCTGCCGTCGGGGCGCCGCGCCGATCTGGTGGCGCTCGCTACTGACGGCACGTTCTGGATCGTCGAGATCAAATCGTCGATTGCAGATTTTCGTGCCGACGCGAAATGGATGGACTACCGCATGCATTGCGACCGGCTGTTCTTCGCCACAACCGTCGACGTGCCCTGCGACATCTTCCCGAAGGATACCGGGCTGATCGTGGCGGATGCATTTGGCGCCGAGATTGTTTGCGCGGCGCCCGAGCACCGGCTGCATGCGTCGACGCGCCGTAGCATGCTGCTCGCCTTCGGCCGCGCCGCAGCGCTCCGGCTCGCCGCGCTCGCCGACCCGGAAGGGTCCTACGCGGAAGCCTGACTACTTGTTGCGCGCGAGGATCGCCTGCACGCGCTTCTTCTGCTCCGGCGTCACATTCGACACAATCTTCTGTGCATTCTTGCGCGTGCTATCCGGATCGAGATACTCGATGATCCGCTCGGTGCGTTCGCCCTCGGCGATGAGCTGCGGATTGTGCAGCGTCTCCTTGACCGCCTGCTGCAGGAAAGCGAGCCGCGCCTTCGGCATGTTCGGCGGCAGGATCATGATGCGGCCCATCTCCTCGACGCCGGTGAAGAAATCGAACAGCCAGGTCTGCTCGGCATCGAGCTCGACCGCCTCGAAGATCGTCGGGTGATCGAGGAACCAGCGCGACTTCTTGCGGCCGATGGTGGCGAGCGCGAGATTCTGCTTCGCCTTCACGAAATTATTGGCCGAGGATTCCGGCACGTAGACCGCGTCCATCTCGCCGCGCGTCACCGCCAGGCCGGCCTGCGCGCTGCCGCCGTATCCCGGCACGATCTGACAGTCGAGCTTGAGCGCCTCGCAGGTGAAGGCGGCGCCGTTGCCGAGCCCGTCGGCCGGGCCGCTCGCCGCCCAGCGCCATTTCATCTTGGCGTCGATCGCCTGCTTCACGGTCTTGATCGGCGAGTTCGGGCCCACCAGCCAGAGTCCGGGCGGTGCCCCGACCGTCGCCAGGAAGTCGAACTTGGCGAGGTCGAAGCGGGCGCCCTGCTGGTCGGTGAGCTGCGCGAACGCCGCCGACGTGCCGTTGGCGAACGACAGCGTGAGCCCGTCGGGCTCGGTGACATAGAGACGGTTGAGCGAGATCAGGCCGCCGGCGCCAGGCTGGTTCTCGACGATCACGGTCGCGCCCAGCACTTTGCCGAGATAGGGCGCGATCAGGCGTGAGTAGATGTCGTAGCCGCCGCCGGTCGCGGAGCCCACCACCATGCGCACGGTCTTGCCGGCAAAAAAGGCTTTCTCCGCGTCCTGCGCGAATGCGCTTGATGCCGCGAGGCAGAATGTGAGTCCGAGCAAGGTACCTGGGAGCCGGCATGTGACAGCCATGCGGAATTCCTCCATCCCTCGATTACGAAATTGTGCCTGCGATGATAGGCAAAGCCGCGGCCTGTTGGATAGGACCCGTTCGCCTATTGCGGCTTTATGCCGGCGGCCTTGGCGAGCTTCCGGTTCATGGCGACCGAACCGCTAGCTTCTCCTTTGGTCCCACCGATCCCGCCACCGGTGGATCGCCCTTTCGGCCGGCCCACCGAGGATCAGCACCAGGAATACGAGCGGGAAACCTACCAACAGCAGTCGCCAAGCAGCGACGCCGCAAACGATGCCGATCGCCGCCGTGAGCCAGATGCACGCAGCGGTGGTCAGGCCTTGCACCTGATTGGTGTCGGCCTGGCGGAAGATCACACCCGCGCCGAGAAATCCAATTCCGGTGATCACGCCTTGAACAACCCGACTCACAGCGTTCCGGTCTGGCCCCTCCGCCAGGTCGAAATTGAGACTTGCAATGACGATCAGCGCCGCACCGAGGCCGACAATTCCGAGTGTTCGAATCCCGGTTGGCTTTCCGTGAAGGTCACGATTGAGACCGATTGCCCCGCCAACAAGTGTGGCAATTCCGAGCCGCGTCAGAATCTCCAGATACTCCATCGCGCGCGCCTTTCTCGTCGTTCCATGATCCGGTCAGTTTTGAGCGCCTACTGCGGTTTGATGCCGGCCGCCTTTGCAAGCTCCCGGTTCATGGCGACCGAGTCGCGGATGAGCACGTCGAACTCGGCCGGCGTCATATCCATGGGCTCGCCGCCCAGCGCCTTGAACTTGGCCTGCATGTCGGGCTTCTCCTTGGCCTTGCGGATCTCCTGATAGAGCGTCTCGACGATGTCGCGCGGGGTCTTGGCCGGCAGGAAGAACCCGATCCAGAAATCGTAGTTGGAGTTGGGATAGCCGGCCTCGACCGTGGTCGGCACGTCGGGCAGCGCCGACGCTCGCTTCGAACTCGACACCGCAAGCGCGAGCAGCTGTCCCGACTGGATCAGCGGCAGCGCCGCCAGCACTGGGCTGAAGAAGAAGTCGACGCGCCCGGCCAGCACCTCGGTCTGCGCCTCCGGCGCGCCGCGGAACGGGATCTGCTGGGCTTCGAAGCCGGCGGACAGGCGCAGCCGCTCGGCGGTCATGTGCGCCGCCGCGCCGGCGCCGACCGTCGCATAGTTGATCGAGCCGGGTTTCGCCTTCGCCGCCGCCACCAGCCCTTTGAGCGATCTGTGTTTTGCCGGCGAGACGATCAGCACCAGCGGTACGTTGACGACCGGGGTCACGCCGGCGAAATCGCGCACGGTGTCGAACGGCAGATTGGCGAAGGTCGCCGGAAAGATCGTGTGCGCGGTCGAGTGCACCAGGATGGTGTGGCCGTCCGGATCGGCCTTGGCGACCGCGGCGGCGCCGATCGTCCCGCCCGCGCCGGTGCGGTTCTCGACCACGAGCGGCTGGCCAAGCTGGGTGGTGAGCTGGTCGGAGATCGTGCGCGCCACGATGTCGATGGCGCTCCCCGGAGTCACCGGCACAATCACGTGCACCGGCTTGCTCGGCCAGCCTTGCGCCAAGGCGTTCCCATCGATGGCCAGCAATGCAACGGCTGCGGCGACCAGCTGGCGATGCCACATGGTGTCCTCCCCGCAAAGCGTCATGGCCGGGCATGACCCGGGCAGATCCATCTTATTGCGGAAAGGGAAGCGATGCGCGGGTCAAGCCCGCGCATGAGGGCAGGGGACTCGTTCAGATCGGAGCGGGAGCCGTTCTAGTCGGCGACGGAGATCTGGCCGCCCGGCACCAGCCCCTTGAGGAGCCGCGCGATGTAGCTCTGCACCACGTCATCGGAGGTGCGGCCGTTGCTGCGCCAGACCGTGACCTTGGCCTTGAGCCGACCGGCGCGACCGCTCCAGCTCACGAGATAGTCGGCGACGAGACCGTACCGTTTGGTGAGTTCCAATCGCTCGAAAATGGCGTCCTGGTCGGGATGCATGGTCGGGTGTTCCGGGGTGTGTGCCGGTTTTGCAACGCACCAAATTCGATTTGGTTTCAGGGCTGCATGGCGCCGCTAGCCGACCCTGTAGCGCTCGACGACGGCCTGGTCGATCTGGATGCCGAGGCCAGGACCGTCCGGCACCCGCAGGAACCCGTCGTGCGCCTCGGTCCACTCGCCGACCGGATTTGCGGCAAGCTCGCCATAGCGGTGCTCGCACAGCATCTCCCCGGGCTGCGCCGCGATCACGTGCACGGCGGCGACGAGCGCCGGCCCGCTATAGGGCGAGTGCGGCACCACGCGCGTGCCCAGGCGCGTTGCTGCCGCGATCGCCTTCACGACTTCGCTGATGCCGCCCATCTTGGCGGGGCTCGGCTGCACGATGTCGACCGCGCCCGCCTGGGCAAGGCGGCCGACCTCCATGACATTGCCCAGGTTTTCGCCGGCTGCGATCGGCACGCCTGCTTCGCGGCGCAGTTGCGCCAGGCCCTCGAAATCGTCGGGCGGGTAGAGCGGCTCCTCGAGCCAGGCGAGGTCGAAGGCGCGCATCGACCGCGCCGCCGCGAGAGCGTCTTCGACCGTCGGCCAGCAGCAATTGGTGTCGAGCATCAGCGGCACGTCGCGGCCGATCGCGGCGCGGGCGGCGGCGACCGCCTCGACCGCGTGCTCGTGCAGCTTGATGTGGCGATAGCCGCGCGCCAGCGCCTCCGCCGCGACCCGCCCGATATGCTCGGCGCCAAGCCGCAGCAGGCTCGCATAGGCGGGAACCCGCGCCTTGCCGGCCCCGCCCAGGAGGCTCCAGATCGGACGGCCCAAAGCCTTGCCCTTGAGGTCCCAGAGCGCAATGTCGAGGCCGGACAGGGCGAACGCCACCGGTCCGTTGCGTGACATTCCTTTGGTGCGGAACCAGAGCTCCCCCATCACTCCGGCGATGTCGCTTGCCTCACGGCCCTCGGCCAGCGGCGCCACCACCCTCCTCAGCGCCGCGATCGTCACCGGCGTCGCGGCGTGGCCGAATGCCTCGCCCCAGCCGGTCAAGCCGCTGTCCGTGTCGACCCGCACCAGCAGGATGTCGAGCGTGCCGCCGGCGCCAAGACCTTCCTTCGGTGGTGGCGCGCCTTGGTCGAAGGGAACCCACAGGTGAATCGGCTCGATGCGAGTGATCTTCATCGGGATCTGCGAGGAAGTTTTCAGGCGAATGGAAGGACCCATAGCCGGGTCAGTCAGGAACCCTTTTGTATCGCTACGGATTGTACGCCATAGACGCGAACCCCGGAGTAAGTCATGGCGGCCAAAAAGAAAAAAACCCTCAACGATCTCTTCTACGAAACCCTCAAGGATATCTACCACGCCGAGAAGACGCTGGTGAAAGCGCTTCCGCGGATGGCGAAGGCGGCGGATTCCGACGACCTCCGCGAAGCCTTCCAACACCACCTCAAGGAAACTGAAGGCCAGGTCGACCGGCTGGAGGAAGTGTTCAAGCTCATCGATCAGCCAGCGCGCGCCAAGACCTGCAAGGCCATCGTCGGCCTCACCGACGAGGCCAAAGAGATCATGAAGGAGTTCAAGAGTACTCATGCGCTCGACGCCGGCCTGCTGGCGGGGGCGCAAGCGGTCGAGCATTACGAGATTTCGCGCTATGGCACGCTCAAGGCCTGGGCCGAGGAGCTTGGATTCGACCAGGCGGTTGGCCTGCTCGATGCCACCCTGCAGGAAGAGAAGAACGCCGACAAGACGCTCACCCAGATCGCCGAGGCGAACGTCAACCGCCGCGCCGAGGCGGCCTAGCGCGTTCGTGTGTCCCTGGTGATCTGATCAAGAAGCTCCGTTCGTCCCTGCGCAGGCGGGGACCCAGTTCTTTCTTGAGGAGCGCGCGTAGCTTTGGATCCCCGCTTCCGCGGGGAGGAGCGGAACGTACGGCTGCGCCCGCCTTACTTCGGGGCGCGCTTCGCCAGGATCCGTTGCAGCGTGCGCCGGTGCATGTTGAGCCGGCGCGCGGTCTCCGAGACATTGCGGCCGCACAGTTCGTAGATGCGCTGAATGTGCTCCCAACGCACGCGGTCGGCGGACATCGGGTTTTCCGGCGGCTCGGCGTGGTTGCCGTCGAGCGCGAGCAGGGCCTGCACCACGTCGTCGGCGTCGACCGGCTTTGCCAGGTAATCGACCGCTCCGATCTTCACCGCGTTCACCGCGGTCGCGATGTTGCCGTAGCCGGTGAGGATGATGGCGCGGGCGTCAGGCCGGCGCCGCTTGAGCGCGGAGATCACATCGAGCCCGTTGCCGTCGCCGAGCCGCATGTCGACGACCGCAAAAGCGGGCGAGGCGGTCTCGAGCTGGATCAATCCTTCGGCAACCGATTCCGCCGTGGTGACGGTGAAGCCGCGGCCCTCCATCGCGCGCGCCAGCCGCTGCAGGAACGACTTGTCGTCCTCGACGATCAGCAGCGTGCGGTCGCCGGGCCCGGGTCGCGTGTCGGTCATGCTGATTAAACTCGCCAGGGTCACGTTTGCCTCACATAAATTTCTTATAACTAAGAATTCTTATAGCTGAGGCGCCGGCGGGGACAACCTCTCCCGCGGCGGTCCCTTGAGAAAATCTAGCCAGATTCAGGGGCTTGGTCGATAAAATATGCGTGTTCAGGACGATGCGGACGCCGCTCCCGCCGGTTCGAAGTCGCCGCGGCCCCAGCGCACCCGCACGATTGCGCCGCGCTCCGGGGCCGCGCGGTTCTCGTAACTGAGCGTTGCGCCGGAACGCTCGAGCAGCGTCTTGGCGATGAACACCCCGAGGCCCAATCCGCCGCCGGCCTCGCCGCCGACGTTGAAGCGCCGCCGCCGCGTCGAGGTGACGTAAGGCTCGCCGATCCGGTCCATGATCTCAGGCGCGAAGCCCGGGCCGTCGTCCGTAATCGTGACCGCAACGTCATCGCGGCTCCAGGTTGCCATCACGTCGACGCGCTCGCGCGCGAAATCGACCGCGTTCTCCACCAGATTGCCGAGCCCGTAGAGGATCGCCGGGTTGCGGCCGCCGACCGGCTCGGGCGCGTCCTCCGCCTTGAGCGCGACATTGATGGCGATGCCGAAATCGCGGTGCGGGGCCACCGCCTCATCGAGCAGTACGGAGAGCGGCATGCGGTCGAATGGCTCGATATTGGACGACAGCTCAGTAAGCTTGGCGAGGATCGCCCGGCAGCGCTGTGCCTGCTCGCGCAAGAGCCGTATGTCTTCGGCATGCGGCGAGCCGGGCTCGATCGCGCGTTCGAGGTCGGTCGCAATCACCGTGATGGTTGAAAGCGGCGTGCCAAGCTCGTGCGCGGCGGCGGCGGCGAGCCCGTCGAGTTGCGACATGTGCTGCTCGCGCGCCAGCACCAGTTCGGTGGCGGCGAGCGCGTCGGCCATCTGCCGCGCCTCCTCGGTGAGCTGCCAGGCATGCACGCCGATGAAGCCAAGCGCCAATAGGAGCGAAAGCCATACCCCCATCTGGTAGATCGCCGGCAGCTCCAGCGGCTCATCCGGATCCCACGGCAGCTTGTAGTGATAGAACACCAGCACGGTTGCGCACAGCGCCGCGAAGCCGCCCAGGATCACGATCATGCGCGGCGGCAGCGCGGTCGCCGACAGCAGCACCGGCCCGAGCAGCAGGAACGCGAACGGGTTCTGCAAGCCGCCGGTCAGGAACAAGAGAATCGCGATCTCGGCGATGTCGAAGCCGAGCAGCCAGGCAGCCCGGTCGGGCTCGATTCGCTGCGTCACGCGGAAGCGCACGCGCAGCGCCACATTGAGCCAGGCGGCGAGCGCGATCACGGCAAGGCAGGCGAAGATCGGCAGCTCGAAATCGAGGCCGTAATAGACCACCAGAACCGCGGTGGTCTGACCGATCACCGCGACCCAGCGCAGTCGCACCAGCGTGTCGAGGCGTACATTGCGCCCCGGCCGCGTGGCGTGCTCGTGAAGCTCGATCGACATGGCTTGCCGAATCTATCCGTTCGCGGCCGCCGCTCAACCGTGGTCGTTTGTCCTGCGGCAAGGAGGCGCCGTCCGCACGATGGCCGCCGATTGCAGGGCTTGCGTCCGGCAAGGGGCGGCGTCACATCTCACGGGCATGAAGCAAGAATCCGCTATCGCCGTCGAGCGGCTCGTTAAGGTCTACAAGACCACCCGCGCGGTCGACGGCATCTCGTTTGCGCTCGAGTCGGGCTCGATCACCGGGCTCCTGGGCGGCAACGGCGCTGGCAAGACCACCACCATTGCGATGATCCTGGGTCTGGTGTTGCCGACCTCGGGGTCGGCGCGGGTGCTCGGCGCCGAGATGCCGGCGCAGCGCTACCAGGTGCTGCATCGGATGAATTTCGAATCGCCCTATATCGACATGCCGCACCGTCTCACCGTGCGCGAGAACCTCACGGTCTTCGGTCGGCTCTATGCGGTCGAGGACCTCGCCGGCCGCATCGCGCAGATCGCGCAGGAGCTCGATCTTGGCGAGTTCCTTGACCGGGCGACCGGCAAGCTCTCGGCCGGCCAGAAGACGCGCGTTGCATTGGCCAAGGCGCTGATCAATTCGCCCGAGGTGCTGCTGCTCGATGAGCCGACCGCCTCGCTCGATCCCGATACTGCCGATTGGGTGCGCACGCACCTTGAACGCTATCGCGAGGAGCGCGGCGCCACCGTACTTCTCGCCTCCCACAACATGGCGGAGGTCGAGCGGCTGTGCGAGCGCGTCATCATCATGAAGCGCGGCAGGATCGAGGACGACGATACGCCGGCGCGGCTGCTCGCTCGCTACGGGCGCGAGACGCTTGAGGACGTCTTTCTCGACGTGGCGCGCGGCCGCGGCGAAGCCGCGCGCGAGGCCGCGCAATGACTAGAGCGTATCCCGTTTGCCTCTTCTCCGTTCGTCCCCGCGAAAGCGGGGACCCAGAATCGAAAGGCCGGACGTATGAGGCCCTGGGTCCCCGCTTCCGCGGGGACGAACAGAGAGGTCTGATCATGCGAAAGGGATGCGCGGCGTAATGAGCGAGGCCGCGCAATGAGCACGCCGTCGACCACCGCGCTGACGCTTGCGCCGCACCGCATCGGCGCCATGGTCTTGCGCTATATCTATCTTCTGCGCTCGTCGTGGTCGCGCGTGCTCGAGCTGATCTACTGGCCGGCCGTGCAGCTCCTGGTCTGGGGCTTCCTGCAGTTCTACATCGCGCAGAATTCCGGTTTCTTCGCGCGCGCCGGCGGCGTCTTCATCGGCGCCGTGATGATGTGGGACATTCTCTTTCGCGGCCAGCTCGGGTTCTCGATCTCGTTTCTCGAGGAGATGTGGTCGCGCAATCTCGGCAACCTGATGATCAGCCCGTTGCGGCCGATCGAGTTCGTGGCGGCGCTGATGATCATGAGCATCGTGCGGCTCGCGATCGGCATGGTGCCGGTGACGCTGATCGCAATTGCGTTCTTCGGCTTCAATATCTACGGGCTCGGGCTCGCGCTGGCGGCGTTCTTTATGAATCTCATCCTGACCAGCTGGTCGGTCGGCGTCGTGGTCTCGGGCGTGGTGATGCGCAACGGCATGGGCGCCGAGAGTCTGGCTTGGACCATGATGTTCCTGATCATGCCGGTGATCTGCGTTTACTATCCGGTCAGCGTGCTGCCGCACTGGCTGCAATATGTCGCCTGGACGCTGCCGCCGACGTATGTGTTCGAGGGCATGCGGGCGCTGATCCTTGAACAAGTGTTCCGCGCCGACCTGATGATCGCGGCATTTGCGCTCAACGCCGCCTATTTTGCGGTCTCGGTCGTTGTCTTCCTGCAGCTGCTCAAGAGCGCGCGGCGCAATGGCTCGCTGCTGCAGAGCGGGGAATGATGCACCCGCGGGTCGTCCTTCTCGACCGTTCATGCGCGCGCTTGTCGCAGGCATCCACGTCTTTCGGGCGGCAAGCAAGCCGTGGATGGCCGGGACAAGCCCCGCCACGACCGCCGGAAATCCGGTTGTGCGAATCTCACTTTCCCGCAAAGGTTCCGCGGCTTTTTGCGCGACAGCATTGCAGCCGCGCGAAGTCCATACGACCTCTGTTGCATGGCGGCCACAGCCGGAAAGCCCCATTTATGAAAGTGTTTAACCGGGTGCAAAACCCCGCTCTGTTAGGTTGACGCCGTGACCGGAAAACGACACTCTGCTGCACTGCAAAATCAGGGGCTGAGGGAGCCTATGGCAATTGGTGAATTCGGTGGCGCGCCAGCCGCCGATATCGGTCACGGCCCGATGTATGCGGCGCCGGCGTATTGGCTCTACGAGATGAGCCATGCGGCGCTCAATCCGGCGCGAGCCTTCGCCGATGCCGGGCGGCTGTTCTTCAAGAACCCGGCCAATCCC
>Ga0066903_100000783_pt1 | contig 21434 bp, 17 predicted proteins | sample PanSoiMetaGPlot1_FD_67491 | JGI IMG/M metagenome (GOLD analysis project Ga0066903, IMG submission 67491) | Tropical forest soil microbial communities from Panama analyzed to predict greenhouse gas emissions - Panama Soil - Plot 1 (version 2) | ecosystem: Environmental > Terrestrial > Soil >... | reverse complement strand
ATGTGGTGCGTCTTTTCCTTGTCGACGATGCAGTCGCGGATGAAGGCGGTGCTGATCATGACTTCGACGGCGGGTGCGCGTCCCATGCCGTCGGCCTTGGGCATGAGGCGCTGCGAGATCACCGCTTTGAGCACGCTGGCCAGCTGGAGCCGGATCTGCTTCTGCTGGTGCGGCGGGAATACGGCGATGATCCGGTTGATCGTTTCGGTCGCGTCGAGCGTGTGCAGCGTGGAGAACACGAGATGGCCGGTTTCCGCGGCCAGCAGGCCGGTCTCGATGGTTTCGAAATCGCGCATTTCGCCGACGAGGATGACGTCGGGATCCTGACGTAACGCGCTCCTGAGCGCGTACGCGAACGAACGCGTGTCGACGGCGACCTCGCGCTGGTTGATGACCGACTTGTTGTCACGGTGAAGGAACTCGATCGGATCCTCGATCGTCATGACGTGCGCGCAGCGCGTCTTGTTGATGTGATCGATCAGCGCCGCCAGCGTCGTGCTCTTGCCGCTGCCGGTCGTCCCCGTGACGAGGACGAGGCCGCGCTCGTTGTCGGCAATCTTCTTCAGGATCGGCGGGAGCCCGAGGTCGTCGACCGTCCGAATCTGCATCGGGATGACGCGGAGGACCAGCCCCACCGTGCCGCGTTGCTGGAACACGTTGCAGCGGAACCGTCCGAGGCCCGGCACGCTGTACGCGAGGTCGACTTCCTGTGCGTCCTTGAACTTCTGGCGCTGGTGGGTCGACATGATCGCGGCGCTCATGGCCACCACGTCTTCGTGGTCGAGACGCTTGTCCGACGTCGCGGGCGCGAGCGCACCGCGGACGCGCATCATCGGATAGCTGCCCACCTTGAGATGCAGATCCGAGGCCCCGTGTTCGACGGCAACTTTGAGCAGGTCGTTAACGTGCATACCCGTCCGCCTATGTTATCGGGCGAACGGGCTTTCGTCTTTGATCCGCAGGGGTTGGGCTCAGGCGCGTGCGGCCTGACGTTCGGCCGGCTGGCGCAGCCGGGCTTCGTCCGGGTAGACCCACGTCAGCCAGCCGTGGCGATCGGGCGCCTCGCCGTTCACCACCGCGAAGAACGCGCGTTGAATGGCCGAGGTGACCGGTCCGCGGCGTCCCGCCCCAATGGTGATCTTGTCGACCGACCGGACCGGGGTCACTTCTGCCGCCGTGCCCACGAAGAACAGCTCGTCGGCGAGATACAGGGCCTCGCGCGGCAGCACCGATTCGGTCACGGTGTAGCCGAGCTCGCGGGCCAGCGTGATGACCGAATCGCGCGTGATGCCGCCGAGGATCGACGAGCCGACGGGCGGCGTGAAGATGGCGCCGTCGCGGACCGTGAACAGGTTCTGCCCGCTGCCTTCGCTGACGTTGCCGTTGACATCGAGCGCGATGCCTTCAGCGTAGCCGTCCGCCAGCGCTTCCATCTTGATGAGCGCCGAGTTCGCGTAATTGGCCGTCGACTTTGCCATCGCCGGCAGCGTATTGGGCGCCATGCGCGCCCAGGAGCTGATCTTGACGTCGACGCCCTGTTCGAGCGCTTCCTGGCCGAGGTATGCGCCCCATTCCCAGACCATGATCGCCGCGTCGACCGGATTGCCGAGCGGGTTGACGCCGAGCGTCTCGTAACCGCGGTAGACGATGGGCCGGATGTAGCACGCCTTCATCTGGTTGACCCGAATCGTGTCGAGCACGGCGTTCATCCACCCGTTCAGATCGAGCGGGTACTCCATGCGGTAGATCTTGGCCGACTCCTGAAGGCGGCGCATGTGGGCGTCGAGCCTGAAGCAGGCCGATCCTTTCGGCGTCGCATAGCAGCGGGCACCTTCGAAGACGCCGCTGCCGTAGTGGATGACGTGCGACGCGATGTGGATGTTTGCGTCGTGCCAGTCCACCAGCTTGCCGTTCATCCAGATCTGACCCTTGCCCGAGAACCCCATAACAGCTCCTTATGATCCGATTCTAGTGGATTGGGCGGGGGATTGAAACCGCATGGGCAACGATCGGCACCGGCGTGCAGGCGATCGCCGTCGTCCGCGAAGCCGAGGGTGACGATCACGACGGGCCGGGATGACCGCCCGCGCGGTTATCGTGGCTGCTCGTGCGGTCATGTAGCCGCGTTCAGGCGACCGCTGTCATCGTGAGGTGCGAAGAGCGGATTTGTCATCGTGGCGCCGCGTTCTTCCTCGGAACCTACTCGATGCGTCGTGGACGCCGACGTGCCCGCCGCGAGCATAGGTGAGGATGGCGCGGTCCGCCGTCACGAGTGTCGCACCTCGAGAGCGCGCTGTCGCCACGAGCAGACGATCGAGTGGGTCCGCGAGCGCCTTACGCGGGATCAGGCCCGCATCAACCGCGACATCCCTCGTCAGTCCGCAAGGCGCACATGGTCGGTCGCATCGCGGATCCATTGTTCGAGAGACTGCGCGAAGCGAACCCGGCCGGCGGTGTGAAGCGTCGCGAGCTCAAAAAAGACGCTGATCGGTGAAATACGAAGGGGGTCGTGTGCGTCCCCGTGCTCGATCAGCCGCCGGGTCCGTGCGCCGAGCCGCTCATCGCGCTCGGCGCCCCAAATCCAGACGTGCGTGTCGAGCAGGAGCACCGATCACCGGTCAATATCGTATTCGCCGTCGATCGGATCGAACGGGCGCTCGTACTTGAGCACGCTCCCCTTCGATCGAGGCGAGGAAGCGACCTTTGCCGGGCCTGTCGGCGGGTACAAGCTTCGCCACGGGCTTGCCGTGCTTGGTGATCTCGTACTCCACGCCCTTCACGTTGACGTTGTCCATGAGTTCGAGACAAGTGGCCTTGAAATTCGCCGCCGTGACGTACGGGGGTGACATTTCCCGCACGCGGGAGGGCTTTGATCGTCGTCGCCGCCCTGCAGACATGACCAGAAAAGCATGACCAACTCAGGGCATGCCGGTCAAGCGGACGGTGCGGCCGCTACTGCGTCTCGCCGCAGAACGGACAGCGATCGGCGCGCGCGTGCAGCGGCTTGCGGCAGTGCCAGCAGAAGCGCGGCTGCGGTGTTTCGCGAGCCTTGAGCCGCGCGTGAATCTCCTGCACCTCGTGCGAGGCGCCCGAGGCCGTCCGCGGTCTGGGTGTGCGCTGCGCCGACCCGGCCGCGCGCGCCCCCAGCACGTCGTCCAGCAGTTCGCTCGCGCGCTGATACCGCGACGCGATGTCGGGCGCCATCGCCTTGAGCACGATGTCGTTGATGGCCTTCGGAATCTTGGCGTTGCGGAGGCGCGGCGCGGTCACCAGGTCGCCGCGCGCCAGCCGGTCCAGATCCGCCGGCGAGGGCGATTCGTACGGCAGGTCGCCGGTCAGCATCTGGTACATCGTCACGCCGAGCGAATAGATGTCCGAGGCGAACACCGCCTTGCCGTGGAACTGCTCAGGCGCCATGTACGGCGGGCTGCCGATAACCGTCGTGCCGTGCGCGGCGATCTCGAGAAAGCGCGAAGTGCCGAAGTCGGCCACCTTCAGCAGGCCGCTGGCTGTCACGAGCACGTTCGACGGCCGCAGGTCGCGATGCAGGACCCCTTGCTTGTGTGCGTGATCGACGGCGTTGCAGATCTGGCAGATGTAGTCCAGCGATCGGGACAGATCGAGCGCCCCCTCGCGCACGATGACCGTCTCGAGCGTTTCGCCGGGCACGAACTCCATCACGATGAAGAAGACGTTCTCCTGCTTCTCAGCCGTGAGGATCGTCACGATGTTGGGATGGCTCAGCGTGGCGAGCAGGCGCGGCTCCCGCAGCAGCTCGCCGAAGTCGACCGACTGCCTGTGCGGAACCTTGAGGGCGACCTTTTTGTCGATCCAGGTGTCTTCGGCGAGATAGACCGTTCCGAAACCGCCGCTGCCAATCGTCGACAGAATCTTGTACTTGCCGATGATCTGGCCGCGAAAGAACATCGCGGCGGAGTATAGCATTCAGGATCGCGTGGGCTGCGGCTCGAACGCGTGCTGATCCCGCCAGCGGTCGACTGAGACTTTGGTGCCATTGATCTTGGGGCGCCGGCTCGGGCAGGATGGCCGGGTCACCATGCTGAAGACCGTCGCGAAAAAGTCGATCAGGCACGACTACTGGCTGTTCATGAGCTGGTACCGCGAACGATTCGGCGTGCTCCCGGCCGTCCTCAGTTACATCAATCTGCTGCGCCACAACGGCATTGGAGTCGCTCCCGGCCGATCGGCAGGGCACGCCGTGTTCCTCCGCCCGGGCACCACCGATCAGAACGTGTACGAACAAGTGCTCCTGGAGAAGGAATACGACATCGATCTGGGAAGCCCTTCGTTCATCGTGGACGCCGGCGCACATATCGGCCTGACGTCCATCTTCTTTGCCAGCAAATATCCAGGCGCGACGGTCGTGGCGATCGAGCCCGAGCCGTCCAACTACGCGCTTCTCGTGCAGAACGTCAGGCACTACCCGAACATCAAACCCGTGCACGCGGGGCTCTGGAGCAAGCGCGGGCACCTGCGCATCCAGAGCCAGGACGTGAGCACCTGGAGCTTCCGCGTCAGCGAAGACGAGTCGGGGCACGGCATTCCATCGATCGGTATTCACGACATCCTCGAGGAATTCAACGTCCGGCAGATCGATGCGCTGAAGATCGACATCGAAGGATCCGAACTGGCGGTGCTGCGGAATGCTGAGCCGTGGATCGACGCCGTGAAAACGATCGTCATCGAGCTGCACGATCGATTTCAGCCGGGGTGCTCCGATGCGCTCCACGCCAGCCTGAGGGATCACGCGTACGAGGAGTCGATGCTGGGCGAGAACGTCGTGATCACCAACCTCAGAAGGATGGCGGCAGCACGGCCGGATCACGGGGCCGGCGCTTCCGTGGATGCGCCGTCGGCCGGCGCCAGCGACGCCTGCAGATAGGCGAACGTGATACCGCTCCCCAGGTAATTCTCCGTACGTTCGATCACGGTCGCGTCCCGAAGCCACTGCGGCCCCGTCTCCATCACTCGCTCCTCGATCAGCGCCGAGAGGAATCCGAATCCCGCGGCGACGGCGCGCGTCCTCAGCAGATCCAGCAGGTAGTTCGCGATCTCGACGTCGTTCTGTACCGACGGCGACGTCGCGGTGGCGTGGAGATAGAACGTGTCGTTGTCCCCGTAATGCGGATCCATCCCGACGCCTTCTTCGTCGTGGTTCTCGAGCGCGCTGCCGAGGGCGTAGGCGACGATGCGGCCGGAGACGCGGTCGCGGATGGCCAGGCCAATCGCCTTCGGATTCGCCATCGTCGACTCCAGTGAGTCGAGGGGGAACTGGAGGAGCGGGCGTCGTCCCGCGAGCAGGACGTCGGCGGGGTATTGCTCGACCGAGCCGTACCGTTCCTGTTCCACGGCCGCAATCTGCACCTTCAGCGATTCGAAGACCGGCGGCGTCAGGTCGATCGTCTCGATGGTGTCGAGCGGAATCGCGAGCGTGCCGACCCTGATCTTGGGCGTCGGCGGCGACTCGGGCGCCACACGGCCGCCGACGATGTCGTCGATGGCGTCGCGCAGGATCGAAAACGCTTCGTCGAGCGCCGACGGCTCCATGTCGTAGCGGGGATAGAAGCGGATGCAGCGCTCGCCGGCGGCGAGAAGAATGAGGCCGCGGCGAAAGGCGCGGTCGAGCAGCGCGTCGCGCCAGTCGGCGCGCACGACGTCGAAGCCGAGCATCACTCCGGCGCCCCTGACATGTTTGACGATCTGCCGGTAGTCGCGCGCGAGGGCGTCGAGTCCCTTGCGGGCCAGCTCGCCCGTGCGGCGCACCTGCTCGAGATCGAGCTTGTCGATAAGGGCCAGCAGCCGCACCATCCCGACTGAATCGCCTTCCCATGTCGTGTTGAACTTCTTCTCCTCCTGAAAGAACGTGGCCAGCTCCTCGCTCACGAACAGGATGCCGTTCTGGGCTTTCTTGGCCCACGTCACCACGTCGGGAGGACACGGGAGATCGAACAATTCGTGCGCCCACAGCCGGCCGGTCATGCCCCAGCCGGTCTGCACCTCGTCGAAGACGAGCGGCACGTCGTAGATGCGCGTGAGCAGCCGGAGCTTGCGCATGAATCGTGCGCTGGCCGGGCGGATGCCGCCTTCGCCCTGAATCGGCTCGACCAGCACGGCCGCGACGCGTCGGGCCCGCCGGAGGACTTCAGGGGTCAGGTTTGCCCGCTGGCCCTGAATGAACGCGTTCACATCGCCGTCGGCGGCGGCGAGGAATTCGTCGATCGCGTCGATTTCGCGCCGGAAGGTGTCCTTGCTTCGGTCGGCGTGGGGCAGCCGGCCCGATACGAGGAGATCCCAGAGCTGCTTGAGCGATCGATCCTCGCGCCTGAGGGTCTCCTTCGGCGCGCTGGCGACGTCGACTGGAAACGAAATGTGCGGCCAGTCGAACGTCGGAAAGCCGAGCCGCGCCTTCTTGCGTTGCGTGACGGCGAGGCTGCCGAGCGTGCGGCCGTGAAAGGCGCCCTCGAACGAGACGACGAATCCGCCGTCGGCGTTCTCGGAGGTCATGACGCGGTTCATCAGCACCGACTTGATGGCGTTCTCGACGGACTCGGCGCCGGTGTTGCAGACGAAATGGCGCGGCGTGCCGGCAGGGGCGATCTGATTCAACGCCGCCTTGAGGCGCAGCGACACCACCGTCTGGTACTCGGAATGGGCGTATCGCGACGACACGAATGCCAGCGACTCGACGATGGCCTGGACGACGGCGGGGTCGTTCTCGCCGAACGCATGCGTGGCGATGAGCGCACCGAGGTCGAGGAAACGGTAGGGAACACCCGCGGGATCGTGGTCGACGATTGCCAGGTAGGGACCCACTGCCGCGGCGGGATCGAACGCAACCGGCAGAGCGAAAAAGAGGCCTCGCGAGGCGGCGTCGAACGCCGCATGTGAGACGGGAAAGCACAGCGCCGCGAGATCGTCGAGCGGCCGCTCGCTGTCGCGAAGCGCTTCCGGCACGTGCACGCGAATCTCGCCGGCGCGATAACGCCGATTCAGATCGGCGACGCGATCGAGGAACTCGTCAACGCGCGAAACATTGGGAACGGACGCGTCCATGGTCTTGGCGCCGGGTGTTGGTGGTGCGTAATCAGTTTGAGATCGAATGAGCGGCGCCCCGACACTACGGCAGCGCGTATGCAAACAGCGAGTTGCCTGCCGCGATGGCGACGAACTGCTTGCCGTTGACCGCGTAGCTCATCGCTGCCGCGTTGACCTGGCCGCCGACCGATGATTTCCACAACAGGCTGCCCGTGCGGGCGTCGAGCGCCAGGAAATAGCCTTCGCGCCCGCCGCTGAACACCAGGTCGCCCGCGGTCGCGAGGACGCCGCCCCACGTGATGTCGGTCATGCGGAATTCCCACTTCCGCTCGAGCGTTCGCGGATCGAACGCGCGGACGACCCCGTAGGCCTCGTGCTCGTCGTTGTAGAAGGGCACCAGGTTGGTCTGCCCCATGGCCGTTTGCCTGTTGTTGACGCCCGCGGCGCGTGGAAACTGCCCCTCGACGGCTACGGTGCCGGAGTTCTCCCAGCTCGCGACGTAGAACCATCCAGTCTTCGGACTGAACGCCGGCGGGGCCCAGTTGGTGGCGCCGTGGACGTGCGGGTGAATCAGCGTACCCTCGGGCGTCGGGAACTTCACGCGGTTCGGACGGCCTTTGCTGTCGAACCCATCGAGCCAGTTCGTCTTCACGTACGGCTTGCCCTTGAGAAACTCGCCGGTCGTCCGATCGAGGACGTACATGACACCGTTGCGGTTGGCCCACAGCATCACCTTGCGGAGTCGTCCCTGCCATTCGACATCGGCCAGGACCGGCACCTGCGTGGAGTCGTAATCCAGTTCGTCGTGCGGCGTGAACTGGTAGTGCCACTTCAGCGTCCCGCTGTCGGCATCGAGCGCGACGACGCTGTCGGAGTACAGATTGTCGCCGAGTCGCTGTCGGCCGTCCCAGTCGGGCGCGGGATTGCCCGTGCCGAAGAAGACGAGATTGGTGTCTACATCGTACGCGCCGGCGTTCCAGATCCCAACGCCGCCGGTCTTCCACGATTCGCCTGACCAGGTCTCGTGGCCCGGCTCGCCGGGCCCCGGAATGGTGTAGAAGCGCCAGGCTTCCTTGCCGGTCTTTGCGTCGAACGCCGCGATGTACCCGCGAATGGGACCGTCGCCGCCGCCGGTGCCGATGATGACCTTATCCTTCACGATGAGGGGCGTGTGGGTGATCGAATAGCGATCCTTCGCGTTGGCCACGGCGACGTTCCAGATCGGCTGGCCGCTCCTGGCATCGATGGCGATGAGGTGCGCGTCAATCGTGCCCATGTACAGCGTGTCGCCCAGGATCGCGACGCCGCGATTCACGCGCCCGCAGCAGGGGCGCCCCTCCGGGGCCGGCGTGTAGCTGAACGTCCAGAACGGCCGGCCGGTCGCCGCGTCGAGGGCGACGACATCGTTGGGGGCCTGCACCGTGTACATGATGCCGTCCACCACGAGCGGCGTCGCTTCGAACTTCTCCAGCGAGCGCGCCTGCCAGATCCACTGTTGCTGCAGGTTCTTCACGTTCGCCGCCGTGATCTGCGTGAGGGGACTGTACCGCTGGTTGAGCGGCGTGGCCGAGTACGACAGCCAGTTCTGCGGCTCGCGATCGCCGTGCAGAATCCGATCGAAGGTGACCTGGGTGACCTGGGCGCTCAGGCCGGCGCCAAGCGCGAGCACGAGCGGGAGGAACACGAGACGAGCTCTGAGCGTCATAGGGTTCATATCAGCGTCCCTTGAGCGACGCGAGATAGGCCACCACGTCGGCAATCTCCTGATCGGTCAGCGTTCCGCGATACGAGGGCATGGGCGACGGCGCGAAGCCGAACTCGCGCAGATCGGTTTTCACGAACGACCGCAGCTGCTCATGGCTGTCGAGGATTTGCACGGTGAACGTGTCGTGGCTGAGGAGCCGTCCCGTGACGGCGGAGCCGTCGCGCAGCACGACGCGGTAGGTGCGATTGGTCGGGTCGACCTGCGCGCCCGGTTCGACGAGCGATCGCTCGAGATCCGTAGCGCGGCGCAGTTCGCCGATCCGCGTGAGATCGGGACCGACACGCGAGCCGTTCGCCCCGACACGGTGACAGGTAGCGCAGCGGCCTTTCCCGTCGAACACGAGCCGGCCGCGATCGCCGTAGCCGGCTACGGCGCCGCCGCGCCGGGTCGCCGCGAGCGAGCGCAGATACGCGACGATCTTCGACGCCTGCTCGACGCTCATGCTGCTCGGAGGCATCGGGGTGTTGGGGATGCCCGAGCGGATGATCTGCACGAGATCGGCGTCGGACATCGACCGGCGGAACTGGCCTCGGCCCAGGTCGATGCCGGGGATCAAATCACCGTCAGGGCCGTGGCAGTTCGCACACGTCGCGCGAAAGGCGCGCTCGCCGTCCAGCAGGTCCGCGGCCGTTTCGTGCTGCGCGCGTGCCGTGGACGGCCACAGGCCGACAGCGAGGGCTGCCGCCGCGACGAGGATGGCTGTGCGGATCGTCATCTGCGTCGTTGATCCTAACGCAAAGCCGGGGGCAGTTTTCGATCGCCTGTATAGTGAGTCCGTATGTCGACGATGTCGGAGGACGTGAAATATTACACATCGGGCCTCGTGCCCCTGACCAGGCCGCAGCTGGTCGGCACGCTCGCCGGCCTGCTGCTCGGCGCGGCGCTGGCGGCCATCGATCAGACGATTGTCGGGACGGCGGAGCCGCGCATCATCGCCTCGCTCTCCGGGTTCGATCGATACCCGTGGGTCGCGACGTCGTATCTGCTGACATCGACGCTGTCGGTGCCCATCTTCGCGAGCCTGTCGGACATCTACGGCCGGAAACCGTTCTTCCTGTTCGGCACGATCCTGTTCGTGGTCACCTCCGCGCTGTGCGGCGCGGCCGGCACGTTGTCGTTCATGCCGATCGACGGCATGGGCCAGCTGATCGTGTTTCGGGGCCTGCAGGGCGTCGGCGCCGGGATGGTGATGGGCCTGCTGTTCACGATCATCGGCGACATCTTCTCGCCGCAGGAACGCGGCCGCTACGTGGGGCTGTTTTCCGCGGTGTGGGGCGTGGCGTCGATCTTCGGCCCGACGCTGGGCGGATGGCTCACGGATCAGTGGTCGTGGCGCGCGTGCTTCTGGGTGAACCTGCCGGTGGGCGCCGTCGCGGCGGCGGCGATCTCCCTGGAGTTTCCCAACATGAAGCCGCGGGCCGCGACGAGGCGTCTCGACTGGGCCGGGTTCGTGACGCTCGTGGCCTGTGTCGTGCCGCTGCTGCTCGCGCTCACGTGGGCCACTGAATACGGCTGGCGATCGGCGCGCGTCGGAGGACTGCTCGTGGCGGCCCTCGTGATGGGCGTCGCGTTCCTGTACGCCGAAGCGCGCGCGCCCGAACCGATGCTGCCGCTCGGGCTCTTCCGGCATCCTGTCATCAGCGTGTGCTCGATCTGCGTGTTCATCCTCGGCGCCGGCATGTTCGGCGTGATCATCTATCTGCCGCTGTTCATGCAAGGCGTGCTGGGCGTGTCTGCCACACGATCGGGCAATCTGCTCACGCCGCTGATGATGGGCGCCGTGTTCGGCAGCTTCCTGAGCGGACAGACCGTGTCGCGGACCGGCAAGTACAAGGCCGTGGCCGTCGGCGGGTCGGTGCTCCTGGCGATCGGGATGATCCTGTTCGCGCGAATGGACGCGACGACCGCGCGCAGCTACGTGGCGCTCGGCATGGTCGTCGCGGGTCTCGGGATGGGCCTCGTGCAGCCGGTCTACACGGTGGCGGTGCAGAATGTCGCGCCGCGCCATCAGATGGGCGCCGCCACTTCGTCGACGATCTTCTTCCGGTCCATCGGGAGCACGGTGGGCGTGGCGGCGTTCGGCTCGATGATGCTCATGCGCTACCACGCCGAGTTTGCGAGCGCGGTGTCGGGCCGCGTCCCGGCGGGGCTGATGATGTACTTTTCAAACCCGCTGCTGCTGATGCAGATGCGGCCGCAGATTGAAGCCAGCCTGGCGCAGGCGCCAGCCGGCCTGGCGGCGCTGCCCGGATTGTTCGCCGCCGTGCGTGCCGCCCTGGCGCACGGCCTCGAGCGCGTGTTCTTCTGGAGTGCCGCCATCATGGTCGGGGCCGTGCTCGTACACCTGGCGCTCCGCAACGAGCCGCTTCGCACCCGTTCGTCACCGGCCCCGGCCGACGTGCCGGTCCACTAACGCGTTTCTGGCGCGGGTCAGAGGGCGGGCCGTACCGTGACGGCGAAACTCGGTCGGCGCCGGCGCCACCATCCGAGAAACGCGCGCGCGCCGCGATGGGTGAGGAGAAGCAGGCCGAAACCAGCGACGAGCCAGATGGGGATGACCCAGTAGCCGCCGACGATGTGTTCGCCGGCGCGCACGCCGGGGCCGGCGCCCATCCGGAATCCGGCCAGATCGAGGCCAGCGGCGATCGACCGGTCGTCCACCCAGATGCCGATGTTGTTCGGGAACAGTGGCTTCAGCATCGCGAGGATGACGAGCCCTGCCCCGATGAAGTAGCCAACGAGCAGCCCGAGGCCCGCGAAGAAGCCCGACGCCGTCGACATCCCGACATGCCACACCGCGCGCACGATGGCGAGGATCTTTCCCGTGACGACGGCCTGGTCCACGGTCTGCTCGACCGAGTACGCCTGCGCCAGGCGCAGCGGCGGCCCGAGCTCGCCCAGGATCTTCTCGAGGGCCGTCCGCTCGTCCGGCACGGCGCCGGCCGCCGCAATGCGATCGCGGAGGTGCGAGTCGATCTCGCGCACCGCGTCGCGCACGCCGTCGCGCGGCAGGAAGGTGGCCAGCGATCGTTCGAGTACGAACAGGTAGCCGTTGACGCGAGAGGTCCCGGTGTCACTCAGAATCACGGCCGTTCCTTTCCGCTGTCGCAGCCGCCATCAGCCGGTCGATCTTGGCGGCGAACGCCTGCCACTCGGTCGTCATCAACGCGAGTCGCCTCGCACCCTGGCGGGTCAGCCGGTAGTACTTCCGCGGATGCGGCGCTTCATCTTCGACCCAGTACGCGTCGAGCAGCCCCTCGCGCGTCAGGCGGCCCAGAATCGGATAGATGGTGCCTTCGGTTACGACGAGGTCCGTGAGGTCGTCAAGATGCTGGATGATGGCGAGCCCATAGCGCGGCCCCGAGGCGACAGCCAGCAGAATCGCCAGGTCGAGCGTGCCGCGCCGAAGCTGCTCCTGCCAGGTGTCGAGCGGCATACCTTGTGTCGCAAGGTATCGACGGAAAGAGCGGCGCCAGGGTTCCCTCTGTTTGCATCGTCGTTACATGCGCGTGACCGCCTGCAGCGCTGATCCAGTCATTCCGATAAGGCCGATGGCTGACGTGCGGATCGTCGCACGGCCTTCCGAGAGGGCTGACTGTGAAGACGTTGTCGATCGCCGTTCTGTTGATCCTTGGATGTGCGCATGCGGCTTCAGCGCAGTTGCATGGCTTCGGATTCGTACAGGGGAAGATTGTCGATGAACGGGGCGCGCCCGTGCCGGACGTCACCTTCTTTGCGACGCTGCCGCGAGTGGGCGGGCGACTGGCTGGCGTCTCCGATCAAAAGGGCGAGTGGAAGATCGTCGGCATGGCGCACGGCGAGTGGGAGATTACGTTCGAGAAGAGCACCTACACGAAGCGGTCGATCAAGCTCATTCTCGAGTCGGAGCTCGCCCGCGTTCCTCCTATCACCGTCAAGCTGAAGCCCGCGTCCTGAGGGCCAGTCCGCTCGACGTCTTCATGTCGATTCGGCATTTCAGGGATCGCTGCCTATAATCGCGGCCCGTGCACCGATTCTTCGCGCCGACGCTGGATCCGGGCGACGAGACCACGTCGCTGCCGCGCGGAGAGGTGGAACACCTGACCCGCGTCCTCCGCCTCGGCGTCGGCGACGTCGTCGCGGTGTTCGACGGCCGGGGACGCGAGTTTCTCGCGCGGATTGCGGTCGCCGATCGCCGCGAGGTGCGCGTGCAGATTCTGTCGCGCGCCGACCCCGCGGAGGAGCCGACCGTGCCGGTGACCGTTGCGCAGGCGGTGCTCAAGGGCGACAGCATGGACGACGTCATTCGCGACGCGGTCATGCTGGGCGCCGCGGCCATCCAGCCCGTCGTGACCAAGCGTGCAGAAACGACGGTGGCCGCCCTGTCGCGCGGCGCGCGGCCGGAACGATGGCGACGGATCGCGCTGGCGTCGGTCAAACAGTCGCGCCGGGCGGTGCTGCCGGAGGTGCGGCGCCCGCTCACGCTCGAAGCGCTGCTCGACGATCCGGCGCCGGCGCTCACGCTGATGCTCGTCGAGCCGTCGACGATCGCTGCCACCGAACCGCTGGCTGTGCTGCAGCGCGAACGGGCCCCGTCGGACGCGCTCGTCCTGGTGGGGCCGGAAGGCGGCTGGGTCGATCAGGAAGTGAAGGCGGCCCGCGACCACGGCGTGCGCCTGATGACGCTCGGCCGCCGTACGCTGCGCGCCGACGCGGTCGCGGTCGCGGCGATCAGTGTGTTGCAGTTCCTGTGGGGAGACTTGTAAGTGTCAGCGCCGCAGCCTGAAGTCCTGCGTCTTGACGTCGCCTTCGCCGAGCGTCAGCCGCGACGCTGCGGCGCGATGCTCGTCGAGATACGTCGGCTCGAACCACTCGCCCTGTTCCGCCGGATCGACCGTCGCCAGGTAGTACTCCCCGGGCGGCAGCCCTCTCAACCGGAACTTCCCGTTCTGATCGGGCCGTGTGGTCATGATGTGGCGCGATTGCGATCGCCAGAACGTCGGATCCGTCGAGAACGCGAGCACCGTGTAGTCGGTAATCGGCACGTTGCGCTGATCGGCAATCGTGCCGTTGATCTCCGATTGTTTGTCGGTGAAGACGACCGTGACGTTGCCGACGGTCTCTCCGCTCTTGACGTCGATCGGTGCGTCGGTCGTGTCGCGCCCGCCGATGGTCACCTCTTTGAGCGTCCAGCCGCGCAGCGCGCCGCCGCCGTTCGGGCGAATGAGATGCTCGCCGGCGGGGACGGCCTGGATGGCGAACTTGCCGTCCTTCTCGACACGGGCGTTCTGTGTGGGCAGCGCGTCGGCCGGATCCGCAGAAGGCGCGGCGATGCGGATTTGCGTCGGATCGCTGGGCGGCTGCGTGCCCTGGAACGTGATGGTGCCGCTCAGCGTGCCGCCGGGCCTGAGGATGACGGCGACGTCGGCCATGTCGGCACCGCTGACCGTGAGTGGCATCGCAGCAAACTGCGGCAGTTCGTCGTCGGTGCCGCGCGCCCGCAGCGTGTAGGTGCCGGGCGGCACGTTGGAGATGGTGAAGCTGCCGTCCCAGTCGATGCGCGAGCCGTAGTTGATGCCGGGCCCGCCGCGTCCGCTGCCGTTGCCGGCGCCCGCGGCGGTCATCTGGACGTTGCCGCTCGTGACCGGCGTCGCATCGGCGTTGAGCACGCGGCCGGCGATGTGCGCGGTTCGGACGAGCTGCAGGCTGAAGTCGATGTCCGTGAGCTCCTGGCTGACGCCGACTGTGAGCGCGCGTGCTTCGTTGACCGACGGGACGCCAGGATAGTACGTGGGCGCGTAGGTCAGCCGCTCCTGATCCTCGCCGCCACCGCCGAGCAACGCGGCGACGTTCGGGCCGAGCGCGCCGCCAATGGCGCCGATGATCGCGGCCGCCGAACCCCCGCCGCGTCCTCCGCGCCCGCCGCCGCGGCCGCCGGCATTGCCCATGTCCGCACGTGACAGCGCGCTGACGTAGTAGTCGCCGGGGTTGAGTCCCCAGACCCGGTACTGGCCCTTGTCGTCCGTTTGCGCCGTTCCGGCCGGCGTCAGGCGTCGATCCCCCTGCATGTACTGGTAGCGCATCACGCTGACCATCACGCCCGGCATCGCGTCGCCTGTTTCGTCGAACACGTGTCCTGTAATGACGCCCCCGCGCGGCAGCTGAAAATCAACTCCCTTGAGCTGCTGGCTGTCGGCGAGTTGCAGCGGCGTGCCCGACTGCAGCGGCCGGCGCTGGCCATACGACAGCGTGATGAAGCCGCTCTTCGAAGCGCTCAACGTGTAGCGTCCAGCCGGAAGCTCGGCGATGTCGAAGACGCCGTTGTCGTCGGTCAGCGTGCCCCGGCCTCCGGGAAGTTCCGGCGCGCTGACGAACACCCGTGCGCGCTTGATGGGCCGTCCCGTGTCGGATGCGACGACGCGTCCGATGAGGCGGCCGGTCGGCGTGGGAGCCTGGTTCTGGGCCGGCGTATCGCGCGAGGGCTGTTGCCCGCTGCCTGGCGCGCCGGGGCGCGCGTTCTGAGCGGCGAGCGACGCCGCCGCGAGGCCCAGGACGAGCAGCAGGGGATAGGTACGGGACATGCGATCTCTTAGACCTGCGCCGGCCGCCGAAAGTTGACGGCGATCCATTCGTTCTCGCGGCGCTCGCCCACGACGTCGAGGCGGCCGAACGCGCGTACGACCTCGTCGCGTTCGTGCGCGAGGACGCCGCTCGCGACAAGCGTCCCGCCGGGTCTGACGCTCGCGGTCAGCGAGGCGGCGGCCCTGACGAGCGACGCGGCGGTGAGGTTGGCCACCACGAGATCGGCCGCGGGCAGCGTGGCGACGTCGACGTCCATCAGGCGGAATTCCACGCGGCAGGCCGTCGTCAGGAGCGGATTGAGCGCGCGATTCTCCTCGGCGTTCTGCAGGGCGTCGGCGTCGGAATCGATGCCCACGGCGCGCGCGGCGCCGAGCGCCGCAGCCGCCAGGGCCAGGATGCCCGAGCCGGTTCCCACGTCCAGCACGAACCGTCCCCTGAGGACGTCCTCGACGTCCTGCAGGCCAGCCAGGCAGAGCCGCGTCGTCTCATGATGCCCGGTGCCAAACCCCATCGACGGAGAGATGACGATCGTGGATGCGTCCGGCGGCCCCGCGTGGGCGGCAGGCGCAATGGTGAGTCGTCCGACGACGACCGGCGTCAGCTGTTCCTGCGATCGGCGCGCCCAGTCTTCGTCGGGGATGTCGACGGCGGAGAGGTCGTAGTTGCTGGCGAGCGTGGAGAGTGCGCGGTCGCGGGCCGACGGAGTCGGAAAGAAGAGACGCAGGCCGCCGTGCCGCTCTTCGACGGCCGTGGGCCCGAATTCGTCAGCGGCAGCCAGGACGAGCTCGGGGGAGACGCTCGTCTCGACGTCGAGAGCCGGCCACAACTTGCTCACCATGCCCTATGTGTCCTTTGTGGTTCTCTCTGCTTCGTGTCCTTTGCGTTTACCCGAACATGTCCTTGACGCGATCGAAGAGGTTGCGCTCCTCCTGTTCGTCGTCGCGGGTGCGCGGCTCGAATTTCTCCTTCGGCAGCACCTTGGCCAGCTGCTCCAGCAGCTGACGCTGATCCTTGGTCAGTTTCCTCGGCGTCTGGACCTGGACGGTCGCGAAGAGATCGCCGCGGCCGCGCCCGCTCACGTCGGGCATCCCTTTGCCGCGCAGCCGGAGCGTCGTCCCTGTCTGCGTCCCTTCGGGAATCTTGACGCTGTCGGCGCCGTCGAGCGTCGGCACCTGAATCTCGCCGCCGAGCGCCAGCGTGGTGTAGTTGACGGGAATCTCGCAGAACAGATTGACGCCGTCGCGTCTGAAGAACCCGTGTTCCTGCACGTGCACGACGACGTAGAGGTTGCCGGACGGACCGCCGCCGGCGCCTCCTTCGCCCTCGCCCTGCAGGCGCAGTTGCTGGCCCGTTGCGATGCCCGCCGGCACCTTGACTGTGATCTTCCGCTCCCGCGTGACGTGTCCGGTGCCGCGGCACGAGTGACACGGCTTCGACACGATGCGGCCGTTGCCGCGGCACTGCGGGCACGTGCGCGCCACCGTGAAGAATCCCTGCTGGAAGCGCACCTGTCCCTGACCGTGGCACTGTGGACAGGTCGTGGGGGACGTGCCGGGCGCGGCGCCCGAGCCTTTGCAGGTGTCGCAGCTTTCCTGCCGCGGAATCTGGATGGTGGTCTCGGTGCCAGTGGCCGACTCCTCGAAGGAGATCTCCAGGTCGTACCGCAGGTCGGCGCCGCGCTGAGGACCGCCGCGCCGCCGGCCGCCGAAGAGATCGCCGAAGCCGAAGATGTCGCCGAGACCACCGAGGATGTCTTCGAAGCCCGAGAAGACGGTGGGATCGAACCCGCCCGCGCCTGCCGCGGCACTGACCCCCGCATGCCCGAACCGATCGTAGGCCGAGCGCTTGTCCGCGTCGGCGAGAACGGCGTACGCCTCGGCGCACTCCTTGAACTTTTCTTCGGCGGCCTTGTCGTGGGGGTTCCGATCCGGATGGTACTTGAGCGCCAGCTTGCGGTAGGCGCTCTTGATATCGTTCTCGGACGCGCCGCGCTGGACGCCGAGAACCTCGTAATAGTCCCGCTTGCTCACGCTTTCGCCACCTTCACCATGGAGGGCCTGAGGAGCCGATCGCCGATCATGTAGCCGCGCCTGAGCTCGCCGATGATCTCGCCTTCGCGATGATCGGGGCTCACTTCGTGAATGACCGCCTGGTGCACGTTCGGGTCGAAGTCGGTGCCCAGCGTGTCGATGGGCCGGACGCCGCGCTTGCGCAGCAGATCGTGCAGCTTGCCGTGAATGAGCTCGACGCCCTTCCGGTAGGCGTCCGAATCGCCCGACGCTTCGACAGTAAGGGCCCGATCGAAGTCGTCGACGATCAGGAGCAGATCCTCGAGCAGGGTCGTGACCGCCTGATCGGCCTGCTCCCGCCGTTCTCGCTCGATCCGCTTGCGGTAGTTGTCGAACTCGGCGGTCTTGCGAAGCCACCGATCGTGATAGTCGTCGCGCTCGCGCTTCACCGCGTCCGCGGCGTCGCCGCCCGCCGCGTCCGTCGCGATGTCGACGTTCTCGGCGGCGTCGGAACTGGTCGCGTCCGGCGACGTGTCCGCCGGATCGATCGCGGGTTTGTCAGCCATAAGTTCTAGTTTGGGTCGCGCAGAACGCGCGAGATGGCCTGAGCGGCGCCATCGACGAGATCGATGGCGCGCGGGTAGTGCATGCGCGTCGGACCGATGACGCCCACCGTGCCGGTCGCGTCGCCATCGTGATAGGTCGACACGATCAGGCTGAACGGATGCAGGTGCGGATCGGGATGCTCGGCGCCGATCACCACGGTCAGGCCCGCGCCGTCGATGTACTCGCTCAGGAGCGTCGCGAGACGCTGTTTCTCTTCGATCATCTGAAGCAGGGTCTGCAGCGTGCCCAGCGTGAGCCCTCTGGCTTCATCCAGCAGCGCGGCGGCGCCGTCGACGAACACTGCCGGCTCATCGGGCAGCGCCGCGAACGTGGTGCTGGCCAGTTTCATCGCACGCGCCAGGAGGGCGTCGTAGAGCAGCCGCTCTTCTCTCAGACGCTCGAGCACGGCCTCGCGGGCCCGGATGAGCGGCATCCCGGAGAACTCGGCGTTGAGATAGGCGGCGGCCTGGTGCAGTTCGTCCGCGGTGAGCGGCTGTTCGGTGTCGATGACTTTCTGGATGACCTGTCCGCCGCGCGCGACGATGACGACGAGCACGCGCGAGCCGCTCAGCCGTACGAACTCCACGCGATCGAACACCGACGACTGATACGCCGGCCTGATCGCGAAGGCGATGTGCCGCGAGGCCTGGGACACGACGTGAGACACATGAGGCAGCAGCGCGTCGAGCATCGGAGCCGGTCCCTCGCGCCGCAGCCGCGCTTCCACGGCCTGGGCCGTTCGTGTCGACCGCCGCACGTCGAGCAGCATGTCGACGAAAAAGCGATAGCCGCGATCGGTGGGGATGCGGCCGGCCGACGTGTGCGGCTGTTGGACGAATCCTTCGTCCTCGAGCCGCGCGAGGATGCTTCGCACGGTGGCCGACGACACACCGAGCCCGGCCGCCGTCACCAGCAGAGACGACGCGACCGGCTCACCCGTGGCGACATATTCGCGCACGAGGGCCGTGAGGACGCGCTTGGACCGGTCGGAGACGGATCCCGTACTCATTAGCACTCGCGAGTGTTGACTGCTAACCGACATTATACAACGGCCGGGCACACGGCCGCCGCTGCACGATCGTTCACCGGCGTTCACCGACGTGCACCGGCAACAACTTGGCGCTACGAGTTCGAGACGAGCTTCGGCGACTCCCACTTCATCGAGCGCTCCGCGGCGTCGCGGGGGCCGATCTTGCCGTGCTTCACCGCGATGAGCTCCGCGAGGATGCTGACCGCGATCTCCTGCGGCGTCACCGCGCCGATGTCGAGGCCGATCGGCGCGTGCACCCGCTTGAGCGACTCGGGCGAGAGCCCCTCGGCAGCGAGTGCGTCGGTGATGCGCGCCACCTTGGCGCGGCTGCCGATGAGCCCCAGGTACCGGAGATCGCGCGTGGCCAGCGCGCGCAGTGCGTCGAGATCGTTGGTGTGTCCGCGCGTCACGATGACGGCGTACGCGTGAGAGGGCAGCTCGGTCCGGCCGAGCCACGAAGGGATGTCGTCGACCACCACCTCGACGGCATGGGGAAAGCGCTCAGCGTTCGCGAACTTCTCGCGATCGTCGACGACGTGGACGCGGAAACCGACTTCGTGCGCGGCGCGCGCGAGGTGGAAGCCGACGTGGCCGGCCCCAACCACGTAGAGCTCGGGCGCCGGCTCGATCGGCTCGATATAGACATCCATTTGCCCGCCACAGATCAGTCCGCTCTCCTGCGCGAAGTCATCGTCGAGCTCGTAGTGGAGCAGCTGGGGCCGTCGGTTCTCGATGGCTTCGCGCGCCTTCCAGAAGGCGTCGTTCTCGTAGCAGCCGCCGCCGATCGTACCGACCGTCCGGCCGTCGGCGAACACCAGCATTTTCGCGCCCACGCGCTGGGGCGTCGAGCCGCGAGCCGAGACAATCGTCACGAGCGCTGCCGGCTCACCCCGCTCGAGCGCATCGGTGACCGCCGCGAAGACCTCCTGGTTCATTCAGAAGGATTATAGGGTGCCGCGTGCGCCGCTGACGACTGGCGGTGCAGATCGCAGGATTCGCCGGGTTCGGTGCCCGCGATGAACGTCTCGTGGAAGGTTCGCGGGCAGGAGGGCGTCGCCAGCTTGCCCGATTCGCGGCAGATGTCGACGTACGAGATCCCTTCCGGAGCCTCGAACGGGACGCTCGACCGGCCCGCGAGCGCTTTGATCATGAACTGCGTCCAGATGGGCAGGGCCGCCTGCGCGCCGCTCAGCCCGACGGGCTGATTGTCGTCGAAGCCCACCCACACCACCGTCAACAGCTCGGGCGTGAAGCCGGCGAACCAGGCGTCGCGCAGATCGTTGGTCGTCCCCGTCTTGCCCGCGGCTTCTGCCGTGAAGCCGGCCGAGCGCGCGCCGGCGCCGGTACCTTCGTCGATCACGCTCCGCATCATGCTGGTGACGAGAAACGTGGTGTCGGCTCGCGCGATCGGGCGGAGCGCGTCGGACGACTTCTTCGTCACGTCCTTGCCGCCGCTCGTGATCTTGAGAATGTGCTTCAGCGGGTGCACCGACCCGTCGTTCGGGAAGAGCGTGTAGGCCGTGGCGATCTCGAACGGTGTCGCCTCGAAGACGCCGAGCGCGATCGACGGGTATGGCTTGGGAGGATTGCCGACGCCGAGCTTCTTCCACAGCGCCGCCACGTTGGCGTACCCCGCCTGCTGGGCGACGTGAATGGTGGCGAGGTTGCGCGAGTGGGCGAGCGCCTGGCGGAAGGTGATCGGCCCGTCGTACTTGTCCTCGTAGTTGGCCGGCGTCCACGGCGGCTGGTTCTCGAACTCGAACGTCTCCGGTTCGTCGATGACGATGGAGGCCGGCGTCACGTCGGTGCGCCCGGCCTTCGCGGCCTCCTCGAAGGCCGTGAGGTACACGAACGGCTTGAACACCGATCCCGGCTGCCGGCGCGACACGAGGACCCGGTTGTACTGCGACTGGTTGTATGAGCGGCCGCCGACGAAGGCAACGATTTCGCCCGTGCGGGGATCGACGGCGATCAGCGCGGCCTCGGCCTTCCCGCGTCGCTTGCGCCGCGATAGCAGCTCGTCGACGTGCGTCAGGCCGTCGCGCACCGCGTCCTGAGCCACACGCTGCAGGTGCAGGTCGAGCGTCGTGAACACATCCACGCTCTGATTGGTCGTCGTCGTCAGTCCGGGGTAGGTCTCCGAGAGCGTCTGACCGACGTAGTCGACGAAGTACGGTGCTTCGGCTTCGAGCGCGCGCTGCACGATCGCCAGCGGCTCCTGCGCGGCGTGTTCGGCCGCGTCGGCTTGGATGTAGCCTTCGTCGGCCATCGCGTGGAGCACGACGTTGCGCCGCTCGCGGCACTTCTGCGGGTTGGTGAACGGCGACAGCGCGGAAGGCGACTGGATGACCCCGGCGATCGTGGCGGCCTCGGCCACCGAGACGTTGCTCACGTCCTTGCCGAAGAA
>Ga0066903_100000782_pt1 | contig 21438 bp, 16 predicted proteins | sample PanSoiMetaGPlot1_FD_67491 | JGI IMG/M metagenome (GOLD analysis project Ga0066903, IMG submission 67491) | Tropical forest soil microbial communities from Panama analyzed to predict greenhouse gas emissions - Panama Soil - Plot 1 (version 2) | ecosystem: Environmental > Terrestrial > Soil >... | reverse complement strand
CCAGGCACGAGGGCGCCCGAGGCGTCGGTGACCGTGCCGGTGATCGTGCCGCGGATGGTCTGCGCCGGCGACGCCGCGGCGGTCGTCAGCACGATGACGATGGCGCATGGAAGCCGCATCCGTACCCTCCTATGTGATGTCGACCGGACGTCGAGTCCGCGCCGACTCGTACACGGCTTCGATCAGCGCCACGCTCTGCCGGCCGCCGGGGCCGTCGCAGCAGGGCGGCGTCCGGGTGGCCACCGCGCGCAGGAAGTCCGCGATGACGCGGGCGTGCGCGCTGGCGTCGGCCACGACCGGCGACGCGGCGCTCACCGTCGGCGCCGCGGTCCGGCTGGGCCGCTCCTCGTCGCTGGGATCGCGGAGATCGATCCCGACGAGATCGTCGCCGTCGAGGATCAGCGTCCCGTTATCGCCCGTGAGCTCGAGGCGCCGCGAGTAGCCGGGGAACGCCGAGGTCGCCGCTTCGAGCGTCCCGAGCGCCCCGCTCGCGAACTCGAGCGCCGCGACCGCCGTGTCCTCGACCTCGATCGCGTGCAGCCGCGTCGCCGTGGCGGCGGTGACGCGCCGCACCGGGCCGAACAGCCACAACAGCAGGTCGACCGTGTGCACGCCCTGATTCATCAGGGCGCCGCCGCCATCCAGCGCGCGCGTGCCGCGCCAGCGCGACCCCTCGTAGTACGCCGGCGGCCGGTACCAGCGGACGCGCGCGCTGGCGAGAATCGGCGCGCCCAGCCGCCCGGCGTCGACGAGGGCTTTCATCCGCCGCACGTCGGGCTTCAGCCGATCCTGAAAGATCACGCCGAGCGTGATGCCGGCGCGCGACGCCTCGTTGATGAGCGCGTCCGCGCGCGCGGTCGCCACGTCGATCGGCTTCTCGATCAACACGTGCAGCCCGCGCCGCGCCGCGGCGATGCCCTGTTCGGCGTGCAGCCCCGACGGGCTGCCGACGATCACCGCGTCAAGCGGCCGGTGGTCGAGCAGGTCATCCAGCGTGCTGCACGCGGCGGCGCCGTGCGCGGCGGCCAGCTGCTCGGCGTGCGCGCGGGTCGGGGAGTAAATTGCCGAGATCCCGACCCCGTCGATCGCCCGCAGCGCGCGGGCGTGCGTGTCGCTGATGTTGCCCGCGCCAATCAGGCCGACGTGAACCAACCGCGGTCCCCCAGTCCCCTGGTCCCTGTCTCCTACGAGCTCTTGCCGATCAGCGCCTTCATACCGGCGAAGCTTTCGCGGCTGGACGCCTCGGGCGTGCCCGCGCCGCGCCAATGCGTCTCCAGCGTGCACACGTGGCTGTAGCCGTCTTTCTTCAGCGCCGCGAACTGCCCCGCCCAGTCGATGGTGCCACGGCCCATCGCCTGCCACTCCCACTTGCCGGCCGTGTTCTTCGACGCGTCTTTGCAGTGCACATGTCCGATGCGCGCCTTCGGGAGCTTCGCGTAGCCTCCCGGATACGGCACCTCATCGCGAAACTGCGCGTTGCCGGGATCCCAGGTGATCTGCAGCGCGGGGTCGGCAATGGCCGCGAGCAGCCGCGCCGCCTCGGCGCCGGTCGCCGTGTTGCAGGCGTACTCGTTCTCGAGCACCAGCGTCAGCCCGCGCTTGCCTGCCTTCGCCGCCGCCGCGCGCACCACCTCGTCGATCGCGGCGCGGTGCGGTTTCTGATCGTCGAGGCGCCAGAAATCGAAGATCCGGATGCGATCGGTCTCGAACGTCTTCGCGAGGTCGAACGCGCGCTCGAGCAGTTCCTGCTGCTGATCGAACGAGAAGCTGGCGCCGAACTCGTCGCGCGTGGGGCTGAACGACGACTTCGGCGCGCCGGGCCAGTCGACCTTGAAGACCGGTGTCGCCAGGCACGCCACGCGCAGGTTGAACCGCGCGAGCACTTTCTTGGTGTCGGCGATCTGCGCGGCGTCCCAGTTCATCAGGTTCTTGCCGCCGGCCTCGCGGAGATCGACGAGGCCGAGGCCGAACTCGCGTGACGCGACCTCACAGGCGTGCCCGACGTCCTGCGAGATCTCGTCGGTCAGGATGGAGAGCTTCAGCGAGGCGGCGGCCATCGCCGAGCGTTGACGGAGCGCGGCGCCAATGGCCACCGTGCCGAGCCCGGACAAGACAGTTCTTCGTGAAATCATGCGCCCTATCAGAACACAAGTCGCAGAGCGATCTGCATTATTCGCGGCGCGCGCGTCGAGATCACCTGCCCGAAGCGCGTGTTGGTCTGCACGCCGGCCGCGTCGAAACGCGCCGTCGTGTCCACCCCGTTGAATTGCACCTGGTTGAAGACGTTGTAGACCTCCCAGCGCAGCTGGACCTTGCGGCCCGACGCGCCGAACGGAATGTTTTTGAACAACGTCATGTCCGAACTGGTGACGCCCGGGCCGCGCACGACGTCTTTCGGCGAGTTGCCCGGATCGCCTTTTGCGGGCCGCGAGAACAGCGACGTGTTGAACCACTGCGAGAGGCCGCGATCGCCGGACGGCAGCGTCGGATCGCCATTGACGTTCGGCACGAGGTTGCCGGCCGCCACGTTGGTCGCGCGCGTCACGTCGCCGCCGCCGGTGATGTCGGCGTTGTCGGCCGCCGTCCACGTCACGTTCAGCGGCACGCCGCTGGCGAGCGTGGTCAGGCCGGAGAACTGCCAGTTGTCGAGGACCGCGCGCACCCATGCGTTGTTCCAGCGTGCGCTGGCCCGCGGGAGATCCCAGGTGTAGTTGATGACCGCGACGTGCGTCTGATCGAACATCGACAGCCCGTAGTTCCACGTGTCGGGATTCTGGTAGGTCGCAATCTGCATGTTCGCGCCGGTGCCGGTCTCGTTGTTCGACGTGTAGTCGCGCGACCGCGACAGCGTGTACGCGACGCCGAACTGCAGCCCCTTCGCGAAGCGCCGGTTCGCCTGCACCTGCAGCGCGTTGTAGTCGGCCGTCCCGGCATTCTCGAAGAACCAGACGTTCGCGTAGCCTGGATACGGACGATAGAAGTTGTCCGGCAGCGCGATGCCGGGGCGCGTCGGATCGAAGTTCGCCGCGTTGAAATGCGCCCCGTACGGCACGAGGTTCAGGTTGCGCGTCTGCAGCAGGTTCCGCGACTGCGATCCGACGTACGCGACGTCGACGACAGTGCCCCAGCCGATGTCACGCTGCGCGCCGACCGAGTAACTATAGAGCGTCGGCGTGCGCGTCTCCTTCTCGAAGCCCTGCACGTCACTCGGGAAGTTGTAGCCGGTCGACTGCAGCAGCGTGTCCATCGAGCCGTAAAAGATCTGTGGGTTCAGCTGCAGCGGCGGATTGCGCGTCGCCTGCCAGTTCACGTTGCCCGACATACGCGTGTTGTGGAACAGGCCGAAACTGCCGCGGACGGCGGTCTTGCCATCGCCGTGGATGTCGTACGCGAAGCCGACCCGCGGCTCTGGCAGGAGCGGCGGCTGGTCCTTGAAGCCGGCAGGGTACGACGCGTCCGTCGCGAGAACGATGCCATTGTTCAAGTCGCCGCTGCCGGGCACCAGCGCGCCAATGAGCACCGCCGGCACGGTCGCCCCAGTGACGGTGTCGCGGCCGACGCGCACGCCGTTCACGAGCGCCGGGTAGTAGAGCCGTGGAGCCTTCGAGGGATCGTACCGCTCGAGCGAAAACGCCGACGCACCGCCGGTTTCGTGGCGGTAGTGCGAGTACCAGGCGAGGCGGATGCCGTAGTCGAGCGTCAGCTTGGGTGTCGTGCGCCACGTATCCTGCGCGAACCACTCGGCGACGTTCGCCAGTCCGCCGCCGCCCGGCCTCGTCGTCGACTCGGTGTACGACGTGAAGGAGCCGAGCAACGCGTTGGCGTAGGCGTAGCCGGTGTTCAGCGGATTGTTGGCATCGGCGCTGCTGAAATCGTAGGAGCCGGCGAAGGTCGCCGTCGGACCCTCTTCATTGCGCACGTGCTCGAAGTACATCCCGCCTTTGAACGTGTGCTTGCCGCGTGCGATGGTCAGCGTGTCGTTGAAGATATATAGCTTGTCGTCGCCGGTCAGCGGCGTCCGGCCGTCGTAGGTGATCGCGGCGGCGCCGGTCACGCCGGTGAATCGCGCCTGCGGGATGATGCCGAGCGGGTTGATCGCGGGGTTCAGCTGCCCGAGCGTGAACCCGGTCTGTGCCTTCGTGATGCCGGCGAGGTCGGCGTCACTCAGCGGCGGCCCGTTCTCGGTGCTGTGCCGAATCGAGACCGATGCCTCGTTCACGACCGAGCTGCTGACCACGCGCGTGTAGTTGAACAGGCCGCTGTCATCGGTGAACAGATAGTGCAGCTTCACCAGCCCCCACGCCGAGCCGCCCGCAGCGACGTTGTAGCCCTGGTTGTCGCCGTACCACGTCGAAACGCGCCCATAGAACGCATCCTTCGCCGTCGGGTGGTAATCGATGCGCGCGACGTTCTGGCGCTTGGGGACGTCGAGGCTTTCCTGGAAGTTGTAGTTGTAGGCGCCCCGCGTGACGCTGCGATCGAGCGCGTTCGGCAACGGGAACACGTCGAGCAGCGCCTGGCCGCTCGGGTTGATGCGGTTTGCCGGGACGATGTTGCCGGGGAACGGCAGGCCCGTCAGCGGATCACGGACGACGATGAGGCGGCCGTTGGTGTCGAGCGACTGGGAGAAGTCGCCGCCGCGCTCGGCCGTCGTCGGCGTCGTCACCTGCTGCAGCGGTCGCGGGTTGAGCGACTTCAGCCCGTCGAACGAGTAAAAGAAGAACAGCTTGTCCTTGCCGCTGGCCCTCGGCATCGGCACCGGGCCACCGAGCGTGCCGCCGGCCGTGTCGAAGCGATAGAGCGGCTTGGCGATGCCGTTCTTGTTGTTGAAGAAGTCGTTGGCGTTCAGCGCCTCGTTCCGCTTGTACCAGTACACGCTGCCGCGGTAATGATTCGTGCCCGATTTGGTGACGATGTTCACGACCGGTCCGCCGTTGCGGCCGTATTCGGCGCGGTAGTTGTTGAGTTCGACCTGAACCTCGCCAATCGCGTCGAAATTGATCGAGCTGCTGAAGACCTGCGGGCTGCCGAGGTCGTTGCCGACCACGCCGTCGACCGTCATCGTGTTCCACGTCGCGCGGTTGCCGTTGATGTTCGGCGTCGTCGATCCGAAGTTGCCGCCGGGTGCGTCGGTCGGCGTCTGGTACGCGACGCCGGGCAGCACGCGCAGCAGCGACACCACATCCCGGCCGCGATCGGCGACCTGCTCGATCTGCGTCGAGGTGATCAACGCGGATCGCTCGGAGCTGAGCGTCTGCACGATGCTGCCGGTGGACGTGGCGGTCACCGTTTCCGTCAGCGGGCCGACGTTCAGCTGCAGCGTGCCAACCGACAACTGCTCGTTCGCCGGCAGGACTGCGTGGAGAAGCTCGAAGGTCGCGAAGCCGGTCAACTCGACGCGTACGGTGTAGGTGCCGGGCTGGACGGCGGAAAAGACGAAAGCGCCCGTATCGTTCGACGTCGTGGCACGGGTGTCGCCGGTCAACTCGTTCAGCAGCGTGATGGTCGCGCCCGGCACGACCTGCCGGGTCTGATCGACGATGGTCCCGGCGATCGAGCCGGAGACCCCCTGCCCGGCCGCCGGAGCGGCCGCGACGAGCAGGACGAGAAGGGGCACGAGGATGCGCCGCACCGGAGCCCGCATTCGAACCCTCCTGCTGGAATCGGCGAATTCCCTAGCACTGCACCGCTAAAGTAAAGGCTTAGCCACTTTCGGCCGGAGATTACAATTGGACCGGCCATGCTGGCAAGACTTTCCTACGACACGCAGAATTGGCCTGAAGACCGGCGCCGTACACTATGATTGGTCATTCCACTTATGATGCTGCCTCAGAATCGGCATGACAGTGCGGACAGCGCGGCGGCCGTCGTTGCGCACGTCCGCGACCTAATCGACCGCGGAGCCCTTCGTCCTGGCGCCCGCCTGCCAGCGGAGCGCGAGCTCGCGCAGCAGATCGGCGTCAGCCGACCGACCGTTCGTGCCGGCCTCCGCACGCTCGCCGCGCTGGGCGTCGTGCGATCGCGGCGCGGATCGGGCACCTACATTCCCTCGGGTCCGCCGACGCTCGGCGCCGAGGCGCTGAGTTTTCTCGCCGCACTCCACAAGTTCACGGTGGACGACGTCTACGAGGTTCGCCGGATCCTGGAGGTCGGCGCCGCGGGTCTCGCCGCCGAACGCGCCACGCCCGAGCAGCTCGCGGGGCTGGCCGACGACGTCGCCGGGCTGTTCGCATCGCTCACCGACCCGCGGCTGTTCTTTGCGCATGACATCAACTTCCACCGCGGCATTGCCGCCGCCTCGCGCAATCCGATCGTCGCGTCGCTCGTCGAAATGGTGTCAGCGCTGCACTTCGAGCAGCGACGCGCCACCGCCGAGCGCGCCGCCGACCGCGATCTCCGCGACGCCGCCGATGCGCACCGGCAGATCTATCACGCGGTCCGCGCGCACGACGTCGAGCGCGCCAGGCGCACCATGAACGAGCACCTGGTGCGGGCACGCGCTCATCGAGTGAAGGAGCTGCAGGCGCTCGGGGTTCAGGGTTCAGGGTTCAGCGTTCAGGGTTCGGGAGAACCTCGAGGTTCGGGGTTCGGCGCTCGGGGTTCGGCGTTCTCTGGTTCGACCGGTTCTGGCGGTTCTGGTTCTAGCGGTTCTCGCGCACGGGGCGCGAACCGCAGCACCCAGAACCGGGAACCCCGAACGCCGAACGCCGAACGCCGCACCCAGATCCCCGAACCCCGAAGGCCGATCACGTCGCCGAGACGGGCCGTGCGATGACGCGATCGCTCTTCGATCTGACCGGTCGTGTTGCAGTCGTTGTCGGCGGCACGACCGGCATCGGCCGCGCGCTTGCGCTCGGGCTCGCCGAGGCGGGCGCCGATGTGGTGGCGACGGGACGGCGCGAACAGACGATCGACGATGCGGCGAAGGCCATCGAGTCGCGCGGACGGCGGACCTTGCGCCACCCGTCGGACGTCGGCAGCCTGGCATCGCTGCGGCGGCTCCGCGATGCCTGCGTCGCGGCGCTCGGTCAGGTGGACATCGTCGTCGCTGCCGCCGGCATCACCAAGCGCATGCCGTCGCTCGAGATGACCGAAGCGGACTGGAATCAGATCCTCGACACGAACGTCAGCGGCATGTTCCGCACCTATCAGGTGTTCGCGCCCGGGATGATTGCGCGCCGCAGCGGTCGCCTCATCGGTATCGCTTCGCTCGCGTCATTCGTCGGCCTGCAGGAAGTCGCGGCCTATACTGCAAGCAAGGCGGCAGTGGCAGGCCTGACGCGTGCGCTGTCGGTCGAGTGGGCGCGTCACGGCATCACCGTCAACGCCATCGCGCCCGGCGTCTTCGAAACCGATCTCAATCGCGAGATCCTGAAGGGCGCGCGCGGACAGGAATTCCTGATGCGGACGCCGATGGAACGATTCGGCCGGACCGAAGAGCTCGCGGGCGCCGCCGTGTATCTCGCCTCGGATGCGGCGAGCTTCGTCACCGGCCAGCTGATCGCCGTCGACGGCGGGTTTCTGGCCAGCGGAGTCAACCAGTGAACCCGGCGATCGTGATCAGCAGCGCCGACAATGTCGCCACCGTGCTGGAGCCGATTGCGGCTGGTCAGACGGTCGCAGCGCGCGGCGCGAGCGTCACGGCGGTGGAGGCGATTCCGCGCGGCCACAAGATTGCGCTGAAATCCATCCGTACCGGCGAGATCGTGATGAAGTACGGCAGCGCGATCGGCACGGCGTCGGCGGACATCGAGGCCGGCGCGCACGTCCACACGCACAATGTCGCCAGCGCGCGCGGCCGTGGAGATCTCTCGCGATGACGCGCGACGCCGGCTTCCTCGGCTACCCACGCGCAGACGGCCGCATCGGCGTCCGCAACCATGTGCTGGTCGTGCCGACGGTGATCTGCTCGGCGGTGGTGGCGGAGCGGATCGCGGCGTCGATCGCGCCGGCGGGCGCCGCGCTGCCCCACCTCGCCGGCTGCGGGCAGATCGGCCCCGACATGCACGTGACGCACGAGACGCTCGCCGCGTATGCCCGCCATCCGAATGTCGGCGCGGTCATCGTCGTGGCGCTAGGGTGCGAGCAGGTCGTCGGGCAGCAGATCGCCGAGGCCGCGCGCCAGAGCGGCAAGCCAGCGCACATCGTGTCGATACAGGGCGAAGGCGGAACACTGCGCGCCACGGCCCGGGGAATCGCGATCGCGCGCGAGCTCGCAGCCGGGCTTGCGGATGCCGGGCGCGTGTACTGCCCGGCGTCGTCGCTGGTCGTCTCGGTAAAATGCGGCGGATCGGACTACACGTCAGGCCTCGCATCCAACCCGGTCGTCGGCCGGGTCGCAGACACCGTCGTCGATCTGGGCGGATCGATCGTGCTCGGCGAGATCGCCGAGATCATGGGGGCCGAGCACCTTCTCGCCGCGCGGGCGTCGCAGCCAGCGGTCGGCGCCCGGCTGCTGCGCGTCGTCAACCGCGTGGAGGCCGAAGCGATGGCGCTCGGCGTCGACATCCGCGGCACGCAGCCGTCGCCTGGCAACATTCGCGGCGGGCTGACGACCATCGAGGAAAAGTCGCTCGGCGCGACGCACAAGGCCGGCGAGCGCACGCGCCTCGAGGATGTCGTCGCGTACGCTGCGCCGATCACGAAGCCGGGCCTGACGGTCATGGACACGCCCGGGCTCGACGTCGAGTCGGTGACCGGGATGGTCGGCGGGGGCGCACAGGTAGTACTCTTCACCACCGGGCTCGGGACGCCGACCGGCAATCCGATCGCGCCGGTCATCAAGATCACCGGCAACGCGCGCACGGCGCAGACGATGGCCGACAACATCGACGTGGACGTGAGCGGAATCCTGACCGATACGGAGACGTTCGACGACGCGGCGCAGCGGCTGTTCGCCGTCGTGCTCGAGACGGCGTCTGGCGCGCCGATCGCCGCCGAGCGGCTTGGACACCGCGAGTTCGCCATTCACCGACGGAACCCGACGATATGAGCGCGCTGCCCAATGTGCGCGCGGCCGCGGCGCCGGTTGCCGAGCGCGCCGGCCGAATCCGGTGGACGATCTGCGGACTGCTGTTTCTCGCCGCGACCATCAACTACGTCGATCGGCAGGTCATCGGCATCCTCAAGCCAACGCTGCAGGCGCAGTTCGGCTGGAGCGAGATCGACTACAGCGACATCGTCTTCGCGTTTCAGCTGGCGTACGCAATCGGATTCATCTTCGCCGGGACGATCATCGATCGCCTCGGCATCCGCCGCGGCTTCTCGCTCGCGCTCGTCGTGTGGTCGCTGGCGGCAATGGCAGCGGCCGAAGTCGAGCGGTTCGGGCCTGCTGCCGCAGCGGTGCTCGGCGCGTTCGGCCTCGCCTATTCCTCGTCGGTCGCCGGCTTCATCGCCGTGCGCTTTCTCCTCGGCCTGGGCGAGTCGGGGAACTTTCCGGCAGCGATAAAAACGGTCGCGGAATGGTTTCCGCGGAGTGAGCGCGCTTTCGCAACGGGGCTGTTCAACGCAGGCACCAACATCGGCGCCGTAGTGACGCCAATGACCGTGCCCTACATCACGGCCGCCTTCGGATGGTACTGGGCGTTCATCCTCACCGGCCTGCTCGGCTTCGGATGGCTGGTGCTCTGGCTGCTGTTCTACGATCGGCCCGATCGCCATCCGCGCGTCGGCGCCGCGGAGCTCGCCCACATCCAGAGCGATCCGCCGGATCCGCCCGCGCCGCGCGTGCCCTGGGCGCGGCTGGTCCGTCATCGGCAGACGTGGTCGTTCGCGCTGGCGAAGTTCCTGACCGATCCGATCTGGTGGATGTACCTGTTCTGGCTGCCCGACTTCTTCAGCCGCAACTACGGCCTCTCACTGCTGCAGCTCGGGCCGCCGATCATCATCATCTACGTGATTGCCGACATCGGAAGCATCGGCGGCGGCTGGTTGTCGTCGACCTTGATCCGCCGCGGCTGGAGCGTGAACGCCTCGCGCAAGACGGCGATGCTCGCGTGCGCGCTGGCGGTCGTGCCGATCGTCGCCGCGGCGCGCGTGCAGAGCGTGTGGTCGGCCGTCGCGCTGATCAGCCTCGCAACCGCCGCACATCAGGGCTGGTCGGCAAACCTCTTCACGCTCGCGTCCGATATGTTTCCGCGGCAGGCGGTCGGATCGGTCGTCGGCCTCGGCGGCATGGCCGGCGCCGTCGGCGGCATGCTGATCGCCAAGGTGACCGGCTACCTGCTGGAGTGGACCGGCAGCTACACGTTCGTGCTGATGATCGCCGGCGTCGCGTATCTGGCCGCCTTGGCGCTGATCCACGTGCTGACGCCAAAGCTGGAGCCAGCGCGCCTCGGATAGCCGCTACAGCGCGAAGCCGTGCGCGACGATGAACTTCTTGTTCATCTCGGCCGATTGCCGCGGCGTGCCGCTGCCGGCGGGCACACGATCGAGCTCGACGATCGCCCACTTGTTGAAATTGATTTCCCCGAGCGCTTTGAACACACCTGGCAGGTCGACCCGACCACGCCCGAGCTCGACAAACTCGTAGTTCGACGCGGCCCCACGCGACCCACCCGACCCTCCGGGCCCAGTTGACCCACCTGACCCACCCACCCCACCAGACCGATCACGCACGTCCTTCAAATGCACGACCTCGATCCACTCACGATACTGACGAATCGCCGCAACAGGATCGCCGCCGCCCTGCTGATAGTGCGCGACGTCGAACAGCAGGCGGACGTGCTTCCTGTCCGCGGCGTCGAGCACGGCCTTCACTTCGTGCGGCTTTTCGCCGGTGCTGTTCATGTGATGGTGGTAGACGAGTGTCACGCCGGCGTCGGTGGTGCGCTTGCCGAGCTCGTTCAGCAGGCGCCCGACGCGCGCGTAGTCGTCGGCCACGAGCACGCGTCCTTTCGGCCGCTCGTCGATCACCTGCAAGTGCGTGCCGCCCGCAGCCTTGAGGAACTGCGCATTCTTCGCGTGCGTCTCGAGCGTCTCGCGCTCGCGAGCCGGGTCGGTCGCGAGATTGCCGCTCGACAGCACGGCCAACTCGAGATGGTGCTGCGACAGCAGATCGTGCAGCGCCCGGGGGTTCGCGCTGTAGCGCGTGACCGTGCCGTCGCCGGCGCGGAGCTGGATGCCGCGGAATCCGACGGCGGCAATGTCCTCGATGGCCTGCGGCACGTCGTTGCCCCACGTGATTGCCGCGTACCCGAAGCGCATCGTGGAAACAGCAGCAACCCTTCGGCTGAAGCCCCCGGCGCAGGCGACGCCGGCAAGCGTCAGAAACTCTCGTCGCGTCACCATGAGTGCATCGTCCCATCGAGCTTGCGGTTGACCGGCAGGTACGCGGGATCGTACGGATGGACCGCCGCTTTCGCCTCGTCGATGTCGACGCCGAGCCCTGGCGCGTCGCCGGGGTGCATCACGCCGCGCTCGAACGTATAGGCGTGCGGAAACACAGCATCGGTCTCCGCCGTGTGCCGCATGTATTCCTGGATTCCGAAGTTGTGGACGCTGAGGTCGAAGTGCAGCGCCGCCGCCATTGCGACCGGACTGAGGTCGGTGGCGCCGTGCGAGCCGGTCCGCACGTGATGCAGCTCGGCGAGCGCGGCGATCTTCCGCAGGTGGCTGATCCCGCCGCCGTGGACGACGGTCATCCGGATGAAGTCGATCAGCTCCTCCTCGATCAGCTGCGCACAGTCGTAGATCGTGTTGAAGACCTCGCCGACCGCGATCGGCGTCGTGGTGTGCTGGCGGATCGTGCGGAACGCGCCCTGATTCTCCGCCGGTGTCGGATCCTCGAGCCAGAACAGGCGCGCCGGCTCGAGGCTCCTGCCGAGGCGCGCCGCTTCGATTGGCGTCAGCCGGTGATGCACGTCGTGCAGCAGGTGGACGTCGAAGCCGACCTCGCGGCGCAGCCGCTCGAAGAGCGGCGGCACGAAATCGAGGTACTGCTCGGTGCTCCACACGCTCTCGAGCGGCTTGCCCTTTTGCGCCGGCTCGTAGTACAGCGTGCCGCGGCCGACGCCGTAGGCGTGGAGGACGCCCGGGATCGCGCACTGCGCCCGGACCGCCCTGTAGCCGAGGCCGACGTAGTGCTGCACCGCTGCGACCGTTTCGTCCACGGTGGATCCGTTGGCGTGGCCGTAGACCATCACGCTGTCGCGCGAGGCGCCGCCCAGCAGCTGGTAGACGGGCGCGTTCAGCACCTTGCCGCAGATGTCCCACAATGCCGTGTCGACGGCCGCGATCGCCGTCATCGTCACGGGCCCGCGGCGCCAGTACGCGCCCTTGTACAGGTACTGCCAGATGTCCTCGACGCGCCGCGCATCGCGCCCGATCAGGAGCGGGACGACGTGATCGCTGAGGTAGCTCGCGACGGCGAGCTCCCGGCCGTTCAGCGTCGCGTCACCAAGCCCGTGGACGCCGTCCTCGGTCACGAGCTTCAGCGTCACGAAATTCCGGCCCGGGCTCGTGACGATCACTTTGCCTTCGATGATTCGCATGGTCAGAGGGACTGAGGATTGGCGACCCGAGCCTGCCGGGCGGCGCCCGTGCGCCGCGCCGAAGGCAGCGAGGCAATCGCGCCTGCGCCGACGAGCGCGGCACCGACCAGCACGCTGAACCCGAGGTTGTAGCTGCCGGTACGATCGTGCAGGTAGCCGACGAACATCGGAGCGGTCGCTTCGGCGACGCCGTCCGCCGTCAGGATGATGCCCATCACGCGTCCGAGGACGCCGACGCCGAACAACTCCCCGGCCATCAGCGGGATGATCAGGTATTCGCCGCCCAGGCCGACGCCGAAGATCAACGCGAACAGGTAGACGTTCCACGTGCTGCCGCCGCCGACCAGCAGCAGCGGAATCGCCGCGGCCACGAGCAGATAGATCGCCAGCATCACACTTCGACGCGACAGTCGATCGGCGAGCCATCCCATGAGCAGCCGGCCGGCAATGCTGACGGCAAGCACGAGCGAGATGATGCGTGCGGCGTCGGCCTGCGAATACTCACGGTCGAGGCTCAGAAACAGCTTGAGGTGCTGATTCGTCCCACCGACCGCGGCGATCGAGCACATGCTGCCCAGCGCCAGCAGGTAGAACGCTGGCGTACGCAGAATCGCGCCGATGCTGCCGCCCGAGGTTCTCTCGCGCGTGCGCGCGTCGCGCGGCTCGCCTTCGCGCACCAAATACGCCATCGGCAGCGCGATGGCGACGATGAGCACGCCCACCATCTGCAGCGATCCGCGCCACCCGAGCCGCGCCGTCAGCCAGGCCGCGAGCAGCGGCACGATGGCGCCGCCGATGCCGATGCCGAGATAGGCGATGCCCATCGCCTTGCCGCGCGTTCTGTCGAACCAGCGCGACACCAGCACCTGGCACGGCAGCGGCCCGCCGCACACGTACCCCAGCGCGTTGAAGAAGTAGAACACGTAGAAGCTCCAGACCGCCGACACGGCGCTGAGGCCGACGAGGGCCCCGCCCGCCATGACGATGCCGGCCATCATCACGCGGCGCGGCCCGGCACGATCGACGATCCATCCGGCAGCGAACCCGAACAGCGGTCCGACGACGAGCTTGCTGATCGCGTTGCCCGAGGTGACCATGGTTCGCGACCAGCCGAACTCGCGAACCATGAAGTCGTAGTAGAGCGGCAGGCCGTAAAGCGCGAGGCCGACGACCGAGAAGAGCGCCGCGAACGCCGTCGCCGTCGCGAGCACCCCGCCCGATCGGTCGCGATCGTTCATCCGATCACCTGCAGCAGGCGTGCAGACCGCGCCGCCATTGGGATCGAGAGCGCACCCTCGCGTCGGCCCAGAGATTCGCCGCTCCAGTAGTCGACCACGGTCGCGGGCGACGTCAGATGCGGCGTCAGCATCATCGGCTCATCGTCCCAGTTGAACAGACAGATCATGCGACCCTCGGGCAGCGGAACCCAACCGACACGCAGCGCGGCGTCCTCGAACTCCGCCGCGATACCGGTCGGCGGCAGCAGCTTACGCAGCATCGCCGCACGCGGCGCGGGCATCGCGGTCAAATCGTCACCCGAGAGGACCATGCCACCGCTCGCGTAGATCGCCGTCGCATGAAACTGGCACTCCACGTCGTTCAGCTCTCCGGCCAGCACGACGGCATCCGGGTCGTTCCACCACAGCCTGCCATTCTGCCAGTTGCGGCTCAGGTTCTGCCGCGCGGTGGTCATCACCCGATCCCACGTGCGCTTGATGTCGTTCGAGCTCCGCGATCCGTGGACGAGGCCGGCCGACGGCCAGATCGGATGATTGCACCCGAGCAGGAACGCGTCCTTCGCGCCGCGCCCGATCGCCTGCATGCCGCGGCGATACGCCTCGATCCGCGTCGCCTTCGGATCGTGGAACCGCCCGCCGTGCATCGCGCCCCAGAAGTTCGCGTCGAGCTTGAAGTAGGTGCAGCCCCACTCCCCGCGCATCGTTCCGAACACGCGCTCGAAGTGCGTCTGCACGCCTGGATGCGTGCCGTCGAGCGCATACCACGGCCCGCGGCGCCAGCCACCGAACGTCACGCGATCGGAACGCAGCGGCGCGCCGCTGGCATCCGCGACGAACCAGTCGGGATGCTGCGTGAACACGTTCGACGCCGCTTCCGCGACGAACGGCGCCACCCAGATCGCCGGCTCGAAGCCCCGCCGGCGAATTTCGTCGAGCACGGTCCTGATGTTTCCGCCGAACGCCGCGCCGGTCGTCAACCAGTCGCCCATCGCGCTCTGGTAGCCGTCGTCGATCTGGACGTACTTCAGGCGCGGGAAGCTCTTCGCGATCATGTCGAGGTTGTCGAGCACCTGCTGTGCGGTGACGCGCGGCCCGAAACAGTACCACGAGCACCAGCCCGTTGGCGGCTGTGCGCCTCGGATTGGCGGGTGGTTCCTCGCAAGGCGGTCCCCGACCTGCGCGAACGCGCGCGCCCGATCGGAGGCTTCCAGCACGGCGAACTCCTCGAGTTCCCAGACTTCCCGCGGTTCGAGCGTCAGACCTTCGGTGTCGACGACCGCGCGGAGGCGGCCGCTCTGCAGGACGAGCTTTCCGCTGAAGCGCGCGCAGGATGTGAACGCGTAAAGGGTGCTGAGCGACTGGTGCGTCACCGCGAAGAGACCGTAGAAGGTTCGGCCATCCGCCGCGCCCGGAAGCCGATAGTGCGCGGCGTCGGTGTACTGGCTCAGGTCCGCAGGCACGCCGAGTGTACCGCCGGTCTGGCTCAGCATCTGAAAGCCTTCGCCGTAGATCGTCGCCTCGGGCGGCGCGGTCAGCCGAACGTCGAGCAGCACGACTTCCCTGATTGCGACGCGCCGGTCGGTGCGATTGACGAGCCTCGGGCTGCAGAACGGGCCGTCGTACTCACGCACCACCTCGATTCCGGTTGCGCGCGCGCCGTCTGCGGTGACGACAGTGGCCGGCGGCGCTGTGTCCGGCTGTCGGACCGCCTGCGCCAGCGGCAGCGCTGCCAGGCCGAGGAACTCGCGCCGCCTCATCGCCGCGCCCCCGTCCCGGCGCGCGTCAGGTGGTGCTCTGCCGGAACCGATTGCAGCCTGGCCGCCGCCTCCTCGGGCGTGAGATCGCGCTGCGGCGACCCGAGCAGTTCGAACCCGACGATGAACTTGCGGATGGTGGCGGAGCGCAGCAGCGGCGGATAGACGTGCGCGTGCAGGTGAACCGGCGCGTCGCTGCCGCCGCGAATCGGCTGCTGATGGAACCCCATCGAGTAGGGAAACGGCGCATCGAACAGGTTGTCATACCGCGTCATCAGCTGGCGCAGCAGGTCGGCGAGGCCGTCGCGCCCGAGATCGTCGAGATCGGCGATCGACGTCACATGCCGACGGCAGACAAGCAGCGTTTCGAACGGCCAGACCGCCCAGAACGGGACAACCGCGACGAAGGCGTCGTTCGCGCACACGACGCGCTGACCGATGCGGCGCTCGAGCGCGGCATAGTCGCAGAGCAGACAGGATCCGTGCGCAGTCTGGTACTGCGCGAGCGCCTGCTGCTCGCGCGCCGGTTCGCCGGGGACGTGCTCGGTTGCCCAGATCTGACCGTGTGGATGCGGGTTGCTGGCGCCCATCGCCGCGCCGCAGTTTTCGAACACCTGCGCGTACGCGACCCATGGCGTCGAGGCAAGCGCCGCGTATTCGGCGACCCAGGCGTCGACCACGGAGCGGATCTCCCGGGAGTCCATGCGAGCGAGCGTCAGATCGTGACGCGGCGAGTAGCAGAGCACGCGGCAGATGCCGCGCTCCGACTGCGCCACGAGCAGATCGCCGTCGGCCGAGCAGAACGGCGGCGTGCCGGCGGTCAGCGCGCCGAAATCGTTGTCGAACGCGAACGTCGACTCGTACTGCGGATTCCATTCGCCGTGCAATCGCGCGTTGCCGGGGCAGAGATAGCAGGACGGGTCGTACGAGGGCACGGCGGCGGTCCGCTGCGGCTCGACTTCTCCCTGCCACGGGCGATCGGTTCGATGCGGCGAGACGAGCACCCACTCGCCGCGCAGCGGGTTGAACCGGCGGTGCGAGTGGCGCGCGAGAAGGGCAGCCGTCACCCGCGCCTCGACAGCAGCAGCAGAACCGCTGCAACGCCGACGAGCACGCTGCCCCACAGAGCGTTGACGTTGATGCCGAGCGACCGCGCGTAGATCGCTTGATCGCCCAGGACGCCGTAGCCAATCAGCAGCGCGCCCATGGTCGCGAGCATCAAGCCCACCGGTACGCGAACGTCGAGATGCATGTCAGAAGAAGACCAGGTTGAGCGCGGCCGTGGCGGCGAGCACCGCCACGCCGACCACCGCAGGACGCTTGTACCAGGGCAGCAGCGCGTCGGGCGGCTTTTCGGTCAGCGCGTAGACGAGGCCGACGAGCTCGTGATCGTCGCGCGGCGCGGTCACGAGGCTGACCGCGATCGTCACGACGAAGCACACCGTCCAGGCGGCGATCGCGGTCCAGAAGTTCTGCGCCATTTCGCTCGGATAGGGCGCGAGCGTCGCAATCCACCCGCCTTTCACCCCGGCCGCCGCGCCGACCGGCAGCGTCAGCCCGTGGTGCAGCGCCGCGGCCGCGGTGCCGGCCACCAGACCCGTGAACGCTCCGTGGCCGGTCGCGCGCCTCCAGAACATGCCGAGGAGGAACGTCGCGAGCAAAGGCGCATTCACGAACGCGAACACCAGCTGCAGCACGTCCATGATGTTGTTGAACTGCGCTGCGACATAGGCCGTCAGCACCGAGGCGGCGATGCCGAACACGGTTGCGAGCCGGCCGATCCGCAGGTAGTGCGCGTCGCTCGCCTGCGGCCGCAGGTACGCCTGGTAAATGTCGTAGGTCCACACCGTGTTGAACGCCGTCACGTTGCCGGCCATCCCCGACATGAAGCTCGCCAGCAGCGCCGTCAGCCCGAGCCCCAGCATCCCGGTGGGAAAATAACGGAGCAGCAGCGTCGGAATGGTCAGGTCGTAGTCGAGCTGCGGCTTGCCCAGCGCGTCGAGCACCATCGTGCTGGTTCCTTCGTACATCTTGATCGGCACCACGCCGCCCTGAACCGACAGGGCGATCAGGCCGGGCATGATCACGAGGAACGGAAACAGCATCTTCGGCACGGCGGCGATGAGCGGCGTGCGCCGCGCCGCCGCCATCGAGTCGGCCGCCATCGCGCGTTGCACGACCAGGAAGTCGGTGCACCAGTACCCGAACGACAGCACGAAGCCCAGGCCCATCGCGACGCCGAACGCGTCGACGCCCATCGGGCTGGTCGACGCGCTTGCGAAGCCGCGCCACGCGTGGGTCAGCGGCGGCGGCACCGCGCGCGTGATGCCGCTCCACCCGCCGGCGTCGCGCAGCCCGAGATACACGAGCGGCATGAAGCCGGCGACGATCAGGAAGAACTGCAGCACCTCGTTGTAGATCGCGCTCGACAACCCGCCGAGCAGGACGTAGACGAGGACGACGAGCGCCGACGCGACGACACAGACGTGGAAGATGTAGTGCGGCCCGAGGCCGAGCGCCGCGAACGGCGCGTCGAAGATGTGCAGAATCTGCAGCAGCTTCGCCATCGCGTACATCGAGATGCCGGAGGAGAACACCGTCATCAGCGCGAACGAAATCGCGTTGAAGCCGCGCGTCTTCTCGTCGAACCGCAGCCGCAGGTACTCGGGCACCGAGCGCGCGCGCGACCCGTAGTAGAACGGCATCATGAACACGCCGAGGAACACCATCGCCGGGATCGCGCCGACCCAGTAGAAATGGCTGGTGGAGATGCCGTACTTCGCACCCGACGCCGCCATGCCGATGATCTCCTGGGCGCCGAGGTTCGCCGAGATGAACGCCAGACCGCAGACCCAGGCAGGAATCGCCCGGCCCGCCTGAAAGAACGCCGCGCTCGTCGTTGTCGATCGCTTCAGCACGACGCCGACGCCGAGCACGAAGGCGAAGTAGACCAGCATCAGCAGCCAGTCGAGCCAGGTCAGAGACATCGTCGTCGTTCGGGGTCCGGCGTTCGGCGTTCGGCGTTCAAGGGTTTGGGTTCTGGCGTCTGGTTTCTGGTTTCTGGTGTCTGGTTTCTGGTTTCCGGCCGGTTCAGCCTTCAGCAATCAGCCTTCGTCACTCAGCATTTAGGGCACTCGGTAAGCCTCGCGATGAAGCCGCCCGACGCGCGCAGGTCGACCGCCAGCGGCGAGGCGGCACTGAGCGTCGCCTTTGCCACGGTAACGGCGGCGGGGTCGTCCATCCGGTCGCGCACGACGAGTGCATCGTAGCGGCCCTTGCCGAGAAAACCCAGATCGATTCGCAGCGTCCGGGCGGTCTGACCATTCAGGACCGCGACGAACCACGTGCGCCCGCTTCGGCGCGCGAACGCGGCGATCTCGCCGATTTGGCTGGGCGGCAGGACGATCGTTTCGTCCCAGACGCTTGGCAGGCTCTTGATCAGGTCGACTGCCGGATTGTCGAGCAGGCTCTGCGGGTGGCCGCCGAACACCAGCAGCGGCGAGGTGAAGACCGCCGCGCTTGCGATCTGATGGGCCCAGGACGTGTCCTTGCGCCTCTCGCCGAAGACGACCGGCGTGTAGTCGGCGACGCCGGCGAGGTAGCGCGTGAACGGCAGCGTCGTGTTGTGCACCGCCCACGCCGGCATCGTGCGGCTGTGCTCGAACCCGTACACGCCCTCGCGCGTCAGCTCGTGCGGCCACGTGCGCGCCTCGCCTGTGGGCTTGTTCGCGCCGTGGAAATTCACCATGATGCGGCGCGCGCTCGATTCCCGCAGGATCGACTGGTACCGGTCGATCATCTCCCTGGCCTCGTGATCGAAGAAGTCGATCTTCGCCCCCACGACGCCGAGGTCGCGGCACTTGTCGAAGAATGCGCGCTGCTCCTCGACCGTCGCGAGCGCGCGACTGTCCTTCCACAGCCAGATGCCTACGTGCCGCGCCTTCGCATCGTCCATGAAGTCGCGCATCTGGTCGTCGGTCCACCGCTGCCACAGCCCTTCGACGACGTGATACTCGAAGCCGAGCGCCTCGGCGAGCGCCGTGAAGCGCTTCACGCCGTCGAACGTGTTGTCCCCGCCGTCGAGAAAGCGCCACACAGCGCGCCCGGGACGGATCCATTGCGGAATGCGGATTGCGGATTGCGGATTGCCCTGCGGATCCGGTTTCGGCGCGAGGTTGTGCACGATGTCGGCGTTCACGAGCGTGTCGAGCGTGCGGCCCGCGATCACCACCCGCCACGGCGATGTGATGATGCCAGCGACTGCCGCCGGCCTGGCGAGCCGCTCGACGTCTTCGGGTTTGTAGCGGAGCCGGAAGGGATACGACACCGGTTCCTCGTGCCCGAGGCGCGCCGCGAAGCCGCCTGCGCCGTCGCCGCGCAGCGCCAGCCCGGAGTAGCCGGCCAGGGACGATTCGGTGATCGATCCGTAGCCGGCGTTGCCGGGCAGCTTGAACGTCAGCGGCGGCGCAGCCCACTCGCCTGCGGCTACGCTCGATATCTCGCGCCGCACATGCACACCCTCATAGTGACCCTCGAAGTCGTGCATCCACGCGACGGAGCCGGCGGGCACGCGGAACGACGTCGCCTCGTCCGGCACACGCACGCTCACTTCGCCGCCCGGCACCACGTATCGGAACGCGGCCCCGTCGTCGCACGCGCGCGCGTCGAGGGTCCACGCCGTGCGGGTTGCCACGTGGGTCAGCGCGATGCGCGAACCGCGACAGCGGGCGACGGCCGTGCTGTGGACGCCGTACCACGCGTACCGCTCGTCGATCGAATAGGGCTCCGCACGGCCGATCTCCACGCCGTCCCCCAGATTCCGGGCGTCCACGACGATGCCGACCGGCGACGGCTCGACGAGCGCCACCCGTCCGAGCGAAACGGCATAGATCAGACGGCCGTTGTCCTGCGACAGTTCGAACGTCACCTGTCCGTTGGGGCTTGCGAGACGAACTGTATTGCGGATTGCGGATTGCGGATTGCGGATTGATTGCGGATTGACGATGGCGGAGTGCTGATTGAGATCGGGACGCTGAGTCGTGGGGTGGCAGTGTGGCACCGTCTCGCCAATCCGCAGTCCGCAATCCGCAGTCCGCAATACGAGTGTTGCGAACGCAAGCGCCGCGGTCACTCCGAGCGCGATTGCGCTTGTCATTTTGCCCCAGACGACTCGCGGACGATCAGACGCGGCGGAATGATCACGCGCTGCGGCTCATCGTCGTCCTGCCGGTCGAGGCCGTTCAGCAGCAGCTCCGCGGCATGTCTGCCCTGCTCGCGGCGCGACCAGCCGACGGTGGTCAGCGGCACGCGCAGCAAATCGCCGAGCGCAATGTCGCCGACGCCGACGACCGCGATATCGGCCGGCACGCGGAGCCCGGCCTCCCAGATCGCCTTCAGCGCGCCGATCGCCGATGGATCGTTGGCGGCGAAGACGGCGTCGATGCGCGGGCGCACGGTCAGCAGCCGCTTCATCGCCTTGTAGCCGTCGCTCTCCATGAAGCCGCCGCGCACGATCCAGTCGTCCGGCGCCTTGAGGCCGCGCGCCTTCAGCGCGTCGCGCCAGCCGCGCTCGCGCCGCTTCGCGTGCACGATCGCCGGGCCGCCGATGTGCGCAATGGTGCGGCGGCCGACGTCGAGCAGGTGCGCCGTCGCCAGCTGCCCGACCTGCTCGTCGTCGGTCAGCACGCGGTGGCACCTGACGGGCGCGTGGTCGTCACGATCGATCATCACCAGCGAGGTGCCGCGCTTCACCAGCTGCTGGAGGATGTCGGTGTTGCCCGAGCCGTGCGCCGACGCCAGCACGACGCCGTCCACCTGGCGGCCACGCAGCATCTCGAGCTCGGACCGTTCCTTGCCGGGATCTTCGCTGGAGCTGCACAGCAGGAGGCCGTAGCCGCGCACGCTCGCCACCGGCTCGATGCCGGCGACGATCTCGACGAAGAACGAGTGCATCAG
>Ga0066903_100000781_pt1 | contig 21442 bp, 22 predicted proteins | sample PanSoiMetaGPlot1_FD_67491 | JGI IMG/M metagenome (GOLD analysis project Ga0066903, IMG submission 67491) | Tropical forest soil microbial communities from Panama analyzed to predict greenhouse gas emissions - Panama Soil - Plot 1 (version 2) | ecosystem: Environmental > Terrestrial > Soil >... | reverse complement strand
TCGCCGTTCGGCGCGCCACGCGGCATTACCGCTTTCGCGTTCACGGCCAGTCGGACCGCTGCCGGGAGTCTTTGTGCTCCCGGGGGGCTACCCGATGCCGCCCGGGGACGTGGCTTGCGTATGCCACGCTCGCGGGTGCCGCATCCCGCCCCACCTTCACGACGCCTCATGACAGCGCCCCTCGATGAACGGGATGCGTGTAACGTAGGGTGACATTCACCAAAAGTCAATGACCGCAGGGCCGATGTGAACATAGGCGCGACTAACCTGCGGCTCGGACGGGCGAATATCGGATTTGCTGTTGCGCAGCATCGCCGGATCGTCGCACCACGGTTCGGCGCGAGCGGGCCCTACGCCGGCCTGTTTGCGCCTCGCGACTTTGCGTCAGTTTCTTGAAAGCCGGTCGGCACCCGGATGCGATAGTATGGCCCCGAGGTCGCCGATGTCTGCTCCATGCCCATTGTTCTCGCTTGCCGAACTGGAGGAAGCCGCAGGGATCGTGCGTACGTTCGTTCCTGCGACTCCGACCTACGCCTGGCCGCTCCTGAAGCGGAGGACCGGCGTCGACCTCTTTGTCAAACACGAGAATCACACACCCACGGGCGCCTTCAAGGCCCGGGGTGGTCTCGTCTATCTCGATGCGCTGCGCCGGCGCGGCAATCTCCCGCAAGGCCTGGTCACCGCAACGCGCGGCAATCACGGCCAATCGGTTGCCGTGGCGGCGGCGCGAAATGGAATTCCCGCGATCGTGGTCGTCCCGGCGGGCAACTCGGTCGAGAAGAACGCAGCGATGGAGGCGTTCGGAGCCGAGCTCATGATCGCCGGCAACGACTTTGACGAGAGCCGGACTGTGGCAGAGCGCGTCGCGAGCGAGCGCGGGTACCATCTGGTGCCTTCGTTTCACCGCGAGATCGTCAGAGGCGTGGCGACCTATGCCCATGAGCTCTTCACCAGCGTTTTCGATCTCGCCGTGGTGTATGTACCGATCGGCATGGGATCGGGAATCTGCGGTCTCATTACCGTGCGGGACCTGCTCGGGCTCACAACCGAGCTCGTCGGTGTCGTTGCCGAAGCGGCCCCGGCATTCGCACTGTCCTTCACGGCCGGCCGCCCCGTATCGACGCCGTCGGCGCGCACGTTTGCCGATGGGCTGGCCTGCCGCGACCCGCAGCCGGAACCGCTCGCCATCATTCGCCGCGGCGCGGCCCGCGTTCTGCGGGTGAACGAGGACGAGATCGCTGCCGCGGTGCGCTTTTATTATTCGGATACGCACAACGTCGTTGAGGGCGCGGCTGCGGCGCCGCTCGCAGCCATTATGCGCGAGCGCGAGCATTACGCGGGCAAGCGGGCGGCCGTGATCTGCTCGGGCGGCAACATCGACGCTCCGGTGTTCGCGAAGATCCTGGCGGGACAAACTCCGGCCGCGTGAACGCAGGTTCAACATGAAACTGACGAACATGCCCGAACAGGTGATTGACTGGACGCAGCTGGCGGCGATCGAGATCCCCGGGGCATCCGGCGTCGCCAAAGCCTGCGTGCAAGAGATCGGAGAGGCGCAATTGCGCCTCATCGAATTCAGCCCGGGTGATCGCGCCGATGACTGGTGTGTAAAGGGCCACGTCATCTTTGTGGTGAGCGGTGCACTTGCGATCGAGCATCAGGATGGGCAGGCGGCCGGTGCGCTGTCGGCCGGTATGAGCTGGTGCGTCGCGGACGACGCGCGCGCCCATCGCGTACGCTCCGACGACGGCGTGACGATTTTCGCTTTGGACTAGATGCCGTTATGGGCCCAATCCTGCCCTCTTCTAGGGTGAAGCGTCAAAGGCTCAAGGGGGAAGCGTCATCCCGATCCGGAAGCCGCCGTTGCTGCCCCGGCTGTCGGTAAAGGTCCTGTTGCGTCTGGCCGAGCGTACGCCGGCCGGAAAGTTGGTCCAGGAACCGCCGCGTAGGATACGGAACTTGCACTCGCCGCTCACCCACGCGGATGCATCGTTCGGCGCTCCCTTGTAACTATCGTGGTAGCAGTCCTCAGTCCACTGCCAGACATTGCCCAGCATGTCGTACAGACCAAATGCATTGGGACGAAACGATCCAACCGGGGCCGTATGTTCGTAGCCATCGCGGCACTGAAATACTTGATCCTTATTACTCTTGTTCCGTTTCAGTGCCTCAGCCCCAGTGAAATCGGCGACGTTGGCAAAATTGCACGCCTGGTCTCTGCCATCACCCCAAAAGCGTGCGGTTGTCGTGCCGGCTCGGGCCGCATATTCCCATTCCGCTTCCGTCGGCAATCGATACGATTTCCGCGCCTTCTGGCTGAGCCACTGCACGTAGCGCTGCGCGTCCTCATACGATACGCAGACGACCGGATGCTGATCGGACTGCTCGAATCCCGGATTCCGCCAGTTCCGTTTCTGGTCGAGAACTGATTTTTCGCCTGAATAAACATAGCATCCAGTCGGATCGTGGCCCGTATCCCGTACGAAGGCGGCAAACTCGCCCCGCGTCACAGCGAATTGCCCGAGCGCAAATTCTCTGGTGATCGTCACGGCGTGCAGGGGACGCTCATCAGATACAAGTTTGGGGGCGATATTTTCGCGCTTCGTTTCCGCCTCAGAAGAACCCATCATGAAGGTCCCGGTCGGCACCTTGACCATCATCGGACAGTCGGAACAATCCCTGAAAGTGTCAGCGGCCGTTGCCGCGCCAACAAATCCGATAAACCCGGTCACCATTATCGGCAGGATACGAAAGCCACTCATGCCCATACCGCGCAACGAATGCGAGTTGAACGATATAGATTAGCAGTGGGTCGGTCTGATCACAAATGCACGATGCGCCCAATCCTGAAACATCGAGTGAAGGTGGCTGCAACGCCGTGAAAAGGCGAAGCACTGATTCTCAAGGATTTGCGGCAACGAGATGCGGATACTTGCTGGAGCACTTGAGCTTATAGGCTTTGCGGCGGGTGCGACGGCGGTTGCTGTCATTTTCTATGTGGTGATGTACGCGCAGAAGTATGCACATCCGAAGGATCACAAGAACCCCGATTGGATGGTCGTGTTGCTTCGCCTGTATAAGCGCCACATCATCGCGTACTTTATTCTTCTCGCAGTTGCCGTCGCAGCCCTTGCGCTTGCAACGTACATCGAAAAACACGGATCGCAGCCGATGCCTTCCAGCCCTAGCGCCTTCGCCGCGGCACGATTTCAGCTAACGGGAGTTAGGCCAATGATCGACTTTGAAGGCGGCACGATGGTCGCAACCAACTGGCAAGCGGTGGTGATCGCTTTGACTGGCGCCTTCGCTGTGGGCGCCGTCGTCGGAGTCATCATGGGCTTCGTCATTGGCAGATCGACGAAGCGCCTGCATTAGCGCGCATGCAAGAGCTTTGGGATATTACAAATGAACTCCGCTGACGTGACGGCGCAGTTGGAAAGTATTGCAGCCGCTGGTGACGATTTCGAGTGGCAATCACACCTATTGACGGAAAAGTGGGAAAACGAGCCAAAAAACCTAGACATCGTAGAATCAATACTGCGGTTTATGGAAGGCCACCCGGAAATAGATTACGGGCCACCAGGGCCATTGGTTCACTTCGTCGAGACTTTTCCAAACTACGAAGAGAAGCTTCTTGAGTCTATCGAGCGTCAACCAACTCCGCACACCGTGGGGATGCTCAATCGAGTCATCAACGGCAAACATGATCCACAAGAAAGACGGGCCATCCTTTTAGTTATGGCGCGGGTTCTCGAAAATGCCGCGGCAGACGCCATGACGCGCAACAGGGCGTCCGACTACCTTGAATTTCAGGGCCGGCGGGATCTCGCAGGGAGGTCCATCCATTGATCTTTGCCGCAAAAGCGCTGACCTACTCCTGAACCTGCTCGGCAGCGAAGCTGCGCACCACCGGCCAGCAGATCGCGTTCGCCCGTAGCCCCTGCTACGCCGTGTTCATGAGTGCCCTCGAACAGCTAGGATGCGCGCATGCCCACCCAGATTGCGCTGTTGCGCGGTATCAATGTCGGCGGCAAGGCCATCGTGGCAATGGCGGAGCTGCGCGCCCTCTTTGCCGAGCTCGGTTTTGCCGCCGCGCGCACGCTGCTGCAGAGCGGCAATGTCGTGTTCGAGGCACCGACCGCGCGAAGCAGTGCGGCGCTCGAGCAAAAGCTCGAGGCCGCGGCCGCGAAGCGGTTCGGCCGTCCGATCGATTTCTTCGTGCGCGGCGCGAAGGAGTGGGCCGGCGTGATCGCGAACGACCCCTTCCCCGCCGAGGCGAAGCACGACCCCGCCCACCTCGTGCTGATGGCGCTCAAGGACGCGCCGAGTGCCACGGCCGTCAAGGCGCTCAAGGCTGCGATCAAGGGTCGCGAAACGGTCCACGCTGCCGGCCGCCACGCCTACATCGTCTATCCGGACGGGATCGGCCGCTCGAAGCTCACCAATGCGCTGATCGAGAGGACGCTCGGCACGCGCGGCACCGGGCGCAACTGGAATACGGTGCTGAAGCTTGCGGAGATGGCGAAGGGCGCCTCGTAGGATGGTGCATCAACCAACTGCCGCTCCATCGAGTTGATTGTACGGGATTTCTGTAGGCGTCAATGACGAGAGGGGACGGCAATAGCGAGCGGTAGGAATCGCCTATTTGTGATCACCACGTATTGTCATGGTGCGTCTATTTGAGCAACTTTCAGATACGCGGGATCATCGCCGTCGCGTCCGCTTTAGCCCCGATAGCGGCGCAATAGCGGATATCGAGGCAGGTCTGAGTTGGGCCAATTCGGCGAAGGCTCCGCCCCCCTCGTCGACAAGAGCGAGCAGCGTCATTCTCAGGAATCTGAAGCCCGCTCAACTGCACTGAATCAATATCCCCATGGCGCTTCGCACTACGTCTTCCAGGAACGAAGAGACGCGCAACGAACCGCCTACATCGCTCGCTGCCAGCGCGAATGGATTTGATTGACTGGTATTCGTTGAAAATGCGCTTCCCCACGTGATATGCTACCTACGGTTGTCGCGAGGTTCGCCCATGTCCCGCTCATCGATGAGGCAGCCTGGGAATTTTCAGGGTGATGGTGAGTTTGGCGCCGCCGTCTTCGCTATCGTCATTTTCGGCGGAATTGCATTACTCGCTGTTGTAGGGCTCGTGATTTTCGCGGCGGCCATGATTTCTGCCGCTGGCGCAGTCGCTCACGCTGTTGCTCTCTCCATCGATGCGAATGGCGGATTCCTTGCAGGTTGGGGCGAAGACGCCGTCTACGGACTTATCACCGGTCTGGTTATCGGCCTGATCCGTGCGTTTGCGCGCATTCGCTGGCGCATGACGGAGTCCTTGATCGGGGCCCTTTTCTCAAGCCGCCTCGCTCAAATCCTGCGCAGCATGCCAGGGGCCTGGTCGCTGATATTCTTCACCGTCGCTACCAGCACGCTCGTCGGCTATGCCGTCGGCGTGTTCATGGATTCAACCGGAGCCCCGTCCTTCTTTGACTCCGACTTTACCGGACCCGTGGCTACGCTCCTCGGTTCCGGGGGCGGCTCAGGCGGCGGAGGTGGGCTGCTCATCGCGCTCTGCATTGCTTTGGTACTGATCCTTGCCTGTCTCGTGCTCGCGATCGTCGTCGCGATGGCAAGCAATATCATCTTGGCCATGTTGATTGGCTGTGTCGGCGGTTCGATCAAGGGCGCCACCAAAGCGTTTGCTATTGCCACCATAGAGGCTTCGACACAGGGCGGCTCACCGCCTCCGGCCAAACGGCCTCTTGCACTTCTATGCAAGGATGGCGCGATCACTGGATCAGTCGTCGGCTTGATTACGAGCTTTCTTTTCGCCGTCAATGGCGTGACGACCCATGGTGCCACCGACGGAGGCGGAATTCACAAAGTATTTCTCTCAGCGATGGTTTGGGTCTGGAGCAGTGTCCTAGTCCCGTTGGGTAGCTGGCTAATCTATTTGCTCCCGTTGATCATCGTCCTCCCATCGATTATCGGGGCAAGCCGTCGCTGAGCGCCGCCCACGCCATCGCCATGTTCCGCCGCTGGAATTCTTACTGACTACAGATCCTAGCAGGACGAGGAGTAGGGATTTTGTGCGCCAGGTAACTCAAACGCGGTAGCTATTCCTTCTGGCTTTTCTTCTTCGGCAACCCGGGCGGCCAAAGCTTGGCAGCAACGGCGATGACGTCCTTGGGCGCCGCATAGGCCTTCTTGATCTCCGGCTCGATTTGCTCGCCGGTCATGGGTTCAGGCGGGATGCGCATGCGCTCTGCGTCAGTCAGAAAGCTTGCGTCCTGCATGGTCGCGTTGAACGCCTCGCGCAGCGCCTTGACCAGATACTCCGGCACGCCCGGCGGAAACATGTATGGCCTGCCGACCTCCTCATCGACTTCGAGCACCTTCAGCGCGGCTCTTTGCAGCGGATCCTTGACGTAATTGATAAGCAGCGGCACATCCGGCAATGCTTTCGACGGTTGCGAGCCGGTCTGCAGGATGAACCGGATCTTCTTGTCTTGCAGCCATGCAGGATTCGCCGCCGCGAACGTATCGTAGGACAGACCACAAATCCCCTCGACCTCTTCCCGCTCGACCGCAAGCCGCATTCCGGTGGTCGTGTAACCGGCGATCACCTTGAACTTGGTGCCGAGCAGCATGTTCAGCATCAGCGGCGTCTTTGCCGAGTTGCCGGTCAAGCCGGTGGTCGATACGCGCACTTCGCGCTGCATGGCATCCTCAATCGTCCTGATCGAGCTCGTATGCCAGACCGTGCAAGCATTGTACTGGGTATTTATCGAACCGACCCATTCGAACTGGGTCGGATCGTATTTCGCGGCGACGTTGCCCAGCAGCGGCTCTGTCAGCAGCGTGTTGAAGGTCGAGCCCAGCACCGTGCCGTCGCGCGGGGCGATGTTGTAGAGCCAGTTGGTGCCGAGAATGCCGCTGGCGCCCGGCATGTTCTCGACCACGATGTCCGGATGCCCCGGGATATGATCGGCGAGATGCCGCGCCAGCAGCCGCGAGTAGACGTCGTAGCCGCCGCCCGCGCCCGAGGGAACGATCAATCGCAGGGTCTTGCCCTTGTAGAAGGTCTCGGCAGAGGCTGCGTTTGCGTGCGTTGCGTCGGCCGCGGCCAAGCTCGCAACGACAGCAGCGAGGACAATCGCGTTTTGCAATCGTGTCGTGAATTCAGTCATCAAATCACTCCGCGGCACCGCCCGGCCGTGCCCTTCGCTTGGGTTGACGACTGCCCCGTTCGCCCGATGGACCCACGACAGGGCTCGGTCAACGGTCAAAATGTCGCGTCGGCGCTGCCTCGAAGCCGACCAATTGTCACAGGCGTATAGCCCGCATGGAGCGCAATGGGTCGGCGCGAAGCGCCGTCCGGTGACAGGCTCCGCGGAATGCGGCGTCGGCGACTATCCAAGGCGCTATGGTTCAATGGGAGCCTCGACGAACTGTCGGCGATGGTCCACTATCGCCGCCCGTGACGGCCTGACCAAGCTCCAGCTCGATTCGATGTGCCCGGCAGCGTTTGACCGACCTGCCCAGCGGGGACGACGGGATGGCAGATACCAACCGCGTTCGCCAGCTTGGCGATATCCGCGTCACGGCGCTTGATGACGGCTATGACGCTTTGCCAATCGCGGTGGTGGTGAATATTGACGAGGCCGGCGCTGCGGCGCTCGTCGAATTGTCGTCCGGCGACGATCTGTTGCACCCGGTGTTCAACGCGTATCTGGTCGAAACTGGCGATAGACGGGTGCTGGTCGACGCCGGCGCCGGCGTTCACATGGGACCGACCGCGGGCAAGATGCTCCAGAACCTCGCGGAAGCTAGGGTCGCGCCGAGCGATGTCGACGCGATCTTCCTCACCCATTGCCACCCCGACCACATTCTCGGCATTGTCGACGAGGACTGGAACGCGGTCTTCCCAAATGCCGCGCTGGTGGTGCCGGAACTCGACGAAAAGTTCTGGCTGCGCAACGATCCTTCGAAGAACGACAACGAATACCAACGGGCGGAGATGCAACGGGCGCAAAAGGCCGCGGCTCCCTATAGCGGGCGGACCCACACGATCTCCGCCGGTGAAGTCGCTCCTGGCGTCACGATGGTGCCGCTGCCAGGCCATACGCCCGGTCATAGTGGCTACATGGTCCAAGGCGGCGGCAAGAAGCTCTTCCTGTGGGGCGATATCGTGCATCTGCCGACCTTCCAGCCGGCGCGGCCTGATGCGAGCCTCGTCTTTGATGTAGACCCGCCGCTGGCGCGCGAAACTCGGAAGCGGACATTTGAACGTGCGATTGCTGACGGGCTGGAGGTTGGCGGCGGCCATCTGCTGACGCCGGGCTTCGCCCGGGTCGAGCGGGCCGGTACGGTCTACCGAATCGTGCCGTCGGACGGGTAGGGAAACTCAGTCGCCGCAAGCTGCGCCACTCGCACCTCATCAGCATGACGGGTCGATAGCAGCGCTGTTTCACCTCAGGTACTGTCGCGCTCCATGAACTCGGCTGCAAAAGAGACCTCATGTCGCCAAGCGCGCGCTTGATTGCAACGATCGCCATCTCGGCAACGTGCCTCGCCTTCCCCGCGCAGGCACAGCCGCGTGTCGACTTCGCCGGCAAGACCATCACCATCGTGTCGAGCTTTGGGGCGGGCGGCGGCTACACCATCTACGCGGAGCTCGTGGCGCGCCATCTCGGCGCGCAGCTGCCGGGCCGGCCAACCGTGATCGTGCGCACCATGCCGGGCGCCGGCGGGCTCAACGGCACGCAATATCTCTATAACGTCGCGGCGCGCGACGGGACCATGCTCGGCGTGGTGCCGCAGACGGTCGCAATCGCGCAGGCGCTCGGCGAGCAGGGCCTGCGCTACGACGCGCGCGCGTTCAACTGGATCGGGCGCGTCAACTCGAACGTCGAGGTCGAGCAGGCCTGGCACACCGCCGCGGTGAAAACCATCGAGGATGCGCGCACAAAAGAGATCATCGTCGGCGGCACCGGGCCGGAGTCCTCCTCGGTCGTGTTCCCGCGCATCCTCAACGCCATGTTCGGCATGAAGTTCAAGGTCGTGGCCGGCTATGAGGGCGTGAACATGGTGAGCATCGCCATCGAGCGCGGCGAGGTCCAGGGCATGGTGCGGCCGTGGTCGGTCACCAAGACGGTGCGGCCGGAATGGCTGCGCGAGGGCAAGATCAATCTCCTGGTGCAATATGCGCTCGCGCGGCACCCGGAGATCGCGCAGGTACCGGCGGTGGTCGATCTCGGCGCGACGCAGGAGCAGCGCCAGGTGCTCGGCCTTTACGCGAGCGGCAGCGACGTCGGCCGCTCGATCGTGGCGCCGCCCGGCGTGTCGGCCGAGACGGTGGCGATGCTGCGGTCAGGCTTCATGGCGGCGATGCGCGATCCGGCGCTCAAGGCGGATGTGGCGCGCAGCGGCATCGACATCGATCCGCTCGCCGGCGATGCATTGCAGGAGATCGTGCGACAGGCGGTCGATGTGCCAGCGCAGGTGGTCGAGCTGGCGCGCAAGTTTACGGCATTCAATCGGTAGTGCACTGGACCATCCGTCGTGATTGCCGGGCTTGACCCGGCAATCCATCTGCTTGCGAAATGGATGGATGCGCGGGTCATCAGGGCGTTTACGCCCGTCTTCGACGGGCTAAACCCGCGCATGACGGGAGAGATCGGAGGCCATCATGATGCGTCTTGTTGTGCGCGCGCTTGCAGTCATGCTGCCAGCGCTCTCGCTGTTGCCGGCGCCGGCAGCCGCCGGCCCCAGCCCGGACGGGCAGAAGATCGATGCCTGCCTCAAGGCCGCAGTCGAGAAGGATCAGTCCGGCGTCGCTTGTATCGGGATCGTCGCCGACCCGTGCATCGATGCCGCCAAGGGCAAGAACTCCGACGTCGAGGACTCGAAAGCCTGCGCGGCGCGCGAGCTCGCGATCTGGAACGCGCGGATGCAGACCGCGATCCGCGACATCCAGCGCGGCGACAAGCAGATCAGCGCCAACGTCGCCAACTCGCAGCAGAGCTTTACGGCGGCGCTCACGCGGCTCTGCCCGGTGTTCGACAAAGTCGATCCCGGCACCGCGCTCGGCGGCGCCAACTATTGCCGGCTGCAGGAGACCGCGATGCGCGTGATCGTGCTCGAGCGGCTGGCGGTCTCGGTCAATCCGCATTGAGGCGACGTCCGCGACGCGCGATGCGCCAGCTTGTTGACGCGCTGCTGCGCTGGTATTATTCTACGCAGGGAACATGACAAAGACAGTGGCGTTGCTTTTCATCGCATTGTCGTGGTCCGTCACGCCGGCGTTGGCGACGAACGCGCCCACCACGGACGAACGTCCCATCAACAGGCCGATGCCGGATGGTTCGCACCAGGAGGCGCAGGCGCGCTACTGCCGACCGGGATACATCACCCAAAGCTATTGCGTGAACTACAGGGTCCGATACTGCCGATATTTCCAACTCGGCAATTGCGCCCGGCGTCCCGTCGGCCGATGCTGGGGAACCAGCATACCCTGCGGAGGAGCCTGCTCGGGTTCAGCCTGCTGAATTAACGTCAGGTGACGACGTACATTCAGAGATCAATCGCCCTAGCCGCGACATTGCGAGCCCCCGACTCTGAAATTTCGGCGACCTCTCCCCCGGTCCAGGCATGAGGCGAAGTTGCGACCGCATGCGGCTTCAACTCCTCGCTCTTTGCGCCGCTGGCTTGAACCGTGCAATGGTATCAGGCCACTAAACCTGGGGGGAAATCAATGTTCGGACGATATCGGCTCGCGGCAGTTCTATTCCTGGGCATATTCGGTGCGGCGATGGTCGCGAACTCGGCCGTAGCCCAGCCTGGGCTGCCTGAGGTCAGTGAACCGAGGATCCAACTCGCTCAAGTTTACAATGCCTGCCGCAGTTGCCTACGTATGTGCGGAATCAGGAATACGCTTTGCATGAATAATGCTCATTCGCCTAACTCCGTGCATATCTGCAGAGTCCGCCACCACAGATGCGTGGGAGGGTGCGGCTGCTGGTAGCTCGTAGGAAGACCGTAAGCCTGGTTGCGCCCGGGATAGGCGGCCTACTGCGGGGCGAGGCCCGCGGCCTTGACGATCTTCTCCGCGCGCACGCGGTCGTCGATCAGGAACTGGCGGAATTCCTCGGGCGTGTTGAGCACCGGCTCGAGCGCGCGCTCGATCACGTGGCGGCTGCGGAACGCTCCCTCGCTCGCGACCGCAATGATCTCGCTGCGCAGCTTGTCGACGAGCGGCCGCGCGATGCCAGCCGGCGCCAACAGCCCGTAGAACGCGCGGGTGTGGTCGCGCGCAAAGCCGATCTCGCCGAGCGTCACCGTGTCGGGGATGAGCGGGGAGCGTTGCTCGCCGTCGTTCAGGATGGTCGTGATCGTGCCTGCGCGCACGTGCGCGATCATGTTGCCGAGGCCGAGGAAACCGACCGGCGTGACGCCCGAGAGAATGCCGTTGATGGTGTCGCCGCCGCCCTTGAACGGGACCCGCACCAGGTCGGCGCCGGTCTCCCCTTTCCACTTCTCCATGAACACGATCAGCGACGATGACGGGGCGGAATAGGAGAGCGTTCCGGCATGCGCCCTGGAATAGGCGGCAAGCTCGGCGAGGCTCTTCACGCCAAGCTGGCTGCTGACGCCGAGCGTCTGGGTGATGAAGAAGAGGTTGGTGATCGGCTGGAAGCTCTTGTCCGGGTCGTAGGGCAGGTTCCTGAACTGGAACTGGTTATAGGTGAGCGGCTCGCCCGGCATCATGCACAGCGTATAGCCGTCGGGCGCCGCCTCGGCGCAGGCGCGCGCGCCGATGATCATGTTGCCGCCGGCGCGGTTCTCGACCACGATCGGCTGGCCGAGCCGCTGGTGCAGCCCCTCGCCGAGCGCGCGCAGGAACACGTCGCTGATGCCGCCGGGGCTCGTCGTGACGATCACGCGGATCGGACGGTTGGGATAGTCCTGCGCCTGAGCGGGCGAGAGCGCCAGCGCGACCATCCATGAGACGAGCGACCAGCGATTCATCGCGCCTTCCTCCCTGACTTTTCGTCAGTAGAGCAGGCGTCGTGGCGGCGAGCAACGCGATGCTCGGTCGCGGCATGTATACCGGGACATGATAGAACTGCCGCCGATTAAAGCCGTGAGCACACCCTCACTCGTCACCCTGAGGTGTGAGGTCGCGTAGCGACCGAGCCTCGAAGGGCGACGCCCGGGTCTCACTGCAACCGGGGCCGCATCCTTCGAGGCTCGGGCGCAGGCAACTGCCTGCGCCACTCGCGCCTCAGGATGACGGTCGCAGGCTTATGTCCGTTCAGCACATTCACTCCGGCTGCGCGCCCGATTCCTTGACGATGCGCGCCGCGATGGCGCGGTCCTCGCGAATGAAGCGGGCGAACGCCTCGGGCGTGTCAACCGCGCGCTCGATCGCGCGCTCGACATACATCTTCTGCAGGAACGCAGGATCGGCGGTGATCGCCGTGACCTCGGCGTTGACCTTGTCGATGATCGCTTTGGGCGTGCCCGCCGGGGCAAAGAGTCCGAACCAGGACTGCGGATAGTCCTCGCCAATCGCTTCCGTCATGGTCGGGATGCCCGGTACCAGCGGCGAGCGTGCCTTGGCATTGAGCGCGATGCCGGTGATCAGGCCGGCCTGCACCTGCGGCACCATGTTGGCGAGGCCGAGCAGCGTGATCGGGGTGGTGCCGGAGAGGACCGCGGTCACGGCCTCGTTGCCGCTGCGATAGGGCACGCGCACGATGTCGACATGATTCTCCTTCTTGAGCTTCTCCATGAAGTAGGCGAGCGGGAAGGAGAACGTGCTGTAGCTCAGCTCGCGCGTCTTCGCGAGCGCGATGAGCTCGGGCACTGTCTTGACCTTGAGCGACGGATTGACCGCGAGCACCAGCGTGTTGAAGAACAAGTTGGTGATCGGCGCAAAATCCTTCTCGGGATCGAACGGCAGGTTCTTGAACAGGAACTGGCTATAGACGATGGGCTCGTTCGAGATCACGCACAGCGTGTAGCCGTCGGGCGCGCTCTCGGCACAGGCGCGGGTGCCGATGTTGAGGCCGCCGCCGGCGCGGTTCTCGACGATAAAAGGCTGCCCGAGCCGCTTCCGCAGTTCGTCGGCGAGCGCGCGGGCGAAGATGTCGCCTCCGCCGCCGGGGCCGAGCGGAATGATGATCCGCACCGTGCGGGCCGGGTAATCCTGCGCGGCGGCCGGCGCGATGCCGAGTGCGGCGACCCCGAGCAGCGTTGCAAAAATGCGCGCCGACATCTGCGCCATGGCGTTTCTCCCGTTTGCGTTTTCCTGCATAACATAGCGGCCGCCCAACACGGCCCGCAATCGGCCGCCGCGCGACCGAAGGTCCTGCCGAGATTCGCTTAACGCTGATGCAGAAGCCCGCCCCGTCCCCTGCCCCGGTCTCGCTGTTCGCCCTCTACAAGCTGTTTTTCGCGGTCGGACTGTTCAGCTTCGGCGGCGGGCTCAGCGCCTGGTTTCACCGCGAGGTCGTGCTGGTGCGGCAGTGGATGACCGACGAGCAGTTCTTCTCCGGCTATTCGCTGGCGCAGGTGCTGCCGGGCGTGAACTCGACCAACATGGCAGTCTATATCGGCCAGCACGTGCGCGGCGCGATCGGCTCGGTGACCGCGCTCGCGGCGCTCCTCACCGGGCCGTTCGTGGTCGTGATCCTGGCCGCGGTCACCTACAACCGGCTGGTCGAGCTGCCCGGCTTCGCCGCCGCCATGGCCGGCATCGCGACCACCGCGGTGGGCATGATCTTCCGGCTCGGCATGGCCTCGGCCAAGGCGTCGGTGCGTCACGTGCCGTCGGTGCTCGTGCTGGTCGCAACCTTCGTCGCCATCGGGCTGCTGCAATGGCCGCTCGTGCCGGTGCTCGCCGTGCTCGCGCCGCTCAGCATCGCCGCCGCGTGGCCACGCAAGGGGGGCGCGAGCGAGGGGCCGGCCGCATGAGCGACCTCATTTCGCTGATCATTGTGGTCGCGCCGCTCTCGCTCTTGGCGATCGGCGGCGCCTCGGCAATCTATGCGCCGCTGCAGCATCAGGTCGTCGATGTCCATCAGTGGTTCAGCGGACGCGAATATCTCGAACTGTTCGCGATCGCACGGGTGACGCCGGGACCGGGCTCGATGCTCGCCACCATCATCGGCTGGCGCATGGCCGGGCTTGCGGGCGCGCTGGTGGCGACGCTCGCGCTCTATGTCCCCTCGACGACGCTGTGTTTCTTCGCGGCGCGGATCTGGAACCGCTACCGCGGCTCACGCTGGCATTCGGCGATCGAGAACGGACTGCGCCCGATCGCGGCCGGGCTGATGATCTCGGGTGGGGTGACGATCCTGCGGGTCGAGGGCTCAAACCCCCTCGCCTGGGCGATGGCGCTCGGCGCCTGCGCGCTGCTGATCTGGCGCCCGCTGCTGCACCCGATGATCCTGCTCGCTGGCGGCGCAGTCGTGTTCGTGGCGGTGCATGCGGTGACGGGGTGATGTCGAGCGGGCTCGGCCTTCTTGCGATCTCTCTTGGGCGCCCGTCGTTGCCGACGTGATACAGTCTTGGTCCCGAGAGTCCGCTTCCGTTGACGAGCAAGGGCGACGACATGACCGGCGCACCTGGCACAGACAAGGATTGGACCGTTTACGCTCGTGAGTTCCTGCGGCGCGACGATTACGACTTCTGGTTCGTCAGGGAGCGCGAAGCACTCGACGCCGCCGGTCCGATCTTCACGCGCGAGCAATGGCTTGCCGCCAGGGACCCTTTGGCAATGCTCGCGCTGTTGCAGGACATCGTGCCCAATGAGGAGCTCCGCGCGTTCTGCTGTGCGTGTTGTCGGCGAATGTGGCTGACGCACAATGCGACCGCGGCGGTGATGGTTGATGCATTGCGGATTGCCGAGGCGTTTGCCATGGGGCAGGTCTCGCGCGCGGAGCTGCACGCCGCCCATCAGAACATCGCGCAAGAGGCGCGGGAGGCAGGCGACCGGTTTGCCTACGTCAATATGAAGCTCGGCGATTCGACCGACGAATTAGACTACATGTCTGCCGCCGACGACTACGAGTTCGCCCAAGCCCTTGCTGACGCGACCGACGATGACATCGGCTCTGCGGCATCCGGCTGCATCGCCCATGTGCTGGAGGTCGTTCGTATTCACTCGGCATTCGCAAGCAAGGAACAGGCCCCGGCGGCGCCAGCCAGCGAGGAAAGTGCCCAAGCGGACATGATCAGGGAGCGGTGGTCCTATCCGGCCGAGTCGGCGGACCGGCTGCTCGAGATACGGCGGTACCGCGAGTTCCGCATTGCCCTTGCAGGGCAGCGGCGCCTGGCCGGCGAACAGTGGAGGATCATGACGTTGTTCGCAGCACGGCTGGAAGGTTTGGAGCATGCAAGGCTGCGACAGCTTTGCCAGGAGCAGATCTCGGCCCTGTCGGCGATGTTACCAGCAGCGACCGTGCAGCACATATTGCTCAATGATCTGATGCGAGTGTTAGGCATCTCCACCCTGCATGCGGAAGCATGGGGTCCGCCGGAGCGTGCATTGTCGCGCCCGCAGCTCATCGCTTTGCCAAACAAGCAAGTCGGCGAACTCATGGCCGAGCATCTGCAAGCCGAGCCGCCTGGGGCTTTCGAGCGCTGGTGCTGCAGTCTCTTTTTCGATCAGTTGACGGCCGCGGCACTCGCACGAATTGGCGCGCCACCGGCCGATGCGGTTTGGCCGACGACAGCCGACGATCTGGGCGCCTCGTTTCGCCGGCAGCTGTCAACCTTGGGCGCGTTGCCGCCGAAGCGATGACTCTGACAATTTTTCGCGGCACGCATGAGCCGCTGCTTCAAACAGCCATGCGCCGAGGGGCGGAGACCCGTTGCGCGTCGCCCGCCCGTGATGCCGTCGTGCGCGGATGCGGGCTCGTACTCTCACCGTTGTCGGTGGCCAGGCTCAACGTCCGCCGACGGTGCCTCTGATCACGTCCTGGGCCTTCTGGTAACTTTCTGCAACCGCGGCGTAGTTCGGCGACACGAGAGCGTAGAGCTTGGCGATCTCGGCCGCTTCAGGGCGGTTCCATGTGCGGTGGACTTCGGACAGTACAGCGTTTGCCGTGGTAGGAATGACACCGCCCTGGACGAAGCGAGCGAGCGTTGTTCGCGAGGTCATCTCGCTCGGGTCTCCGGAAGCGTCCATCACCGCGTACACCTTGTATCCCTCCGCAGTGGCATCCAGCGCCGGGAACATGACGCAGACACTGGTCCAGACCCCCGCCATGATCAGCGTCTTTCGTCCAGTATCGCGCACTGTCCTGACGAAGTCTTCGTTGTCCCAGGCGTTCACTTCACCCTTACGCGGCACGTAGACACCCTGTGGCGCGGATTGCTGGACTTCGGGGATGAGCGGACCATTCGTGCCGTTGGGCTCGGATGCGGTCGTGATGACAGGGATGTTCATCAACGTGGCTAGCTTCCCGAGCAGCATGACGTTCGTCCGCAGCTCGGGAAGACTGACGTCCTTGACGGTCTGCAACAGGCCCGACTGGTGGTCGAGCAACAGTATTACCGTGTCGGATGGATCGAGCAGCGCCCGCCCCCCGCCCGTGGGCAGCACGCTTGAAGAAACGCCTGGGGTTGGGCCCTCTTGCGCGAAGGCGCCCGGACTGGGCGACAAGAGGCCGATCGCAAGAGACGCGGCAATGATACGTAAGGCCCTGTTCAACACCACCAACATTGGTTCGCTTATCATGGTTCATCTCCCTCGGATTGAAGAGCCGGGTTGCGCGGAATGGGCGTAGGTCGTCTCACGCGGCCGCGCGCCGATTGGCCGGACGCCGAGCTTAAGCACGCGCGGCTGCAGAGCTCGCAAGAATGCCACGTCGACAGGGTTGGCCGGTTATGTCTTCAACGATGGCATAGTGATCGTGTTCGCCATGTTGTTTCCAGTTCTCCGTGCGAAAACGGCAAGAGAGGTGAAGAATCGACTCACTCAGGCAGAGCAATTCACGTCGATATTGAATGGCAGACGAACGGCACGATGGGCGGCGCCGGTTTCAATGCCCGACGGCAGGCCCCTCACCAAGCTGTAGCCTGGATTGAACGAAGCGAAATCCGGGTTGGGACCCGCGCCGCCGGTCCCGGATGTCGCTTCGCTCCATCCGGCTACAGAATCATTCGCCCGACAGCTGCGCCTTCACCAGCCCGCTCGCCTTGCCGAAGTCCATCCGGCCGGCGTGGCGCTCCTTGAGCGCGGCCATGACCTTGCCCATGTCCTTCATGCCGGCGGCGCCGGTCTCCTTGATCACCGCGGCGATCGCGGCCTTGGCCTCGGCTTCCGACATCTGCTGCGGCAGGAAGCCCTTGATCACCTCGATCTCGGCGCGCTCCTGGTCGGCGAGCTCCTTGCGGCCGCCCTGTTCGTAGATCGCGACCGATTCCTGGCGCTGCTTGATCATCTTCTGCATGAGGCCGAGGATGTCGTCGTCGGAGAGCGTCTTGCCCGTCCGCTCGGCCTCAATCTCGGCGTTCTTGATCGCCGCATTGACGAGGCGCAGCGTCGAGAGGCGCGGCTTGTCCTGCGCCTTCATCGCGGTTTTAACGGAATCGTTGATCTTGTCTCGGAGCACCGGAGCCTCGCTGACGTTTACGTCGTTTCGCGGGAAAACCGCTCGCGTTGAATCGGCGGACACGGCGCCGTGCCGTAGGAGCAGAACACGCAGCAATCGCCGGTAAGCGGCACCAGACGCGCGCCGCAGCCCTTGCAATGATACTCGATGCGGCAGGCGTCGTCCGCCATGCGCTCCACCGAGCGGTGACCGCAATGGGGACAGGTCAAGGTCGATTCGCGAACGATCATCGTTCTCTTTGACGGCGGCGGATGGGCCGACTATGTAGTCCGCCGATGAACGACAGACAAGACTCCTGGGCGGAGCCACTGCCGACCGCGCTGCTCGTGCTCGCCGACGGCACGGTGCTCGAGGGCATCGGATTCGGCGCCGCCGGCCACGCGGTGGGCGAGGTCTGCTTCAACACCGCCATGACCGGCTACGAGGAGATCCTGACCGACCCCTCCTATGCCGGGCAGATCATCACCTTCACGTTCCCGCATATCGGCAATGTCGGCACCAACGAGGAGGACATCGAGACCGTCAATATGGCGGCGACGCCGGGCGCACGCGGCGTAGTGCTGCACAGCGCGATCACCGAGCCGTCGAACTACCGCGCCGGCCGCCACCTCGACCAGTGGCTCAAGGCGCGCGGCGTGATCGGCCTTTCCGGCATCGACACGCGCGCGCTGACGAGCCTCATTCGCGAAAAGGGCATGCCCAACGCGGTCATCGCGCACGCGCCCGACGGCAAGTTCGATCTCGAGGCGCTCAAGCAGGAAGCGCGCGAATGGCCGGGGCTCGTCGGCATGGACCTCGTGCCAATGGTGACGAGCGGGCAACGCTTCACCTGGGACGAGACGCCGTGGGTGTGGGGCAGGGGCTACGGCCGGCAGAAAGAGGCCGAGTTCCACGTGGTCGCCATCGACTATGGCATCAAGCGCAACATCCTGCGGCTCCTCGCCGCGAACGGCTGCAGGGTGACGGTGGTGCCGGCCACGACCTCGGCCGAGGACATTGTTGCGCTCAAGCCCGACGGAATCTTCCTGTCCAACGGCCCGGGCGATCCGGCGGCGACCGGCGCATACGCGGTGCCGGTGATCAAGAGCATCATCGACCGCGGCATCCCCACCTTCGGCATCTGCCTCGGCCACCAGATGCTCGGGATCGCGGTCGGCGCCAAGACCACCAAGATGCACCAGGGCCACCATGGCGCCAACCATCCGGTCAAGGACCTGACCACCGGCAAGGTCGAGATCACCTCGATGAACCACGGCTTCGCGGTCGACCGCGCGACGCTGCCGGCGAACGCGGTCGAGACTCACGTGTCGCTGTTCGACGGCTCGAACTGCGGGCTCGCCCTCAAGGATAAGCCGGTGTTCTCGGTGCAGTACCACCCGGAGGCCTCGCCCGGGCCGCGCGACAGCCGCTACCTGTTCGAGCGGTTCGTCGGGATGATGCGGGAGAAGAAGCGGGGCTGATCTGTCAGGCGGCCCCGCCGCCGGCGAGGATTTCCCGCAGATAGGCGACGTGCTCGGCGAAGGCGCGGCGGCCAGCCGGACTCATGCGCACGCGCGTCTGCGGCTTGCGCTCCTCGAAGCGCTTTTCGATCACGATGTAACCCGCCTTCTCGAGCGTCTCGAGATGCGCGCCGAGATTGCCATCGGTGGCCCCGACCAGGGCCTTGAGCCGGGTGAACTCGATCGCTCCCTTCTTCGAGGCGACCGTGTTGAGCGCGGCCATGATCTTCAGGCGCATGGCCTGGTGAATGATCTCATTGGCACCGCTCATCGCGCCACGCCGCTCCTGCCGAGCCAAATGCCGCCGAGGATCAAGGTGCCGCTCTCGACCGCGGCCATCCACAATCGCAGCCACGGCTCGGATTGGAGATAGCCAACGGCGATCAGCGCGATGCCGACAATGCCCAGGATCACGAAGAAGCGTCCGAGCCACAGGCCGGCGAGAATGATGCCGAGCAGGAAGAGCGTCGGCTGAAACGCATACATCAATGATCGCGGCACGACCGGGCCAAGCAGATAGGACCACGCGGTGCCAAAGGCCGCGAGCGCCGCCATTGCCCAGATCAACCGCCAGTCGCGCGCCTCCTGCGGCCGCGCCCGCCGGCGTATCGCAATGATCGAGGCCGTCGCCGCACAGCCCGTGGCCGTAACGCCGAGCCATACGACCATTGCCGAACGCGGATAGAGCTCGGAGAGGCCGTAGCCGCTTGCGACCAAAATCCCCCACATGACGAAGATCGTGCTGCTGCCGGCGTAGAACAGTGCTTCGCGCGTCCGCCGCTCCACGACTGCGATATCCTTGAGCAATGCGGCTGCTTCGTTCGGGTCGACGGTCATCGGGCGACTCCACGCTTAGTGGCAGGACTGACAATTGAGCGGCTGCCGGTCGTCCCAATTGGCGAGCTTGGCGGCCGCGCGCTCGGCATAGCGCGACTCCGGAAGCTCGGCGAGAATTCGTCGAAGATAGCGCTCGGACCTCTCCTGATCGCCGGCCAACGCCCAGCTTTCGGCGAGGCCGGACAGATATTCGCCGCGGTTGTGCTGGCCGAGGCGGTCGAACGCGTTGCGGCGGAGCGCTAGCGCAGTCTCGAAATTGGCGGCCGCCTGCGCCGCCAGTTCCCGCGTCCGTGCGGCATCCCGCTGATTGCGAGCCAGTGCCAGCAGCACGGCCGCGCGCGGGACCAAGACCCCGATATTGCCCGGTTCCAGCGCAAACGCGCGGTCAAGGTCAGCCATTCCGGCTGCCGCCATGGCTCGTGCGCCCTCGATGTCGCCGGCGGCGAATGCGCGGCCGGCCATGAAGCTGCGCCCACCCCCGCGCCACACCAGGGCCTCCGCGTGATCGGGATGCTCCTTCAGCTTTTCCTCGATGGTCGCCATCGCGCTCTTGAATGCCGCCGCGTTGCCGGCAAAGGCGCGGAACATGTCATCGCGAACCTGGTAGTCGAAACGCTCCTGAGCATCGCTGCTGCTGGCAACGCACATTGCCGCTACGACCACGATGCCGAGACGCCTGTACCATTTCATCCTCATCCGAGCCTCCTGGCCTTCGGTAGTAAGCAGAGTACTCTGTGTTACAGAGTAATGTCAAGGCCTGGGCCGCTCTCTGGGCACGCGCTTCGTCGAGCGGGGTGCGGGAGAAGAAGCGGAGCCGCGAGCGCGGTACTCGCGGTTGCGCCCTCTCCCTTTGCCGGAGAGGGCAACTCAGTCGGTTCTGCGAACTCAAATGGGTGAGGGGTTTAGGCGAGCGACCCCTCACCCATGACGTTGTGCGGCAAGGCGCTCCTGAGCATCCCCAAGGTTCCACTGCCAAGACCGATCCGGTCTATGGCGACGAGGGTCCGCTCTGCCGGCTGTGGCGGACTTAGGCTTTGATCCGAGCCCTGCGGCTGCGGCGCACCGCCGCAATGAGCGGCGCGGCCTGTGGCGCTCCGACTTGACCATATTCTTGTCGTATGGTCCGCCTGGGTAACGGGCGGGGCGGAGAATGGCGGCGATGACAGACTGGCGGTCGTTCTGGGACGGTACGCATTCGATCTACGTCAATGCGCGTCACAAGGACGTGCACTACCGCGAGATCGCCGAGCAGATCGCCGCTTTCGTGCCGGGGCCGCAGGCGCGCGTGCTCGACTACGGCTCGGGCGAGGCGATCCACGCCGACAAGGTTGCGGCGGTCGCCAGCGAAGTGCTGCTGTGCGAATCGGCGGCGAGCGTGCGCGCCAGCATGGCGGCGCACTTCGCCGGCAACCCGCGCATCAAGGTGTGCTCGCCGGAGGAGCTCGAGCGCCGGCCCGACGCGAGTCTCGACCTGATCGTGGC
>Ga0066903_100000778_pt1 | contig 21477 bp, 18 predicted proteins | sample PanSoiMetaGPlot1_FD_67491 | JGI IMG/M metagenome (GOLD analysis project Ga0066903, IMG submission 67491) | Tropical forest soil microbial communities from Panama analyzed to predict greenhouse gas emissions - Panama Soil - Plot 1 (version 2) | ecosystem: Environmental > Terrestrial > Soil >... | reverse complement strand
ACGTCTCGGTCAGGCCGTACAGCTGCGTCACGATCCAGCCGAGATCGTGCTCGAGCCGCTCGATCGTCGCGGCCGCCGGCGGGGCGCCGGCGGTCGTCACGCGCACGCCGCGCGGCGCGTTCGCGCGCAGCTCCGCCGCGCAGTTGGCGAGCGCGATCAGCACCGTGGGCGCCGCGCAGAGCATCGTCGCCCGCTCCTGCGCGATGAGCGAAAAGACGGCGGCGGCATCCACCTTCGGCAGGCACACGTGGCACGCGCCCGCGGCGGTGACGGTCCACACGTACGTCCAGCCGTTGGCGTGGAACATCGGCAGCGTCCACAAATAGCGATCGCCGGCGTTCATCGGCACGTGCACGAGCATGCCGACGGAGTTCACCCACGCGTTGCGGTGCGTGATCATGACGCCCTTGGGCCGCGAGGTGGTCCCGCTGGTGTAGTTGATCGTGAGCAGGTCGCGCTCGTCGATCGACGGGCGATCGAAGACGGGAGCGGTCCCGGCGACGAGCGACTCGTAGTCGAGCCAGCCGCTCCTCGCGCCGGTGAGCGCCACGAAGTGCTCGACGTGCGGCAGCTCGCCGCGAATCGCGTCGACGCTCTCGAGATAGTCGGCGTGCGCGCAGACGATCTTCGAACCGCTGTGCGTGATCAGGTACTTGAAGTCGTCGGCGACGAGGCGGTAGTTGAGCGGGACGAGCACGCCGCCGATCTGCGGCACCGCATAGAAGGCCTCGAGGTGCGCGTGGATGTTTGGCGAGATCGTCGCGACGCGATCGCCCTTCTTGACGCCTGCCCGCTGCAACCACGCCGACCATCGATCGCAGCGATCGCCGAACGCGGCGTAGTCGAGGCGCGTCGCGCCATCCACGACGGCCTCGCGCGCCGGGTGGAGCCGGCGCGCGCGCCGAAAGAACTCGAGCGGTGTCAGTGGGACTTCCATGCGGTGCGGCGTATGATACCCACTTCGCCTACATGCTGCCCGTTCTGTTTGCGCTGCTCGCAGGCGCATCCCCGGCTCCGGTGGCCGCACCAGCGGGGCCCGGAGGCCCGTACATCGCGCGGACGTGGGGCACCGCCGACGGACTGCCGCAAAACACCGTCACCTCGGCCGTCCAGACGCGCGACGGCTATTTGTGGCTCGGCACGTTCGGCGGACTCGCCCGGTTCGACGGCCAGGCCTTCACGGTGTTCAATCCGGACAACACGCCGGGCCTCGCAAGCGCGCGCATCGTGGTGCTTCACGAAGATCGCCGCGGCGCCCTGTGGATCGGAACGGAGTCGGGCCTGACGAAGTACGACGGTGGACGATTCACGAGCTACACGACGCGCGACGGTCTGCCCCACCTGAACATCCTTTCGCTGCTCGACGACAGCCGCGGACGTCTCTGGATCGGCACGGGCGACGGACTCGTGCGGTTCGACGGCGGGACGTTCGAACGCGTACCAATCGATCCGCTGGCGCGCGTCGTGCTGGCGCTCGCCGAAACGCCGGACGGCGACGTCTGGGTGTCGGCGACGAACGGCATCGCGCGCTTTCGCCACGGGGACACACCGTCCGTCGTCACGAGCGCGTTCGCGACGATGATGTTCGTCGATGCGGAAGGCCGCCTGTGGCTCGGCGGACCGCTCCTGATGCGGTGGAAACCTTCGACAGGCTCCAGCCAGGGAGGCCGATTCGTCGACGTCCGGCTGACCTCGCAGCCCGCCGACTTCGACGAGCTGGCGGGCGTCGCCGAGGATCGCGAAGGGGCTCTGTGGATAGGCACCCGGGGCGGCGGTGTCTACAGGTGCCGCGAAGGGACGCCCGTCCAGACGGTGGTGAAGGGCACAACCGGCGCGACCCGCGCGCTGCGCGTCGATCGCGAGGGCAACATCTGGTTCGGTACGGACGTCGGCGGGCTCACGCGGCTGAAGCCTCGGCAGGTGTTCAGCTATCCCTATGCGTCGCCGACGGGACAGAGCGTCGGGCCGATTGTCGGCGACGGCGCGGATGGGGTGTGGGTCGGAGGCACCTGCGGCCACCTTCTGCACTTTCACGACGGTGTCTTCGACCGGCCGCTCATGGACGGATGCATCTGGACGCTACTCCGCGATCCGGACGGCGCGTTGTGGACGGGAGCGGGCGGCGCGGGGCTGCGGCGGATCGCTGGCGGGCGCGCCACGGACTACACGCGCGCTGACGGCGTCGACTACAACATCGTCACCGCCCTGGCGCGGGATCGCGACGGCACCTTGTGGGTCGGACACGAAGCCGGCCTGAGCCGGTTCGAGGACGGCCGCTTCACCGACGTCGGCCGCGACGACGGCCTGCGGCACCGCGTGCTGTGCATCGAGCAGGATCGCGCGGGCGCGCTCTGGATCGGCGGCGCCGACGGCGTGTTTCGCCTGACCGGCGGGCGCGTAACGCAGCACTACACCACGACGGAGGGCCTCTCGCACAACCACGTGCGCGCGATTCACGAGGACGCCGACGGCGTGCTGTGGATCGGCACGTACGGCGGCGGGTTGAATCGACTCGAGAACGGCCGCTTCACGTCGTACGGCCTGAAGGAAGGGCTGCCCGACAACGCCGTCTCGCGCATCATCGAAGACGAACGCGGCAACCTGTGGATGAGCGGGAACCGGGGTGTGTTCCGCGTCGCCCGCGCGCAGTTGAACGATTTCGCCCGCGGCCGGATCCCGTATCTGACGAGCGTGACGTACGGGACGGCCGACGGGATGATCATCGAAGAGACCAACGGCGGGTCGCCGGCCGGGTGGCGCACGCCGGACGGACGCCTCTGGTTCCCCACGATCAAAGGGCTCGTCGGCATCGTACCGGTCGCCGGCGCAGCGAAGACGCCGGCGGTCGTGATGGAGCACGCGATCGCGAACGGCCGGAGTGTCGACCGCGCCGCGCTCGCGTCGCTCGGACCCGGCAGCGTTGACGCCGAGTTCCACTACACCGCCATCGATCTCGGCGCCGCGGAGAAGACGCGGTTCCGCTATCGTCTGACGAACTACGACGCCGCCTGGATCGACAGCGGCACGCGGCGGGTCGCGTACTACACCAAGCTGCCGCCTGGCCGCTATCAGTTCGAGGTCATGGCCACCGACAGCGACGGTGCCTGGAGCACGACGCCGGCGCGCGTCGCGGTCGTCGTCGCGCCGTTCTGGTGGCAGCGCCGGCCGGTGATCGCGGCGGCGTTCGTTCTGCTCCTCGCCGGGACGGCGCTCGCGGCGCGCTCGTTGTCGCTGCGCCGCGCGCGCGCCCGGATGGCCGCCCTCGAGCGCGAGCAGGCGCTCGATCGCGAGCGGACGCGCATCGCGCGCGATCTCCACGACGATCTCGGCGCGCACTTGTCGCACATCGCGATCATGGCGGAGTCGGGCTCCCGATCGGACGGCACGATCGCACGCGAAGCGCGCGCCGTCGTGCAGAAGATGGACGAGCTCGTGTGGGCGGTCAACGCGCGCAACGACACCGTCGAGAGCTTCGCGTACTACGTCGCGCAATTCACCGAGGAGCATGCCGTCCACGCCGGGCTGCGCTGCCGGCTGATGCTGCCGTCGGAGTTGCCGGCGCGGACGCTCAACGCCGAGATCCGCCGTCATCTGTATCTGGCCGTCAAGGAGGCGATCACCAACGCGATCAAGCATGCGCGAGCGTCCGAGCTGCGACTGGCGCTTCGCCTGGACGGCGATCGGCTCGTCGTCGACGTGGCGGACGACGGCCGCGGGCTGCCCGCCGACCTAGATCCCAACGGCAACGGCTTGAAGAATTTCCGCGAGCGGATGGCCGCGGCGGGCGGAACGGTGGCGGTGACGTCGGTTCCGGGCGGGGGTACGCAGCTGACCTTCACCACGCCCCTGGAGCCGCCCGGCGCATGAACATGCGCCTAGGCAGCGGACGTCCTGCGCGCGGATAGTAGTGATTAGACGGGCATGGGCGACAAACTTCGCGTGGGCCTCATCGAAGACGACGATCAGCTGCGCGCCGATTTCACCAGCGTGATCGACGAGGCGGGCGACATGACCGTCGTCGCCGCGTTCGAATCCGCCGAGGACGCCCTGGGCGCGCTTCGCGGCGCGCGCCCCGACGTGCTGCTCGTGGACATCAATCTGCCCGGGATGAGTGGCATCGAGCTCGTGCGCCGCCTGCGCGCCGACGGCGTCACGAACCAGATGGTGATGCTCACGACGTTCGACGATGCGAATTCCGTGTTCGAGTCGCTGAAGGCGGGCGCCAACGGATACGTGCTCAAACGCGCGGCGCTCGCGGAGCTGCGCGACGCGATCCGCGACGTCGCAGCGGGCGGCGCGCCGATGACGGGCGCCATCGCGCGCAAGGTCGTCCAGTACTTCGGTCATCTCGCGCCCGCCCCGGAAGTGAAGACGCTCACGGACCGCGAGCGCGAAGTGCTCGTCGCGCTCAGCCAGGGACAACAGTACAAGGAAGTCGCCGACTCGCTCGGCATCAGCATCAACACGGTCCGCAAGTACATCCGCGCCATCTACGACAAGCTCCACGTCACCACTCGCCTCGAAGCGGTCAACAAGCTGGGACGGGCGTAGGGATCGATCCTGCGCGGAGGGCGCATGTTCATGCACCACATGAACATGTGCTTACATCGGGCGGGCTCGATTCGAGATACTCCACGCCGTTGCGATCGATTCGTTCATGAATCGCAACGGAGTGGCCATGCTGAAAGTACGATTCGCCCCGCTCGCCCTCGCCGTGCTCCTGTTGGCGCGCGGCGCGCAGGCTCAGACCACGATCACGGCCGGCAATGAAACACAACTGCGCGACGCCATTTTCCAGGCGTCGAACGACCTCGCCGACAACGGCGTCGTCGACAACGGGCCGTACACGATCACGATCACGGCGAACATCACGCTGACGAACGTCTTGCCGATGATCCGGACGGACATCCCGGGCGGCGGCGGACCGGGCATCACGATTGAAGGTAACTCTCCGTCGATCGTCGTGGACGGCGCCGGCCTGTATCGCGCCTTCGTGGTCGAGCGCGGACGCGTGCTGATTCGCAATCTCCAGATCAAGGACGCGCACGCGCAGGGCGGCAATGGGGGCAATGGATACGGAGGAGGCGGCGGTGGTCTTGGCGCCGGCGCGGCGATCCTCGTCCACGATGGTGCGGACGTCACGCTCGAGAACGTCTCCGTCACGAACGCGTCGGCGACCGGCGGCAACGGCGGCAATGTCGATTTCTCGTCGGGTCAGAACGTCGGCGGCGGCGGCGGCGGCGGGCTCAACGGCAATGGCGGCGCGGGCGGCCATCTTGGTGGTGCAGCCGGGGGCGGCGGTTACGCAGGCAACGGCAGCGCTGGAGGTTTTGGCGCCGGCGGCGGCGGCGGAGAGTTCGGCAACGGCGGAAGTTCGGGTGGAGCAGCGAGCGGCGGCGGCGGCGGCGGTGGACAACGCGGCCACGGCGGCGCCACGACCGGGTCCGGTGCTGGGGGCGCCGGCGGCGGCGGCGCGATGGCGAATGGCAGCGGCACATCCAACAACACCGGGGCGGCCGGCGGAGGAGCGGAAGGCGGAGCGGGCGGAACGCTTTTCGGCGTAGAAGACGGTGGGGACGCGTTGCCGCTCGGCGGTGGAGGCGGAGGCGCGACGCACGGCCAGGGCGGCGCCGGGACGGCGTCCGGCGGCGGCGGCGGCAGCGGATCTCAAGGGGACGCCGGTGGCGCGGGCAGCGTCGGCGGCGGCGGCGGCGGCAGTGGAAACGGCAATGGAGGCGCGGGAGGCCCGTTCGGGGGCGGCGGCGGATCCGGAAATCTGGCTGGCTTTCTGGGCGGAACCGGAGGGTTCGGCGGCGGCGGCGGCGGCGGCTCGACCAATGGTGGCTATGGCGGTAACGGCGGCGTCGGAGGAGGAGGCGGCGGCGGCGACGTGAACCGCGGCGTGGGCGGCCTGTTCGGCGGCAACGGCGGCTCGAGCTCGCAATTGAAGCCCGCCATCTACGGCGGCCCCGGCGGGGGCGGCGCCGCGCTCGGTGGCGCGGTATTCGTCGCTACGGGCGGAGGCCTGACGATCGACGACTCGACGTTCGACGGCACCTACGCCGTCACGGCTGGCGTGGCCGGCACCGGCGGCGGCGGTCCCGAAATCGCGACCGCCGGTCAGGCGCACGGCGCGCTCGGCTTCCTCATGGCCGGCACGACGACGACCGTCAACGTGACCACCGGTTTCAATCTGATCACCAGCGAGATCGCAGGCAGCGGCGCCCTGACCAAGACGGGCGCCGGCACGCTCGCCCTCGTCGGGACGAACACCTACACCGGCACGACGACGGTGAACGAAGGGTGGTTCATCGGGGAAGGCAGCCTCGCCGGCCCCATCATCGTCAACAGCGGAGGCGTCCTGTCGCCAGGTGGCGATGCGTTTGCGACGCTCGACAGCGGAAACCTGACGATCAATGCCGGTGGCGGTCTGCGCGGTCTTTTCGCTGACGTCCTCGGCACCATCAGGTATGTGCAGCTCAGAGTGACGGGGACCGTGACGCTCAACGGGACGCTGAGCTTCATCGATCTCGGCCCTCCCGCAACGACGCCGGCGGCGGGTCAAACGCTCGTGGTCATCGACAACGACGGATCGGATCCGGTGACCGGCACCTTTGCCGGGCTGCTGGAGGGCGCCACGTTCACGCTCGGGTCCGTCTCCGCGCGGATCACGTACCACGGCGGCGACGGCAACGACGTGGTGATCGCCATCGTGACGTCGCCAACGCTCTCGGCGGCTTCGTCCGCGGGTGTGCCGTTCGGCAGTGCGATCCACGACAGCGCGACAATCGTGGGCGCCACCTCGCCGAGCGGCAGCATCACCTTCAGGCTCTACGGACCGAACGACGCGACGTGCAGCGCCGCCATCTTCACGGACACGAAGGCGGTTGCAGGTGCGGGTCCGTACGCATCCTCGAATTTCACGCCCCCGGCGGCCGGCGTGTATCGCTGGATCGCCAGTTACAGCGGCGATTTCGTGAACAACTCCGCATCGAACGGGTGCAGCGACGCGAGCCAGGCGGTGACGATCGCGAAGGCCGACCAGACGATCGCGTTCGCGCCGCTGCCGAATCACCTCGTCGACGATCTCCCGTTCACGATCGGCGCGACCTCGACGTCGACGCTCGCGGTCGCGTTCTCGTCGCAGACGCCGGGCGTCTGCACGGTGTCGGGGACAACGGTCACGCTGGTCGGCGTCGGCACGTGCACGATCGCGGCGAACCAGGCGGGCAACGGCAACTACAACGCCGCGCCGGTGATGACGCAGAGCTTCACCGTCGGGCCGAATTGCGCGACACGCTCCGTGCAGCCCGTGCAGCTGCCGACCGCGCTGGCGGGCACGTTCTACAGCCAGGCCCTGACGCTCGCGAACGGCGCCGGCGCGTCATCGTTCACGATCACAGGCGCGCTCCCGAGCGGCCTCGCGCTGAGCAACGGGGTGATCTCCGGCACGCCATCAGGACGCGGCGTCTTCCCGATCACCATCACCGGGACCGACGCCCAGTCGTGTCAGGCGTCGGCATCGCTCATGCTCGGCGTTTCGCTCGAGCGGCATCTTGTCGCCGGCGCGGGCGGCGGAGGCGCGCCGGCAGTGCGCACGCTGACGCTCGGCGGCGCGGTGGCCTCGAACTTCAACGCGTTCGACGCGGTATTCAGCGGCGGCGTCACGGTGGCGCAAGGCGACCTCGACGGCGACGGCGTGCCGGACATCATCGCCGGCGCCGGTCCGGGCGGCGGACCCGCGATCGAGGTCTTCGACGGCGTCACCCACGGGCTGCGGCTCGCGTTCTTCGCGTTCGACGCGGCGTTCCGCGGCGGCGTGGAGGTCGCGGCCGGCGACATCACGGGCGACGGCCTGCCTGAGATCCTGGCCACGGCGACCGGTTGCGGCGCGCCGCTGGTCGTGCGCGCGTTCGACGGCCGGACGGGCGCCCTCGTGCGCGAGTACTCGGCCGCGGGCACGCCATGGAGCTGCGGCCTGCACGTCGGCGCGGGCGACGTGAACGGCGACGGCCGCGCCGATGTCGTCGTCGGCTCCGGCGGCGCCTCGCTGCCGTTCGTCGCGGTCATCGACGGGTACTCGGGCGCGGTGCTGCGCCAGTTCTTCCCGTACGGCTCCGGTTTCGCCGGCGGCGTCTACGTCGCGGCAGGGGATCTCAACGGCGACGGCTTCGCCGACATCGTCACCGGGGCGGGACCGGGCGGCGGTCCGCACGTGCGCGCGTTCGACGGCGTGACCGGCGCGCCGCTCGCTGGACCCCTCTCGAGCTTCTTCGCCTACACCGCGGCGTTCCCGGGCGGCGTGCGCGTGGCGGCGGGCGATCTGAACGGCGATGGCCGCGCGGAGCTCGTCACGGCGGCCGGGCCCGGCGGCGGTCCGCACGTGCGCGTCTTCGACGGCGCGACCGGCGCCGAGATCCTCGGAACGTTCGCCTTCGATCCGGCGTTCCCGGGCGGCGCCTTCGTCGCCGCGCCGCCGCCGCAGAGCCGCATGACGATCGACCTTCCGTCATCCCCGGCGGCGAGCACGTCGATTCACGTCGGAGGCTGGGCGCTGAAGCAGTTCGGCATCGACACCGCGGGCACCGACGCCATCCACGTCTGGGCGCTGCCGGTGGGCGGCGGCGCGGCCGTGTTCGTGGGCGCTGCAAGCTCGCGCGTCGGGAGGCCCGACGTCGCGAATGCGTTCGGCGGGGAGTTCCTGATGTCCGGGTTCGACATCACCGGGACGCTCGCGCCGGGTACGTACGATCTCGCGATCTTCGCGCGCAACAGCCGCACGCTGCTCTTCGATCAGCTGCGGCTCGTGCGTGTCGTCGTGAACTGAGCTGCGCACCTGAGCGAGGGTCGGACCGCCGTGTGATTGGCATGGCCGCTCGTTCGCGGCCATGCCTACACTGAGGTTTTCGCACAGGCGCCGCAACCATGAGTACCCGCACCTACCGCTACATCCATGTCGACGTCTTCACGGACGTTGCGTTCGAAGGCAACCAGCTCGCCGTGTTCCCTGCTCCGACCGGGCTGAGCGACGCCGAGATGCAGACGATCACACGCGAGATGAACTTCTCCGAGTGCACCTACATCTTTCCGGCGCAGGTGCCCGGCACCGACGTGCGCATGCGGATCTTCACGCCCGGCGAAGAGCTGCCGATGGCGGGGCACCCGACGATCGGGAGCACCTTCGTGCTCGCGAAGGAAGGCGTGATCACGCCCGGACAGAACGGCTTCGTGTTCGGCCTCAGCGTCGGCCCGACGCCGGTGTCGCTCGAGTGGAAGGGCGCGGCGCTCGACTTCGCGTGGATGACGCAGAAGAACCCGGCGTTCGGCGGACGGATCGGGGATCGCGGCGCGTTCGCGGCCGCGTTGGGACTTGCGGCCGACGACCTCGCGGATGCGCCGCCGCAGTCGGTGTCGTGCGGCGTGCCGTTTCTCTTCGCGGCGCTCCGGTCGCGGCGCGCGGTGGACGCCGTCGTGATCGACGCGCGTGCCTACGCGGCGGTCTGCCGCGCGTCGAACGTCGAGGCGCTTCCGCTGTTCATCTTCACGACGGATCGCGCAGGCTCGAGCACGGATGAAGCGGTCTACTCACGGATGCTCGCGCCAGGGTTCGGCATCGCCGAGGATCCGGCGACGGGCGGCGCGAGCGGGCCGCTCGGCTGCTACCTCCACGAGCATCGCCTGATCGACCGTGCGCGGCTGTCGCACGTCGTGTCGCTGCAGGGCGCGAAGATGCTGCGCCCGAGCCGCATCCACATCTCGCTCGACACGAGCGGCGACGCGATCACCCGCGTCCGCGTCGGCGGCCGCAGCGTGATCGTCGGCGAAGGCACGCTGACGTTCTAACAGGCCGCTGAAAAACGCGGCCTGAATGACGAATGCCGAATGCCGAATGCCGACGTCTGTCTCTGAAAGCGGCGCGCGGACCGGAGATCAACGGAGCAAGACCGTCGCGCCGATCTGAAACGCGAGCGGGCCGATGCCGTTCCAGCCGACGTCACCGCCGGCCGGCCGGTGCATCCAGCGGATCCGGAATGACGGTCCGATCGCCGCGTGCGCGCCCGCAGCAAACGCCGCGTCGAGGCCGCCCGTCACCGTTGGACCGGCGTACGTTTCGGGGGTGTCGTCCGGTCCCGGCGTACGCCTGAAGAAGCTATCGATGTTGACGACCGACGTGTGCTGCGTCCTCGTATAGGCGAGGCCGCCGCCGACGACGAACTGCACCGCCGCGGTCCCGCCCGCGCGTACCCGTACAAGGCCGTTGATCAGGACATCGCGATTGTTCGCGATGTACTCCTGGGAATTCGTGTACCGGAACGCCTGTGGGGCTGAAACGGTTCCGGCGAAGAGGACCTCGGCTTCGAGCCCGATCGCCGGCGTGAGGAATGCGCCACCGCCGCCGCCGAGCGTCCAGGTCGTGCCGTGCAGGTGGTCGTCGACACGGTGGTACGACTCGCCGTTCCCCGGGTGGAGCGACAGACCCGCCGACACGAATCCATAGGATCGCGGAGTCGACGCGGGCGCTGGTTGCGCCCGGGCGGCCACGAGGATCGACATCACCAGCGGTGCGATCACCATGGGCACATATTAGCGGCAGCGCGCCCCGGGCTCCCGTCGCGTCCGCCTCTGGGCGGAATTGGATTCTACCGATCTCGCACCGTCACGGGGCCGTTCACCGTCGACAGGCGGACGACGACAGGATCGGGGCCGATCCGGAGGATGCGCGATCGATCGTCCCAGTCACGATTGCCGCCGCGGCACGCCGAGGCGCGGCAGCTCCACGGCGAGTGTGTCGACGAGGAGACCTCGACGCCGGACTGATAGTCGGACGGCACGGTCACCGTGAGCGGACCGTTGGACGCGCGCGCGACGAGGTGGCCGTCCCAGCGCCGGCCCTCGAGCTGCACGTCGATCGGCCCGTTCGACGTGTCGACGTCGAACTCGCCGCGGCTGCCGCCGACGCTGATCGGGCCGTTCGAGGCGCGCGCCTTGACGGTGCCGTCGACGCCGTGCACGGAAATCGGTCCGTTCGACGCGCGCAGGTCGAGCGTCCCGTTGAAGTCCTTCACGCCAATCGGACCGTTCGACGTCTCGGCGTCGATCGACGAGCCGTCGGGCGCGCTGACGATGAGCTGAACGCTCCAGCTGCGCACGGAGGATCGCGCACCCGCCTGGTCGCGCACGCGCACGCGGTTGCCGTCGACCTCGAGCCGGACGCCGTCAGCCGCCGCCTGCGCTTCGGCCCGCGTTGCCGCGCCGGCGCCGATGCAGGCCGTGATGCCGTAGACCCCGCCGGGACCGCGCTCGATGCGGACGCCGCCGTTGACGTCGGGGCGCACCTCGAGGGTGCCGGCGCTCACCGGCACGGTGGTCCGCTGGGTGGCGCGGGCCACCTCGAAATCGCCGAACATCTGGTTGATATTCGTGCAGTCGGCCGCCTCCAGGTCCACGCGGCGGCCCTGTTCGGCGGCCGGCATGAGGCGTCCAAGGGCGAGGGCGACGATCCCGGCCAGGGCAGTGGTGCGGGTCATAAGGCGTTCATACCTCCGTTCCAGCTGTTGGACGGCGTCCTGGCCCCGGAGGTTGGGTATGCTACCGGCTTTTGGAGGCAGCTCTCATGATTTGGCACGACATGTTCGTTTCCGACATCTCCCTCGTGGAGAAGATCGTCCGCCCGTTGATCGTGTACGCGGCGCTGCTCCTGCTCCTGCGGCTATTCGGCAAGCGCCAGCTGGCGCAACTCAACCAGTACGACCTCGTCGTGCTGTTGATGATTTCGAACACCGTCCAGAACGCGATCATCGGCAACGACAACTCGATCACCGGCGGCCTGCTCGGCGCGCTCACGCTCCTGGTCTTCAACTGGATCGTCGTGCGGGTGCTCTACCGCCATCACGAGATTGACGAGCTGATCGAAGGAGAGGCGACGGTCCTCGTCGAAAACGGCTGCGTCATCCACAAGGCGCTCGACGAGGAAGTGATCACCGTCCACGAGCTGGAAGCGGCGGCGCACAAGCAGGGATTTCAGTCGCTGAAGGAAGTCGAGAAATGCATTCTCGAGCCGGGCGGGACGCTGGCGATGTTCGGGGCCAAGCCGACGCCCGACGACGTGCGGCAGCAGGCGGTGATGCAGCGCCTCGATCGGATCGAGGCGCTGCTCACGGCGCGGACGAGCTGAGCGAAGGAACGCCGTCTTACTTGACGAACAACATCTCGCGATAGGTCGGGAGCGGCCAGAGGTCGTGCGGAACGAGCCCCTCGAGGGCGTCGCCCGTTTCGCGCAACGCGTTCATCGCGGGGATGACCTTGTCGCGGAAGTACTTCGCGTGCTTCACCGCGTCGCCGTTCGCGTCGTGGTCGAGCAGGCCCTGGAGCTGGTCGACGCGGCTCTTCATCTCGTCGACGAGCTTCGTGATCTCGTCGAGCGCCTTCTTCGTTTCCTTCGCCGCGCCGCCGACCGCCTTCACGGCCGCGACGCTGCCGGCGATCTGCCCCTGGTAGCGGAAGCCCGCCGGCAGGATGTAGCGGTTGGCCATCAGCACCATGAGCTGGGCTTCGATGTTGACGGTCTTGTTGTACTGCTCGAGGGCAACCTCGTAGCGCGCGTGCAGCTCGCGCTCGTTGAGCACGCCGTACTTCTCGAACGCCTTGATGACGTCGGGCTTGAGCGCCTCGCCGTAGGCGTCGACGGAGGTGCGGAGGTTGAGCAGGCCGCGCTTGCCCGCTTCCTTCTGCCACTCGTCGGAGTAGCCGTTGCCGTTGAAGATGATCTGCTTGTTGTCCTTGATCAGCTTGGTCAGCAGCGTCTTGACGGCGGCCTGCAGCTTCTTGCCTTCCTTGAGCTGCTTCTCGAGCTCGGTCGCGACGTGGTCGAGCGACTCGGTCACGGCGACGTTCAGCGCGACGTTCGGCAGCGCGATGCTCTGGTTCGCCGAGACCGCGCGGAACTCGAACTTGTTGCCGGTGAAGGCGAACGGGCTCGTGCGGTTGCGGTCGCCCGCGTCGCGCGGGAGCTTCGGCAGCACGTTGACGCCGATGTCCATGATGCCGCCGGTCTTCGTGCTCTTGGCGGTTCCCGCCTTCTCGATCTGCTGGAAGATGTCGGTCAGCATGTCGCCCAGGAAGATCGAGATGATCGCCGGCGGCGCCTCGTTCGCGCCGAGGCGGTGATCGTTGCCCGCGCTGGCGATCGAGAACCGCAGCAGCCCCTGGTACTTGTTGACCGCGCGCAGCACGGCGGCGCAGAAGACGAGGAACTGGACGTTCTCGTGCGGCGTGTCGCCGGGGTTCAGCAGGTTGTTCCCCTGGTCGTCGCTCATCGACCAGTTGAGATGCTTGCCCGACCCGTTGACGCCGGCGAACGGCTTCTCGTGCAGGAGGCACGCGAGGCCGTACTTCGGCGCGATGCGCCGCAGCATCTCCATCGTCATCATCTGGTGATCGGTCGCGACGTTGGCGTTCTCGAAGATCGGCGCGACTTCGTACTGGCTCGGCGCGACTTCGTTGTGGCGCGTCTTGACCGGCACGCCGACCTTGTAGAGTTCGCGCTCCGCTTCCATCATGAAGGCGAGGACGCGATCGGGGATGGCGCCGAAGTAATGGTCTTCCATCTCCTGGCCCTTGGGCGGCTTGGCGCCGAAGAGCGTGCGGCCGGCGTTGATGAGATCCGGACGGTTGAAATAGAACTGGCGGTCGATCAGGAAGTATTCCTGCTCGGGGCCGCACGTCGTGGTGACGCGCTGCGCCTTCGAGCCGAACAGCTTCAGGATCCGCACGGCCTGCTTCGAGAGCGCTTCCTGCGAGCGCAGCAGCGGCGTCTTCTTGTCGAGGGCCTCGCCCGTCCAGCTCACGAAGGCGGTCGGGATGACGAGGGTGGTGCCCTGCGGCGTGACGAGCAGCCACGGCGGGCTCGTCGGGTCCCACGCGGTGTAGCCGCGCGCCTCGAAGGTCGAGCGCATGCCGCCCGACGGGAAGCTCGACGCGTCGGGTTCGCCCTTCACCAGTTCCTTCCCGCTGAACTCGGCCACGGCGCGGCCGTCGGCGGTCGGGTTGAGGAAGGCGTCGTGCTTCTCGGCCGTGATGCCGGTCATCGGCTGGAACCAGTGCGTGTAGTGCGTGGCGCCGTGCTCGACGGCCCAATCCTTCAGCGCGCTCGCGACGATGTCGGCGATCGAGGGATCGAGCGACTCGCCGTGGGCGATCGACCGGCGGAGGGCGCGGAACACGTCTTTCGGCAGACGCGCGCGCTGCGTCTCTTCGTTGAAGGTCAGCGAGCCGAACTCCTCCACGATCTTGCGCTGGCCCGTGGCCGCGGTGCTGCGGACCGCGGCGCTGAAATCGGTGATGTTGCGGATGGCGTCGCTCGAGGATGCGGAACCCATGTGGCGTCTCGTCCTTTCTTCTGCGCGAGCAGTGTCAGCGCTGATTATGGATGCGGTCAGACCCGACCGCAATAGCCAATTTGAGAAAAATCGCACTATATACTTAACAATGTGAGTGAAATAAAACCCGACGACTACTTCGCGCCGATTCTCGGCGAGCTCGAACAACTTGTGCTTCTGGCACTCATCCGTCTGGGCAATGGCGCGTACGGCGCCGCGATTCTCAAGGAGATCCGCGATCGCACCGGCCGCGACGTCGCCGTCGGCGCGTGCTACATGACGTTAGGGCGTTTGGGAAAGAAGAAGATGGTGGCGTCCTACGTCGGACTGCCCACGCGCCAGCGCGGCGGACGCCGCCGCCGGCACTATCTGATCGACAAGGCCGGCGAACGCGCGCTCGGCCGCGCCGTCCGCGCGGTGCGCGCCATGAGCGACGGAATCGAGGGCGAGCTCCAGAAGCTGTGAGCGCCGCCGCTGCCGGCGTTCGGCTTCAGGCGTCCGGCTGCCGGCTGCCGGCTTCCACTTCCTTTTTCAGGTTGGGCAGCTGCTCGGCGTAGCGCATGCGGTTGCCGCGGACGAGGAACGGGAGCAGCACCCACATCAGGCGCCGGGGCTGAATGTCGCACGCGAACGTGACGCGCGTCCCGTCGCGCTCGGGCGCGAGCGTGTACTCGAACACGCCCGTGACATTGTGCTCGCTGTTGCGGACGCCGAACCGGCGCGCGGGCTCGAACGCCCAGACCTCCGACACGATGCGGCGCGCCTTGCCCATGACGTCGAACGTGACGAGCATTTCGCTGCCGACCCGCAGCGGCCCCTTCGTGATCACGTCGACCTGGCGGACAAGATTGCGCCACCGCGGCGCGTTGGCGAAATCCATCATGTAGTGCCACACCTGCTCGGGACTCCGCTCGATGTGAATCGAATAGGTGAAGGATCGCATCAGTCGTTCTCCTCGAGCTCGAAGATGTCCTCGACCCGCTTGTCGAACAGCCGCGCGATCTTCAGCGCGAGCGGCAGGCTCGGATCGTATTTGCCGGTCTCGATCGCGTTGATGGCCTGGCGCGAGACGCCCACGCGCATCCCCAGCTCCATCTGCGACCAGTTGCGTTCCGCCCGTTCGACGCGCAGGCGGTTCTTCATCGGGACAACCGCGACATGACGAGCATCGCGGTCATCCAGATCGCGATCATCAGCCCCCACAGTCCGCTCGACGAGGGCTGCGGGATGAAGCTGGCCCGGTGGAGCAGGTCCACGGTGTAGGACGTGACGCCCAGCAGCGCGAACGCGACGCCGAGCGCGATGAGATGCATCCGCTGGTTGAATTCGTCCTGCATGCGGATCGCTTTCGCGTACAGGAACACGACCGGCACGAAGCCGCCGAGACCGATCGCGACCAGCGCGATGCGCGCCGGCAGCGCGGTCGCCCGCGCGAACCAGTCGGCCCTGGTCGCCATCAGCGTGGACGCCCAGAGCAAGGTGGTCAGGGCAGTCTGACCGAGGAACCGCACGTTGGGGTTGGCCCGATTGGCGTTCTGCTTGAGTTCAGCCATGCCTGACATTATGTAATGTATACATTACACAATGTCAAGTCTTAACTACTTTCGCTCGTAGGGGACGATGCTGTCCCACTCGTCCGGGCTGGACCGCGCGACGACGGCGACGACGGGATCGGTGCCGCTGAGATTGAAGACTTCGTGCGGCACGCCCGGCGCGATGAAGATGAAGTCGCCGGCCTCGTGGTCCACGCGCTCGGTCAGCCCCTCGCCGTACTCGTGGCGCACGCGGCCCTCGAGGATGTAGAGCATGACCTCGAAGCCGACGTGGATGTGCGCGGCGGCGACGCCGCCGGGCGGGATCACCGCGACGTTCATCGAAAGCGCCTTCGCGCCGACGTTCTTGCCCGACATCCCGAGCTTGTAGCGGATGCCGTTCCAGTCGCGGCAGACGCCGCTCCCGCGAATCCACATGAGGCCGTCGCGACCCTCGACGTTCGGCGTGTCGTCCATCGCGTGAGCATACCGCGTCACGCTCGCTCCTTCACGGCGACGAACACGTCCCTTCCCCACGGATCGATCTCGCTCGACGCGGGCAGCCCGGCGGCGCGGAACCACTCGAGCCACTGCGCGCGCGCGAAGAGACCTTCGATGTGGTGATCGTGCTCGACGCGAACGTCGCCGTTCGCGGCGCGCATCAGAAAGGCGTAGTGCACGACGTACGTGTCGTCCGCGGGATCCGGATCCCATCGCCACTCGAGGTACCGGAATCCGCGGCCGTCCTCCGCATCCTCGCCGCCCTCGTCCGTCCCCGACGTGAACGTCTCGCGCACGTAGTCGGGCAGCACGACGACGGTTCCGCCGGGGCGGCAGTGAACGGCCGCCGTCGCGAGCGTCGCCTGCACGTCGGCCGGCGTCGTGGCGTACATGATGGCGTCGTGCACGAGGACGACGTCGAACTGACGATGCAGCCGCAGCGACCGCATGTCGCCGGCGATATGTTCTGCCTCGGGATTGACGGCTCGATTGACCGCCAGCATGCCCTGAGACAGATCCGTCAGCGTCAGCGTGAATCGCGCCTTCACGTGCGACGCGAGACTGCCGCCGCCCGACCCGAGTTCGAGCAGCGTCGACGCGCCGCGGCCGAGCGCAGGGGCAAGCCGCTGCAGCAGATCCCCGGCTTCCTCGCCGTACTGCGAGGCCGGCGAGAAGAGCGGCCACCATTCCGCGAGTTCGTCGTAGAAGCGCCCCTGCGGCGTCGTCATAGGGGTGGTAGGATCGAGCATACCCCGGCGCCACAACCAAGGAGCTGTGATGACGTCAACGAAGGTCGTAATCTTCGCCTGCGCCGCCGTCCTGGCTGCGTCCTCATCCGCCTTCGCACAGCGATGGGGCCACGGCCACACGCCCCGCGACGGCGCGTGCTTCTACAAGGACGCCGATTTCTCAGGCGAGTATTTCTGCGTCGACGCGGGCGCGAACCTCCCCCAGATCGAAGGCGACATGAACGACAAGATCTCGTCGATGCGCCTGTTCGGGCACGCCGAGGTCACCGTCTTCCGCGATCGCCATTTCAGCGGACGCTCGACGCACTTCGAGGGGGACGTCCGCAACCTGAAGAACGCCGGCTGGAACGACACCATCTCGTCGATCGAAGTCCGCTCGCGGCGAGCCGACACCGCCGAGGCGGATCGCATCGTCCGCCGCGCGTATGAGGACGTGCTCGGACGGCAGCCCGACCAGGCGGGCTTCCGGCAGTACCGCTCCCGCATCATCGACGACGGGTGGACCGAGAAGCAGGTGCGCGACTCGCTGCGCGAGAGCCCGGAATACCGCCAAAAGAGCGTCAAGGACGCGCAGGAGATCGTCCGCCGGGCGTATCAGAACGTGCTGAAGCGCGAGCCCGACTCCGGCGGCGCCGGCTACGTCAATCGCGTGCTCAAGGATCACTGGACGCAGGCGGACGTCGAACGCGAGCTCCGCAAGAGTCCCGAGTACCGGAAGCGGTAACGGCCGTTAGAACAGATCTCACAACCCGAAGCGTGGCATGGCAGAGTGACTCGTTGAGGCCGGGTGCGAGCGAGCCGCGCGAGCGAGCCACGCGAACGGAGCGCGCCGGCGCAGCGGCGCGCGAGAGCGCGTGTTGGGGAGTCCGAGGGGCGAAGCCCCTCGGATAATCGATGCGGCGGATCCTGCACATCGACATGGACGCGTTCTACGCGTCCGTCGAACAGCGCGACGATCCGGCGCTGCGCGGGAAACCCGTCGCGGTCGGCGGCGATCCGAACCGGCGGGGCGTCGTCGCGGCGGCGAGCTACGAAGCGCGCGCGTTCGGCGTGCGCTCCGCGATCCCGATGGCGCGCGCCGTCCGCCTCTGCCCCCAGCTGGTCGTCGTCCCCGCCAACTTCCAGAAGTACCGCGCGGCGTCGACGCAGGTGTTCGCGATCTTCCGCTCGGTGACGCCGCTCGTCGAGCCGCTGTCGCTCGACGAGGCGTATCTCGACGTCACCGAAAACGCCTGGGGCGAGACGCTCGGCCAGGCGGTCGCGCTCCGGTTGAAAGCGGAGATCAAGGGCGCGACGGGACTCACCGCGTCGGCGGGCGTCGCGCCGAACAAGTTCCTCGCAAAGATCGCGTCGGCGTGGAAGAAACCCGACGGCCTGACGGTCATCGCGCCGGAACGGGTCGAGCACTTCCTGCAGAAGCTGCCGGTGGACGCGTTGTGGGGTGTCGGGCCCGTCACCGCCGCGCGCCTGCGCGAGCGCGGCGTCGAGCGGCTCGTCGACGTGCGCACGGTGGACGACACGGTCCTCCGCGAGGCCGTGGGCAGCAGCGCCGAGTGGCTCCGTCAGCTCGCCGCCGGCGTCGACGATCGCGAGGTCGAGCCGAACCGCGAGACGAAGTCGTCGGGCAGCGAGATCACCTATTCGCAGGATCTGACCGACATCCTCGAGATCCGGCAGGAGATCGACGCGATGGCGCGCGACGCCGCGTCGTGGCTCGAGCGGAAACAGCTGCTGTGCCGCACGGTGACGATCAAGGTCCGCTACTCCGACTTCACGACGATCACGCGCAGCCACTCGAGGGCGCCTGCGACGCGCGACGCCGAAGACATCGCGCAGCGCGCGGTGACGCTGATCGATCGCACCGATGCCGCCACGCGCGCCGTGCGCCTCCTCGGCGTCAGCGTGCACAACCTCGAGGACCCGTCGGCGCCGTTCGATCCCGAAGAGCCGCTGCTGCCCTTCTAGACTTGTCGCGCGGTACCGGGCTAGTGGCGCTTGTCACGGATCGCAGGAGACGAGGAGATCAGGAGTGGCAGGAGAAAGAGGAGTAGAGGAGTAATGGTAGTTTTTCTGAAACGATTTCTCCTATTCTCCTGATCCTCCTGCGATCGTGTCACGGGCCACGAGCCCGTCAGTGCGCTTTGTGCGGGCCGAGGACGAGGCCGACGGCGAAGCGGCCGCCCGCGTACTGCGCTGAATCGCCGGGACGGAACAGATAATCGAGCGCCCAGTGCAGCGAGATGCCCGGCGGGCCGAGCAGGACGTCGGCACCGCCGCCGACGAGCATCGCGCCGCTGCGTCCATCGGGCCGCTGCTCGATGCCGGCGAGCGCTTCGAGGAAGAAGCGCCCCGGGATCGCGCCGCCGTCGCGATAGAAGCCAGTGCTCACGCGCGGACCCGCCATCACCGTCACGTGATGCGCTGTACCGGCAACTTCCGCCGTCACCGCGAGGTGGCCGCCGAGATTGCGGTGCACGCCCAGCACGCCTCCGGCGAGCGTCCCGGTCGAGGATGCGTCCGCGCGCGGGAAGTCGAACGACAACGAGGTGGAGAGTTCGATCGACGGCAGTGTGACATCGGCGGCAGGTTGCGCCGCCGCAGTGCCGGCCAACGGACCGAGGAGAAGGACGAGGGCGAGAAGACGCATCGCCCGGTAAGGCGCGGCGGCGCGGCGCGACGGCTCAGCGCGCGGTGACGCGCGGCCACAAGGCGGCCATCAGCGCGTTGACGTCGCGGCCGGCGCCGAAGCGGTACTGCCACCACGGATCCGCGTCGGCCTCACTGGAGCGGGATCCGAGACGCTGCACGAACGACACCGCGGCGGAGACATCCGACGCCATCGCGGCGGCGTGGCTCGCGCCGACCAGCGCCGACTGCGCGTTCGGGTAGAGATTCAGCGCTTCGGTGTAATGCGCCAGCGCGTCCTGCGGCCGGCCGCGGCGGAGCGCAATGCGTCCGGCGACCAGCCGTGCATAGAAGGCGACCTGCCGATCGGGATGGCCGGCGAGCGCCGTGTCGATCTCGTCCGCCGCCTCGGCGGCTTTGCCGCGGCGCTCGAGCAGGCGCGCCAGCCGCACGCGCGCTTCGACGAACTGCGGGTCGATCGCGAGAGCCTGGTGAAAGAGCGACTCCGCCTCGCCGTCCGTCAGCCGCTCGGCCGGCACGTCGATCGACATCCGCTTCAGGCTCGCCGAGTTCGACGGATCCGCCGACAGCTCCTGGTAGATCGGCAGACCGAGGACTTCGGCGTAACAGCCGCGATCGAACAGCAGCCGCGCGTCCGCGGGGAGGACGATTCCGCCGCGCTTCAGGTGAAGGTCGAGATCGCCGTGGTGGCCCGTCACGAGCAGATAGGCGGCGACGGCGTGATACCACTCGGCGGTGAACGCGCGGTCGCTCTCGTTCGCGGTCGCCGAGTGCGGCAGCAGGTCGAGCAGGCTCCGCGCAAACGGCCAGTTCCACTCTGCCAGCGTGTCGCCGACGACGCGGCCGTCGAGATGCTGGATGAATCGATCCTTCGAGAGGAGCGGCGATTCGCGCGGCTGCAGCGTCGGCAGCAGGCGGTTCGACGCCGCCCGCCCCGACGTGTTCTGCGCCGGCACGTCGTCGAGCGGCTGCGGGTAGCGGATGCGGAACATCGCCGCGTCGGTGTGCAGGATCGCCGCGCGGCGGAGAAAGCTCGAAACGCCGGGATTCTGCTGGAGGGATTGAATCGCGGCAAAGATCGCGGTCTCGGCGCGCGTGCGCGGCTTCGGGGGCGCGGTATTGAGTTTCTCGAGGAACACGTCCATCGCCGGCTGCAGCTCGCGCCGATCGGCGTACGTCATCGAGACGATGAACCGGGTCGACGAATCGGGCCGGCCCGGCACGTGCGCGGCGATCGCCGCGATCCATCGATCGAGCGCCGCCGCCGACACGTCGTCCTGCGCGCGCGCCGGGGTCGCGCAGGCGAACGACAGCGCAACGGCGACGGCGACGGCTAGCGGCTGACGCGGGCCCACAGGTGTGCCATGAGGGCGTCGAGGTCGCGGCCCGCGCCGAGGTGGTAGTCGCGCCATGGGTCGGCGTTGTCCGCAGCGCCCGCTGCGCCAAGGCGCGCTATCGGCGCGAGCGTCCCCGCCACCTCGGCTCCCATGAGCGCGGCATGGCTTTCGCCGAGCAGCGCCGACTGCGCGTTGCCGAACAGCGCCAACGCGTCGCGATACTGCGCGAGCGCTTCGTCGTAGCGGCCGCGGGCCGATGCGATCCGTCCGGCGACGATGTGCGCGTAGAAGCCGACGATTCCAGGCGTCCGGGCCTCGAGCGCCGTCGCGATCT
>Ga0066903_100000777_pt1 | contig 21489 bp, 19 predicted proteins | sample PanSoiMetaGPlot1_FD_67491 | JGI IMG/M metagenome (GOLD analysis project Ga0066903, IMG submission 67491) | Tropical forest soil microbial communities from Panama analyzed to predict greenhouse gas emissions - Panama Soil - Plot 1 (version 2) | ecosystem: Environmental > Terrestrial > Soil >... | reverse complement strand
AGCTCGGCGCTGTGCACGCTCGCGCCCGTGACCGGCGTGAACGAGAACGTGCCCGCCGTCATCGCGATCGCCGACGGCGGCGGCAGCCAGCCAGAGACCGCCGCCGTGGCGGACGGGTCCACGTTGCGCAGCCAGGTCACGGTCGCCGGCAACGCCTTGGTGGCGTCGTCGTAGGCGCCCGCGATCAGGTCGTAGTGCCCGCCCGCGAGCGCGCCGGTCAGCTTCGGCACGCGCGTCATCATGCTGGTCTTGTCCAGCGTCGGCAGGATGATGGTGACGCGGCCGTCGTCGCCCAGATCCAGCGTCGGGTAGCCGATCATGTATTGCAGGCCGGCCGGCCCGGCCGCGAACGTGGCCGCGAACGGCTGCATGTCGCTGTCGGCGATCATTGTCAGCATCTCGGCGCCGGTCGTCGTGCCGTCGCCGAACGACAGCCCGGTCTTGATCGCCCAGCCGATGACCGTGTTGGTGTCGTCGGTCTGGTCGTCGGTCCCCTTCGTGTCGTTGTCGATCAGGATCGCGAAGTGCGCCTGCCGGCCGGTGTGGGTGGTCAGGATCCAGTTGCAGTCGTCGACCATCGCGGCCGGGTTCGAATTGCGCACGCAGACGTTCGACTGGATGTCGACCTGGACGATCGTGCCGGCCGCGTCCACGTCGACGCTGCGCGTCCCCTGGTCGATGGTGTTGGCGCGGTCCGTGAGCTTCGGATTCGACGACGCGCCGATCAGCGCCAGCGTCTGATGGTTCGTCGCCGGCGCCGGCAGCGTCTCCCAGCCGGCGATCGTCCCCGTCACGGTGGCGCGCCCCAGGACCGGCGCCGAGATCGCCCGCAGCGCGATCGTCAGGTTGGTGCCGTTGACGCCGATCCAGGTGCTGGGGGCGTGGCCCGACGCCGACACCGTCATCGTCACCGGCTTCGTCAGCAGCTTGCAGCCGGTGCTGCCGCTGCCGCCGTCCGCGCCGCCTCCTGTGGATTCGAAGCGCACCAGCCCGGTCGAATCGGTGAGCGCCTCGCACGGTTCCAGCTCGTCGGCTGCGCCGATCCGGACCGCTGCGCTGGAGAGCGGGTTGCGGGTGTCCTCGTCGGTGACGTAGACGTTCAGGGCGCCCCGGATGGGACCGTCGGCGACGCCGCCGCCCGGGATCAGGTGCGGGGCGGGCGGCGTGGCGGGCAGCGGATTGCTGCTGCCGCCACAGGCGCCGGTGACGGCGGCCAGGACGGCGAGAACCGACAGAATGACCGGCGTTGCGCGCTTCGTCGTCATGGAACTAGCGCGTGTAGGTGACGTCGTCCTGCGCGATGCCGGTGATCTTGTCTTGCACGTCATAAACCGTGAAGTTGCCGAGATCGATGCCCGGGACCAGCAGCGCGGACGCTTCGAATGTCAGCGTCCCCGTCGGCAGCGGATCGGGCGACAGGCCCGGCAGCGTGAAGGACGTCGACCCGTCGAACAGCGTGACGGACCAGAGCCGGTTGCCGTTCGCGTCCTGGATCTCGCCCTGCTGAATCGTCGCGCCCGGCACCGCGGAAAACGAGAACGTGCCGTTCGCCGTCGAGATCGCGCTGGGCGCCGCCAGCCAGCTCGTCAGCTGCACCGTCTTGCTGACGTCGACGTTGTGCAGCCACGCCAGCGAAGCCGGCCGCTTCGTGTCCTTCGCGTCCTGCGCCTGCGCGATCAGGCTGTACGTCATGTCCGACAGATCGCCGATCGCCTTCGGAACGCGCGTCGTCGTGTGCGTCAGGTCGAGCGCCGGCGCGACCAGCGGGATGCGGCCCTCCCAGCCCATTTGGCCCAGCTCCAGCGCCGGGAAAGCGCCCAGGTAATTCATGCCGCTCGGCAGCGCGGCGAACGACACGGTGAAGCTCTGCGCGTCGCTGTCCGGAATCATCTTCAGCACCTCGCCGTTGATGTTGTCGCCCTTGACGAGGGTGATACCCCGCAAGATCGCCCAGCCCGTGACGGTGAACGTGTCGTCGGTGTCGTCGTTCGGCGTCATGTTGTTGTAGTGGTCGACGATCAGCGCGTAGTGCGCCTGAAAGCCGGTTCGCGCCTGCATCGACCAGTTGCAGTCGCTGACCGACGCGTTCAGCACGCACAGGTTCGACATGATCATCGGCGACTGGCTGCCGACCACGATCGTCCGCATCCCCTGCGTGATGTTGTTGGCGCGATCGCCGAGCGTGGGCGACTGCGAGTAGCCGACCAGCGCCAGCGTCTGGTGGTTGGCGGGCGGAACCGGCAGGCTGTCCCACCCCGCGATCGTGCCGCTGACGGTCGCCATGTCGACGGGGGGCGGGTTGGTGTTGCGGACGTCCATCGTCAGGTTCACGGCGTTGACGCCGATCCAGGTGGTGGGCGCGTAGCCCTGCGCCGACGCCGTCACGGTCACCGGACCTTTCAGTCCCGGGCAGACCTTGGAATCGAAATCGGCCAGGCCGGTCGAATCGGTCAGCAGCGTGCACGCCGCCGGATCCGACGACGCGCCGACGCGCACCGATGCGCTCGAGATGACGGCGTGGGTCTCGTTGTCGATGACGTAGACGTGGAGGGCGCCGCTGATCTTGCCGTCGCCGACGCCGCCGCCGTCAATCAGCCGCGGCCCGGGCGGGCTGCTGACGCCGCCGCAACCGATCGCCGCTGCCGCCAACCAGGTGAAGCTGAGGACTTTCCGCATGGTCCCCTCATCGACACACCCGGCCCAAAAAAGAAGAAAGTTCGGCCAGGCCCGGTGCGTCCGGAGGTGACGCTTCCCTACATTCGAACCCGGCGATTACATCGCCAGCTGCTGCATGACGAAGTTGAGCAGCTGCGTGCTGCCGGCGGTGATCGACGTGCCGCTCGGCACCTTCACGACCTTCCACTGGATCGACCAGGGCAGGCTGCCGTTGGCGGCGATCATCGTGTATGGCCCCTCGACCTCGAACTCGAGGAAGCCGTTGCCGGGATAGACGTCGACCTCACCCTCGCCGGTCGGCTGGGCGCTGGCGGGGATGTCGGTGAACTTCTTCAGGAACAGGATTCCGTTCAGGACGTAGGCGGTCCAGCCACCGCTGCCGTCGGCGTACAGCTTGTCGCCGTTCGGGCTGGTGGCGGTCTTCGCGGCGTCGTCGAACCAGACGATCGTCGGCGAGCTGCCCGTCTGCATGATGGTCAGCGGCACCTGGTTTGTCACCGACGACGCCCCGGGCACGGGGAAGAACGTGAGCCCGCCGCGCGGCACGCGGCTGACCTCCCACGGCGCAGCCTTCTGCGCCTTGGTCGCCTTGATCGTGTACGCGATCGAGATCCATCCCGACGTCGCGTCGACGGAGTAGTCCTTCGCCATCGCGACGCCGATCGACGTGTCGGTCATACCGTTGAAGACGGCGTGCGTCCCGCCCGAGATGCTCGCCGTGTAGGCGGCGTTGTCGATGTTCGGGGGCGGCGGCCAGGTCACGGGCGTCCAGGCGCTGCGCGGGCTGGTCCAGAAGACGGAGCCCCAGGTGGTCGGATCCATCGCCCCCCCGTCGAGCTTCCCGGCCGCCGTCGACGGCACGATCACGTCGGTGCCGCCGAGCGACAGCGTCGCGACGCGCGCGCCGACGCTCGCGTCGACCTCCATGATGACGTCGCCCCAGGCGAACCGGTAGCGGCTGCCGTTCATCGTCGGCGTCACCGGGCTCGGCACGCCGCCGTCGGAGTTGGCGCCGCCCGTGCCGCCGCCACCGCCACGCCCGGCGCCGGCTCCGGCGCCGCCGCGACCGCCGGCCGAGCCACCGGTCGCGCCCGCCGCCCCTGACGCGCCAGCGCTGCCGCTCGTCCCACCGGCGCTGCCCGCAGTTCCCCCGGCTCCGGCGCCGGCCGTGCCGCCGCCGCGTCCGCCCACGGTGGCCGTTCCGCCCTGCCCCGCGGTTCCCGTCGTGCCCGCCGATCCCGCCGAGCCGCCGGCACCGGATCCCGCGCTGCCGCCGGTGCCTGACGCGCCCGCCGCATTACCGCCGGCCCCGGTCGTTCCGGCCGTGCCCGGACCGCTGGTGCCGGCGCTGCCCGATCCGCCACTCCCACCCGACGAACAGGCCAGCGCGAGCAGACAGGCGGCGGTCAAACCGACCGGCCGCAAGTTCCCGAATTTAAAAGAACGCATGTGCACTAGAGTTCCCGCTCGCGCGGAAAAAGATCACTGGAGGCGGTATCCTGGCAGACGCGTCATGCGGGTCACCCCAAAAATCGCGGCAAGCGTGGTCGCGGCGGCGCTGATGTCGCCGGCGCTGGCGGCGGCGGCTCCGGCTCCCCCGGGCACCGGCCTCGAGATCGGCGCCCGCATCGGCTACGGCGTCGCCGGGGGCAGCCTCGGCGCGCCGCCGAACGGCAACGACAACGACGTCGGGAATTTCGTCAGCGGTCAGGTGCCACTCTGGCTGGACGCGGGATATCGCTTCACCGATGCGTTTTATCTCGGTGGCTTCTTCCAGTACGGATTCGGCACCGTCAATCAGGACCAGCAGAATGGTTGCCGCAACGCCAACGTCGACTGCGGGGCGTCCGACACCCGACTGGGCGTGATGGGCCGTTACCGCCTGCCCCCCATCATGCCGGCAGAGCCATGGCTGGGGCTGGGCATCGGCTACGAGTGGGGCACGTTCTCCGTGCATCAGTCGATCGTCGGCAGCACCAACACCGACTCGACCTGGTCGGGCATCGAGATCGCCAACCTGCAAGCGGGCGCCGACTTCCGCGTCGCGCAGAAGATCGCGATCGGGCCGTTCGTCAGCTTCTCGCTCGGGCAGTTCCAGAGCACGTCCACCACGACCACCAACGGCAACACCACCACCACGACCGATCAGGATCTGGCCAAGAAGTCACTCCACGAATGGTTCCTGATCGGCGCGCGCTTCGCCTTCATGCCCTGACGGCCGCGCCGCCGCCTACGACACGTTGAACGTCGTCAGGCTCTTCGGCCAGAGGATGTTGTACCCGTCGCGGGTGATCGCGCGGAAGGCGATCCGGATGTCGATCCACGCGCGTCGCCTCTCGAGCAGCGTTTTCACCGCCGCGAAGGTCGCGTCGGGATCGTCGGTCAGGATGAAGATGTTCATCTCGCCCTGACCGGCGTCGTGGCCGTCGACGTCGCCGTGGTCCAGGTTTTCGATCAGGAAGTCCTCGATCTCGATCAGCTCGTCGTAGTCGTCGACCGAGGAGGCGGGCCACTGCAGGACCAGCTGGTGCTGCACCGCTTCCGGCACGCGGCCGCCGCCGCTGCCCCGCTCCCACGTCGCGAGCAGACCCTCGTGGATGCCTTCGTCGACGTCGCCGTCGACGATCTCGCCGACCATGTCGTCGTCCAGCTGCACCTCGAATTCGATGTGGCGCGAGAACGACAGCCGGGCGAGGCCCTTGATCAAGACGTTCAGGTCCGTCACCGGTACGCCCTGGTCCTTGCCGTTCAGGCTCAACGGAAGCATCAGGCCGACCGTGCGCACGGGCTCGTCCTCCGGCCGCGTGCCGGAGGCGTCGTCTGTCTCGTCGACGAAATACGGCGCTTCGAATCGCCAGGTATGCCCGTCCCGCAATTCGACGCCGAGATCACGCACGGCGATCGCGTCGTCGTCGTCGAAGTCCGCGCTCAGGTACGCGAGGAGCTCGTGTGGCGGCATGAGTCAGCCCTCGCCGGTGCGGCGGACGGAGACGGCCAGGCGGGCGACGCTGCGGATCACGTGGGGGACGCGCGCGATCAGACGGATCGAGGGCGGCCGCTTCTCGCGGACGGCGAACGGGATCTCGACGACCTTCTTGCCTTCGCGATGCGCGCGGATGACGAACTCGCTGGCGAACACGTCGCGATCCAGCATGCAGCGCCGCGCCGTGTCCAGCAGCGCCTCGCGCCGGAAGGCCTTCAGGCCGTGGGTGTCCGTCCCCGGGTAGTGGCAGACCGCGCGCAGCATCCCGTTGTAGATGCGCGTCGCCGCTCGCCGGAACAGCGGGCGCTGGTCGTTCGACCCGACCATCGCCTTGGACCCGACGACCAGGTCGGTGTCGCTCCGTTCCAAAAGCGCCATCGCGCGCGCGTAGAACTCGGTGTCCAGCAGATCGATCTCGTCGCAGATCACGAACCGGCCCCGCGCCTCCAGGATCCCTTGCCGCATCGCCAGGCCATAGTTCGGCTCGCCCACCGACAGCATGCGCACCTGCGTGTGCTCCGCCTCCAGCTCCTTGCCGATCTCGACTGTCCGATCGCGCGAGCCGTTCTCGCACAGCAGAAGCTCGTAGCTCCAGCCGAAGCGGCGCAGCTTCTGTTCCAGCTCCAGCACCGACCCGTGCAGGATCCCCTCCTCGTTGTAGACGGGGATGACGATCGACACGTGGGGCGCCGCGGCCGGTCCGCTCACGGCGCCGTCCCCGCGTCGATCACGCTGGCCACCTCGCGCCCCGCCAGCACGCAGTCCTCCATGGCGTTGTAGGTCCAGGCGCCGTAACGGCCGCGCGGAAAGATCGCGTTCTTTTCCAGGAACGTGAAGATGACGCGCGTCGCCTCGTAGTAGTGCTGGTCGAACACGACGTAGGCGTACTCGATCTCCTTCGGCTCCGCGAACACGACGTCGTCCGCGTGGCCCAGCGCGCCCGCCGCCACCAGCGCCGCCGCCGTGTCGCGCACGACGGCGTCGGGGATCGGGCCGCGGTCGGCCATCTCGACGCAGATCGACGAGCAGCCGGGCGGCGCCATGCTGGGCATCGCGGTGGAAAAAACGTTCACGCGGTAGAACGGATAACGCTTCTCGGGGACGTAGATCCAGTGCCAGTCTGCGGGCGGCTGTCCGCGCGCGCCGATGTTCAGGTAGCGCAGCGTCGTGCAGCGGAGGCGGGCGGCCTGCGCCTCGATCTCGGGCGGCAAGTCGACCATCCGCTTCAACAATTCGGGCAGCGGCAGCGTCGCCACCAGCGCCCGGTACTTGAAGCGCTCGCCGCCGACGGTCACCTCGCGCTGGCGCCAGTCGACCGCGTCGGGGCTGGCGCCCGTCTGCACCCGCCCGCCGTCGACCCGGGTCAGAAGCGCCCGCGTGAACGTCTCGATCCCGCCCGACTTCGGGTAGAGGAAGCTCTGGTTGTAGCCCATCTCCGGCGGCCCCGCCCCGACCGCCCCCGCGATCACCTGTTCCAGGTCGGGCAGCGGCACGAAGCGGGAGCACCAGGCGGCGGTGATCTCGCGCGGGTGGACGCCCCAGATCTTCTCGTTGTACGGGATCATGAAGTGCTTCGAGATCCCGGCGCCGAAGTGCCGCAGGCAGTACTCCTCGAAGTTGTCGGGCGGCGGTCCGTCCTCGGCGTGCGCCAGCTTGGCATCCATGACGCCCAGCAGGCATTCCTTGATCACCTCGGGCGGCAGGCCGTGCAGGTTCGCCTGGTAGGGGTAGCGCGTCAGCACGCCGTGGGAGAAAATTCGAGCCCTGCGCGCGATCGGCACCATCTGTCCGGGCAACAACTCGTCGACCATCTGCTTGATGCCGGGGTCGCGGAGGTGCAGCCAGTGCCCGGTCTTGTCGAAGCGAAACCCGTCGCGCTCGTCGGTGCGCGCGTGGCCGCCCAGGCGCGCCTCGCGCTCGAACAGCATCCAGGGCGCGCGCAGGTGCGCCGCCGTCGAGATGCCGGTCAGCCCGCCGCCCAGGATGACGACCGGGGGTGCGTTCTCGTTCACGTCGACCTTCACGCGGGTTGATACCTTCCCACGCCGGGACCCGGCGAGCAAAACGCGCCCATGAGCCCCGCGCACCGCCGCCCGACCATGATGAACTTCGCGGAGCGGTCGCGCGAGCTCGACCACGAGCACCGCAAGCGGCTGCGCGGGGCGCTGCCCCTGACGCTGTCGATGCGTTATCTGGCGAGCGTGCTCGGGCGGCTCCGCCACGGCACGGCGCCGGTGCGCGCGGCGTCGGCGCCGCGGCCGCCCGAGGGGACGGTCGCGATCACCTTCGTCGGCCACGCGACGGTGATGATCACGACGCCCCGGAGCCGCATCCTGATCGACCCGCTGCTCGAGAACAGCCTGCTCGGCGTCCGCCGCACCAAGGCCGCCGGCATCGCCCCCGAAGACGTGACGGACGTCGACCTGGTGCTGGTGACGCACGCCCACCGCGATCACCTGTCGCGGCGGAGCCTGGCGCGCGTTCGCGGCTCGGCGCCCGTCATCGTCCCGCCCCACTGCGAGCACCTGGTGCGCCGGGCCGGACCGCTGAAGGTGGAAGAGCTGGAGCCGGGGCGCGGCTACCGATCGTCCGACGTCGAGGTGACCGCCGTGCCCGTGCGGCATTCGGGCGCGCGCGGGTTCGGCGATTCCGCCCACGGCGGCGCCTGCGGCTACGTCGTGCGGACGCCCCGGCATTCGATCTACGTCGCGGGCGACACCGGCTACTTCTCGGGCTTCGTCGAGATCGGGCGGCGGTTCCGGCCGGACATCGCCCTGCTGCCGATCTCCGGCTACGAACCGGCAGCCTTCCGCGAGGAGCACATGTCCCCGCTCGACGCCGTGTACGCGTTCGAGGATCTCGGCGCGCGCGTGATGATCCCGACCAGCTACGGATCGTTCCCGCTCAGCTACGAGCCGCTCGGCGCGCCGCTGGAGTGGCTGCGCGAGATCATGCGCGCGCGCGGCATCCCCGTGTGCGGGGCGCAGGCGCAGGGCCCCGGGCACTCGCCCTGCGTCGCCATCCTGGATCACGGCGAAACCGTCCGCTTCGGCAAGCAGGGCGGGTAGCGTCCCTTCGGCCCCTTCGGCCCTTGACCGCCGACGACGGGAGGGCAAAACTGCGCCTCTTCCATCCATGCGGAGGTCACGATGACGAGGCGAACACTGGCGCAGGTGGCGGCGATGGCAGGGGTGCTCGCCGGGTGCGGCAGCGGCGGCGGCAGCAAACCGGTGACCGAGGCGGACTTCTGCGCGCAGAAGGCGGACGCGGAGTGTGTCGTCAGCGACAAGTGCCTCACCGACAAGAACGCTTGCAAGAGTCAGCGGACGACGGCCTGCACGATGTTCGCGGCGGCTGCCAAGGCGAGCGGCACACGGTTCTTCGTGCCGGGCAACGTCAGCGACTGCGTCAACAAGACCAAGTCCGCTTACGCGAAGTCGACGATCACGCCGACCGACATGGCGACGATGAACGACGCCTGCAACTATGTCTTCCAGGGCACCGCCAAGAAGACGGAGGCTTGCACCATCAAGTTCGACTGCGCCGACCGGAACCAGATCTGCGACAAGGGCCTCTGCGCCCCCAAAGTGACAAAGAACATGGGCGATCTGTGCGGCAATCCGGGCGAGGTCTGCAGCACCGGTTCGTTCTGTATGATGAGCGGCGCCACGTACAACTGCGTCGCCAAGGTGTCGAGCGGGATGACGTGCGATGCCACCACGCCGCCCTGCCTCGAGAACCTGCGCTGCTCCGCCAGCTCGTGCACGGACCGGGTCGCGCTGGCGGGCGCCTGCACCAGCGACGATGATTGCGTCTCCACGGCGCCCTACTGCGATCCCTACGCGGGCGGCAAGTGCGATCAGGGCCTGTCGTTCGCGTCGGGCTCGGCGTCGTGCAACGACTACGGCGGCACCGGTACCACCACCGGGACCGGCGGCAGCGGCGGTGGCGCCGGTGGCAGCGGCGGCGGCACGGGCGGGGGCGGCGGCGCGGGCGGCAGCGGCGGGTCGGGCCGCGGGGGCGGCGGCGGACTGGGCGGACTGGGCGGCCTGGGTGGGCTGGGCGGAGTCAACCTGGATGCGGGGAACGACTAGAACGCGCGCGCTCGCGCATCGAAGGTGAACGGCCTCCGTGCCGACTGAAGAACCTGCCCCCAAGACCGAACCCGGACCCGCGCCCAACCCTTTTGGGCGCGTGCTCGACGAGCTCGCCCGCGTGCCGACCTGGGCGTGGGTGCTCGCGTTCGCGGTGCTGCTGTGCGTGGCGGGTCTGTCGCGCTTCGGTTTCTGGGATCCGTGGGAGCTGAAGATCGCCGAGCAGGCGCGCGACGTGGCGCGCTCGGGTCATTTCTTCGACGCGACGGCGGGCGGCAAGTACCCGGGCGGCCACGCGCTGGCGATCCTGCTGTCGGCGCTGGGGATCAGGATCTTCGGCGCCAGCGAGCTGGGCGCGCGGCTGCCGATCGCGCTGTCCGCGGTGGGCGCGCTGATGGCCGTCTACTGGGCGGGCCGCAGCCTCTTGCGCCCGCGCGGCGCGCTGCTGGCGACGCTGGCGCTCGGGACGATGCCGCTATTCGTGCTGGAGGCGCGCCAGCTGACGTCGGACGCGCCGCTGATCGCGTTGCTGGCGCTGGCGCTGGGCGGATTCGGGCGCTTCGCCTGGCCGCCCGACGGGCGGCGGCGCGAGCTCGATCTGATGATCGGCATCCTGGCCGTTCTCTTCGGCGTTTACGCGGGCGGCGCGCTGCTCGGGTTCGTGCTGCCGGTGTTCGCGATCGTGGCGTCGCTCATCATCGGTTACGGTTTGAAACCGAACCCGCCGGGATCGGCGATCGCCGACGGGACCGGCCCGCTCAGCGCGCCCGGCGTCGGCCGCGACGTGACGGCCGATCGCACGCTGGGGGCCAGCGCGCTCCACCCGAATAACGGTTCGTTCTGGGCGTTCATGGTGCTCGCCCTGACCGGCGTCGCGCTTCTGATCATCGCGATGACCAGCCTGGTCGCCGGCAAGTACAGCTGGCTGCTGGGCGGCGTGCCGCGCGCCGGCGCGCCGACGAAGACCTTCGAGGCCTTGATCCGCGAGCTGGGATTCGGCCTTTTCCCGTGGAGCGCCGTCGCGATCTTCGCCCTCTCCCGCCCGCTCATCCGCCTGGACGGCGACGGCGGCGCAGAAGGCGCCGCGGCCGGTGGCGCCGCGACGACGAACAGCCGCCTCGCCTTCGTCAGCCTGTACCTGCTGATCTTCGCCGGCCTCGGCTTCGCCGTGTCCGGATACCTGAACGTGGTGCAAAACGACGTCCGGTACGTCGCGCTGCCGCCCATCGCGCTGGCGCTGGGCGCGTTCCTCGACGAAGCGCTGGAGGGAAACAGCGCCGAGCCGGTGGCCGGCCTGCTGATGGCGATCGGAACCATGATCATCGCGCGCGACTTCTTCCTCGCGCCCGAGGAGCTGGCGTCGGTCCACGTCAACGACAAGGTCCGCTGGCCGTCGCAGATCCAGCTCGGGTCGCTGACGTTGTGGGTCGGCCTGATCTCGGCGGCCGGCGTGGCGGCCGGGCTGGCGGCGCGCCCGCGCGCGCTGGGCAAGGCGCCGGCGCCCGAAGCGGGGTCGCGCGGTCCGTTCCGAAAGGCAATCGACGATACCTACCTGGCGGGCGGCCGCTTCGGCCTGCAGGTCTCGGTGGCGTGCGCGGTGGTGTTCGCGTTCTACCTGTCCCAGAGCCTGGTCCCGAAGCTGTCCACGCACCTTTCGTTCAAACCGGTGCTCGAGTCGTACGCCAAGTTCGCGCACGAGGGCGAGAAGATCGGCAAGTACCGGATCGAGGGGCACGGTTCCAGCTTCTACAGCAAGCAGACGATGGTCGAGCTGCCGTCGCAGGAGCGGGTGGTCGCCTTCCTGCGCGATCCCGAGCGGGTGTTCGCGATGGTGCCGACCGACGAGCTGGCGGCGCTGGACGCCGCCTTCAAGCAGGCCCAGGTCCCCTACTTCGTGGTCGACGCGTCGTCGTCGAAGTTCCTGCTGATCACCAACCGGCTCGCCGCCGGCCAGCGCGACGACAACCCGCTGGCCGCCAACGTCTGGACGTCGCCGCCCGGCGATCCGACCGCGAAGCCGCCCTGGACCTGGCGGGTGCCGCTGTCGGCGACGTTCGGCGACGCCATCGAGCTCTTGGGGACCGACTTTCCGCAGACCGTGCGCCGGCCGGGCAAGATCCCGATCGACCTCTATTTCCGGGTCAAGGCGAAGGTGCCCGGCAGCTACAAGATCTTCCTGCACTTCGACGGCCCCGCCGCGCCGCGCGTCATCGGCGACCACGATCCGGTCAACCACGCCTTCGGCACCAACTACTGGCTGCCCGGCGAGTACATCCGCGACCGCTTCGAGACGGACGTGCCGCTCATGACCACCCCCGCCGGGACGTACACGGTCTATATGGGGTTCTGGCCGGGGGGTGAGGGCAAGCGCCTGAAGGTCACCCAGGGCAGTCAGGACGGGGCGGATCGCGTTCGCCTCGGCACAATCGAGATCAAGTAGACTGGCAGCCAAGGGCACTAACGGGCAAGGCGGCAAGACGGCAAGACGGCAAGACGGCAAGACGGATGGTTCTGTGAGTCGAAGAGGCAAAGACAGGCGGCGCCGGGACGTGACGGTCCCGGCCGACCGGCGGCGCACGGGCGCCGACCGCCGCGTGCACACGCGCGTCACCGTCGACCTCGAGGTCGACTACAAGAGCGCGGACAACTTCCTGTTCGCGTACATCACCGACATCAGCGCGATGGGGATCTTCATCCGCACCAACGTCCCCGAGCCCCCGGGCACCCGCCTGAACCTGCGCTTCACGCCGCCCGGCGGCCCGCAGTTGAACCTGGAGGGGCGCGTGATGTGGGTGAACCCGTACCGCCCCGGCAGCTACGACAACATCAACCCCGGTATGGGCGTGCAGTTCATCGAGCTGTCCGCGCAGCAGCGCGAGCAGATCGTGAACCTGGTGCGAACGTTCGCGTACCTGTCCGACGACGAAGAGCCGAAGGGCAACAGCTAGCCGCTGGCGCTATTCCAGCGCCGCCAGCAGATCGGCGAAGTAGCTGGGCAGGCTGTCCCAGGGGTTGGGCAGGCTGTCGTTCTGCAGGTAGATGTACTCGACGTACTGGCGCGCGTTGTGGACGAAGGTCGCGTCCATCGACACGGCGTAGGGAATGACGCCGAAGTTGGACGGCGCGTAGCTGGAGTGCCATCCGCCCATCTGGCCCGTCGACGGCAGCCCGGCGCTCTCGTAGATCAGCATCGCGTCGAACGTGCCGATGTAGCTCGGGTCGGTGTCGGTTCCCGGGTTGCCGACGGTGAACGACAGCCCCTGGGCCTTCGCGTACTGCGACAGCGTGCGATAGTGCGCGACGTCGGCGGCGCGGTTGGATTGCTCGTCGAAGAAGATCCCGGAGAGCTGGCCGGGATAGAACGACTTCCAGCGATCGATGTCGGCTTCGACCACCGCGGCGGTCTTGCTCGCGTAGCCGGTGGCGACGTAGCCGATCACCTTGATGCCGGCGGCGGTCAGGCGAGCGATCCCGCTCGTATAGCCGCTGCTGGCCGCGCTGCCGGGACCGTCAGCCGGGTTCACGATGGCGATCACGTTGACCTTCGGGTGGGCCATCTTCGCGGCGACGATCGCGTTCCACGACGAATCGCTGGGGTCGGTGTAAAGCGGCACGATCGTGGCTGCCGCGGTGCTCGCCGGCGGTGACGTCGCGCCTCCAGTGCCGGTGACCGGCGGGACGGTGTTGCCGCTGCCAGCTTTTCCCGCCGCGCCCGTCGCGGGCGGAGCGACGCTGCCGCTGCCGGCGGCGCCCGTCGCGGGCGGCGCCACATTGCCGCTGCCGGCTTGCCCCGCCGCGCCGGTGGTGGGCGGAGCGACGCTGCCGCTGCCCGCCTGCCCTGCCGCGCCCGTCGTGGGCGGTGCCACGCTGCCGCTGCCGGCCTGCCCGGCCGCGCCCGTCGTGGGCGGAGCCACGTTGCCGCTGCCGGCCTGCCCTGCTGCGCCCGTCGTGGGCGGTGCCACGTTGCCGCTGCCGGCTTGCCCGGGCGAGCCTGTCGCGGGCTGCCCCGCGTTTCCACTCACGGGCTGGCCCGCGGCGCCGCTCGTCGGCTTTGCTGCGCCGCCACTGCCGCCGTTCCCCACGGCGCCCCCATCAGGCCGACCCGCGGCGCCGTTGGCGCCGCCTTTCGGCGAATCAGTCGAGCTCGGGCCACCTTCGCCCGCGCAGGCCCAGACCAGGGAAGCGCCCAAGAAGAGCGCAGCGACGGTACCGAAATTTCTTCGCATTCTCATTGCTACGGATCGGCGCGCGTCCCGGACGTGTAGGCGTCGCGATCGACGCCACCACCCGGGTCACTTCACTCGAGCGCCGCCAGCAGATCGGCGAAGAACGGGGGCACGCTGTCCCAGGGGTTGGGCAGCGTGTCGTTCTGCACGTAGACGTACTGGACGTAATGGCGGGCGTCGCGCACGAACGCCGGGTCGAACGACGACGTGTGCGGAATGACGCCGAAGTTGGACGGCGCATAGCTCGAGTGCCATCCGCCCATCTGGCTGTCCGTCGGCAGGCCGGCGGCCTCGTAGATCAGCATCGTGTCCAGCGCGCCGACGTACTCGGGGGCGCTGTCCTTTCCTGGGTTTCCGACGGTGAAGGACAGGCCCTTCGCCTTCGCGTACTGCGAGACGTCCCGGTAATACGCGACGTCGCCGGCGCGATCCGACTGCTCGTCGAAGAAGATCCCGCCCAGCTGCCCCGGGTAGAAGGCGTTCCAGCTGTCGATGTCCGCCTTCACGTCGGGCGGGTTTCGCACCGCGTAGCCCGTGTGCACGTAGCCGAGGACCTTGATGCCGGCGGCGTTCAGCCGCGCGATGCCGGCCGCGTAGGCGCTGTCGACGGCGCCCCCGGGGCCGTTGGCCGGGTTGACGACCGCGACCACGCCCACCGTCGGGTGCGCGCCCTTCGCGGCGATGACCGTGTCCCACGACGGATCGGTCGGGTAGGTGTAAAGCGGAACGATCGACGCGCCGGCGTTGCTCGCCGGTGCCGCGGGCGCTCCGGCGGCCGCGGGCGCTCCGGCGGCCGCGGGGGCCGCCGTTCCAGGCGCTGCGGGCGCCGCCGTTGCGCTTGCGCCGGGCGCGGTCGTCGCGGTCGCGCCGGGCGTCGTTCCCGGCGCACCGGCCGCGGCCGGTGCTGCGGAGCCGCCGCTCACATTCTTCGGCGCACCGCCCTGGGCACCCTTCGCGCCCACGACAGTCGGAGTGCCGGTGCCGTCAGAAGAACCACCTGCGCCGCCGCCGCCGCCGCCACAAGAAACGATGAGAGAAGCGCCCACACAAAAAACGGCGATGCCGCCGAGCTTTCTTTGCATCCCGTAGCTACGGGGCCCGGCGCGGCTTCGGACGTGGACAAACTGAAAAGCGGCGGAATCTCGCGGCGTTCCTGGCGCGACCGTTCGCCTGGAAGTGCGAGACGAGTGCGCTACACTCCCGCGCTCGTGGGTCGCAAGGAATCGACGTCATTCGGCAGCGCGCGCGATTTGCGACCGCGCGCGGACGAGCCTGACTTCATCGTCGTGCGCGGCGCGCGCGAGCACAATCTCGCGATCGACGAGCTGCGGATCCCGAAGCGCTCGCTGGTGGTGTTCACGGGCGTGTCGGGTTCGGGCAAGTCGTCGCTGGCGTTCGACACGCTGTACGCCGAGGGGCAGCGGCGGTACGTCGAATCGCTGTCGTCGTACGCGCGCCAGTTCCTCGGCCAGATGGAGAAGCCGAAGTACGAACAGCTGCGCGGCCTGTCGCCGACGATCGCCATCGAACAGAAATCCGCGTCGTCGAACCCGCGTTCGACGGTCGGCACGGTCACCGAGATCTACGATTACCTGCGCGTCCTGTACGCGCGCGCGGGCGAGCAGCGCTGTCACCTGTGCGGCGGCGAGGTGACCGCCCGTTCGGCGGCGGAGATCGTCGACGAGCTTCTGACCTTGCCGCCCAAGACGCGCGCGACGCTGCTGGCGCAGAAGGCGGAGAACCGCAAAGGCGAGTTCCGCGAGGTGTTCGAGGAGGCGCGCAAGGCGGGCTTCGCCCGCGTGCGCATCAACGGCCTCATCCAGCGCCTCGAAGACGTCACCGCCCTCGACAAGAAGAAGAAGCACACCATCGAGATCGTGATCGACCGCGTCAGCATCGACGCGGGCGACCGCGCGCGGCTGACCGACTCCGTCGAGGCGGCGGTGAAGGTGGGCGGCGGGTCGGTGATCGTCGCGGTCGAGGGCGAGGCGCGCGAGCGCGCCTACAGCGAGGCGCGCGCCTGCCCGAACTGCGGGGTCGGCCTGCCCGAGCTGTCACCGCAGTCGTTTTCCTTCAACAGCCCGCTCGGCATGTGCGTCGACTGCAACGGCCTCGGCTCGAGCATGGAGATCGATCCCGACCTGATCGTCCCCGACCCCAACATATCGATCGGCGACGGCGCCATCGAACCGTGGGGCGACCGGGCCGGCCGCGATCAGGGCTGGACCGCCAACGTCGCGGCTGCGGTGTCGCGCGAGTTCGGGATCCCGCTGGACAAACCGTGGAAGAGCCTGACCCCGCGCCAGCGCGAGATCATCCTCTACGGCTCGGGCGAGAAGCGCGTCAAGGTCACCTGGAACGGCAAGCACGGCGGCGGGTCGTGGGCGATGCGATTCGCGGGCGTCGTCAACACCATCAAGAAGCGCTTGCAGGAGACGTCGTCCGAGGTGATGCGGCAGTGGTACGGCCGTTACTTCCGCGAGCAGCTCTGCCGCGCCTGCAAGGGGCAGCGGCTGCGGCCGGAATCGCGGGCCGTGCTGCTGGCGGGCAAGAGCCTGGTCGAGGTGACCGCCATGACCGTCGCGGGCGCCTCGCAGCATTTCTCCACGCTCGGGCTCAAGGGCGCGCGGGCGCAGATCGCGACCGAGCTGCTCAAGGAGGTCAACGCGCGGATCGGCTTCCTGCTGGACGTCGGCCTCGAGTACCTGACGCTCGACCGTGCCGCTGCGACGCTGTCGGGCGGAGAGGCCCAGCGTATCCGCCTGGCGTCTCAGCTCGGTTCGGAGCTCTCAGGCGTGATGTACGTGCTCGACGAGCCATCGATCGGGCTGCATCAGCGCGACAACTTGAGGCTCATCAGCACGCTGCGCCGCCTCCGCGACCTCGGCAACAGCGTCATCGTGGTCGAGCATGACGCCGAGACCATCGAATCCGCCGACCACGTCATCGACTTCGGCCCGGGGGCCGGGCGCCTTGGCGGCCGCGTCGTCGCCGAGGGCCCGCCCGACGCGCTGAAGGCGAACGAGGCGTCGCTGACCGGCAAGTTCATGGCCGGCACGGAGCGCATCGAGGTGCCGTCGTCGCGCCGGCCGCCGCAGGGGTTCCTGACCGTGAAGGGCGCGCGCGAGCACAACCTGAAGAACATCGACGTCGCGTTCCCGCTCGGCGTGCTGGTGGCGGTGACGGGCGTGTCGGGCGCGGGGAAGTCGTCGCTGATCAACGGCATCCTGCAGCCGGCCCTGCGGCGCAAGCTACTCGGCAGCTACGACCAGGTCGGGCGGCACGGCGCCGTCGTCGGGATCGATCAGATCGACAAGGTGATCGACATCGACCAGAAGCCGATCGGGCGCACCCCGCGGTCCAACCCGGCCACGTACACCAAGGCGTTCGACGCCATCCGGGAGGTGTTCGCGCAGACGCCGGAGGCGCGCGCCTACGGGTACCTGCCGGGGCGCTTCTCGTTCAACGTGCGCGGCGGACGCTGCGAGGCGTGCGAGGGCGACGGCGTGCGCCAGGTCGAGATGCACTTCTTGCCCGACGTCTACGTGACGTGCGAGGTCTGCCGCGGCAAGCGCTACAACGACGCGACCCTGCGCGTGAAGTGGAAGGACCGCACGATCGCGGAGGTGCTGGAGACCAGCGTCTCCGACGCGTTGGGGTTGTTCGAACATCACCGGACGCTGCGCGGGATCCTGCAGACGCTGGACGATGTCGGCCTCGGCTACATCGCGCTCGGGCAGTCGGCGACGACGCTGTCGGGCGGCGAGGCCCAGCGCATCAAGCTGTCTCGCGAGCTCGCCAAGCGCGACACCGGCAAGACGCTGTACCTGCTGGACGAGCCGACGACCGGCCTGCACTTCGACGATGTGCGCAAGCTGCTCCACGTGCTCGACCGCCTGGTGTCAGCGGGCAACACCGTGCTGGTCATCGAGCACAACCTCGACGTCATCAAGACCGCGGACTACGTGATCGATCTCGGGCCCGAGGGCGGCGCGCGGGGCGGCGAGGTGGTCGCGGCCGGGACGCCCGAAGAGGTCGCGCGCGTGCCGGGTTCGTACACCGGCCAGTTCCTGGCCCCGCTGCTCGGCCGCCGCCGCCGCCCCACCGCCGCCTGACGCGCGGCCCCTCTCCCTAACCCTCTCCCCGCTCCGCGGGGCGAGGGGACCGGATCAGATCGTTTCTTACCCCCTCGCCCCGCGAAGCTTCTAGTCGACGAGGTCGGGGCGATCGCGCACGGCCATCATCGTGCCGGTCATCATCGCGACGAGGGTGCCGTCACCGGCGTTTTCGACCGCGCGCAGCTCGCCCGACACGACGGTCAGCGTCCGCCCCGCGCGCACGACGTTCGCGCTGGCCCGAAACAGACTGCCGCGCGCCGGCACGAGCAGGTTCACCTTGAACTCGACGGACAGGACGGCGGCGTCACGGTCCATCAAGCTGAGCGCCGCGTAGCCGCACGCGCTGTCCATCACGCTGGTCACGATGCCGGCGTGGAGGAACCCGTGCTGCTGCGTCAGCTCCGGCCGAAAAGGCAGCTCGACGACGACGTGGCCAGGCGCGACGCGCGCCAGCGTGGCGCCGAGCGTGGCCATCGCCGCCTGCCGCCCGAAGCTGGCGCGCACCCGCCGCTCGAAGTCCGGATCGCGCGGTGTGTGAGTCGAGGTCATGCGGGTTTGCTTTCGAGCCAGCGCGAGCTGACGTCGTCGGCCAACGGATATTTGTCAGGGTCGACGTCGCTGCAACGGGACCAATCGGCGCGGGTACCGAACCCGAGCGCCTCCATCTCCTCGAAGGGGTCGACGGACGGCTCGTGCTCATCGTCGTCGGAGAAGGCATCGGGCCACAGGAACTCGCCAACCCAGTCGAGCCACGAAAATGGAGGATCCCAGCGACGGACGTACGCGATTCGGTCGTCGAGCGACCAATTTCGAGAAGCGGCCCACGTCCAGAAGAGGTACCGATAATCCTCGCCTCCACCCATTCTCCAGTGAATGGAGTACGGATGGATGCGCGGGTAGTACGCCCAGGGTGGAGGCACTTCGCCATGCTCGGCGACCAGCGCGGCGATCTGGGGCGCGTAGTGCTCAGCGTCCATTTCGGCCTGATCCTGCCGCGAGCGCCGCGGCTGCAGCCAGCTTGTGTCTGGCCTGCCAGGGAGGTCCGACTGCCCGACCCATCGTCTGCAGGAAGGCGTCGATCTCATCTCGCCCGACAGCCGTCGCCGCGTCGCGAAACACGCGCTCGCGATCGTACCAGTGGACGGACCAGCCGCGCGCGGCGGCTGCGCTCGCGAGCGCCTCGCGATACATGACGGAGTCGGCGAAGGTCTGCGCGCGGTTGTCGGCGATCCGCTCCTCGACCGTCGGCGGAAGCGCGGGGCACTTCCGGATCGCGATGCCCACGACCGATGCGGGCACCGCTTTGGCCAGGCCCTCGAGCCCCGCACGAGCGCCGCGCGCGGCAGCGGCGCGCACGGTTTCGACGAGCGCCACGGCGTCCGCCAGCGACATCACCCGCGCTCCCGGGGTATTCAGGTAGCGCCCCACCGCCCACGACCCTTCGTGATGATGGGGGTGCGTCGGCAGATCGCGCTCCGTGAGGTCGATGCGGCGCCGATCGAGAAGCTCGCCGCCGGGCGTGACCGTCACGAGCACCGCCGAGTTGCCGTGCTCGGCGACCCCGACGATGGCGGCTCGAGCTGCCTCAATACCAGGCCCAATACTGGAGATGCCACCCTCCATGGTCCGCAAAAAGAAGGCCGAGGCGCCTCTGGTCGGGCGTACCGCCGTACCAGATGTAGCTCCATCTCAAAGCCAGCCACGCCTTCCCCGTGTCCTGACCGGCGGTCTCTGTCGCCACGTTGGTGGGCAAGCCGAGAATCTGGGCGACCTGCTCGCGCGTCAGACCGCGCTCGAGCCGAAGCTCCGCCGCTTGCGCCTGCTGGATGGAGATGACAGGAGGAGCAAAGTTCTGCTCATTGGAGTGCGCCGACGTGGCCTGCCCCGACATGTCGCAGTCGACGGTCCCACTGACCGAATACAGGTCGACGCTCGTGGCCGGGTGTTCCTGGATCGTCGTGTGCGAGCCGGACTCGTCGTATGTCTTGTCGACCGTGACCGTCTTCGGTGACCGCTGCACCGTCGTCGTGCGCGTGGACAGCTCCCACGCATACCCGCTGTAGCCGATGCTTTGACAGAGCTCGGTCGCGCGGCGGTGGAAGTATCCAACCAGCGTCATCTGATTGGTGTACTCGTTGCCGCGAACGAAAACCTGGAACCGTGCCTGACCGATACGCTGGTCCTCGTATCCGCCGTGGAAGGTCCCGGCGCGTCCGTAAGACGTCGCGCACGCGCCCACCCCGCAAGGCAAGAGGAACAAGAGGCACAACGGCACGTACCCTCTCGTCATGTCCCGCCAACGATACCGCCCTCCAGGGCTCGGTAGAAGACGGTGGTGCCGGCGAGGCTGCCGCGCGGCGACAGGGCATAGCCGGGGATGTCGCCGACACGCACCCAGCCGAGCCGCTGATACAGCCGGTCGGCGTCGCCGCCGGTCGCCGTGTCGAGGACCAGAAGCGTCTTGCCGCATTCGCGCGCCGTCCCGTCGACGGCCTGCATCAGCGCCGCCCCCAGACCCTGTCGGCGGGCCCGTCGATGGACGAGCAACTTCGAGACGTCGGCCCGGTGCGGTTGATTCTCGGGCTGCTCGAGCAGCAGCTGCACGCTCCCACAGATTCCGCGCGCATCTTCCGCGACCAGCAGGGCTCGCTTCCCCGCGCGCACCTGTTCCGCCACGTGATGCCAGAATGTCAGCGCCCGTTCGCGCGTGAGCGGATGCATGAAGCTCACCGACGCACCGCCGTCGACGGCATCGATGATGAGATCCGCGAGCTCATCGACTTGCCTCGCTTCTACGGTCTGGAGGCGTCGCACCGAGTGGCTCACTTGAAGAACCGTCATCGTTCGGTCACCGACCCAAGGATAGCCGCATTCACCAGCGCGGCGTCCATCGCGCGGCTCTCAACGTTCCTTGGTTTGATAGTGCAGGTAATCGAGCGCCTCCGCCCGCACGTCCATCTGAACATCCGGAGCGGCCGCGACGCGCCGAAGCTCTCCCAGCCACCCTTCACGCGCTCGTGCCGACAGGTTGGAGTTCAGAATCCTGTTGACCATCCACAGCGTGTGCTTGATGGGCGCCCTCCGGATTGATTCGAGGAGGGCAGGCTCGTAGCCGCCATGGCGTTCCAGCGTATGGACGATCGGTCCCGGCACGCCGAAGTCGGCTCCCGGGTGCTTCTCCATGAACCTGAACACGGTCGAGAAGGGCCGCTCGGCTTCAACGATCGCGCTGAACACCTCCATGACGTCGTCGAGTCGCAGGACGAAGTCCAGCGCCTCCGGATCGAGGCGCTCGAGGGCCGTCTCAAATTCGTTCATCTCGCCTCCTACATCGTTTTGCGAACGATCTGCCACTGTTCCCAGGCGAGCTCGGGCTCGATGTCGGCGTAGCC
>Ga0066903_100000776_pt1 | contig 21498 bp, 14 predicted proteins | sample PanSoiMetaGPlot1_FD_67491 | JGI IMG/M metagenome (GOLD analysis project Ga0066903, IMG submission 67491) | Tropical forest soil microbial communities from Panama analyzed to predict greenhouse gas emissions - Panama Soil - Plot 1 (version 2) | ecosystem: Environmental > Terrestrial > Soil >... | reverse complement strand
CTACGACGTCTCGCTCGGCGAGGAGCCTCCGCTGCTGAATTTTCGCATCTGGGCGGACCACTTCCTTCCCAAGATGGTGCGCAAGATGATCGGCGTGCTCGTGCGCGTCGGGCGCCACGATTTTCCGCCCGAGAAGATGCGCGATTTTCTGGAGGGAAGAGAGGCGGTGCCGGAAGAGAGCGTCGCACCGCCCGCGGGATTGTTCCTCGAGAAGGTGGAATACCTCTGAGCGATTCGGTCGGCGCGCGCGCCCGCGATCGTAAGGCGCCGATGGAAAAAACCCCGCCGGAAATACCATTGTTGTAAGCGCGAAGAAATCCCGCGCACGAAGGTTGATCGCGCGCGCCGCCGGACCTAGATTCAGGCTCGGTTTTGACGCGGCCTCATTTCCGCTCATTCGGTCCTGACAACGGTCTGCTTCGATTCCTCGAGAGCTCGCTGCAGATGAAAACCTCGCACAGGTTTTGGGTCTTCCTTCTCCTGGCCCTGGGAAGCTTCGCCATCCCTGCCATCGGCGCGCCGGGCCACAGCGCGGAGGCGGAGCGGGCCGCTCTGGACACCAATCTGGCCGAGGAGATTCTCAAGGCCTCCGGCATCACCGAGGAAGCGCGCCGTCATGCTTACGAGGCGACGCTGCAGTCCTGGCTCCAGCAGATGCAGGCCGCCCTCGGGGCGCGCGGCTCGGAGTATCGCAAAGCGAAAAGGCTCCATCTGGAGCTGCACGCGCGCATTCTCAGGCGTTACGACCCGACCGCGGACGGGCTCGACGCGGTGCTGGAGCGCGGCGAGTACAACTGCCTGTCGGCCAGCCTGCTGGTCGGATTGATGGCGCGCGCCTTCGGATGGGAAGCCCAGGTCGTCGAGATCCCGAGCCATGTCTACGTCCGCTTGTTCATCGAGCAGCGACGCATCGAGGTGGAGTCGACCTCGCGCGACGGATTCGACCTTCACCCGCGCCTGGAGGCGCGCTCCGACAGCGGCTCGGAGCCCGGCTACCTCTCCAATGCGGGCCCCGTCCTCACCGTCCCGGAGGTCGCGGCGCCGGATGGCGTGGAGCTGGAGCAGGCCGTGGGCTTCCTGTGGCACAACCGCGGGCGCCGCGCTCTCGATCGGGGCGAGGCGCTCGTGGCGGCCCGCGCTTTTCTGGAAGAATCGAGGCTGGAACCGCCCGGGTCGAGCCGCTCGGAGAGCCTGGGGATGTACCTGGCGCGCGCGTTCCGTCTGACGTACGAGGCGGGCGGCTTCGAGGACGCCTACCGGATCGCGGAAATCGGAGTGCGGATCTTCCCGGGGGAGACGACGGCGCGGGACCGGCTGCTGGCGGCCGCGCTCAAGCAGGTCGAGGTGGAATGCGATCTCGGCCGGCTGGAGCAAGCGGAGGGGCGCCTGGAGCAGGCGGCGGCTGCGGTGGGGAATCCCGCCGATGTGGGCCGGCTGGAGCGCGGCGCCTGTCCCCTGATCGCGGCCGCGGCGGTGCGCGGGCAGGACTGGATCCGGGCCGCGCGCATGGCGCGCCGCTTCGCCATCGCCGAGACCGACCCGGTGGAGGGCGACCACCTCATGAGGTGGGTGATCCGGCGGGCGAAAGAGGCGCGCGATGCCCGCAATGCCTGCACCGATCCGCTGCTGCGCTGGGCGGGCGATGGCGAGGCGCTGCTCGAAGCGCCGCTGCGCTCGGGCGTCGAGCCCGGCTCCTCCGCCGTCGCGGCGACCGCGGACTAGGGTCCCCTGAAATCATCCTGCCTTGGCGGCGCACGATCGCGCCGACGCCGGGGATTCAGCTCGAGCGTCTCCGATCGAACAGAAGGGCGGGCCACCCGCCCGCGATCAGCACCGCCGTGCTGGTCACGGCGGCCGGCCAGTCCCATGGCTTGGGATAAGCCATGTAGCGCGGCTCCCAGACCGGGTCGAAGCGCTCCTTGAAGCGGCGCAGCCCCTGGAAGTTGAACCAGTGCTCGCCGTGGCGGAAGAAGAGATGGGCGAGCCGCTCGAAGAAGCGCGCCCAGCGCAGGTCTCCCACCGAGGAAAGCGGCGCCATCCCCAGGTTGAAGCGCGCATACCCAGCCTCTTTTCCATACAGCATGATGCGCACGAACAGGTATTCGATGACGTCGCCCAGCCCGCTCTGCTCGAGGGCTTCCGGCCGATAGCGCATCAGATCCACCGTGATCTCCTCGCCGTTGCCGGCCGCCAGGATGTTGGCGAAGCCGATGATCCTGCCGCCGGCATCGGTGACCACGGCGCAGGGAAAGCGGGCGAGATACGCCTCGTCGAAGCGGCCGATGGAGAATCCCTTCTCCGCGCCGTGCTTCGTCTCCAGCCAGGCATCCGACACCGCGCGCAGCTCCGGCAGCGCGGCCGAGAGGGATTCCTCCCGCAGGATCTCGAAGCGCCCGCCGGCCTTCTCCACCCGGTTGAGGGCGTTGCGCCATTTCTTCGCCTTGTTGCCGCGCAGGTCGAAGCGGTTCAGGTCGACGATGCCTTCCTCGCCCAGCTTGAAGAAGGAAAAGCCGAAGTCGTGCGCCACCGGAATCATCGAGGCCGAGATCTGGTAGAGGACCACGTCTCTGTCCTGATCGGCGGCGTGGCTCAGGAAGGCCGCGAGGAGGCGACGCTCCTGGCCGGGCGTGCAGACGGGATCGGAATAGGCGATCAGGAACCTTCCCAGCGTGCGATAGGCGATGAAGCCCTCCGTGCCGGAGCCCACGTCAGCTTCCTCCGAGGGCGGCGGGAGCCAGAAGAAGGCCTTGTCACCCGTTGCCGCCAGCAACGGATTGGTGCTGCGGGCCCGGCGGGCGGTCACGTCGCGCGCGCGGGCCAGCTCGTCGTGATCGGGCAGGTGGTCCTCGGGTCGGGCCCGCTGGGCGTAGTGGAAGGCGCCGGCCAGGGCGGCGATCACCAGCAGAACGAGCCCCCGCAGGAAGCGTGCCGATTGCGCGGCGTGGCCGAAATGGCTGAGCGCCTCGAGGCCCGGAACCTGGAAGGATCCGAAGCCGACGGCCACGAACAGGACGACCGCGAAGAGTCCCATGGAGATCATGAACTCGAGCGGGGGGTGCAGCCGGCCGGCATGCCGGAAGTCGGCGCGAAAGATGATGAGGAACGCGATCGCTCCCAGGGCGAGGAGCGCCTCCTCGAAATCGAAGCCCTTCAGGAAGGTGGTCAGGGCCCCTGCCAGGAAGAGGGAGAGGGCCACGCGGTGGCTGCTCCGGTAGCCCCGCCGCAAGCCGCGCGAGATCACCAGGAGCATGAAGCCCAGCAGGACCGAGGCCCAGTACGAGATCTCCACCAGCGCGAGCGGGACGCTGCGCTGGAGATTCACCAGACGGTCGGTGAGCGAAGGCGTGGCCGCGCTGGCCAGCAGCACGGCGCCGCACAGGAACGCATAGGCGGCCATGGCCAGGCGCACGAGGGCGCGCGTGCGGCGGCCGGTGCGCACCATCCTTCCAATCAGGTAGACGGTGGCGAATCCCCAGGGCAGCAGATAGTAGACCGAACGATAGAGAATGAGCGAGGCCACGATCCGATCGTGGCCCGCGAAGCTGTCCCCCAGGGTCAGCACCCAGTAGGCATCGGCCGTTCCCAGGCCGGCCGGTATCAGGCTTGCGAGCCCCACCAGCTGCCCGACGAAGAAGCGCTTGAGCGACAGCTCGGCGTCCGCCCAGCCATGGAACCCGAACACACAGCCATGGAAGACCATCCAGGCGAGGAACCAGTCGGCCGCGGCCACCGCCGCCAGGGCGAAGCTCCCGCCCTCCCAGGCGCGGAACGAAGCGGGGAGAAAGGGCAGGCGGCGGAGAACCTTCAGCAGGAAGGCGGTCAACCCCACGCCCAGGCAGCCCAGGATCAGCCGCGAGGCCAAAGGCGGCGCGCCCGCGGGCAGCGGCAGCAGGACCGCGAGGCACCAGCTGACGAGTCCCATGGCAAAGGCCGTGATGATGGCGCCGAGGGCCGAGCGCGATCGCCTTCCCTCCACGCCGAGCGGCCGGTACAGCCACAATCGCATGGCCGGCCCGGCGAGCGGTCCGAGGGTCAGGAAGTTGCTCCAGGCGAAGGTCACCACGCCCACCTGCCAGCGCGCGGCCGCGCGCGGCGGCCGATCGAGCCGACCCAGCGCCGCCACATCGTAGAATCCCGCCAGGGCGAGATTGAGAGCCGTCAGGCCCAGGAGGATGAGGGTCAGCGAGGGCGGGGTGTCCTGCAGGATGGTGCGGACTTTGAGGAGATCGATCTTGCGCAGCTCGCTCCAGCCGATCCATCCCACCAGGGCGACGATGATCCAGGGCCAGATGGGACGCAGCCTGAGCAGCAGCGCGGAGTAGAAGACCGAGGAGCGCTCCGCTTCGGCGGTGATGGGCGGCTCGGATTCACCCGCCGCCTCGTCCGCGGTCTCGAGAATCGCCTCTTCGGCGGGCGGTTCGGTACCCCCGTCGCGCCGCGTCAGGGATGGGGAGTCGGACTCAGGAGCCATTCCACCCCTTCCTTGAGGGAGCGCCGCAGCTCCAGCTCCTTGCCGTTGAAATGATGGTCTCCCTCGGGCACCTTCACCACCTTCTTGGGACAGGAGGCTCCTTCGGCGAGGCTGGCGGCGGAGGTCGTCTCGTCCGCTCCTCCATAGATGAAGACCACCGGAATCTTGCCGATCGACGCCAGTGCGTCGGACACCTGGAAGATGTGATCGTGCTCCTCGAATCCCATGATCTCGAGCAGCCGGAACTGCAGGCTTCCCACCGCGTCGGGACCGAGCATCAGCAGTCCGGCGATGCGCGAGCCCCATCCTTCGCCGCCGGCGATCCAGGGGGCCAGGTCGGCGCCGAAGGAGAAGCCGGCGAGCAGGAGGGGAGAGTTCTCGGCGCGCCCCGCCGCGCGCTCGAGCTGCCGCGCGTAGGCGCGCATGTCGGCCGCCAGGGCGCGGCGATCGTCCTGCGCCTTCCAGAAATACTTCAGGCAGTCGATGCCGCCCACCCAGAAGCCTTCTTCCTGGAAGTAGCCGGCGAGCTTCTGATCGAAGCTGCGCCATCCTCCCTCGCCCGACAGGATCAGGAGGAGAGGACGGTGCGCGTCAGCCTTGGGAGGATAGAGGTGCAGGGAGAACTCGCCGCGCGAGGTCGTCACGGAGACTTTGTCCGGCTGCGTGTCGGCGCGCACGGCGAGCGGCAAGAGCGCTGCGAGGAGGACCGCCGCGAGGCGAGGAAGGCGGATCGATGCGCCCAACGCTAATCACGCGCTCCGCCCACCGGCAGCGGGGCGGAAGGGGCGGCGACGGGCGGCTCCGTCCATCGCCCGTGCGACTTGATGAGGCGCACCAGGCGCTCGTCGGCCTCGGCGTAGGGGATGTCTTTCTCGATCAGGTCCTTGCCGACGAACAGGCTGACTTTGCCCGGGCCCCAGCCCACGTAGCCGAAGTCGGCATCGGCCATCTCGCCCGGCCCGTTCACGATGCAGCCCATGATGGCGATCTTGACCCCCTTCAGATGGGCGGTGCGCGCCTTGATCCGCCGCGTCGTCTCCTCCAGATCGAACTGGGTTCGCCCGCAGGAGGGACAGGAGATGAACTCGGTCTTGACCAGGCGCAGGCGCGTCCCTTGCAGGATGTTGAAGGCGAGCCGCAGCGAGTCCTCCGGCGCGAGGTATCCCTCGACGCGCACCGCATCCCCGACGCCGTCGCACAGCAGCGAGCCCAGGTAGACAGACGAGAAAAGCAGCGGATCCTCGGCGAAGCGCGAGGCGTCGACGCGCAGCAGCAGCGGCGCGTCGACCTGCCGGTCCGATAGAACGGAGGCCAGACACCGATAGGGAACGATGGGCGAGATGCCCGCAGCGATGTCGAGCGAGAGCAGTGGAAGCGATCCCGCCTCGTCCCGGCACCAGCGCGCGAGATCGACCAGCTGGACGAAGGGAGCGGCCGATTCGTCCGCCACGCGGGCCTCCAGGTGCAGCGCCAGGCCGAGATCGCGGGCGGCGCGCCGCAGCAGCGGGCGCAGGGCCGCCGCATCGGTGGAGAGCGCCAGCGTGATGCGGGCACAGCCTGCCAGCGCCTCGAGCGGCAGGGCGCCGGAGTGGGCCAGGGACCCGCCGAGGGCGGCCGAGACGGCGGGGCCGGAGGCGCGGGAGCGCAGAGCTTCCACGAGGCGCGCGAGGTGCGGAATCTCCCCGGGCCGGGACAGAGGAACCTCGAGGATCTCGGCTTTCGCATCCGGCGTGGCGGTCGAGCCCGCGAGCGAGCGAAGCTCCTCCTCCACCGCCGCGGCATCGGTGAGGGGAGCCTTCAGCACGCATTCCACGCGCACCGGCTCGCTCTCTCCGAGGGCCACCGGGCCCACGGCGAGGCGCGTCGACAGGCGCCGGGTGTAGGTGGCGCCGGGTGAGGCAGGGGATGGACGAGGCGGCTGCGAGATCGTCTCCGAGGACAGATGCCGGTTGTACTTCTCGACCAGCGCGAAAGCGACGGGAATCTCCGCCACCGGGTCCTCGGTCAGCGAGACCCGGATCGTGTCGCCGATCCCCTCTTCCAGCAGCGCTCCGATGCCCACGGCGGACTTGATCCGGCCATCCTCTCCGTCGCCCGCCTCCGTCACGCCCAGATGGAAGGGATAGTCCATCCCTTCGCCCGCCATGCGCGCGGCGAGGAGGCGGTAGGCCTGGATCATCACCATCGGATTGCTGGACTTCATGGAGAGAATCAAGGAGCGATGGCCGTGCCGCTCGCAGATGCGGACGAACTCCAGGGCCGATTCCACCATGCCCAGGGGTGTGTCGCCGTAGCGGTTGAGAATGCGATCGGACAGGGAGCCATGGTTCGTGCCGATGCGCAGCGCCACGCCGCGCTCCTTGGCGCGCAGGACCAGAGGCTTGAAGCGCTGCTCGAGGCGCGCCAGCTCGGCTTCGTATTCGGCGTCGGTGTACTCCCAGATCTTGAACCGCTTGGTGTCGGCGTAATTCCCCGGGTTGATGCGCACCTTCTCCACGTGCTCCACCGCCAGCATGGCCGCCGCCGGGGAGAAATGGATGTCGGCCACCAGCGGCACGCGGATCCTCTCGTTCTCCAGGCGCCGGCGGATCTCGGGAAGCGCCTCCGCGTCGCGCGTGCTGGGCACGGTCACCCGGACGATCTCGCAGCCCGCCTCCACCAGGCGGCGGATCTGCTCGACGGTGGCGTCGACGTCGTGGGTGGCGGGCGTGGTCATCGACTGGACCCGTATGGGCTGCCGGCCGCCGACCCCCACTTCACCGATGCCGACCTCGCACGTGGGCCGGCGACGATACTCCCAGGGTCTGGAGAAGGATTTCATGCGCGAAATTCTATGCCACGCGCCGCGCGGGCGGCAACCCGCCCGGGACACGCTTCGGCGCGCGGAAGGTGGACTCGAAGCGTCTTGTTGAGAGCCGGGCGAACATGCTACATTAGAAGGCAGTCACCTCGAGACAACGCTCCGCAGACAAGGGAATCCGCTTCGTGGGCCTGCGTCGCTCGACCCTGAGCCTCCTCGCGCTCCTGTGCCTCGCACGGGGCGGTCAGACCCGCGCCGCCGTGACGTTCCTCGATGCCTTCGACGATGAAGCGGTCGTCAATGGACTGACAAGACCCACCTGCATGGCCTTCTCTCCGGACGGGCGAATCTTTGTCGCCGAGAAGGGGGGCCGCATCAAGGTCGTGACGGCCGCCGGGCAGCTCCTGTCAACGCCCTTCGCGACCGTTGCCGTCAACAATGCCAACGATCGCGGACTGCTCGGAATCACCCTGGACCCGAACTTTCCGGGCACGCCTTACATCTATCTCGCCTACACCACCGACATCATTCCGCCGAACCCTGACAATTCCACCTCGCGCATCCACCGCATCACGCGGATGAACGCCAACGGAAACGTCATGCTGCCGGGCAGCGAGGTGATACTGATCGACAACATCCCTTCGGACATCGACACGCATACGGGGGGATCGCTGCGCTTCGGCGCGGACGGCAAGCTATACGTGTCCATCGGCGACGGAGCCAACTACGCGAGCGTCAATGCGCTCGCCCTGCGCGCCCTCGACATCAATCAGCTGGTCGGGAAGATCCTGAGAATCAACCCGGATGGGACGGCCCCTCCCGACAATCCCTTCTACACCACGCCCGACGCGATCCGATCCAAGGTCTGGCAGTACGGCCTGCGCAATCCCTTCCGGACCGTGTTCCGCCCTTCCACCGGATCGCTGTATGTCGAGGACGTCGGGTGGGACACCTGGGAGGAGATCGATGTCGCGCCGCCGGGTGCGTCGTTTGGCTGGCCCTGCTACGAGGGCAATGCCCCGCAGCCGCTCTACCAGGCGGCTTTCCCAGCGCAATGCGCGGGCCTCTCACCCACGCCACCCCTCTACACTTACGGTCATACGGCCGCCGGCGGGGCGATCACGGGCGGGGCCTTCGTCGAGGGCACCAACTATCCCGCCCAGTACGCGGGCGCGCTCTTCATCGCCGATTACACCCAGCACTGGATGAAGACGGTCACGCTGGGGACGGGCGACACCCTCGTCTCGGTGCAGGATTTCGGCCTCGGGGACGGAGGCTTCAATCCCGTGGATCTGGCTCTCGGCCCCGACGGGAACCTCTATTTCCTGAACATCGCCACCGATTTCAACTTCCCCAGCGGCGGCGTCTTCCGGGTGGCTTACGTGGGAGCCGGCAACCATGCTCCGAAACCCAAGGCCTCCGCCACTCCGACCTCCGGGTATGCTCCCTTGTCCGTGGTCTTCAGCGCCTCCGGAACCTCCGATGCGGACAACGACCCGCTCAGCTACCATTGGATGTTCGGAGACGGGACCGAAGGGAACGGATTCACGGCATCGCACCTCTACACGGCCAACGGCTCTTACGTTGCGACCCTGCAGGTGAACGACACGCACGTGACGCGCGAAGCCAAGGTGACCGTCACAGTGGGATCGCTCCCACCGACCGCGAGTCTCCTCGATCCGCCCGCCTACCGGACCTATGTCTCGGGGGAGACGATCTCCTTCTCGGGCAGCGCGACCGATCCGGATGAAGGAGTCCTGCCGCCCTCCGCGCTGCGCTGGACGGTGCTCCAGCACCACGTGGGGCACATCCATTTCTATCAGGACTCGAGCGGCACCAGTGGCTCGTTCCAGGCGCTGGATCATGGCGTGAGCGGCGATCTCGTCTACTACGAGCTGGTCCTCACGGCGACCGACTCCACGGGACTGTCGGACACCAAAACGATCTTCATCTACCCCAATCAGCCGCCCGTCGCCAACGCCGGACCGGACCAGGCCCTTCCCTGCGCCTCGCCCGGGCCCACCGTGAGCCTCAACGGAGCGGCCAGCGCCGATCCCGACAATCAGCCGATCACCTACGCCTGGACGCAGACCGCGGGACCGCCGGTGAGCCTGTCGGGCGCGGGCAGCGCCACCGCCTCGTTCAGCGCGCCGGCGATCGCGGGCGGAGGCACCCTCACGTTCCAGCTCGCGGTGAACGACGGGCATGTCACCAGCACCGACAGCGTGAGCATCACCCTCTCGGTGCCGGGCGAGGCGGGCAATCTCCAGATCGCGTCCGATGCTTCGACGCTTACCTGGAACGCCGTGGCGGGGGCCGCGACGTACGATGTGCTGCGCGGATCCCTCGGAAGCGCTCCTTTCGCCTACAACCACGTCTGCTTCATGGGAGCAATTCCCTCCGCCACGGCGAGCGATGGGTCCGTTCCTTCGACTGGCGCGGGATTCTACTATCTCGCCCGCGCCGCCAACGCCTGCGGTCCCGGCTCGTCGGGCACGGACAGCAACGCCGCGCAGCGCCCGAATCCCCCCTGTCCGTAACCCTCCCCGGCGCACCGCACCGTCAGCCGCTGGCCCGCGGCGCGTCCCGTCGGAAGCTCGAAGGAGCTCGGGTCGCACAATGCGGACGGATGCCGGAAGCCGAAGTGTGGAAGCGATGTCGAATGTGATATGACACTGGCGGAGGTGAATGTTATGGATAACCGACCGGCCAGGCTGAGCCAGGATGAGATTCAGGTGGCGTTGAAGGATCTGACGGGCTGGGGCGTCGCAGCGGGCAAGCTCCACCGGGAATACAAGTTCGCCAATTTCGTGGACGCCTTCGGCTTCATGGCGAGCGCCGCGCTCGTCGCGGAGTCGATGAACCACCATCCGGAATGGTTCAACGTCTACCAGACCGTCAAGGTCGATCTCACCACGCACGACGCGGGAGGCATCAGCCGGAACGACGTGGAGCTGGCCAGGCGCTTCGAGAAGCTGGCGGCCGCGCGCGGCTCGAGGTAGGCGGGACGAGGAAGAAAGCGGATCAGGGCGCGCCGGCCGTGGACGGACGGGATGGCCGGGCGGGGGCGTGGTACTGCGAGACATGCTCGTGGATGCGCTGCCGCTCGTTGTTGTCGTACGGGTGCGTCTGCCGGTAGCTCCCCGTGATCTCCTGGGCCGACTCGTTGGCCTTGAACCGCAGATAGAAGGCGCGCTCCTTCGCCGCTTCCTCCTTCTTTCCGAGCGCCGTGTAGGCCAGCATCAGGTTGTAATGGGCCTGCAGATCCTCCGGGTCGATCTTCATCACCTGCTTGAGCACCTCCACCGCCTCGGCGTGCTTTTCCTGGAGAAAGAGGACCCGTCCCATCTCGTCGAGGACCACACGGTCGCGGGGGTATTGGTCGTGCGCGAGGCGGAAGTGCCGGAGCGCCTCCTCGTACAAGCCGCGGCTCTTCAGCACCTGCCCCTGGAAGAAATGCGCGCGCGCCAGGTCGGGTCCCCGCTTGAGGCCCTCGTCGAGCATCTTCTGGGCCTTGTCCAGATCACCCTCCGCGATGGCGGCGCGGGCGGCGTTGATCCAGCCGTCGGCGTAGCCCGGCTCTATCTCCGTCACCTTGTGGAAGGCGGCCTCCGCGCCGCGCAGATCGCCTTGCAGCAGGAGCCCAATCCCGTAATCGTTCCAGCGCTCTCGATCGGCGGGGAGGGCCGCCGGCGTCGAGGCGTCCAGCGCCTCCGACGGACCCGCCACCTGCAGCTGCGCCTGGGCTGAAGCCAGCGTGATGACCGGCAGGTCGGGCACTTCTTTGAGCTTGCCCGAAACGGTGGAGGTGTCGCCGGCGAAGACCCAGCGTCCGTCGTCGTAATCGGGGCTCAGCGCGAAGCTCTTCTGATCCGGATCGCGGACGCCGGCATAGGCCCAGTGCGTGTTCCACCAGTTGAATTTCCGGTAATGGACCTGGGCGGTGAGCGTCACCGGCGAGACGACGTCCGGCGGCAGCGCGAGGCGGTAATGCACCGTGTCGGCCGCCGAGGGCGGGATGAGGTTGACGTAGAGGATGGCCCGCGCCGACCAGGCGTTGCGCTTGTTGATCGGATTGCCGTTGGCGTCCAGCATGAAGGACTTGTAGAAATGGGCCGACGGATCGACCGGCCCCTTGCCGTCGTCCTGCACGAAGCCGCTCCACAGCAGGACGCTTCCTCGGGCGTCCACCGCCTTGACCTCCGTCCAGACGTCGAAGGCGTCCACCGTGCCGCCCGGGAAGAAATGGCCCACCGTGCGCGTGCGCACCACCACGTCCACCCGCACCGAATCGCCCGCGCGCACCGCCTTGCCCACCCGATCCAGGGGCGCGAGCACCGGCGTGGCGTCGCCTTGCGGTCCATGCGCTCCGCCCACCGCCATCGCCTGCTCCTCGCCCACGGCGAAGAAGCTCGACAGCTGCGGACCCTCCGTGCGGGCGCCGGGAGCCGGCGCGACCGGGGCGGGCGGCTCCTTCGCGACCGCGAAGATGTCCACCGTGAGCCGGCGATCGGTCAGGAAGTCGGTGACGGCCTTCATCTGCGCCGCGTCCTGATTGGCCGCCGGCAGCGCCGTGTTGGCGGCGGGGAAGCGGTGGGAGTGCACCAGCCCGTCGTGGTTTCCCAGATCGTTCGACGGGACCAGCGGCATGTGGCAGGTGACGCAGGTCGAAGGCTTGGGTGGATAGTAGAAGGAGCGCGCGCCCTGGCCGGAGGCCGCGCTGGCCTGCCAGTTGTCGTAGTCGTTGAAGCCGCGGAACCAGCGGTAATGGTTCACCGGCACGTCCAGATGGACCTTGTGGCAGCTGGAGCAGAACTCGCCCGCCTGCTCCCGGTGGAAGGGCTTGAGGAACGTGCGCCGGTGCGGCTCGGGGTCGACGCGGATCAGGTAGTCGTGCAGCCCCCGCAGGAGCGGGTTGCTGCTGACCGACAGATCGTGCAGCGGCGGGTACTGGATGAGAAAGTCTCCCTGTCCCATGCTGCTGCGCACCTGGATGATCGAGTGGCAGGCCGTGCAGCCCAGCCCCGCCTGCGCCTCCGGGCGCTGGACGATCTGCCGGATGGGCGTATCCATCATGCCGTTGAGGAGCACCGCCGGGTCGTGGCAGCCGCCGCACCACTTGGAAGGCTGCGTGCCGATGGTGTCCTGCATGTACTCGATCGATTTCCGGTACCACTGGTTGTTGAAGGACGAGAAGTGATGCGCCGAGGAGTTCCACTGGGCGTAGATGTCGGGATGGCAGCCGGAGCGCGCGCAGGTCTGCGAGGTGGCCTGCATGAAGAAATTCGAGGGGATCTTCCCGCGCGTCGTGGTGTGCACCGAGGAGGGGAAGAAAGGACCTTGCGAGCCTTTCATCGATTCGCGCGCCGCTTCGACCGGCGGGGAGTCGGGATTGACGATCACGTCCCGCGGGTCGCTCGTCGACGTGATCAGGCGAATGGCGGCGAAGAGGATCAGCGCGAGGATGCCGGCGGTGGCGAAACGCCGCCAGGCGCTGCGGTGTGCGGCGCCTTCGGGAGTGGCAGGTGAGAAGGCGCGGGCTTGTCGCCAGAGATGGGTCCCCCACATGACCGAGCCGGCGACGGCGAGACCCACGTGCCAGTAAAGCACCGGCTGGTGGGGACGAATCGCGAAGTAGAGCATCAGGTAGATGGCGGTGGCACCGGCGCCTGCGATCAGAGGATAGGCGACGGCGGCGGTCACGCGGCTCGTAGCGGAGCTTTGCCTGGTGACGATCGGCTTCCAGGCGACGGCCAGGAATCCCGCCAGGAAGAGGACCCCCACCACGAGGTGGAGGAGCACATTGCCGTAATAGGGGAGAGTGGGCTCGGCGAACGCCCCCAGGTAGGCGCCGTTGAGCAGAAGGAAAAGGAACGCCCAGAGAATCAGGCGATTCAGCCTGGACGGTGGGCTAGGGGACGGTTCAGGGTGCATGCACCCGACAGTATAGCGTCGGCCATGCTGCGCGCGAAAGCCGTCCGTGGAGCGGCATCAGCTGCCCGCCTTCACCTCCACTTTGGCGTCCAGGGCCCGTGCGATCGTCGCGTCGAGATCGGTGAGATGGGCGCGCGTGTCGGCATCCAGGGAGGCCATCCGCTGCGGATTGCCCGTGACCTTACGGATACGCGCGCGGATGTCCGTGAGCGTCAGGCGCGAAGCCTGGCCCGCCTCGGCCGGCAGGCCCTTGTCGGGCGCGATCACCATGTCGGTCAGCCGCGTGGCCAGCAGGCGCTGGAGCGTGCGCTGGCGGCCGGGCACGGAAGGATTGCCGGCCGTCCCTTTCGCCACGCCCGCCTTGCCCAGCGAATCGAACGCGGTGGAGGTCAGATGGGCGAAGAGCTCGGGAACCGTCAGGGGAGAGGCCCCACCCGCCGTGCGGTGCTGGTTGTCCACCACCCGGGCGAGACGGCGCGGGTCGAGCATCGTGTTGAGCGCCGAATCGTAAAGGTAGGCCACGCGCGATTCGAAGCTGTAGTCGGTGAAATAGCGGTAGGGGTAGTTCCAGTCGAAGAGGAAATCGGACTTGAGCAGACCCAGCACGTCGGGCGACACCTGGTACGCCTTGGGATCGAACAGCCGCTTGTCCAGAACGGACAAGGCGCGGCGCTGCACGGCGGGATCCACGGGCACCACCGGTGCGGTGGCCGGCCGCCCGGGACCCTCCGCCACGATGCGGCGGAGCGACTGCGCGCCGACGTAGCGCGCCGCCATGTCGATGTAATCGAGCGAGACCGAGAAGATGGCCGCGTCCAGGGCCTGGCGGATGCGGTTGTAGTCGTGCCCCTCGGAAACCACCAGGTCGCCGATGCGGGGCAGCAGCTCGTTCTGAACCATGGTGAGGCGCGTCTCGGCGAAGGCGAGGGGATCGTCGCCCAGATCGTCGGTGCTGGAAGACGGATCGACCTCCGACATCGGCCCGTCGTCGAACATGAGCCCCGGGGTCGTCTCGGCTTTTCTGGCGATGGCGTCCAGGGCCTTGGCCTCCTGTTCGGCGCTCAGGTTGGGCAAGGGACGATAGATGTACTCCAGCATCAGATCATCGTACGGGCCGACCCCATGCATGAAGTAGTCTCCCTGAGGCTTGCCGGGAGCCGCGAGGTTGATCGGGTCGTAGTCCATGATCGATCCGGTGAAGGGATGGCGGTCCGGGTCGCCCGTCGCCACGCCGGCTGCGATGTCCGCTTCCTTGGCGATCAGGCTCGCCTTGAAATTGTGGGAGAAGCCCAGCGCGTGACCCACCTCGTGCGCCACCAGCTCGGAGAAGGCCTCGCGCGCGAAGCGATCGCTCTCCGAAGGGGAGCTGCCGAGCACGCCGCGCGCCTGCAGCACCAGCCGGGCAAAGGCGATCTGGCTGCTGAAAGAGGCCTCCCGGCTGCACGCCATGGAGCCGCCCGCCCGCGCGAAGTCCTGCACGCCTCCGGCGAGATCCTGCCGGCCGGTGGCGGGCAGCATGAACGGATCCTCGAAGCGCTCCCACTGCGGCGCGCGCCACCAGGCGTAGACCAGGTAGCGATGCAGCGTATAGGAAGGAAACTCGCCGTTGAGATAGGCATTGGCCTTGAGGACCTGGCCCGAGCGTGGATCCACCACCTGCGGCCCCGCCAGCCCCGAGAACATCAGGTTGTCGCTCAGATTCCAGTAGATCATCGAATGGTGCATGTCGGTCGGATCCCAGGAGGAATCGTCGGGTTGATCCAGCACGCGGAGCGCATTCTTGAAGCCGACCTTCTCGAAGGAGCGGTTCCACCATAGCGCCGCCTCCTTGACGCGCGGCCGCCACTCCGGAGGCGTGGCCTTGTCCACGTAGAAGGTGATGGGCTCCTTCACCTCCGACACCGGCGCGGCGGGATCCTTCTTCTCGAGATCCCAGCGGATGAAGTTGTAGCGGAAGGCCGTATCGCGGCCGTCGACGCCGGTGTAGTCCTTGTATCCGGCCTCGAACCCGCCGATGCGCTCATCGGCCGCGCGCGAACGGAAGCCATTGTCGGGCAGCCGGAAGAGGTTGTAGTCGACCACCGCCTCCAGGTAGCGGGGGTCCGGCAGCCGTGAGGCGATCTGACGGTTACGCGTGAGCCGGCCGCCCTCGCCCTCGCCGCCGGTCTCGCGCCGGTTGAACCGGTAGGCGATGCGCACGGTGAGGTTGTCGGGATGGTTGCGCACCTCGGCGATCGAGGAATCTTCCGAGCTGGGCGCGTAGCCCGTGCGCGCCGAGAGCGTTTCCATCAGGGAAGGGGTGAACAATCCGGCGATGTCCACGAGATGCGACTTGCGCTCCCCCGACAGCTGGACGATCTTGGCCGAGAAGACGGGCGAGTCGGGGAAGGTGGAGTCGACCGCCACCCGGAACGACGAGCTGTCTTCCGCCCGGTAGTCCTGGTTCCGCTTGTACAGGACGATCCGGTCGCCCACTTTGCGGAAGAAGACCACCTGGTTCTCGATGCTTCCCCCGCGCACCGACCAGTCGCCCAGCGCCTTGACCATGAGCCCCGCCAGCCCCAGCGGCTTGCCCAGCCACTCGTCCGGCAGGTCCAGGTAGAAATGCTCCGAGCTCCGGTAGATCGGGAAGATTCCCTCCAGCTTCTCGTGGTTCTTGACCACTTCGTCGAAGCTCTTCTTGCCGTCGCCCGCGCCACCCTCGGGCTTGGCCGTCTCCTTCTTCGGGGCGGCGGACAGGGGCGTCGAGCCGAGAGCCATCAAGAGGATCAGAGCGACAAGAGCCGGGCGCAAGAGGCGATGGAGCAGGGCGGACACAGGGGGGTCCTCCTTCTAGGATTCGGTTTCCAGGGACTGTCCGACGGTTCTCAGGTTCTCATACGTTTCGGCGCCGGGATTGTTCCAGAAAGCCTCGATCGCCTCGTGCATCGCGCGCAGCGCCCCCAGCTCCTCGGGCCCCAGGCCGCTGCCTCGAATGCGGGCGCTGGTGACGGCGAGCTCCGCCAGCGTCTTGGTTCCTTCCTGGCCCTGCAGGAGGGAGTCGAGAAACTCCTTCTGGTTGGGATTCCACGACGTCTCGCTGAGCTCGAGGAGATCCTGGATCCACTGCAGCAGCTTCTTCCTGGCCCCGGCGCCGGGGTCGCTTGGGACGGCCATCATCATCACCTCCCGGGAGGGGTTGCCCAACCGCTCCAGATCAAGAGTGCCAGGGCCAGCGCGCTCGACAGCGCCAGCAGCCCGGCGGGCATGAACTTTCTGCCTTTGAGCCACCGCATGCCGAAGAAGACGGACAGGAGCGCCGTGACGCCGAGGGCCAGCCGCAGACCATTGGGATGGCCCCGGAAGAGGAGAAGCGCCGCGATCAGCATTGCGATGCCCGACAAGGTGCCGGCCAGAAGCGAAGGCTTGCTGCCGGCCTTCCGGTATCCCAGGATGCCCCCGAAGAGCACCAGGGCTCCATAGAAGATGCAGATGAGCGTGGCAAGGTCCATCAATGCTTCTCCTCCTCTGAGCGGACGCCACCGGCGGTTTGCTCCAGCCAGCGCGTATAGGCCCATAGATGATCGAGGTCGGTCGCGGCGAAGCGCGCATAAGCGGGCATCTGGATGCGCTGGCGGGACAGGAAGCGCGCCGCCAGCGGATTCGCATCGAGACGCTGATTGCGTCCCTTGAGAATCCAATCGTTGAATTCGCCGCGGGTGCGCACCAGATCGCCGAAATCGGGTCCGTACCATCCCGGAATGAATCCGGCGAACGAGCCCGGATTGGGAAGCCCTCCCGATCCGCCGGGGCCGTGGCAGCTGAAGCACTGCCATTGCCGGGCCAGCTCGCGGCCGAGCGCGGCGGGGGAACCCTCCGGAGGCGTCACCATACCGGCGAGGAGCCTGAACGCCGCCGTCAAGTCATCGAGGTCGCTGCCGGACAGGACGCTGCGGAAGGACGGCATCGCCACGGCCGGGCGCGGCGGCGGGCCGCCGCCTTCGGCGGGCCGCTCGAGGGTGGGCACGCTTCCCTCGAGAATGTAGCGATGGATGTCGGCGTCGTTGCGCACGTACATCATGCTCATCCCGCCGCTCCAGGCCGGCACCTCCAGCGACTCGGCGCCGGGGTCCTTAACTCCGGAGGAGCCCAGATGGCCGTGGCAGGAGGTGCATCCGAGCGCCTGCGCGCGGGCGATGCCCCGGCGCACGGGATTCGAGGACCGGCGTCCCCAGTAGACCTGGAAAAGCCAGGGGCCCGCCACCGTCGCGGCGAGCAGCAGCGCGAGCCCCGGCAGGAGCCAGCGTGTGAATCGGCGGAAAGCCAGAGGATTCTCCCTGTGCGCTGACGGTACAAGGGAGGCTAAGTCTAGAACGATTTGGGTCCGCGAGCCAGCGGGCCAGCTTTGCATTCGACGGCGATGAGTGTAAGGTTAAGCGCTTTGAGAGGGGACGCCCGCGTCCGCTTCGCCATCCTGGTGTTCCGACGCGGGGTCAAGCAGGAGGCTTCCAATGCCGCAGCGCGCCGGCGCTCTGACACGTTCCAAAGGCGTTCTCGAGATTCATGCAGGTCTGCGCAGGGTCAGCCGCGGCTTCCGGCTGCTGACGCGCGAGCTGATTCAAGAGGCGACGCTCTCTTCCGCAACCCGGCGCCGGAAGGCCTCGCCGGGTCGACGCGTCCATGGACGTTATATCGGCTTGATCCGTAATCTTCCTCCCCGGGCGAAGGCGCAGGTGAGGGCCATACGGGCGCGGCGCGGCGTGGAGGCCGCTATCAAGAAAGCCTTGGAGATGCGGCGTCATCGCTGACACGCAGGTTCGAGACCGTCCCCTTCTCATCTTCGATGGCGACTGCCATTTCTGCCGCCGCTGGATTGCCCGCTGGCGCCAGATGACCGGCGAGCGAGTGGAGTACTCGCCCTACCAGGAAGTGGCGGCCCTTTTCCCGGCCATCTCTCCCGAAGCCTTTCGCACCTCTCTCCAATTCGTCGACACCGACGGCAAAGTCTATGTCGGAGCCGAGGCGGTCTTCCGCTCTCTGACCTACGCGCGCGGGCGCGGGTGGATTCTCTGGGCCTACCGCCGTATCCCGCTCGTCGCGCCCCTCACCGAGGCCATGTACCGCCTGGTCGCCTCGCATCGCGTCGGCTTCTCGCGACTGACGCGCTGGCTGTGGGGGGAGAGCGTTGAGAGACCCTCCTATCTGCTGACCCGCTGGATCTACATGCGGCTGCTGGGAGCGATCTTTCTCATTGCCTTCCTCTCCTTCGGGATGCAGGCCAAAGGGCTCGTCGGTCGCGACGGGATCCTGCCGGCGGGCAAGACGCTGGAGATGGCGGGCTCCGCCTTCGGAGCCGAGCGCTACACGCGCTTTCCGACTCTGTCCTGGCTGCTGCCCGACGACGGCGGGATCGGTCTCCTGTGGATCGGAGGCGCGGGTCTTTCCCTGCTCCTCATCCTGGATGCCGCGCCGGGACCGATCCTGGCGCTCCTGTGGGCCCTCTACCTTTCGCTCTCGACCCTCTCCGGCGTCTTTCTCGAGTTCCAGTGGGACATCCTGCTCCTGGAGACGGCTGTTCTGTCGATGTTCTTCGCGCCCTGGAAGATCCTTCCGGGAATCCACCGCGACACCCAGCCTTCCCGCGTCGTGCTCTGGCTGCTGCGCTTCCTGCTGTTCCGCCTCATGTTCGCCTCGGGGGTCGTGAAGCTGGCGAGCGGCGATGCGACCTGGTGGAACCTGACTGCTTTGAAGGTCCATTTCGAGACGCAGCCGCTGCCCACCTGGATCGGATGGTACGCCCACCAGATGCCGGGATGGCTGCTGCGCTCGGCCACCGCCGTGATGTTCGTCATCGAGCTGGCCCTTCCGTTCCTGATCTTCCTTCCGCGCCGCCCGCGTCTTCTTGCCTTCGTGGCGTTCGTCATCTTCCAGCTGCTCATCGCGCTGACCGGCAATTACTGCTATTTCAACCTGCTGACCATGACGCTGTGCGTGCTCCTGCTGGACGACACGCTGGTGGCCCGCTTCTTTCCGGCCGGCATGGCGGCCCAGTCGGAATCGCCGCGCCGGCCCGGGTGGTCACGCTACTTTCGACCGGCCGTCATCGCGTTGCTGTGCGTGGCGCTGCTGCCCCTGGAGTGCATGGCGCTGTCGCGCTGCCTGCGCCGGCCGGTCGGCTGGTGGCCCGAGGCGCTGCAGCGCTGGCAGGACGAGGTCTATCCCTTCCGCGTGGTGGCGGGCTATGGACTGTTCAGCCGCATGACCACCACGCGGCGGGAGATCGTCGTGGAAGGGAGCATGGACGGGCAGACCTGGCTGCCCTACGAGTTCAAGTGGAAGCCGGGCGATCCGACGCGCCCGCCCGCCTTCGTGGAGCCGCACCAGCCGCGGCTGGACTGGCAGATGTGGTTCGCCGCGCTGGGCAGCATGGACTCGAGCCCCTGGTTCAAGAGCTTCCTGGTGCGATTGTTCCAGGGCTCGCCCGACGTTCTCGCCCTGCTGGCCAGGAATCCCTTTCCCGACGCGCCTCCGCGCTACCTGCGCGCCGAGCTCTACCAGTACCACTTCACGACGCCGGAAGAGAAAGCCAGGACCGGCGCCTGGTGGACGCGCGAGCCGCTCGGCCATTACTGCCCGCCTGTCTCCCTCAAGCGCGACTGAGCCGCGGCGATTTCCTGATTGCCGGGGAACGCGCCTCGAGCGGGCTGGATCTCCGGTGCGCCTCGGGCTGTTCCGGTAGCCAGCGAATTCGCCCGGCGCTGTGCCAGAGGTATCGAGCCGGCGTGGCATGAACCGGGCCGGCCGGGATCGGCGCGCCAAGGGGAGAGACGTCAGTTCACGTAGCCGAGCGCGCGGAGCTTCTTCTTGGTCTCCTCGTCCAGCTCGGGCGGGGCGGGAGAGCGCCCGCCGGCGAGATAGAGATCCAGCGTCTGATAGACGGGGTTCCGCCGGGCGGTCTCGTCCCCGGACGTGGGGTTTTTCTCCAGGCGATCCTTGTCCAGATCGAAGACCTGATAAACGGGGCCGATCGAGGTCGGATAGTCGATGATCTTGCTGTGCTCGCCGCGCGCCGAGTAGATCAGGCCGTGCAGGGGAAACGTGACGCGCCGTCCCTCGAGCGTCATCGGGACGCCTCTGCCCTCCGTCACCACGGCGCCGCCGGGCGGAATGGCTCCGAGCCGCGCATAGGGCAGCAGATTGCGTCCCGGAAGCCTGGGGGGCACCGGCAGGCCCAGCGTCGAAAGAGCGGTCGGCAGGAGATCCACGAGCGCCGCGATGCCGCCGATGCGCTTCCCCTTCAGCTTCAGCCGGGGCGCCCTCAGGATGAGGGGAACCTTCAGCGCCTCGTCGTTGAGCCGGGCCCCGTGGCTGAAATAGTAATCGCGCTCCACCAGCGTCTCGCCGTGATCGGAGGTGAACAGGACGACCGGCTGATCGCCGACCTGCGCCAGCAGGCGGGCAATCTGCGAGTCGGCATAGGCAATCTCCCCGTCGTAGCGGGAGATGTAATCGAGCGGATCGCGGCTGACCTCGCCTGCCGCGGTTGTCAGCTTCTGATATTCGGGAATCCCGTCGCCGCTGGCCAGCGCGGGATAGCTTCCCTTGCGGAACTTGTCGGCGAAGCCGGCGGGAGGGTCGTACTTGCCGTGCGGATCGAAGAGGTGGACGAAGAGAAAGTAGGGCTTGTCGGGGGAGAGTCCCTTCAGCCATTCCAGCGCGTGGTCCACCGTCTCTTCGGCGCGGCGATCCTGCCCGGAGAAGCGATCGTCGTAGACCTCGAAGCCGCGCTGCAGGCCGCTCTGCGAGGCGAGCAGCGTGTAGCCCGACACGAAGGCGGCGGTCCGGTAGCCCGCCTTGCCGAGCAGCGTGGCCAGGGTCTCGAATTCGATCGACAGCGGCTCGCCGTTGAAGCGCACCTGATGAGAGATGGGAAGCAGGCCGGTGAAGATCGTGGCGTGCGACGGCCCGGTGTTGACGGCCTGCGTGATCACGTTCTCGAACAGGATTCCCTGGGCGGCGAGCCGATCGAGGGTCGGCGAGGTGGGCAGCGCGTAGCCGTAGCAATGCAGGTGATCGGCGCGCGTCGTGTCCAGGCTGATCAGCACGAAGCTCTTCGAGGCCGGGGCCACGGTCGATGGCCCCTCGGGCGGCGCCATTCCACCGCTCAGCAACAGGCACGCGAGGCCCAGCCCAAGCCAATGCATTCGAGTCGGTCTCATCGTGTCTCCCGCCGCGCCGCCGGGACGCTGTCCCGGCGGCGCAGCCCATGTCAGCACGGCGGCTGGGATGTGTCAAGACACGCCGGCCGGCCGCG
>Ga0066903_100000775_pt1 | contig 21508 bp, 22 predicted proteins | sample PanSoiMetaGPlot1_FD_67491 | JGI IMG/M metagenome (GOLD analysis project Ga0066903, IMG submission 67491) | Tropical forest soil microbial communities from Panama analyzed to predict greenhouse gas emissions - Panama Soil - Plot 1 (version 2) | ecosystem: Environmental > Terrestrial > Soil >... | reverse complement strand
TCCGGCGTCCAGTTCGTGATAACGCGTCTCCTTGGCTTAGGTACCGTAGACGGATGATGGGTCCAAACTAGGATACGCGGTGGGACATACCAGTAGAGAAGAGTGGGTTTGGTAGCTCTATGCCCATAGTCCCCTTGATTACACTCCTCTATCACCCCACCTCTCCCATACTGGATAAACAACTGGCTCCCTTTGGGTTGCTCGACTACCCCACCCCATCTATGGACTAGCTCCATTGCCTTGATACCGTGCTCACAGTCCTCGTCACTAAAGTATCGTAACTTGCCCCAGGGACCACAAGGTGGATGAGCTATTATTGGGTATGGACCCCGATAAGTATGAGCGTCCCGTGTTTCAGTGTAGACGTCTTCTAAGAGATCATGATAGACGCTGTCCTCTGAACAGAACAATGCCGCGATCTTGATCGGCGAATCTTCGATTCTACGATCTGGGAAGAGTATAGAGACCCGTCTTATAAGGTACCGTGCAAAGGCTTCAGGAGTCCTCTCCCGGTCTCTCTTGTGAAGGTCCTTGACGCGGATGTAGTAGGTCACCTTGAACTACCATTATAACCAGGAGGATAATCAAGACAATAAATAATAGCGCGATCAGGACTAATGTGCCGACCACGATTGCCCCTGTCAGTTGAAGGATCAGAAGTCGAGTTTGCGGATCACCCATCCGTTGTCATTGGTCAGTTTTATCAGTTCTCTAATGTGCATGTAGAGGAACTCTGGTCGAGTAGTACTCAGTACACGCGCCTTGACTACTTCAGCTATCTCGATCTTATCGCGGCCAACATATGCAGACGGGACTCTGATACTGTATAGGACCGATCCACGATCAGTCAAGTTAGCAACGCTTTCAAGGCTTGCGCCTAGCAAGGACAAAGGAAGGACGTGAACGTTCTGGACAGATGTGGTGGTAGTGGACGACGAAGTTGACGGCTTTCGTAGTTGTGCAGACATCGCCCTTCTCACACCTGATGTATGTTTGTAGACAACGAGGACAGACTTGGAGAGACATCAGCGGTGACGGGACCTCTTGAGCTGGATGAGACGCTGATATTGATAGGCTTTGCACCAGTGGTCGCGAGGGCTCTCGTGGAGAAGGAAATGCCACACCATCCAGAAGGCGCATCGGAGATACAACATAACAAACGCATTACAAAAAGTAGATCGGGGGTAGCCAGCTATCATCAGCTCACCACGCTGACTCTTTAGCCTTTGAGACCCCAAATCTATAGCGACATAACTGGTCGCTGGTTATCTCGATATATAGCTCACTTACGTGTATAGGCGCGGGTAGTTCCATACTCACGTTCTCACGTGTAATGATACTACGCGCATCATACAGGGCGTACTCGCTAAATTGTCCCTCTATGTCTATGCTGTTGACCCAAACGGGTCCCGGCAACTTGACCTGCGTCTTTCGATTGGGTCTCGCGGCACCCTCTACTGTAAAGTCTACGCTCGGGGTAGTTGTTTCCATGTCAGTAAAGTCCCTTCAGTGACTTTACGTTGTAGTATACTACCCCAAGCCCTCATGACCATCCCAGCTCATCCGCTAAAAGTACGCAATCTCGCATTCCGTCTCTGGTGCGAGAATAATAGAAACATGAGTAAAGTTTCCCAGATCATGGATGACCAGTACGGGATCCATGTCACCGTCAAGGCTATTATGACCTGGCGGGACAAGATGGATTGGGAAGCCAAGCTCATGCTCAAAGAGAACCAGTTCCGTCGTCTGTTACGAGCCTCTGACGATCCGATACTTCACGAGATGGCTATGGACGACGTGATGGTCATGAAGTTCCTGGGCATCTTGACGCGGATGGTTTCCGAGCAACTCAATAGACGAAGTACGCGACAGTTATTTCAGCCACGTAATATACGCGAGCTGATGCAGGTTATAGAGTTCATTGGCAGTACTCAGTCACGCATATTGGGGGCGCAACAGGAGCGTGATTCCAAACCCACTACTAATATCACTATTGATAATCGACGTCTTATTCTTCGTGATCGGCTTGCGGCTGTACCTGCTGCTCAGCGCCGGATCATCGTAGACCAGATGCGTGGGGCGACGATGGATCAAAAGGAACTGGCTCCGGTTCGAGAGGAGGCATGGAATGATGAGGCATCTTAGGAACCTGGAGCTATTGCTTCTCTTGATCGTGGAGAAGTATATCACGGGTGATGTAAACCCGCAGCACAGGGCACTGCTAAGTCAGGTAGCGAGAGAGATTGTCAGTGAGCATACAGATCAACCCCCGCATATTAGCTGACGCTACCGAGTTTATACGGGACGATCCGGAGGGCGCGGCTGAGTTCCTGTCTGAGATTGATCCCATTAGCTGGATGCATCACATCGAGCTACGTACGGAGAAGGGTGAGCCGATCGAGTTCCGGGATCACAAGCCTCTGATTGGCATATACTCTGATTTCCACCCCGAGCAGGTGTATCAGAAGGCGGCCCAGATTGGGATCACAGAGACAGCTATCAATAAGATTCTCTGGCTTGGGGATCATCGCAATCTTACATTTATCTATGTATTCCCTACTGCCGACGATGTATACAAGTTTTCGCAGGGGAGGTTCAATCCTGTTATCAAGGGAAACGTCTACCTACGGAAGCGAATGCGTAGTAGTGATAACGCTACCCAGAAACAGATTGCTAACTCTTGGATTTATTTTCGTGGGGCGCAAAAGGAAACTCAAGCCATATCTATCCCCGCCGACGGGCTTATTATAGATGAATTCGATTTCGCACCTCCGGATATATTGGACGTCTTCACCAAGCGACTTGAAGCCAGCCGAACTCCGCTTACTTGGAGATTTTCTACGCCAACTATCCCAAAGTATGGAATCAATGCCTGGTTCGAGCAAACCGATCAAAGACACTGGCTGGTCAAGTGCGACAGATGCAATAGATGGCAAACTATAGACTTCTGGCGCAATGTACGTCAGCGCAAGGGTGTTAGCAGGTTCGTATGCTGGAAGTGTGGCAAGCTTCTACAGAGACGTACTGGCATATGGGTTGCCAAGTACCCAACAAAAGCAACGGACCCAGTCTACGACGCTAAGGGACATCTCACTGAGCCTGCTACGGGGCTGCGCGGCTACTTTGTGAACCCGTTGGCGTTTACGTTCATCACAGCGGAGAAGAAATGGCAAGCATGGCAGAAGGCAGAGAAGAGCTCCAGGGCAGCCGCAGTCAAAAACTTCTACAATTTCGATCTTGGACAGCCATATGTCTCTGGAGCGTCCCTTATTACGACCGATACGATACGAAACTCTATGAAGAGCGAGTTCGACGTACACGGATTCAATGTCTTTGGCTGCGACCAGGGGGACTTACTGCATTGGGTCGTAAAGCACATAAGCCCGGATGGGACCCGACCAATCATCGCATTTGGTGTAACTAGCTCCTTTGACGAGGCTTACCAGCGATTTGTAGAGTTTGCGTGTCGCATTGGCGTGATAGATGCTCTGCCAAACAAGCATTCTGCGCGACAATTAGTACAAAAATCGCACCGCAAGCTCTATATGGCCTACTATAAAGACCAGAACGAAGCCAGTAAGGAGAGAATTGAGGACAAAAAGCCCGATAAGCCCTCTGGTTTCACCCACAGCAAGCAAGAAACCCAGACTTTGCTCCTGGATAGAGCCGAAACACTCGATACAAGCGCGAAAGAATGGCTGGATGGTCGCGCTTATCTCGCCAGGCCGATTGAATCTCAAGGAGAAGACGTCCTGGAGTTCATAAACCAGATGGCGGCGATGGTTCGGGACATCCAGGAAGACAATAAAGGCATCGCAAAGGTCGTATGGGTGAAAACTGGCCCCGATCACTTCCGCCATGCCGACAATTATGCCAGTATAGCGGCTGATTTACGCACAGTAGGACCAATAACCGATCTAAACGTCAGTGGCAGCATCAGTAACGTGCTGCCGCAGGGACTAGATTGGGGTTTTGGACCTATGTCTGTCAAGGATCTAATGCCTACGGAGGCCGAGTTTGGTATTTCCACTTTCAAGGACTTCTGAAATATGCTATATGATAATTCCCAATGACCACGGCTGAGTTCGCAGCCCGCCTGCCGATCGAAAACGCCGACACTGAGACCCCGAAACCCAAGCAACCCATCGGCGAGCTTGGATTTACGGGGATAAATCCCTTTGGGTACTACGCACAGGAGGAGAGTTGGGACTACTTCCACGTTCCTCTTGAGGAACTGGAGCGCATGGTACAGCAGGACGGCCAGGCTCAGAGCTTGTACAGGATTCTGACGATGCCCATTCGGGCTAGTGAGAAGAACCTTACGGCAGCCGATGGCGGTCAAGCAGAGTACGACTTCATCAAGCGGCAGTTATTCGAAGCTCCCCAGAACGGCGGCATGAGCATCCCCTGGAACAGGGTGATGGCGGCATTGTCAAGAGCTGTTCTCACAGGAGCCGAAGTCCTTGAGAAGTGCTACAAGACGGCGACGATAGATGGCAAAGATGTCATCATGCTCGATAAAATCGCACCAAGGCCTCGCAGAACCCTAAGGTTTAGAGTTGATCAGCGTGGGTACTTCGACGGCGTGGTGCAGATGGTCCCGTACCGAGGTATTATCTGGCTCGAGAAGCCCAAGTGTCTGCACTTTGTTATCAATGGCGAGATGAACCCCGTGTTCGGCCAGAGTATGCTGCTTCCCGCGTACTATCACTACCAGAAGAAACACAAGCTCTATTACATCGGGCATCTGGGGTTCGCTCAGGCGGCATTGGGCGTGAAGAAGATCATGGTGCCTGTCGGGACCGACCAGAATGACAGACGAGTGTTCGAGCAGGCCGTAGCCAACATGGGCATGAACACCACAATCTCCATTCCGGAAGGGTGGGGCTTGGAGTTGGACTACAGCGCTAAAGTCCCGGAGCAGATGATCCCGTTTGTGAATCATCACGATGACCAGATGGCTAAGGCCGTCCTGGCCCAGATCCTGAACCTTGGCACTTCGGGTAATACAGGGTCGTATGCTCTTAGTGAGGCCCATCTGGATCTGGTGTTCGTAGTTATCGAAAGCATCATGGACGACATGAGCTATTTGTTCAACACGGAGGTGATACCCGAGCTTATCGACTGGAACTTTGGCACCAGCAAGTACCCTGTCCTTGACATCATGCCATCCTACACGGATCGTAGAGAAGCGATCAAGGATATCTTCCGTCACATCGCCGCCGCGAGGCAAGTAAACACGAGCGCTGAGTTCTGGGTCGAGCTTGAGAAGGCAATGGCTCAACAGCTTGGCCTGACCGATGATATCAACTACGATTCGGAGACAGACCGGATGGTAAAGGAAGCCAAGCAGCGTCAGAAGGCTCAAACAGGAGTGACTCCACCTAAACGCCAGCAGATACCTCCAGGTCAGGGCGATCCTAGCCAGGCTCCAGCAAAAGCGGCTCCCGCTGGTGGGGTTGGTGGACGAACCAATGCTGCTCCCAAGGGAGGGAAAGCCAGATGATGGATTACGACCAGGAATATCTACAACTGAATCGTGCAGCTACGGGCATGACGTTTACCCGTGCCGCATCCCCAGAGGTTGAGGAAGACCAGCGGGTCAAGACCAAGAAGAAGGGGATGCAGGGCATCGGGGGCAACCCGAGCACGACCAGCGGTGTGGGTGGTACAGGAGTACGCAGCAAGCGAGCCGCAGATCTTCCTCCTGGCTTCTTGAAGAATATCAAGAAGAAGAAGGGCAACGGCTCCAACGGCAACGGTAGCCAAACCAACAAGTGGGATCCGGACAACGACGGCGATGATGACAGCAACGCCAAAGGGGATACAGATAAGGACTATTGGACCAAGTCCGGGAAGCAGAAGAAATCGGTTCCAGGTAAGCCCCTCCCCAAGAAGTAACCCATGCCGTATACCAGTGCCAATCCCCCCAAAGTCGCTAAAAACTGGTCCCCTGCTGCGAAGGCCCTCTGTGCTCGTGTCGCTAACGGGGTACTGAGAGGAGGAGGCAGTGACCAAGAAGCAGTGTTCGCCTGCATACGGGCCGTGAAAGCGCGGCATCCTTCCAGTATCAAGGCTCCCAAGAGCACATGGCGCAAGGCCGAGGAAGCGGCCATCGACGCATTCTTTGAGGGCAAATCAGCGGAAGAGCTAGAGCAGATCTTCCAGCCGCTGTTGCCAGACCTCATCGAGTTTGCGCCGTGGAAGAGCGCTACCAAGACAGGATTGCCAGATAGCGCATATGCCATCGTTTATCAACCCAAGGGGGGAGGAGCCAAAGTTCGAGCACTCCCTCATCATTCTAGCAGTGGTGCTCTTGATCTGCCTCATCTACGTAATGCTCTTGCCCGATGGAATCAGGTCACTGGAGTTCCTAGTGCGGTGAAGCAGGCTGGACTCCGCCATCTGAAAGCACATGCAAGGAGCGCAGGAGTGGGTGACAACGACAAGGCGGCAAGCGATTTCACGGCTGCTTTCTACGACATTGATACTATTGAGTTCAAGGAAACTGCTGACGGCAAGTTCGCCAGCACCCTCCAAGTCCTCCCAGAAGGAAAGTTCACCCACCCCTGGTATGGTGAGCTTGACTTTAGCGCCACCGTTCTACGTGCTTTCAAGCGCAACTTCGACCAGCGCATTCTGGGAACAGACATCATGGTGGACGAGGGTCACAACCGAGGCCAAGCTCTCGGCTGGTACAAGGAGCTTCACTTCGGGAAGCGTACCGTCGGCGACAAAGAATATCTTGGTCTCTGGGGGGATATAGAATGGACTGATCTGGGCAAGAGCTATCTCGAACGCAAGATCTACAAGTACTTCAGTGCCGAGGTAGGCAACTGGACCAGTCCAGACGGACAAGAGTTCAAGAACGTCTTGTTGGGTGGCGGACTCACCAACCGTCCTTTCTTCAAGCAAATGCCCGAGGTAACGTTATCCGAGGGCACAGCCTCTAATGCGTTTGTGATCGGCGTGTTTGGGGATACGCAATGGCGCTTTTCATCCTCTACCAATGGGGAGGGCGACGACTTCAGTACCGGATACCACGTACCAGACTTCGAAGAAGAAGAAACGGAAGAAGAGGAAGACTATTCAATGGATGAATTGCTCGCGGCAATCAACGCGGCATACCAGAAGGACTTCCAGGACCAAGACGGGGTACTGGCTTTCATCGCAGAGCTCAACACTGCTCGTGCTGCCGGAGAACGACTTCGAACGACATTTGCAGCATTGGGCGTCGAGTTTAGCGATGGCGAAGATCCTGTATCTGCCGTTGCCAAGGCGTTCAAGGAAGCAAAGGATCGAAACGTGACGCTTGACACACGGCTTCAGGCAGTTGAGAAGACACTGTCTGATGAGCAGTTCGACAAAGCCTTCAAGGACCAGCTCCGAGAGGGCAAGGTTGTCCCAACACAGCGGGATGCCATGTATCGGCTGTTCACTACTGACCGCGCCCTGTTCGATGATCTCATGAAGGAGCAACAGCCCGTTGTCATTCTGGGTGAGCAGGGTTATTCCAGCGATGACGAGCCAGGCAGCGCCGCGGAGAATCGGTGGAAGGACAACACCGACGAGACCAAGTCTGAGGCCGATCGCTACGTGGCTATGGCTGGCAACAGCGCACCAAACTCTGCGCGGCGACGCAATGGGAAGGCAGGAGGTCAGTAAATGAGCATCCGTCGTTGGGGCAGCATCGTTACCGTCCCTGGGCTGACCCAGATCCCAGAGATTCTCAAGAGCCTTGAGCTCCTGACCAAGCCTGCTGGCGGAGCAGTTATTCAGGCTGGTACGGGAGCCGTGGTTCCTGGGAGCTTCATGTATCAGATCACGGCCGCAGGCGCAACTCAATACTACTGGCAACCCGCGAAGCTCTCCAAGGTTGATACGGGACTAGGTGCGGCGAGCACAACGCAATTCTACGTCAGGAATCCCGTGTTCGCTCCAGGCGATGCGATCACCATTGGTGCGGCGGCTGGCACAGTGGCTACATGCGACGTGAATACAGGCCTCGTAACGCTCTCTGCTGCGTTGGGTGCTGCACCAGCGAATGCGGCCCGCGTGTTCTCGCAGACAGCCGCCCAGAACGCTATCAAGGCCGTGGCTCTTGACTACGCTCCCTCCATCAGCAACAGCGACCAGGCCATCGAGATTGCGATCTCAGGGATCTTCAAGAAAGATCTCATGGACCTGATGTACGATACGGTTACAGACATTCCAGCCTGGGGAGCGGTTGCTATCCCAGAAGTGAATGCGTACAGGTGGAGTTAGTCAATGCCACAGATTAGTCTTCTCCAACCAGCCGTCCTGAACGGGTTCATCCGTCAGCGGCCGTTTCCTCAAAACCTCCTGGGGCTGGACATCATGGGCGCAGCCAAGAGCTGGCCCTACCCATACTGGAGCTACGACCTCATCCGCGGCAACAACCGCATGTCCAAGCCGAACGTCCCCAACAGTGAAGCCCACATGCGAGGATTCCTGGGCGTTGGGAACGTGACGGGTGCCTTCATCTACATGAGGGACAAGAAGCAGTTTTCGCCCACGACCCTCTACTGGCTGCGTCAACCTGGCGATGTTGCGCGTGCAAACGCTGAGGCTTACGTGGCTCGGGAGATTGGGGAGCTGGACGACGCTCAGAGCTTCTTCATGGAGTGGGCATTCTGGCAGCCCCTCACTGGTCCGACGTGGGGTGTCTTGAACGTACAGCGCTACGATAGCCCCCGCGTCAACATCAACTACAGCTTCACGGCCAACCACAACGCTGTTCCAAGCACGCTATGGACAGACCTCACGAACTCCAATCCTGCTGCGGATCTGGCGGTGTGGAAGCTGCGTATTATTCAGGACAGTGGTTATGTCCCTACGCAGATCTATTGCGCCAGCACCACATTCCTGAGTTACGTGGTGCCGAACGCCAAGATGCAGGGTCTGTGGTCCCCCTGGATCAAGGACGAATACATGCGGACGGGCACGGTCGAAGGCTTGTGGGGCTTCGACTGGACAACCTACGACAACCAGTACGTTGATGACTGGACCACACCAGGGCAAACCGCCAGCTATAACTATCTCCCAGACGGGAAGATCCTGTTGATGGCTACCGACGGTGACCCCTGCGGTGCATTTGAAGGCCCGAGCGCTGATCACGACGCACTTCAGCGCGATCCCAACTGGACGGGTAAGTTTGCCAAGACCTGGCTCGAGGAGGATCCGTCCAACCGCGTCCATCTGCAGGAGTGGAGCATCATCCCGACGTTCCAGCGTCCTGACAACTTCCTTGTTGCGACGGTGAAGTGATGGCAGAAGCAAAGTTCTACAAGCTCGGTGCCGGATTTACTACTCCGCTTGGCGTGGCCGAAGAAGGCCAGATTGTCGCGGTCGAGAACATGACCGCGGGCGGAGTAGAGTTCAAGCCGCTTACAGAGGAACAGCAGCTCGCCAAGTGGGGCCGCATCCTCTACGCGGAATATACTCCAGAGGAAGGAGATGTGATTGCTGGATCCGAACCAACCGGATCCCCGCCTCCTGGTGATAGTCCTATTGCCCCTGCAGAGCAGAACGACGAACAGCGGGAGGCTGAGCTACCTGGGGTTACAGTGGAGGAGAAGCCCAAGAGCAGGGCTACGTCGACGACTCCAGCCCCTACGCATCAAGCTCCAGCTCACGAGCAAGCTCCTAGGAGACGAGAGTAATGGCAACAACCAATCCCATTCCGAGCAGTGCAGGAGCGCCCAACACGGGACCGTATACCAACCGCGATCTGCCTATTCAGGGTCCACGTGATCTGAAGGGTCAGCTCAAGAACGGCAAGGGTCCATACGGTGGCGTGGGTCTGCTTCCTGGTGGCGGATCGAAGTGATCCCGCAAGCTGCCAGCGGGAAGAAGGCTGGCAGAGGCCTGATGCCAGGACCGTACATGCAGGGCGGAGCAATGTCTCCGCCCTATCCCAGTGGGCAACCTGCTGGAAACAAGCCCGTGAGTATAGCTGGTACCGGAAGTACTCCGCCGACCTACGCAAACTCACAGGCCGTGCCTGATAGAACCGCTGTAGCCGCGAGTAGAGGCATGGCGGGTACCGAGCAGGCAGGTGCTTCTGGCGGTCCCAAGCAGGTTCCTGGACAGAGTCCTCCAAGCGGCACCCCGAAGGCTCCCAAGCGACCAACTTCGCCCACCGACAAGAGCAAGAGTGTAGGGGTCGAGTGATCAATCTTCTCATCGAAGTCTACGACCCTGAAGGGGCTGTAACCCTGTACGATACGGTCCGTGTCTATAGTGACACGGACCAGTACGGGGCTTTCACCAACATTGTCGTAGACCTGCCGTTAGTCCAGAATCAAGTCGAGTACGAGTACACCGACAAAGTCAACGTGCCAACGTGGTACGAAGTCAGTTACTTCGACACTACAGACAGCACCGAGTCACTCCGAACTGGCCCCGTTCCTGGTATGCTCCAGGGCGGACCAGCTATCTTCACACAAGGACCTCTGGGCGTACTGACTATCGGGTATGTACGCACCATGACCACGTTTGCCGCGATTGCTAATCTCAGCGATGCACAGATTGCAGAACTCATAATCAGGGCAGAGACATTGCTCCAGAACTTTGCCGATAAGTACGGCGGCTGGAATTATGGCTACCCTAACTTCCAGATTCTGCAATGCATTCTGGCGAGAATACTGCTGGAGGAAATCTACCTCAGGTCGTCACCACAGTACCGTAGTATGATGGCTGGTAACTTGATGGCCGAGCAGCTTGGAAGCTACAGCTACAAGCGAGGGCAATGGCCGCAGGGAGCAAACCAGAATACTTATCCTGGCAACCTCATGACTTACTTTAGCCCTGAGAGCCAGAAGCTGTTGTTCGATCTGGTGGCAGAGAGTCCGTTCCACATATTCTTCACAACTACGCAAGTCTTCAGGGAGCTTATCCCTAAAGAGAATGCAGATAAGCAGTTGATCAGGCCCGACTGGGACGGCTGGGAGAGGGAAATCGGCTGGCACCAGAGACTGTATCAATATCTGCCTGCTCAGAGACTTGATAGGCCAACATATCTCCTCGCACCGTGGCGCGGGATTGGCACGTATGGGTTCTGGAGAGTGACTGGATGAATGTAGCAATGTTGACGCAACGCTGCTCCATTATGAAGCAGGTTGATACGAGAAGTGAGTTCCAGGAGGATAACGAGGTCCCGATCTTCACAAACGTACCCTGTGACCTTGACACTGCATATCAGCCGCGCAATACGGTTCCCATTGTGGTGCCAGGAACGCAGCAGGGGCGAGCACAGGGCATCATAAGCATCGTAGACCCACGCCTGGGGCGTGCGCCCAAACGTAAGTTCGATGAAACCAACTGGATACTCCTGAATGACCAGGAGTGGCAAATTGCCCAGATACATGAGATCCTCAACAAGCTGAGTGGCGAGATGGATCACTTTGAAGTCTGGGCGTTCGAAGGAATCAACCGCACAGAGGCTCCACTACAGGTTACTCCCTATGAGGTGAACAGGAAGGCAAGCTGATGCCTGATAGGCGAGATATTCCGTTCCGTACGGCGAGCGCTGGCCCATCATCGGGCCAGGAGTTTCGTCGCTTTGGTACGGCTGGAAGACAAGCTACGTTCCATGATGCTGCGGCCGATATAGATGCCATGAGCTCTCGGTTTCTGGTGGCTGGCAAGAACGTGGCTGAGGCTTCGCTGGAGATCTTGCGGGAGAATGTTATCAAATACATCCTTCCACAGACAGGGGACTTCCACGGCTACAGCACTGGCCGTCTAGCGGCTACCATAGGTAGGTTCGACCCGAGCAAATTCGTAAGCAGTGAATCTGGAGCAGACGCAGAGCAGAAAGCGATGGATTGGGCAGCAAACTCTGGGGTAGCTAATCGTATAACCGACACCAACGATGAGCTTACTATCATCGAGTTTGGTGCTTATTCTAGCGTCAAGCGCTACAGGGGAAGCACATGGAGCGTAGAGATGGGCACATTCACTCCTTATGCGGGTCTTGTGGAGGATGGGGGCACCATGCCGATCATGGCATACGGCAATAAGGGTGCCATTATCACCGCACGCTGGGAAGCGAACCATATGTTCAAGCGCGGGACGTTTGATAGCTACAAAGACATCGAAGCGCTTATGGCCGAGGAGACTGACCAGGTACTCAAATGATCCTGGATCTTGACGACCAGTTCCGCTCTGTATACAGGTTCCTGTGGGACTTGTTTGAGGCTGAACGTGCGCCGTCTTCTCCTCCTTCAACCAGGCCAGGTTTGCGGATAGAGGATAAGCGCTTCCGCCAGCTAACCCGCCCGAGCATACGCCTTGAGCAGACAATACACCGTGAGGTAGATCGTGGATCTGGTATAAAGGAGGATCAGGTCCAATACGCTATCACGTACTACGGTGTTGACCGAAGTGATACTACCAAGGCTGTCAGCAAGATGGCCCATTATCTAGAGTTTGGAGGTACGGACTACAGCAATCGCTATCTAATCCCGGCTTGGAAGTTTGGCTGGAACTTTCCACAACCTGTTGACGTCGAGCTAAGCGCTGGCGGCACTGTCCCACAGGGAGATCACCAGATTCGCGTCAGCGGCATCGACGTTTGTGGTAATGAGAGCGCAGCTTCCCTGCCAACAGTAGTCACTGTTGATGGAACCCAGGAGATGACAATTCAAATCGCCAGGGTGCCCTGGAACCACCCTCTGTTTCCTCAGTATAACGTCTACGTGGATGGTCACCTCGAGACGAACGTACAGATGCCGACATGGGGTTATCCAATGGCGACTATCAGCAGTCTAACAGGTACTGGTTCTCCGCCTCTAGAAGCATCTAATTCACAGGGCGGCCTGAATGCCGTTAGGTGGAAGTTTCTGCGAGTATTCACGTTTGCTTCAACAGTCCGAGAGGATCCAGTAGAGAACGGCGTATTTCAAAGCACAACGACGATGGAGACGAGTATGATTCAAGCCAGGGTTCTACCCCAGAACCCAATAATGGAGTACCTGAGTACTACCATCGATCTCATGGAAGACGTCGCTGTTTCAATTCCCTGAGGAAGAGTAATGGCCGAGAAAGCAGAAGAGTCCACGACCAGAGCATCTGGACCTGCCCCACAAGCCGCTGAGGAGGCTTATCCAATCGAACAACTGCGGAACAATTCGACTGCTATCTTCGGGCAGCCGCCCTTCGTGGTGGATGGTGCGCTGGCACACGCTGGGATCACGGATCCTACTGTTACCAAAGCGGCACTGCAGACTGCCATCGACAACTTCTTGGCTCAGCCTGATCTGGGCCACCCACAAGGAGGATAAGAGATGGCAGGCGGTCCTTGGTCAGCAGTTACCATCGGGCAGGGACGCCCAGGTTTATTCATCAACTTCGTCCCTGCTGCGATTGCCGCCATTGAGCCTGGAGTCAGTGGCGTAGTGGCTACGATTGTCAAGGCTCCCTGGGGGCCAGACAATCAGGTAGTCCAGATCGAGAATGAGCACGATTTGCTCAGTTATTTTACGGCATCTGATACTGCGCCGTATAACGCCTATTATGAGGGACACCATGCCTTCATGGGTGGAGCGCGGAGTATTCAGATGTACCGTATTGAAGGTACTGGCGCAACCAAGAGCACGTACCAGGCGAAAGATGGAGCTGCCGCCAATATCTTCATTGTCAATGGGAAGTATAACGGGACGTTTGGCAACAGCTTCAGCGTTGCAATCCAGACAAATCCCGTTATCGCAACAGCTACAGACGTCATCATCTACCAGGGAACTACGGTGATGGCGACGTACACCACAGCGATCTACGCCCGAGGTACGGTGGGTCACGTTGCCGAGATCTGTAACCTCATCAACAACGACGCCAACAACTATTACGTCTCGGCAGTGTTCCAGGCCGAAGGCAATAGTACTCCGGCGAGCGTTGCGGCTCCAGGTGTTGCTCTAACGGGTGGTGCAGACGGAGCTGCTCCTGTAGCTGGCGACTACACCAATGGCATGACGGCGCTGGAAGCCCAACAGTGGAACGTCTTCCACGCCGACTGCATTGACGCTGATGTCCCAGGTATCCGAGCGACGTTCAAGAGCTGGATCGATGGGATGCGGAACTACGGCAAGTACGTGGCGATGGTCACGGGCAGTGCGGCGGGTGATACACTCTCCACTGCCGAGACAAATGCCGTGGCTCTCAACGATCCCGCCGTGGTGTACTTCCATCCTGGCGTGTACGAGCTCAACCAGGCTGGTATCAAGACACTGATGCGCGGAGCCAAGTACTCTGCTACAATCGCAGGCATGTACGCGGCTCTTGCCCCAGGTGATGATTTCACCTACGCTGGCCTGCCCAACATCATTGACCTGGAAGCTAGACTCAACAACAGCCAGATCTCAGCAGGTTTGCAGAACGGCCTGTGTCTGGGGACGTTTGACGGACTGCAATACAAGGTAGAGGAGGCAATCAACTCGCTCAGCAGGCTCGGGGCCAACCAGGGTGATGCTTGGAAAGATATCCAGGCTATCAACACCATGGACGCGATTGCTACTGGCATTACAGTATCGGCTAATGCTAACTACATCGGCAAGGTGCCTAATGACCTGATCGGGCAGAATGCCTTGATCTCGGCCGTCAGGGACTTTCTACGGGTAATGGCAAACAGCCGAGCTATCATGCCGAAGTATACTGTTGGCCTAGATCCTCGCTATGTTTCGGCAGGTAAGAACGTCTTCCTGTACGTGACAATCCAGGTCATCGAATCCATGAAGTTCATCTATTTCACAATCCAGGTTGGGCCGTAAGGAGTAGCGGATGCCTCTAGCCGCTGAGCGTACAATCAACGGTAGCTATGGCAAGCTGTTCATGGGAGCTACATGGCTCGCCAACATACAGCGTGTCGAAGCACGTATCACGGTTGAGCGCCGTGAGGTCAAGGTAGCCGGAACGCGACACACTGGCTACAAGGGCATGAACGTTACGGGTGAGGGTACGATCACCGGCCTGAAGGTCACCGACTTCTGGCTCAAGCTGGTGTCGCGCTACATGCGGGATGAGAGCAGTTTCATCCCACCGCTTACCTTGCAGACGCAATTGGCAGATCCGGAGAACGGAGGCGTTGAATCCCTCGATCTTGTGCGCTGCCGTTTCTGGGAAGTCCCGTTTGGCTTCCAGGTGAACGAACTGGTGGAGGAAGCCATCCCGTTCACGTTCGAGAACATCAACATCCATAGCTGCCTCGGCGATGATACCGAAGGGTACGCCAGTGGGGACGGCGTGAACGAGTGCGGTGAGGTTAGCGTATAGCTCTCTAGCACAATCGTAGAGTGGGTAGGCGTAGGGGTGTCCTAAAATGGGCACCCAAGCGCCCCCAGAGATTCTATGATACGTAAGGGAGAGCGCACAAGTGTCTGAAACGCCCAATACCAACGGTGGCCCGCCCATGACGGTAAAGCTCCGTCCTAGGGCAGATGGTGGAGGTCCTGTACGCGGAAGCGAAATGCTCCCCGTCGAGCCAGGAAGCGAGGATCCAAAGCTAAGCGCCAGCTTCGATCCTCTAGAGGAGCTCCTGAGCTACGACATTACCAAGGGCCTTGAAGCCGAAGTTGATATGTCACCTCAGTTTACTAACCCGTGGCGGGTCAAAGCACTGAGTAATGACATGAACGCTAATCTGCTCGAACGGGCCACGCGCTACCGTGAGAATCCCAGGACACATGAACAGATCCGAGAGCTTGACAACGTTGAGTTCACCAGGCTCATCGTCGCGTATTGCGTTATATCGCCTAACCTCCAAGACCCGAAGCTCTACGCAAAGTTTGGGGTTGATCGCAAGCGCCCGGATCAGCTGGTGTCCAAGATTCTGTTGCCAGGACACGTTGACCGAATTGCTGGGACTATCATGCGTCTCTCTGGGTTCCGAGATGAGCTTGTCAACGTAGCAAAAAACTCATCGAACGGGGAGGCTTAGCTCGCTACTATGCGATCTTGTGGCTGCGGCACAACAAGACGCCTGGTTGGTTCAAGAAGCGTCCCCGTGGAGAACAGATCTTCTTACTGGCCGCGGACATGTGGCAGCTTGAACAGGAGAGCAAGCCACGTAGCTTCAGCGGTCTACAACAACAGGCTCCTCCGGAGCGGCGTACCATCTCGACTATAAGTATCCAGGACTTTGCCAGATTGAAGTGACATGCCAGGCATCAGTCAAGTAACAGCCACAATCAACGTAGCTGTTCAAGGGTTACAGAACCTCCAGCAATTGTCTGGTCTGTATACCCAGACTGGCAATGCCGCGCAGCGTGCTCAGCAGCAGATCAACAATACTGGCAACACCTTCAATAACGCGAACAAGAGTGCGACGGCATTTACGGGGAGTATCGTCAAGCTCACCCAGAGCATGGTCCTCTTCTCTGTGTTGCTCCCATTGGTACGTCTACCCCAGACGGTTATCAAGAGCTTCCAGGACTTCGTACAGGTTGGCGAAGAATGGCAGACTTCTGTACGTGGTATTGCGGCGATGGCAGGTGTTCAGGGTCAGGCATTCACACAGCTTGACATAAACCTGCGCGATCTTGCTAACCAATACCACTTGACGACTGAAGAAGTCGGCAACAGCGTCAAAATGATCGCCAGCACCCTGGATGTCCTGGACAGAAGCTCTGAGGCTACCAATGGTCTGACGCAAGAGCAGAACAACCTGAACGATACGCTGCAATTGACCAGCAAGATTGCTACTCTTGCCCGAGCCAGCTTTAGCGATCTGGGTGAAGCACAGCAGGTCATGTTCACCACGCTTGCGACAGGACGTCTTACCATGGATCAGGCCAATACTGCCATGGAAGATATCTTCAAGACTGTCCAAGTAGGCTCCATGACTCTGGCGCAGTTCAACAGTGCGGGTCAGCGCTTCCTGCCCTTCTGGGAGGATTGGATTCAGGCAGCGGGTACTGCCGAAGACCGTATGAATCGCCTCAACGGTGTGATGACGGCTTTTGCTACTGCGTCTTTGCAGTTGGGTGCTCAGAGAGCTGGAACTGGTGTTGGTCAGGTTGCCCAGGCTTTGACCAAGATGACGCAGCCGCAGTTGAACATTATCCAGCGTATGGAGAATATCCGTCGTACTCAAGGTCTGGGTGAAGAGTACAATATTACTCCATCCGCCCTGTACGGACTGCAAGCCAACAATGATACAGTAGCTCTGTTCCAACGCCTCAACAACGTGATCGGGCAAGGATCGCCGATCGTACAGCAATACGCGGATAGACTGGAGAAAATCAAGAGGCTAACTCCAGAGCAGGCTGCGGCACAGCGTAGCGGTACAGTCGCAGAGGCGGCAAGACAACTGCAGACTCAATTTCTCGGCAGCCGGACGGCGCAGGCAGCCTTTGAAGCTATCACGGCTGGTATGACTCAAGGCCAGAGCAAGCTGGAGCAGTTGACAGCCGAGAAAGCAGCCAGTCCTGGCACAGAAGCGGCGATGAAGCTATGGCAGGAGAATCCAGCCGAAGCCGCCAATGCCGTAGTATCAGCATACCAGCGTATCCAGACCAGTGTCTTCGACGCTATCCTAAAGGACTTTGTAAACATCAACGCTGGGATTGCAGGTATCCTCACCAATATCGGCACAGGGCTGGAGCAAGGAGCAGGCGGGGATACATTCTGGAGCAAGCTACAATATATCTTCAAGAGTCTTAGTGATGGATTCACCCAATGGTATACGTCTGGGGGTAAGCAAGACATAGCCAATTGGGGTAAGACGCTTGGGTCTGGGATAGCTGAGGCGATTACAGACTTCTTCAGCGGCGGTGAGGGTCATAACATGGCTTTCGACGCCGCGAAGACATTTACGGACGCTTTTGGCGAGGGAATGAGCCAGCACTTCCCCGAAATGCTGAAGAGCGTCATGTCAAGCAGTCTTACTAGAGCTATTGCCACGATGGTCCTTCTAAAGGGTTTCCCAGGGGTGGGTATTGGGACTGCTGCGGCTGGTGGTCTTGCTACGACAGCACTTCCAAGTGGCGGAGCGACTACGGGCGTCATGAACGCTGGCATCATGGGCCTGATTGCTCTGTTGTTGGGCAAGAACCTGATTGGTGGGATTGGAGCAACTTTTAGAGGACAAGCTGGCGCAGGTTTGACTCCTGGTGGTGGTGTCGCAGGCTTCTTGGGCAGGATGTTTGGACAAGGACAAGCGAACGCTGCTGCCGCTGCTACATTGTCTAACGTAGCTCCTACTCAGACGGCTGCAATGGCGAAGATTGGGATGCGACCTCTATCGCCAGCCCAGATTGCGGCAACTCCTGGATTTACTGCTCCTGCCCCCGTTGCTCCTAGCATGATGAGCCGATTGGGCGGTACGTTCAAGGGGACGGCAGGTGTTTCAGCACTGTTTGGAGCATTGCAGTTGATGGATGCTCTTCAGCAGCCTGAAGCACAGCGCGGTGGAGCAGTAGGGACGGCTATTGGCAGTACAGTCGGTGGTGTAGGCGGAGCGGTATTGGGGAGTCTCCTAGATCCTATTTTGGGTCCCTTTGGCACCATTGGCGGCGGGTTATTGGGGAGCATGGCAGGTGGGTTCTTGGGAGGCAAGATTGGGGAGGCATTTGGTGGCAATCCAGCAGCAGCAGGAGCAGGTAGCGGTCTAGGTCCAGGCACTGAAGCTGCGGATGATTTAGCTGCGGCTTTCAAACTCGGTCTTGATAATAGCGAGGCGACCAAGCATCTCGAGTTGATTGACCGTAAGTTAGATGTAAACGCGAGTGCTCTTAGCAAGACCAGTATGCCAGGGGGATCTAAGAGTCCTATAGCTGCCGCGACTGGTGCTGCTGGTCTTGGCGCGGCTATGACTAACCAGTTTGATCCTACCTCCACGCTCACGAAAGCTCAAGCAGATGCAGCTTGTGGTCCTGCCGCTGTAGCATTCTTCGCAAAAGCATATGGTCGTAATCCAACACTTGCCGAAGCCTATGCTCTCCAGAGCCAGTTACAGGGCGGAGATATCAGCCAGACTGGTGGCTCTAATATTGTCCAGATGGGTAAGGCTATCGAGCAATTGGGAGCGCCAGCAGGTGAAGTCTACCAGGGTGCTAATATTGACTGGGGTCGTCTAGCAGAGAATGCCAAAGCTGGTATTCCAGGCATTGTCAATATTGGACCTAACCAGCAGACAGGATGGCCTGGTCACTTCTTCCAGATTGGTGGCTGGAACCCTGAGACCAACCAGTTCTACGTAGGTCCATCTGGTAGTGCTCTCAAGGGTGGCTCCGAATGGATGACTCCACAGGAGATGATGAAGTTTGGTCCTAACTTTGGAGCTATCTACGGTAAGCAGGCGACCAACATCCCTGGGATTACAGGACCAGCCAAGACTGTCGCAGGGGCGGGAGGCGCGGTAGACCCGAGTACTCACGCTGCATTCGTCAAGAGCATCATGCCGTATGCTCAAGCAGCCGCCAAGACATTGGGAGTAGATCCCAACTGGCTCGTGGCAATGGCGGCAAGTGAGAGCAATTGGGGTGCGGCCCCAGGCAATGAGCTCTTTGGTATGAAGGGTACTGGTACGGCTGGTCAAGTGATGCTGAGCACTTGGGAGCGCAATGCCCAGGGAGTGCCGTACCAGACAAAGGCTCCGTTTGCCGCGTACAATACTCCAGGGGAGGCGTTTGATGCCTATACTCAACTGTTACAGAAGAATTATCCTGGAGCTCTAAACACTGGGAGTCTTGCACAGTTTACGACGGGGCTGAAGGCTGGAGGGTATTACACAGATACTCAGCAACATTATCAAGCAACTCTTGAGGGTCTCGTCAAACAAGTACAGGATCTTCAGGGTACGGGTGCCGGACCAGGTACAGGTATGGGTCCAGGAGGAGGCGCAGGTATCAACATTGGAACACTCATCGGCACCGTAAATCTCAGTGGTAGTGCTACTCAGGAAGATGCAGATCAGTTAGCCGCTATGATCGCTGACGCTCTCGAGCAAGTTATGGCTACGAGTGGTGGCGGTCTCATTGGACAGAATAAGATCTTCCAGCAATGACTTGGGAAAACTGGGAACGAATACGTAGGGCAAAGCCCAAGGATTATCCAGGTCCGGGTAGTGGAACTGCAGATGATCCATGGACTCCAGGTATTGACCCGAGTCTTGGCCCCAATGACTATACTGGCGCGACCCTTAGAAGTGTAGATCAATACTTCGATCCACAAGCTACGAGCGATAGCTGGCCTGGGGCAACAGGCCTGAACATGAAGTCCCTGCATTGGAGCCAGGGAGATGATTATTGGGACACCTATGAAGAGGTAGGTCCAGGTGACGGAACCATCTGGACACAAGATCCAGATCCTGGATCTGATCCTAATCCGACACAGCCCGACGGTACGCCGTACCCTCCCGGAAGTACTCCAGGGCCTACCACCCCGGATGATCAGGTTACAGTCAATGGAATGCCTCTTACATGGTGTGAGGAGGATGGTGTTATTGGCGACCTTATTGGGTCTGAAGATAACACCATTCAAATCATACTACAGAATGTGCAGGACATTGGTGATTTCTATTTTCCAGTCAATCCAGAAGAGCTTACGGCCAGTTTCGATGCGGATAATGACTATGAAGTGGATGCTATTGGAGTTGGCGAGATTCTTATCCCAGGAGCACAACGCCTGGAGAGCGTAGGCTGGAGCAGCTTCCTGCCGTTGAATTACGATCCTGGGTACGTCAGTATTCCTAGTGGCTTATTGTACCCGCCAGACTATGCTATGCAGAAGCTCATCGAAACCAAACGTGAGCGCATTGTCTGCTTTCTGATCATTGGCGGTACGCCCTGGAACGACTACGTTGTAATCAAGACTCTCAAGTGGACCGCCAAAGCTGGTGAGCCTGGAGATATCTATTACGAGATAGAGTTCAAGCGCTACCGTGATGTCACAATCCAGACGGTAGCCGTGCCTGGGGCTGGAGTTACAGATCCTCGAGATGCTCCGGCTGCTCAAAGCGCCGCGACTCCCGTAAGCCAGAAACCTACTCCTACCGCAGACAATCCCAACGGTAGTGATAACACGAATGGCAATGAGGTAGATACAAACGCTGCACCCACGGATAGTGCAAGTACTCCAGCAACCAATGCGACGCCTGCTGTATCTCCTCAAGAGTCGCTGGCGCGGGTTGGCAGTGGGCTGGATAAGCAGATTATCCAGGATACTTACAGCACTCAGCGATTCATGAGCATATCCGAAGTGTATGAAGATATCGTGCGGCAAGGCTTTGGCGATTACAACACTCTAGCCAAGCTGAAGTCAGATAATGCCAGTCAACCACCAGGATGGGTTATCAATCCCACGCTTGGCGGCGGTACCGCAGTAGGAGCAATCCAGGCAAGACATCCTACTGTTGGTGACTATGCGGATGATGAGCAATTGCCAATCGGTACAATCCTCAAGTATTACAAGCATATCAAGAGTCCGCCAGTGTATACGCCACCCAAGAGCTCTGGATCGTTGGTTGACATTGTAGAGCAGAGCACAGGTCATT
>Ga0066903_100000774_pt1 | contig 21511 bp, 19 predicted proteins | sample PanSoiMetaGPlot1_FD_67491 | JGI IMG/M metagenome (GOLD analysis project Ga0066903, IMG submission 67491) | Tropical forest soil microbial communities from Panama analyzed to predict greenhouse gas emissions - Panama Soil - Plot 1 (version 2) | ecosystem: Environmental > Terrestrial > Soil >... | reverse complement strand
CTGGTGGCGTCGCTTCTGGTGGCGTTTCGGCCAACGGCGGCGCCGGTGCAAGACTTGGCTATCTGCTCGGTGTCAACACGACAGGTCATACGGCGATCTACTGCGATGTCGCCGTCTCGCGCAACCCTGGACAGAACAGTCGCGACACCAATGTGCAGTGGGACACGAGCGGTGGCACGACCATCGTGCAAGCTCCGGGCGGCGGCTTCACTGGCGGCACCGGCATCATGCACGCGGGCGGCGCGGGCGGCGGTCATGGCGGCAACTACGGCGGCGGCGGCGGAGGTCCTGGTGGCACAGACGGTGCTGGTCAGGCTGGCACCGATGGCAGTAGCGGCAGCGGTTCAGGAAATGGCGGCGCAAGTGGAGCCATGACCACCATGCAGGCGACGCTCGGTCTGTCTTGGTCAGCTCACGGTGGCGACGGCGGTGCCAGCAGTTCGGGTAACGATGGCGGCTCGCCTGGAGGTGGAGGCGGCGGCGCAGGTGGAGTTGGCAATGGCGGTAACGGCGCTCGGGGCGAAGTCTATCTGCGATTTTACTGACAATCAATCAACAAGGGAAAATCGACGTGCCAGTCACGCTCAACAGGACAGAACTGCAACTCGATGCCGTGACCGACGTGTTCGTGTCCGATGTCGTGCAGGACGATACCACCGACCAGTGGACGCGCCGGTTCGAGTTCTATCTTGAAGCGCAGGACGCATCCAATCGCAGGCCTGCAATCACTGTCATCATTACCTCGCCGATCAAGCTCTCGGTCGAGGTAACCGTCCCATCAGGAGTCAAGTTCTAACAGAGGAGCCACCACTATGCCTGGTCCGAAATTCGGCCTTCAATTTATCCAAGTTGACGATCAGCCCACGCCGGTCTACGGGGCCAATCTCGACGTAGTCGGAATCATCGGCCCGTGCAGCACAGCGTCCGCCGCAGCCTTTCCGATCAACACCCCTGTCATTCGGTTCTCCAACGATCTCCGGCTCTCCGAAGACCTCGGAAACGACGGCTACATCTTGGATGCCATCGAGGGTATTAACGATCAGCTTGCGGATTTCGAGATCGCCGCACAGCTTGTGATCGTGCGCACGGAGTACGGCACCAACGCCGACGCCAATCTCAAGCGCCAGCAGACCATAGCCAACATCATGGGGCAGTCGACGGCGGGCTCGGGCGTGCACGCCTTCACGCTGGCGCCGAACGCGCTGCACTGCACGCCGCGGCTGATCACCGCGCCGGGTTACACCGGCGACATGGCGAACTCACTCGACACGTTGCTCGTGAACACGACGGGCGTCGGCTACATCCCGAACGCGACCTATCAAGTGACGTTCGCGCTCGGTGTTGGCGAGACCAACGGTGCGAATGCGGTGCTGCCGCAGGCGCACGCCGTGGCTGACGTCAATGGCATGATCGACGACTTGCAGGTCTTCATCGACTCCTACGGGGCCTGGTTCACGGTGGCGCCGACCGCCGTGTTGCCGGCACCTGACGGGCCACCGGTCACGGCGCTGCCGGCGCAAGGCACGATCACGTTCTCGCGCAACCCTGGCATCGGCGCGACTATCACGCTCAACGGCACGGTGATCACATTCGTGTCCTCGGGCGCGACTGGCACGCAGGTCAACCTCGGTGCCGATCTCGGCACCACCCTGACCAACCTGATGACCTTGTTGAACTCGTCGGCCAGCCCGAACATTTTCGCCAACACCTACGCGCTGGTCACGGCGACGATCACCATCACGCAGAAGGCATCGGGCGCAGCCGGCAACGGCTTCACCTTGGCCTCGACCGTGACAGGAAGCTCGCTCTCCGGGCAGCACCTGACCGGCGGCCGCGACGCGCTGGCTTCGGCCACTGCGACGCTCGCGGTTGCCATCGGGCTGGGTGCCAATCCGATTGCCGCCGAGTTGACGCCGGTCCTCAACCAGTTGATCGGCCATGCCGTGGTCGAGACGCGCGGCGTGAGCTACGTCGATGATCTGAACTATCGCTCGACGCTCAACTCGCAGCGCATCATCGTGATGTCCGGCGGGATCAAGGTGATCGATCCGATTTCCGGGGCGGTGATCGTCAGGCCTGTGGCTCCGCGCCAAATCGGGGCGATGATCGCCAAGGACTTCGAGACCGGCGCACCGTTCCACTCGGCAGCCAACCGGCCGCTGCAGGGCGTCGTCTCGCCTGCGCGCACGATCGGGTTCTCACTCACCGACGATGCCACCGAGGGTCAGCAACTGCTGGAGGCGAATGTCGGGATCGTTGTGCGCGGCGAGGTCGGCGTCGAGACCGCGATCTCGTCCGGAGGCTTCATCATCATCGCGCTGGAGAATTGCGGCGACGACACGTTGTGGCAAATGTACAACGTGAAACGCGGCCGCGATTACATCCACTTGTCGCTGATGCCGGCGCTGAGAAAGTATCTCGGTCGCACCAACATCACCAAGCAGACCATCGTCAACATCCTGGCGACGATCGGCGACTTCCTCGGCACCCTCAAGGCGCGCGAGCAGATCATCGATTACCGGATGTCGTTCCAGGGTTCGCTCAACTCCGCGAGCGAGATCAGGCTTGGGCATCTCACCGTCGGCTTCAAGGCTGAGGAGCCGCCAGTGCTTGAGCGCATCACGACGATGAGCGCCCGGTACAAGCCTGCAATTGACAACATGATAAAACAACTTGAACAACAATTGAACATTGCCGCTTAGTCATAATCTTGCCACAATCTAGCATGATGGTTTTTCCAGCAATGGAGAGACCATCATGCGACGCTGCTACGTCTATACGATCTCGATTGATGGGGTCGTTCGATATGTCGGTAAGGGTACGGGCTCGCGCCTCGACATCCATCTCAAGCGCGCTCAAGGAATTATTCGGCGGCGTGCTGCCGGGCAAAAAGTTCGATCAACGCATTTCTATAATCGTCTGGCTAAGGCTTTAACCAGCGGAGCGCTTGTCGAAGCCTCGGTGTTGGTTGACAACTTAACTGACGACGAAGCGTTCAAGATTGAAACTATTGAAATCGCATCTCGCGATGGACTGTGGAATGAATGGCCAGGTGGTTTTGGTGCCGGGTTTACTTCGCCGAGACTGATTGAGCTTTTTCGAGAAAAGACCAGGAACAGCTGGACACGCGAGGCAATTCGTGAGCTTCGAACTATAAACATTCGCCTAGCTACGCAGACACCAGAAAATCGCGCGCGAGCTTCTGAACACGCCAAGCGTATCTGGTCCGATCCAGCTACCCGCGCCAACATCATGGCCGGGCTCGAACGCGACCAGCAACGTCCAGAGTATATCGACGACAAGCGCAAGGCCGGGCGCGCTGGTTCGCGCGAGGATAAATCTCGTGCGGGCAAGCTCGGCTCAGTAAATCGTTCCGCGCAGATGCGTGCTGTGTGGGCGAGTGGCAAGCGCAAGCGTGCTGCTCCTAAACGTCCGCCTGATCGTTCGGCCCGTCTGCGAGAAGCGTGGGCCAGACGCAAAGCACTCAAATCTCAACCCACATAGGAGGTGTATGCCTCCTAGAAAAATAGGAGGCGAAATTGCCGAATATGTTGTTGACCATGGAAAAAGCGAATCTTTTCTGTGGAAAAACCGCCGCCGACGAAGCCAACTCCAACCACTTGATCCTCGCGGAAATGAAGCTGCCGATGATGGACGAGCAGTACGTCGATCACCGTGCCGGCGGTGCTCCGCTTGCGATCGAGGTCGACACCATCGTGGCCCGATTGGAAAGCACATTCGTGCTTGCCGGCTGGACGCCACAGGTCGCCGAACTGTTCTACTCATGGGCGGCCGACGACAACTGGTTCACCGCTTACGGGCTCGTGCGTGATCGAGCTACGGGCGATGCGCTGCAGGCGGTGGCGCTGTTGCGCGGTAGGCTCGGTCGTGCCGATCCGGTGAACTGGCGCAACGGCGAACTCCAACACTGGAACTACTCAATTCGCGGCATCGTGCACTATGAACTCGTGCTTGCGGATGAGCCAGTATATTTCTGGGATTTCTACACGAACACATTCATCGTCGGTGGCGTCGATCGCAATGCGCAGATCAATGCTGCGCTGGTGACAGGAGCGACCAACGCCGCGCCGGTGATCATCACAGGAGTGACCGCGTAACATGGCAGACGTGATCATAAGACGAACTGGAGTATGGGTGGTCGAGCTTGAGCGGCCACTCTTGCATCAGGGCAAGACGATCGACCAGGTCGAGATCAAGCCACCGCGTTGGGATCAGCAGATCAGGCTGTCTGAGCAGAAGATCACCTCGATGCTCGGCATGCTGGCGGAGATGGTTGGCTTGCCCGAGAGACTGCTGCGCGAACTGACCTATCCCGATGTCGATCGCGTGATGCTGGCGTTTCACAACGTGCTGCCGCCGATCATGCGCAAGGACTTCGAGACCGGAGCTTACACGCTGGCCACGCCAATCGAGGAGGTCGCGCCGGCAGATGTGTCGGATCAGGACGATCCGCGCTTTCCCAAGGCTGATGGGCCGGTGAAGAAATTCGCCACACCACCACAGGTCAACATTCCGAAAAAGGACCCGGAAGCGGAGAAGGAAGTTGCCGGCCTCGGCATCGAGGCACCGGAGGTCATGCGACCGGTTAACTGATGAGCGACGCCTACACCATAGACGCCAGACTACGACTGATCGGTGAAGATCAGACGACCGAGACGTTGCGTCGGTCTGGCGAGGCCGTGCGCAACACGTTCCGGCAGATACAGACGGACGTCGAGCTTCATGTTCGCACGATGGACAATGCCACTCGTGCGGTGCAGCAGCACGGCGAGGCGGTGAAGCGGCATGCGACTGAGAGCGCCACCGCGTTCGGGCGCGCGGGCGATGCAGTCAAGAGCTACCTCGGTCAGTTCGTGGCCCTCGGTGCTGTCATCGAAGGGACCCGTCGCTCGGTAGAATACTTCGCTGATGTTGAGCGCGGCATGAGCCGCATTCAGCTTGCCACGCGCGCGACCGATGCGCAGATGGGGCAACTCGATCGGACGCTGACCGAACTGACGGGCACGACCGGCCGCAGTATGGGGGAACTGCAGAGAGAGTTTCAGAATTTCTCCGAGCAGACACGATTGGCGCCAGACGCTGCGCGTGAGGCTTTCAGGCAAGTTGCTCTAGCCGCGGATGCGGCCGGCGTCGGCATCGACAGCATGACGCGTGCGGGCGTCGCCGCCATCAATAACTTGAAGGTCTCGACCAATGAGATTGACGAGGTCCTCAATCGTTGGGTGAGCGAACTTCCGCAGCAGATGCTGGGCGCGTTCGCTGAGGTCGGTCCGCGATTGATGACGACGCTTGCTTCGCTTGGCATCAGCGGCAAGGAGGCGGCGGTCGCGCTCGCGCGTGAGTTCGCCAATGTTCAAGGGGCGCTTGGCAATTCGCGCAGGGCTGCAGCGCAACTGGAGGAAGTGTACCGCAAGGCTTTCGACGTCGACTCTCCTATTGGCCGGATGACGATGTCCACGACGGCCAACATGAAGAGTCAGGAGGAAGTCCTCAACAACATGACCAAGATACTGAAGGACTGGGGCGCCTTCAGTGAAGACCCGATCCAATCGGGGTTCGCGCAGAAAGCTCTCGGCGTGTCGCGCGAGTTCGTGCAGTTGCTCAAAGAGCGCGAAGCGAACATGGAGCGCTTGCGCAAGGAGGCGGAAAAGTACGGCGTCACGGTCGATGAAATTCAGAGAAGGGAAGCGCGTTTCGCGCAAGAGACGAGAGCGCATCTCGACGAGATCATTGCTGCACTCAAGGATGCCGGGCGAGAGGCAGGGCTATTCGTCAGCGAGTTAGGCATCCCGCAATTCATTCGTGATCAGTTGAAGGCATTCGCAGACGATCTCCACAAGATGGGAGTCGAGGCTCGCTATTGGAAGCAACTCTTCAAAGACATGAAAGAGGGCTACATCTTCACCGATAGCCCGGAGATGAAAGAGCGCGCCCGTGAGTTCAGGGAGGCGTATCAACCGAAGAGCACTTTCGGCGAGCGCTTCGGTACGTGGCCTGGTGGTGGCCAACAAGGAGGTGGCGCGCAGCGCTTTATGGGCGACGCTGCGGGGGCTGATCTTTCGGGGATAAAGATCAATCCGGAGAATTGGGAGCGCTTCCTGCGCGAGAGCCCGCGCTCGACGCACATCGAGGATCGACGCGGTCAGGAGGAGAACACCGATTCGACACGCAAGAACACCGAGGAGTTGAAGCGGCTCAACGATTTCTTTGAGTACGCTAGTGCCGGCGGTGCTGGTGGCGGAGGCGGCGGTGCGATGGCCGCAGCGCTCGGTGCTGGCGGCATTGGTGGTGGCGGCGGTGGTGGCGGTGGCGGTGGTGCTGGCGGCGGTGGTGGCGGCTTTGGCGGCTTCGGCGGCGGTGGTGGTGGCGTGGGCGGGCGCACGGGTGCGCCTTGGTTCGGCGGTGGGGCGGGACGCGGTACTGGTGCGCCTGTGCTTGGTCGCGGCGGCGGTGGCAGCGCTACACAAGTTTCGCGTGCCGAGTGCGCAGGTTTTACGGCAGAGCAGGCCGGCGTCACGCCCAAATTCCCGACCGGCAACATCAACTGGCGGCAGATGGATGCCGAGTATGTGAGCCGGCTTAATGCTGCTTACGACGCGATGCCGCCAGACGTTCGCTCGACCTGGAGCATGGAATCCGGCTACCGCAGCGCGCAGCAGCAGGCGGAGATTTACGAACGATCGGGCCACGGTAGGCGGTTCATGGCCGCGCCGCCTGGTCGCTCCTACCATTCCGGCGGCGAGACCAATATCGGCACTGCAGCCGATTTCCGAATGAGTCCGGCATTGCGATGGCTGCACGCACACGGACGCGAGTACGGTCTGACGAACATTACTGGCCTCGGTGGCGGCGATCCCGGTCATATTCAAATCGCGCCCAGCGGTGGGAGACAGTTCTTCGCTGGGCAGCGCGCAGGGGGATATGGCGCCGCTCAAGATGGTGGCGCTACGGATGGCGTCTCGGGCGGCGGCACGCCCGGCTCGGTGCGTGCGACTTGGTTCTCTGCCACTGGGCCCGCCGTTCCAGGTTGGCCCGACCCTTCGGGACAGCGTGAGGGGCCGCCCGCCCTGACCGGCGCAAGCACGCTTGAGCCCGGCATCGCGACGCCAGGTCGAGGGGGCTTGGGAGATTGGTTCAAGGTCACGTCGCCCAATGGACAAGTTGCTTACGTGCGCAAGACCGATGTGGGTCCTGGTCTCGGGGCGCTTCGGCGTGGGGTCAGTGCTGACATCAATGCAGCGCTGGCACGGCAGATGTATCCCAACGGACCGAGGACATTTCAGGAGCGTGGCTGGCGCATCGAGCACATCGGCAACACGGGGGCGATGCAAGCTCGGCGCCAAGCAGACGGCAGAGCACCGGCGGCTCAGGCGGCGGCGGGAGGGGCACGAGTTGCGGGCCAAGACTTGCTTCCCGGCGCGCGAGAAACTCCACCGGATGCGGCTCAACGTGGTGGTGCGGGTGGTGCCGATGGTGCTGGTACTGCTGGTCGGCCGCTGTATTTCTTCGATCCTCAATCGCAGCAGTTGCAGCGCTATCAGCCACCTGAAACAACGCCAGCGCCGCAGCGCCTCGGTGATCCGCAATACTTCGCCGGACAAGATGCTGGCGGTCTGCCGCAACGGCTCGGCTACGGTTACACCGGCGGCGGTGCTCCATCAACGCCAGAGGGACGATTCACCGGCGAGTATGGCCGCGGCGTACGACCATATACTCGTGGTGCCGGCGGTGAAGCTGCTCCGTTCGGCGGGGCGCGTGATCCGCGAGCATCAGGTGCGGATGCAGCGCCATTGGGCGGCGCGCGCAGACCACCGCGTCAACCGCCGGCAATGCGTCCGCGCGGCGAGCATGAAGCCGAAGTGCGGCGTACAGTTCATCAACCGCGAGAGGGTGAGGGCGAAGGACACGGTGAGGCTGCGCCGCTGGGCGGCGCTGATCCTGTGACCGAGCGCGGCCGGCGCAACCTGGAAGATATCCGTGCGGCCCATCGCGAGCTATCAAAGCCTATCGATGTTCATGTGAATGTTCGCCGACCGACTGCGGAGCGCACCCGCATTGGTCGCTCCGAATCACGTCGGGCAAATCAAGATCATCAGCGCGATGCACGCCGATCGTCCGGCGTCGGGTTTCATTGAGGTGATGCATGGCAAGTCAACCGTGGCCCGGCAACATCGTCAACGTCGGCCCTGTCAGTGTGCCCGATGATGCGCCGAATGTGTTTCGCGCTGACGGCGACATCTATGGCCATCCCGGTCCGGCACCAGCAATCGGTCTCTTTGCACCGACGATTGCTGTCAACATCAACGCCACGCTGTATCGCTGGGGCCCGCTCGAATTTCACGTCTGGCCGCTCAACGTGCACGAGGTTGATCACGAAACGGCGACGGACTGGGCACACAAAGACATTGTTGGCGGGCCGCTGTTCCGCGAGTGGGTGGGAGAGAACGATGAGAAGCTGCACTTCCGCGGCATTCTCTTCCCGTATCGGCTCGGCGGTGTGAAGGCGATGGAAGCATTCGACGCAATGCGCCGGCAGGGCATCTCCGGGCAGATGGTGCGCGGCGATGGTGGCGTGCTCGGGTGGTTCGTATGTGAGCGCATCATGCGCGCGCATACATTCCTGTCGTCGGAAGGTTGGGGCAAGCAGATCACATTCGAGGCCGAGTTCGCACGCGTGCCGATCCCAGAGCCGTCGAGCTACTACGCGGCGGTGTGGCAGACGACCGGTGCTGCGGGCATCGGAGCGGTGGGCATGTGAGCGTCCAGTATTTCGAAATCTATCAAATCATGACTGACTACGTGACGGCGGACCTGATCGTCTGGAACAGGTACAGGCAACGCACGCCCGGCATCATGGAGAAAATGCTCGACGCCAATCCGCAACTCTCACACGGGCATCGCACCTCGCCGTTCATTCCGGTCGGCACGTTGCTGCGATTGCCGATTGATCCGGCCTTGGTGATCGGTGTGCCGCCACCACTGCCGACCGATAGTCTCTGGACCGACAAGAAGGGCTACTCGATCTAATGGCGGCATTTACTGGCAACCTGTTTCGTGGCCTCGATCCTGATCCGTTCAAGGTCACCGATCCGATCGCGATGGTGCAGACGAACCGGATGCGGGCCGCGTGGCGCGTATTCGTTGCCGGCAAGGATGTCACCGAGCAACTTGATCCGCATCTCATTCTGGCGCGGGTAACCGATAAATCGAATACTGCCGAATGTGAACTAGAGCTTGATGATCGTGACGGCACGCTGCCGATCCCGCCGCTTGGCTCCCCGATCAGAGTTTATGTCGGTTGGAAGAACGAAGAATCGGCGCTCGCATTCGACGGCAAGGTCTGGGACATCGAGTACAGCGCGCAGCGCGGTCAGGGTGGCGGGCGCCGCATGTTCGTGCACGGCAGTGGCACCGATCACATGACCACGCAACTCAAGACGCCGATGCAGGAGCACACCGGCGATGGCGCCGAGCCTGGTCAGAAGGAAGGGCAGATGATCCCCTTCCAGGAGCACATCTCGAAAGTATTCGGGAATGGCGGCGGCTCGATGAAGGTCCATCCGCAGCTTGGCGGATTGAAGCGCGATTACTGGGCGCAGAATGCTGAGAGCGCGATCCAGCACGCACAGAACTTCGCCGACGAGTTCGGCGGCTTGTTGAAAATCTTCGGCGGCAACCAGGGCGAGATGACGGTGCCGGGCCAGACCGTCGACGGCATTCCATCGCAGACGGTTGTCGCCGAGTGGGGTGCGAACTTGATCTCATGTCGCGTGCGACCGATGGCATCGAACATGGTGTGGGGCTCGGGCCAGCAGCAGCATTACGACACGCAGATCGCGAACTGGATGAAGACGCTGTCGCAATCTGGCCTGCAGTCGCCAGCGAGCCAGGGCCAGGCTTCGTGGCTGTCACATGGTGCAGCGGCAACGCAGTCCGCGTCTGGTCAGCAGTCTGAAGGCACAGCCAGCAATGCGGGCTATATCGGCTATGGCCGCGTCGTCATGAATGGCGAACCGATTGCAGCATTCAATCGCTACGTGCTGCTGCTCGGCGTGCGTCCCGGTGTCGACGGGCTCTACTGGATCGCGGTATGCGAACATCTGTGGTCGCGGCCGTCCGGTTTTATAACCACGCTTGAAGTGATCTCGACGGGTACTGCCAAGGCGCAAGTGAACATACTCAGCGGATTGCTGAACCCGGACTTCAAGCCGTCAGCGCCGGAGATACCCTCGACTGCCGAGATCAGGCAGCAGTTGGCGGTGACCCGCTAGAGGAGGACGTTGGCCGATCTCACACAAGGGAGACCTGAGACTTGGCCATCGTCAACCTCAACGCCAACTTCGCCGGATCGAGCACGCTCGCGGCGGCGACCATCGGCCAGATGGCCTGCGCGCTCGTCTGCGCCGGAAGTGCGGCGGCGCTGGTCGCGGAGAGCCTTCAGACGTTGCCGCCGCTCGTCGAGCACACGGCGTGGAAGAACCAGGTCGACGAAGACGGCGACATAATTCAGGAAGCGCTGTTCACCAATCTCAACGATCAGCACGCGCTGTTCGCGCGCGGCATGTCGCTGATCGGGCGCACGAAGAGCGAGTTCGGCCCGGCGGAATCGATTCCTATTACCTCGCCGTTCGCGCTCGGCAACGCGGGACTGACGGTCGATCTCAGCGGCTATGCCAAGACTTCCGACCTCGCGGCGGAGGTGGCTGCACAACTGGCCGACAGCGTTGCGATCGCGGCCCTGCAGGCCACGGTCGCGGCACAGCAGGCACAGATCGCGGCGATGCAAGCGCAGATCGCGACGCTGCAGCGGCAGGTCCAGTATCTGATCGACACGTCACGGTCGTTCCCGACGGCGCAACTCGCTGCGGCTGGAGCTTCGGCGATCGTCGCCAGCGTGGCGCAGGTCTGGCAGATGCATCCATCATTCGCCGGTGCCGGCGCAATGGCGGCGCTGGTCACGCGCATCCGCTTTATCTCCGCCGCGCTCGCGGGGACCGGCGGAGGCGCATTCATCGTCATCCCGCGGTCGGCCAATTTGAGCATGGCCCTCGCGGGCAGCGCTCTCGTGCCGGACGTCATGGCTAGCCTCACGGTCGGGGCGCAGGCCGCGCTGGTGGGCACGTCGGCGCTGGCGAGCAGTTCGACGGTGACGCGCGTCGCGCAGGCGGCGCTGGCTGGGACCGCAGCGATGATTGCGGCCGCGATTGTCGGCCGCTTCATCACGCCGCTGCCGTTTTCCGGTTCCGGCGTCGCGGTCTTCACCATGGGCGCCGCAAAGATGGCGGCGTCAGCCGCGCTAGCGGGCAGCGGCGTCACGTCGCCCACTTTCCCAGGCGGGTACGTGTCTCAGCTAATGCGGGCTGTCGCGCCGCTGGCTGGCGCTGGCGGCGTGGCCGTCTCCGCGATCCAGAAGTCGCCGTGGCTCATCGCGGCTCTCGCGGGAGCCGGCGGAGTGGTGGCGAATACGGTTCAGCTCTCTGCAGTGAGGGCGACATTTGCTGGCGCGGGTGCGGCAGGTTGGGCCTCCGTCGATTCCGTTGACGCGTTGGCGCAGGCTATAGCGGCATTCGCTGGGACTGGCACACAGAGCGTCAATGCCACAAGCGGTTACAGCGCATTCGATCCGGCGCACACGTCCAGCAACGTCACGCTCAGTAACAATAACCTGACCGCGACGGCGAGCGGTGCCAGTCCCAGCAGCGGCAACGCCATCGACTCGTCGGGTCACAGTAGCGGCAAGTATTATTTCGAGGCGAACGTCAGTGGAGTGGGTGGTGACACTTTCACTGGCGTCGGGATAGTAGACAACACCAACATGAGTGGGCGCATCGGCAACGACGCGCACAGCGTCGGCCTGATAGACAGCTTCGGAGGCTCAGGCAACTGAGAGACCTTCTTCAATGGCACCGCCACCAGCACCGGTGCCGCCGACCAGACCGGCGTGATCGGGGTCGCCATCGACATCGGGACCAGGTCGATGTGGTTCCGCGTCCACAACAGCAGTTCGTGGCTCAGCGGCAATCCCAACACTGGCACCAGTCCGAGTATCAGTTGGAGCGGCGTCGGCGGTCCCACCTGGTATCCGGCCGTGAACACGCGCACGACGGCCACTAGCCAGACGTCGTCGTGGGTTCTCAACGTGGGCAAGACTGCGTTCCTGAACTCACCGCCATCCGGTTTCTCGGCTTGGGGATAGATCGACACACCGCGATCACACAGAAGGAGAATAAATTGTGCTGACGACTACAGTGCGGTCTACAGACACACGCTACGGCCGCATGGCCTATTATGCCGGTGACGCTTACATCGGTCGTTCGCTCGAACTCTACGGCGAGTATTCGCCCGGCGAGATCGAGCTTATGCGCAAGATCATCAAGCCGGGTTGGACTGTAGTGAACGGCGGCGCCAACATCGGCGCACTCACGGTGCCGATGGCGCAACTCGTCGGACCGAGCGGAAAAATCTACGCGTTCGAGCCGCAGCCGGAGACGTTCCAGCTTCTCAAGCGCAACACATTGAAGAAATGGCGCAACGTCACCATCAGCGATTATGCGCTCTGGCATCAGCGCGGCGACAACAAGATGCGCTATCTGGCCGAACTGCAGCACGACAACTTCGGCTGCACGGCGCTCAACGACGGCACGGCCGACGTGCGCATGATCGCGCTCGACGATTGGCTGCAGGGCGAGGATATCAACCTGATCTTCCTCGACATCGAGGGCAGCGAGATCATGGCGCTGGAGGGTGCCAAGGAAACGATCAAGCGCTGTCGGCCAGTGCTCTATGTGGAAGATCATCCGGATCGCAGGGATGGCGAGACATCAGATGTCGTGCGCTACATCCGCAGCCAGGATTATCTGGCCTACGAGCACAAGCCGGATATGTACTCGGAGGACAACTGGAAGAAGAATCCGAACAATGTCTTCACTGAAATCCGCCAGGTCCCAGCCAAGCCATACAAGACGTTGAGCTTCAACATCCTCTGCATTCCGCCGGAACGCGTCGAAGAGTTTCGCGGCGTGATCGAAGATCAGCCGATCTATTTGGACGATCGCGGTAAGAGCGCCAACCAGCTACGCATGATCGTCCCGCGTGCGCCCGGGTATGTGAGTTGGGCGGGCTTCTGTCGCTGCGGTGGTGTTGGCGACAACTTGATCGCGGCGTCGGTGGCGCGGCCGTTGAAGGAGATGGGCTACAACGTCGAGGTTATCACGCAAGAGCCCCAATGCGTGGTGTTCGAGAACAATCCGTTCATCGACAAGATCAGCGTGCGTCACGCTGAGGATTGGCCGAAAGACCTGACGCAATGGCAGGAATGGTTCCGCGGCCGATCCACTGAATACGCGCGCTTCGCCAACCTCGGGCACTCGTGCGAGGCGCTGAAGGCGGCGTTCCCGATCATGACCGCATTCTGGTGGCCGCAGGAGTTCCGCCGCAAGATGTTCGCCGGCAGCTACATCGAGGCCGCGCACGACATCCTTGGTCTGCCACACACCTTCGGCCCGTTGTTCTTTCCGACGCGCGAGGAGCGCGAGCAGGCGCGGCTGACCAAGAAGAAGATCGGCCGTGGGCCGATCATTGGCTGGTGTATCGCTGGTACGCGCATCGACAAGATTTATCCGCACTCGCCGTTGGCGATTTCGCGGCTGATCTCCGAGTTGAATGCGCAGGTGGTGATGATGGGCGCGCCGCCTCCGCACCACGATGCGGCGATCGCCAAGGACATCATGGAGGTGGTGAAGTCGCACAACGGCTCGACCGCTGGCCTCACCCATGCCGGCTCGCCCTCGATGGAGGAGCAGACCTGGCCGATCCGCCGCATCTGCACGCTGGCGCAGGAATGCGACCTGATGATCGGACCCGACACTGGGCCGATGTGGGCAGTGGCGTTCGAGCCGGTGCCGAAAATCGTGCTGATCTCGCATGCATCGGTCGAGAACATCACCTCGCATTGGATCAATACGGTCACACTGCACGCCGATCCGTCCAAGGTCACATGCTGGCCATGCCACCGGTTGCACGACAACTTCTCGACGTGCCGACCGAATCACCTCAACAATGGCGCGGCCTGCATCTCCGATATCTCGGTCGATACGATTGTGACGCAGGCGATGGCGATCTTGGCGAAGCAGTACGTTCCGAAGTTCTATGCGCCGCCCAAGCCGCGTGGCGTGGCTTACGTGGAATGAAACAGGAGGATGCAATGCCAGATGCAACGATGACGGCAATGGAGTTCATGGAAGTCGAGATCGTGCTCGACGACAAGGTCACAGAGAACCTTGAGAGGTTGGGACGCGAGGGCTGGGTGCCGTTCCCGGCAGTGCCACCGAAAGGACGCTGGCTGCTCATGCGGCCTGTGCAGCAGGTGCAGCAGCAGTCGTTCGTGCAGAACGTCGGCTACGGCACGTTCGGTATCGACGATCGTAAGATCGGGATACTGAGAAATGGCAAGTTCGTCGACAACGACGGCAATGAGGTGCCGCCACCTGGTTGAGCCCACTCACCGATTTAATTCGATCCATCGCAACACTCGGAAAGGAGCCGCACGATGGCTAACATTGGTCTCTTTGCAATGAAGAACATGCTCGACTGGAGCTTGAAGGTGTCGTCGATCGCGACACCGGCGAACATCTATGTCGGGCTGTCGCTCGGCGCGCCGTCGTCGGCTGCCTCATCGGAGGTCGGCGTCGGCTCGGGTTATCTGCGCCAGGCAATGAGCTTCGCTGGTGCGGCCACGCCTGCCGGCTCAGCATCAGCATCGAACTCGACCGCTTGCACCTTCGGGGCGTTCTCGTCCTCGGCGGTGATCTCGGGCCTGTTCATTGCCGATACGGTATCGAGCAACGCCGGCAACATGCTGTGGTACGGCAACTTGGCCACGGTGCGTACGCCGCTCGCTGGTGACTCGCTGGTCATTGCTGCCGGCGCGCTCTCCATTACCCTGTCCTGATGGCCGATCGGTGCTACGGGCCGACCTGACCTGCCCGGTGTGCTGGAGCAGAGCATGCCGGGGCGGCGGGTGGCGAACTGATGGGTTACGGAGGCCGAGAGCATGGCTGAACGCGTCCTAGTGTTCAACTTCGAGAACGTGTCGGTCAGCGCCGTCGTCGACTTCTTTTCGATCAAGTGTGGAACGGCGAACGGCTTGGAGTTGCGCGGTTTCTCGCTCAGCGCGGGCGGCCAGGCGTCGCCGACTGAGGTGCGTGTGCGGCTCAAGCGCATCACCGGCGCCACCGTCACGCAAGGTTCCGGCGGCACCGTGGCAACGCCGGTCACGGTCGACACCGGCATCGGTGCGGTCGGTGCCAAGGGCGTGGCCCACACCAACGACACGACGCAGGCCACCGGCACGACGGTGACGACCATCCTGCCGTGGCAGTGGAACATGCTGGCTGATTTGCTTTATGTGCCGACCACGCCGGAGGAGCGCGAGTCCATTGGGGCTAGCGAGTTGCTGTGTGTGGACCTGGCGGCCGCGCCCGCCGCCGCGACCAACTTCTCGGGCTGGATCAAGTTCGTCGAGTATCCGTAACGGAGGGCTAGATGGTCTCCACCGTTCAGGCAGGCTTGCAGGCCGGGCAGGTCGCGACAGCGATCCAGATGCTGCAGGCGCAGATCGCGCAGCTGCAGGACGTGATCGCCAAGGGCTACACGGTCAACTCCATCGTCGCGCAGATACAGGACCCAACCGGTGCCGTCAGCCAGTTGCAGGCGAACCTGCCGCTCAACGCCGCCGACAGCAACACGCTATTCAACGACGTGCTGACGCTCTACCAGAACGCGCTGACGAATCTGAACGCACAACTCGCCGCGATAAGCTGAGGTTCGAACATGACGATGTGGTGGCCGGACACTTGCGAATGCCAGATCGAGGTCAGCGACGGGCCGCCGGAGTACACGCAGCCGGCGGGAACACCGGTGCGGCACATCAAGGTGTGCGCCCGCCACAAATCGACGACGCTCGACCATCACGGCGTGCTGGGCGAGAACCAGAACAAGAACAGGGTCGTCAACGCCGTTGCGGAGCAGCACCCGGCGCATTTTCCGACTCCGGCGCATGTCCCTTGGAGTTTCGACGCCGCGAATAAGCTGACGGTGACGATCCCGAAAGCGCTGGCGGCGAACGCCGAGCATGTGCATGGGATCGCCAACGCCGCTGGCAAGGCGGAGATAGCAGTTTCGGCGGTGTGACGTGGCCGCGACGCTACTGGCGGGCGGCCTTGGCAACTCGGGGGCTGGGGCCTTCAGCTTTCTATTCGGGTCCAGTGGGGGCGGGGGCACGACCGAGACCAACGCCCAGCAACTCGCCACCGTTGCCGGGACGCTATCGCTGCTCACGGTGCGCTGCTACGTGTCTGGCGTCGCCACCACGTGGACGGTGCGCAAAAACGCCGCCAACGCCACCTCGGCGGTGACGGTGACGGCCAGCGCGACCGGCACCTTCCAGGACGCCACGCACACCGACGCAGTCGCGCTCGGCGACAAGCTCTGCATAACCACCAGCGCGAGCACCGTCGGCAGCTATTCCTGGCAAATCGCATTCTCCGCCACGACCAACCACGGCGTGATGTGGTCGTCTAATGGCGGGTTGACGGCCCATCCGGCCACGACCTATTACGTCCAATTGATGGGAGAGGGCGGCGGGGTCAGCACCGAGTCACAAGCTCAGTGCTTGTTGCGCAGCGCGGCGACGTTGCAGCGCCTTGGCTGCAACATACCGGTCAACCCGACCACCGGCGCGAGCACACTGAACATGCGCAAGAACGCGGCGAACGTCACCCAGACGGTGACTATCGGCGCGGGCGCGACCGGGACGTTCTCTGATACGACTCATACTGACGCGGTGGTCGCTGGCGACAAGTGCGACTATCAGTTCATCACCGGAGCGTCGGCCTCTAATATCAATCAGGTAGCGTGCTGGGTAGGGGCCACGTCCACTGCGACGCAGAACGATCAGTTCTCCGGCGGCCCGAATCTTGGTGCTGGATTCATCTACGCGCGGCCTTGGGGCGACGGCAGCAACAACAAGGAGAAGTCGGCGACGGAAACGGACGTTCAATCACCCGTCATCGTCGCACAGACGTTGCAGAACTTGCGCGTGAACTCCGTTACCAACACCGAGTCGACGCCGACAACGCTGACCTCTCGCAAGAACGGCGCGAACGGCAACCTGACACTCAGCATCGGCGCGACCGCCACCGGATCGTTCGAGGACACCACCCACAGCGACATCATCGTTGCCAGCGATCTCTACGACGTCGCGATGGGCGGCGACGATGGCACGAACACAACCAATTACGGGTTCTGGGGGATAACGGCCAGCTTCGCGAGCGCGCCGTTTATGCCGCGCAGGCGCGTGCGCGCGATAGTGTGAGGGCGCGATGCCTAACTATCTGATTTCACGCAGACGAACTCCGCACCTCCCTCGGCGCAGGCGCTTCGTCCTGCCGAAACAGCTGGCGGCGTCCGCGACCTTCGCCGGGGTCGGCACGATCACGATCGCTCTCGCGCAGCGCATGCCGACGACGGCGGCGCTGGCAGGCACCGGCGCGCTCGCAGTCTCTGCCACGCAGCGCATGGCGACGGTAGCAGCGCTGGCGGGTGCTGGCGGGATCGTCACGCCCAGCCTCGTCAAGGTTCTCTACGGCCCGACGTTCGCCGGTGCCGGATCGGCGAGCTGGACCTCAGTCCAGTTCATGGCGACCAGCTCCGCCTTCGCCGGCGCCGGACAGGCGAGCTGGACATTGGTTCAGCTCATGGCTGCCAGCAGCGCCTTCGCTAGCGTCGGCGGCTTCGTCGCGCCGAACCTGCAGAAGGTGCTCGGCACAGCCGCATTCGCCGGCGCCGGATCGGCGGGCTGGGTTTCTGCTGACGCCATCGATCAGCTCCTGGCCGCCAGCGCCGCCCTCACGGGCGCCGGCAGCTTCGTCACGTCGGACCTGCAGAAGGTGCTCGGCGCCGTCGCGTTCGCGGGCGCGGGCGCGCTGACGGTCAATGCCACGATCCCCACCGTCGGTACTGTCTGGCAGGGCAGCGCCGCACTCGCGGGTGCTTCCGCGCTCGCCGCGACCGCGACGCAGCTGATGGTGACGCAGGCGGCGCAGGCCGGCGCGGCGAGCCTAAGTGCAGTCGCGGCCCTGGCGCTTCCGGGCATCGCGAACTTGGCTGGTGCCGCTGCGCTCGCCGCGAGCACGACGCAGCAGATGGCGGCGCTGGCGACCCTGGCCGGAAGCGGAAGCGTCTCCTTCGCCGCCACGCAGCGGATGACGACCATCGCCACGCTCGCGGGCGCGGCGAGCACCACCTGGCCAACCGTCCAACTGTTCGCGACGTCCTCTGCGCTTACCGGCGCGAGCAACTTGGCTGCGACGAACACCGCGCTGCTGATGCCTGCGACGGCTGCGCTCGCTGGGACAGCGGCACTCGCCAACGCGACCGCGGCCCGCATGGCGGCTGTCGCTGCTCTCGCTGGAGCCAGCGCGCTTGCTGCCAGTGCGACGCAGTTCATGGCGGCTGCGGCTGCCCTTGCTGGGGCGAGCGCACTCGCCGCCAGCGCGGCGCAGTTCATGGCGGCGTCGGCCGCTCTCGCCGGAGCCGGCAGTCTCGCAGGCAACGCTACGCCCATCACGACCTGGCAGGGTTCGGCGGCGCTAGCCGGCGCCTCTGCGCTCTCGATCCCGCTCGCGCAGCTTGAGATGGCGAGCGCGGCTGCCGCAGCCGCTGCCGCAGCTTCCGCCAGTGCGGTCCTGCTCCAGCAGGTCACGCTGGCGCTCGGCGGTGCGGGCGGGCTGACTGCCAACGCGGCTCCCGTTCGCGCCGCCTCTGCCGCGCTCACGAGCACGGCATCGCTCGCCGCGAGCACGATCCAGCAGATGGCGGCGCTGGCGACCGCCGCCGGGAGCGCCGTCCAGACCGTCCAGGAGACGCAGCTTCTCGTCGCGAATGCTTCTCTCGCGGGCGCCGCAGCGCAGGCGGTCGCCGCGCAGATGCTGCTGTCGGCCGCGGCCGCAGCCGCGGGTACTTCGGTCATGGCAGCGGTCGCTGCTCAGCGCATGGCCGTTGTCGCCTCGCTGGCCGGCAGCAGCGCCCTCTCCATCAACCTCGACCAGCACGGGCACATCCCGACCAACGCGGCGCTGGCCGGAGCAGGCATCATCGCCGCGACCGCGACGCAGCAGATGGCGTCGATCGCAGTGGTGGCTGGAGCGGCGGCGGTGGCCGCACAGGCGGCCTTGCGCACGGTCATGGCCAATGCCGCGACGCTGGCTGGCGCAGGCGGCCTGACCAACGACGGCGGCGACCAGGTGATGGCGGCCAGAGGTGCCTGGGCCGGTGCTGGCGGCATCGTCACGCCAGCCATGGCCAAGGTTCTCGGCCAGATGACACTGGCTGGTGCCGGTGGCCTGGCGGCGATCGCCGGCATACCGACGCAGGCCGCAGGGAGCCTCTCAGGCCTTTCAGCCCTGTCCGGCCTTGCCGCCCTACGGCAACAGGCTGGCGGCGCGTTCTCCGGCCTCGCCGCGGTCAGCGCGGTGCCTTCTATTGCCTCTCCTGCAACGGCCGGCTTGACAGCAATCGCCGCTGTCACGGGCGCGGCGGTCGCGCGTCTCGCTGCGTCGACTAGCCTGGCCGCGGCGGGCGCGTTAACCGCCGACGTCCTGATCAAATCGAGTGGGACTTCCGGCAGTTTCGCTGGTGCAGCAACACTCCTGTCCATCGCAAGCCAGCGAATGGTGGCCGCCGCCTCCTGTGCGGCCACCGCTGCCCTCGCGGCGCAGGCCGCTCTCAATGGGTTGGCCCGGGCGGACCTCGCCGCGAGCGGTGCACTTGCTGTCCAGGTTGTCCCGACGCTCGGCATATCGGCGGCGCTTGCGGCTACGGCCGCGATCAGTGCCGTCAACACCATCGCCCGCATGAGCGCGAACCTCGTGGCGGCTGCAGGCGGGACCGCGGTCTTCGCGACGCAGCAACGCATGTTGGCGACCTCTGCTCTGGCTGGCGCGGGCGTGATCGTTGTCGACCTGAAGACCTCGGCGCCGAATGCGATCGAGTTCGACGCCCACGCGGTCCTGGTCGTCGCCGAGCAGATGCGGATGGCGGCGAGGGCGGCCTGGACCGCGACGGCAGCGATCAGCGCAGCGACCAATCAACGGCTGGCGCTACGGGTCCAGGCGGCGAGCTTCGGTGGCCTCACAGCAACATCGAACCAAGTCGAGCAAATTCGCAGCACGCTGCGAGTTTCGGGCGCGGTCCGCTTCGTCGGCAATCAGTCCATGCTGGCCGGCTTTGCCGCCCATGGCGTGGGCGCCCTGGTTGCCGATCTGGTTGTGCACGGCATCCGCGTGTTCCCGGCTGAGATCGTTGGCCGGCGCAACATGCGCGCGCCTCTGACCGGCCGGCGCTCCGGGCGATCGATGCTCACCGGTGGCATCGGCAGCCGCGCGAGCTTCACCGCCAACAACGGCAGCGGCCGCGTTCAAATCGTTGGCGGCATCAACCGCGGCGCGATCGTCGGCGCCAGCGAGGTCGAAAAATTCTGAGTTGAGCGTGGGACTACCTTCTGCCGGTCTCCGCTCGAAAAGCCGGTCCCGGTCGGGCCTCGCACTGTAACAACAGAGCCAAGCCTGGTCCGATTCGGGATCGGTTCTCCATGGAGGATATATGGCCACCCCTGTTCACGACGACATCGAGCTACGCGCTGGCGATGACTGGGAGATCGATGGCAAGCTCCTCGACGAAGCGGGAGCCGTGCTCGACATCAGTGGCGCCACGCTGCAGTGGATGCTGCGCGATTGGAACGGGGCGATCGTGATCAACGGCGTGCATCCGGATATTGCCGCGATCGATGCGACGCAGGGTACGGTACGGATCGTGGTGCCGGCGACCATGACCTACGGGCTCCAGCCTGGTCGCTACACCGATGCGTTCCGCGTCATCATGTCCGGTCACCCATCCGTCACGTGGGTCGGGCAGATACTCGTCGCCGCCAACCCGTGGGAGGTTCCACTGCTATGACCGCCAAGTACGGCAAGCCACCGACTTACCGCCTGATGTGGCCGATTTACGCCAAGCAGTGGGACAAGATGCAGGTCAAGGACACGGCGCGCCACGACATTGAGGGCTTCGTCGCTCGTGCTCTCGCCGGCAAGGACAAGTATCTGCATCTGCAACGCCGCACCGCCTATGAGCATCACAACGACGGTGTGCCGTGGTGGCTCTGCGCCATCATCGCCGAGCGCGAGAGCACGCAGAACTGGTCGCGCTCGCTGGCGCAGGGCGATCGCTGGAATCGGGTCAGCGTCAACGTGCCGAGAGGTCGCGGACCGTTCGATAGTTGGGAGGATGCGGCCGTCGACGCGCTGCATCTCGATCATCTTGACGAGGTGCCGGAGTGGAGACTTGAGCGCGCTATTTACGCTACCGAGCGTTACAACGGCTGGGGCTACTTTCTGTATCACAACGGCATGCCCAGCAGTTACGTCTGGGGCGG
>Ga0066903_100000773_pt1 | contig 21532 bp, 19 predicted proteins | sample PanSoiMetaGPlot1_FD_67491 | JGI IMG/M metagenome (GOLD analysis project Ga0066903, IMG submission 67491) | Tropical forest soil microbial communities from Panama analyzed to predict greenhouse gas emissions - Panama Soil - Plot 1 (version 2) | ecosystem: Environmental > Terrestrial > Soil >... | reverse complement strand
GCGCGCGGGATGACGCCGAACATGAACCCACAGGCGAGCGGCCGCCGGTCATAGCCGCGGCTTTCGTGCAGATGCCGCCTGAACTGCAGGTAATCGCCGCGGTGGACGCTTGTCCAGTACCAGGCGCCCTCTTGCGCTTCGTCCAGGCGTCGCAGGTGCGGCAGCGCCATCTGCCCGGGCTGCATCCCGGGAAATTGGTCGCGCAACGAACCGAGCACCAACATGTCCCATTGCACGATCGCGACCTGTTCCCAGGCGAGCGAGCGCCCCCGGCGCTCGTACCAGTCGAGCAGCACGAGATCGCCGTTGATCCACTTCCAATGCGGGTCCGCAGGCGGCGCGACGTAGAAATCGTCGAGCTGCGGACCGAGCGTCGCTTCGAACGCCCCCGCTTCCGCGGGCGGCCCCCCAAAAAGCCCGTACACGGTGAGGCCTTCGTTGTGCCGCCGGAACAACGCGAGGTGGTCCGCGCAGACGTCGGCCTGCTTGTAAAACCAGAACAGCGCGGCGAGGGGAGGGGCGGGCATGGCAGGGCCCGATCGCGTCGCCGTCTCTCAGTCCACTGCGGCGTCGGCGCGCGGCGCGGTGCAGACCGGGGCGCAGTCCGAGCTGGCCGTCGACTTGAACGTCGGCACGCAGGTCACCGAGTAGGTCGGGTCCATCACCACGCACTCCGCGCACACGGCCTCGAGGCCGTCGGTGGTGCCGAGGCAGATGTTCACGCAGTCATCCATGTTGCACGGCGAGCAGCGCGTGCAGAGCACGGTGCAGCTGGACTGACAGCGCCGGAGATTGGGTTCGCTGGACGATCCGTTGCTCTTGCCGCCACAACCCGCAAGCCCCAGCAGCGCGACACCGGCAATCACCTCGAGCCACGTTCTCATCTGTCTCGCTCCCCTCTCAAAGGCTCGCCGAAAGCGACGATTTCGTCAACGCGACAACGCGGAGTCCAATCAATCTCGAGACGGATTCCCGCCGCCGGGCCGCCGCCTTCAAGAAGCTGCGGCGCCTTTCCAATTGCAGCCATCACATCAAGGCGACGGCGGCAGCGGGTAGCACCGCGAGCTGCTTCGGTCGCGAGGCTCGCCGACGCAGACCGCGCCGGCATCCAGCCAGGCGTATCGATCACCCATGGGTTGGCGGACAGCGTCGGGGGGGAGGTCCGCGCGAACGAGCTCCGCGCGCCCGCGGCCGATCGGCCGCCGGTAGAGCCGCCAGTGGCCGAAGTCAGACCCCAGGCCCTCGTCGCCCTGCTCGCAGAAGCAAGACGACCATTTCAAGGCCGCCGTCTCGGGCAGATTGCAGGGCGTGACCACGAAGATCGCCGAGCCGTCTGCTGCGAACGAGATGTTGCCGACGCCGGTGCACTCCATCGACAGCGACAGCACGTCGGTCTGCGATGGCTTGCGCCGGGGATCGTAGCGAACGATGTCGACCGAAGCCCCTCCCTCTCCCGAGGAGTACAAGGCCAGAAGGTTCTCCGGGCCGATCTCCGCTGCGCTCAGCACTTCGTAGCCTGCGGCGAGGCACTTGCCGGCGGGCGCGCGCCAGCGAACGGCGTTCCGGCCTGACTCTCCGCCAGCCGGAAGGTCGGCCAGGCGACAAGCAGGACCGACCTCACCGTGGCGTTCACTCTGCTGAACGAACAGCGTCCCCGGCGAAAGCCAGAACGCCGCGTTGAAAACGCGCTCGGGGTCCACACGGCGCGGGAGCCAGTGCGGGACGCTGATCTCGAGTCGGGGTTCGGCGCCGATCGGATCGACGAACAGCCGGGCGTCCTCCGCGAAAAGAATTGCCGCCCCGTCGGGCGACAGAGAGAACGGTCGCCCGGCGCAACTGCTCGCCACGTCACCGCGCGCCGATGGGCACGGCACGGGGATGATCCTGCCGTCGTGCACGTCGAGCACCAACCGACCGTCGATCGCCAGGCGTGATCCGTCCGCCGACCAGACGAGGTCAATTGGGGAGCCGTCGGGTTCAGCCCGGCGCGAACCATCGTGGGAGGACGCGGCATCCTGAGCGGGCCTGACGGCACGCGCGTCCATCGCCGGAGCCGCGGGATCGTGGAGCGCGGCCCGCCGGCATCCTCCCGTGGCGCTCGCCAGCGCCAGTCCAAATGCGATCGCGAACGGGCGGCGCCGGATCATTTTCTAAGGATAGCGGACCTTGGCAAGGCCCTTCGGTACGGGGACGATCGGGACGAGGTTGCAGACCTCCTGCAGCTTGGCGATCACCTTTGCGAGCAAGTCCAGGCGGCGGCCCGCGAAGTGCCGTTCATGCATGAGGATGATCTCGTTGGCCTTCGGCATTCTCGGCACCTCCGTCGATACGCCGTCGATTCCCTGCCATTTCCTGTTCTTGAGGTGTGCGAGCGCCTTCTGCCCCTTCTTGTTGGTCCTCTCGGCTATCTCTGTCGGTGCAAACTCGAAGTCCCACGAGGCGTGGGGAACGTGAAGATCGTTGACGATCATATCGACGAACTTGTGGAATCTGGGAAGACTTCCAGATCCGGGCAGCCGCGCGACCTGGAACCCCGGGAACTTGTCCTTGTGCTTGGCAAACAGATCCGACAGCTTCTGCTTGTTGACGATGAAATCCTTTTTGACGTCGTCGACCGAGGAGCTGAGATAGCCACTCACGGTATCCGGCTCGTGGTCGTAGCCGTGGTTGCCGATCGAATCCCCCTCGGTGAGCATCCGTTTGAGGAGTTGATACTGAAGTTCCGGGTTGCGCTTCAGTCTCTTCGCAACCACGAAGAACGTCGCATGCACTCGCGCCTTGCGCAGCAGGTCCATCACGTCCCCCGTGTTCTCCACGGGCCCGTCGTCGAACGTCAGGAATACACGCCGCCTCTCGGCGCCGCCCCCACCCGCGCCCCCGGCGCCACCCGCGCCCCCGGCGCCGCCCGCGCCCCCGGCGCCGCCCGCGCCCCCGGCGCCGCCAGCCCCGCCCGCGCCCCCGGCTCCGCCTGCGCCGCCCGCGCCCCCGGTTCCGCCACCGGCGCCTCCCCCGCCGCCAGTTCCCGCAGCGCCGCCGGTTCCACCGGTGCGAGTCGTACCTGCCATTTCACGCCTCCGCGCTCACTGGGTCACCGCTTCGCCGCGCCGGGGGGGCTCGCGGTGTAGAGCCGGCCATAAATTTCGAATGTTTGTCCGTCCGGGAGAACCCGCGCGTCGGGCACCTCGTCTCGGAGATCACCCATCCGATCGGGATCGCATTGCTTCGCCCTGGCGGCTGTGATGGAGGCGGAGCAACGCGGAATCTCCGCATCCAGCGCACAGAGCACAAACCGATGCTCGCAGGCCGTGTAGGAACTGTCTGGCGGATCGATGACTCCCATTCCCCAGCTCCACGTGACGAGGACCATCCGCCCCACCTCTTGCCGCTTGCAATATCCGAGCTCGGAGTCGGGCTTCGCGGTGCCGACGGGCGCGTGGCTGTAAAAGCTGCCCCGGGGCATGTCGATATCGAGCCAGTACTGCTGCGTCCGCTTGCGCAGTACGATCCCGATCGACGGAAACGACACGGTGGGCGAGGCCGCCACCGGTTTCTCGGAGAAGCTCTTCTGGCACCAGGGATCGCGCTGGTCCTCGCACGATCGCTCCGAGTCGGAGAACGGGCCGTCCAGCGGCCGCAGGACCAGGTGGCGAACCTGCTTGAGACCCTCCTTCGCGTCGCCGGCATTCGGCCACCCGACGACGACGAGCAGGGTGCTGAGCCAGAGCGCCCTCCGCCGGCTCAAGGCCTTCGGTTGCCTATGGCGCGGGGCAGTCCGTGATGACATCGGGGACGAACTCAGTCTTCTTCTTGGGCGGCGCCTTGGTCGCCCCGCCGACCGTCTCAGCAGCCGGGGGAGGCGGTTCCGTACCCAAGAATATGTCGAGGATCACGTCCGCGTGCATTTGTTCCAGCACTTTCATCGTCGTCGTCCCTTCCTCACGGGGCAGCTCCACCGTGATGGTGATGATCCCAGGCCGATTGCCTCGGGGCGCGTGCACGCCGGCGACGGTCTCCTGGACCGCCACCGGCGCCCAATCGCCGAGGGAGTTTCCATTGGGGTGGCTCGCGGCGTAGATGGTTGTGATGCCGTTGATGCTCTTCGTCAGCTTTTTCCGGTCGAGGCTGATCCGGTTTCCGCGCAGCGGGTCGTTTGCCGTTCTCAGCTTCTCATCGAGGTGGCGCGCCTCGAACGCGCACACCATCTGCTTGACGAGATCGATATCCGGCTTCCCGAGTGCAGGAGCCAAGAGGATCTGGTGCCGTTCTGGATCCGCCACGACATCCGTTGGCAACGGCGCCGGGTTCCTCCCCCCCCTGACGAACACGCCGCCCCGCGGATCGACGAAGATCCCCGCGGAGTTGCCTCGCTCGGGGACGGACCGATGGGCGTGCAGGCTCACGATTCGATCGGGCTTGAACCGCTCGATCAGCGCCAGCAGCAGACGAGTTTCGGGCAGCAGCCTGGGGTAGTCCGAGACAGCAAGCTGCCCGACTTTCTTGCTTTTCGGATCCGTAATTTTGTAGAGGAGCTCTGCTCGGTCCGGGCGAACCCGCCCCAGCTCGCGCGCGCTCGCGTAGCTCGTTCCCGGGAGCGGGAAGGTCCGATTGGGCTCGACGCTCTTCTTCCCGACGAGGACATTTCGATCTTTTTCCTTGCCGTCGTGCTGTTCGCCGGGCGGTTGTGTGCGCGGGATGACCTCGGTCAGGACGACGGTCGAGAACTGCGGCCGGCGGCCAGACTGCAAAGCGGCGAGGATGAGCTCCGCCGCTCGAACAGCCTGGGGCTCACTGCCGTGGACGCCGGCAATGACCAAGGCTCTCTTGCTGGGGTCCGAACCCGGAAAGAAATGGGCGCGCGGGCGGAACGTCTCGACCTCCGGCGGTAAGCCCTCCTTGGGTCCGACCGGGGCACTTCCCCCCCTTCGTCGCGCCGGGACCGGCCGCGTGAAGAACTCCGCGATCAAAGGCACTTCCAACCGGAACACCGACTGACTGGCGACCCTGTCGAAGGTCAGGGTCGCTTCGTCGATCATCTGACTCGAAGTGTCCGAAAAGCCGACCGGAACCACACGCAACATGGAATCGACGAGCACGACGTTGATGTTGTACTCGTAGACGTCTTCGAGGACGACGTCGCTCAACTGGACGCCTGACAACTGGGTGGCGTCGAGGTCCGACGGCTTCTCTATCGTGAGGCGACCGCTGCCTGGGGCGTCGATTGGAAACTCGACGGATCCCGAACCCTCAGCGGGGATGAAGAACGACTTGGTGGTGATCCCCCCGCCGAGCTCCAGCGTGACGTCATAAGAGCGCGGCAGCGGGGATACGAGATCGTCGATGACGACCTTCAACGTGGACAGCGGCAATCGGGGTCACTCTTCGGTGATCGAGACGCTCGAGGCTCCGATGTTGAGATCCGCCTGGACGAACGGCTTGTCGGGGACGTTGTCCAGGATACAGGCGCCGCCGGCCACCTCGAGGTGGACACCGTCGGCTGGAACCTGGATCGAGACGGTCGCAGGAAGGGGAAGGGTGAGAGTCTCGTGCTCCGAGAAATCGAATATGTCGAGGATCTGCCCCACCTGAGTCAGGTCGTCAGGAGTCAGCCCGACAGGCGAGACGACCGGCGAGAGGATCGGAGCGACCAGGCGATCCGGAATCACGATCGTCTGCTTGTCGATGAATGCGGCAGCCGGATCGAAATCGACGAAGTTGTTCTGGATGGTGCCGAGCGCCGGGGACGACGCGAGGACCTGGGAAAAGACGGCCGTGGCGAAGTCGACGATCGCCTGGCCGCGGGTCCTGCGCGCCTGATACTCGAGAAAGCGCTGGATGTAGTAGTTCTTGTTGCACCCGAGGTGAGCGATGAGCGCATCGAGGACGCGCTTGTTCGCCTGCCGAGGCGTCTCCTCGTCCGACACGTCGACTTGGGTCGACGGTTCCGTCTGATCTGGTTTCGTGGGATCCGGAACGATCTGGACCGTCGACGTGGTCACTTTGGCGATCAGGGGGAGCACCAGCTTCCCGACCAGCGCCAGGAACCCGGCGACGCGCCGGATGCCCTCGGTGCGGTCCTGGTTGTCGAGGACGTTCTTGAAGCCTTGCGGGTCGGCCTTCAGCGCGGCCTCCCAATCGTCGTTGATTGCGTTGTAGAGCCCGACGGCGAGCTGGATCGCGTTCTCTCCGTTGTTGAACGGGTCGAGCGGAGTCGGCGCGGCGATGCCGGGAGCAAGCGGGGGCATGCCGGGAGTCTCCACGACCAGTCGGTAGAAAAAATTCAGGGTGAAGAACACTTTCGCGAACGGCCGGTTGTCATCGGCGCCGACATGGAAGAGGACGTCCTGGAATGCAGAGGCTCCCTGGCTCACGGGGAAGGGACCTCCGGCCAGGGCGGAGTAGCTTGCGGCCGGATCATTTGCGTCGGCAATGCCGATCGGTGGGGAGGCCGGAAGGTCGAAGATGTTGGGTGGATTGAAGAACAGGAACTGCAACGCCTTCTGCGCGAGCGTCGCCGGCGTCTGGTCGCTCAGTCTCGCTGATGCGCGCGCGCCGGCGACGGCGGCGCCGAGCTCGCCGCGCAGGCCGTCGTCGAGCAGGTGCTGGGTCAGGAAGTCGACATTCGCGAGGACGAAGCTCGGGTCCATCGTGATGTCGACGATCTGAATTGCAATCGACAGGCGCGATTCGACCAGGCTGGTGGTGACGTCGAACTGCTTCAACAACTGGAAGAAGTTCAGCGAGAGCGCGCGGTCCCGGTACGGGTTCCGCAAGATGCGGAGCTGTCGGTCCTGGACGATCGACTCGGACGCCCCCTTCACCTCGATCTTGTGCAGGGACTTGAGGCTGTTCGCGGACTTCTGGGTTCGCTCGTTGGTCCGATTCTGCGAGTACTGGCTGGTGTCCGTGACGTTCTTCGAGTAACCGGCCGATATGTTCAACGAGCCATAGGGTGAGCTGAAGCCCCCCTGACCGTCGACGTGCCAATTGGTCGTGGTCGTGTTCGACCGGGCGACATTCGTGGTCTCGGTGTCGTGTAGCGTGGCCTCGGTGGTTTCGAGCGACTCGCTGGATTCGACCGCCGAGCGTTCCAGCGTGGTCCGCTGCGAGGTCTTCACCTCGATGACGAGCCGCTCGAGCGGCGCGAGGTTCAGAACCGAGGCGAGATCGCCGATCCCGAACTTGTTGAGCGTCCAGAGCTGTTCGTAACGCGGATCGAAGGAGACGCTGACTTTGAGGCTGGGAACGTCGGCGCAGGCGAACTGCGGCAACGAAAGCACGGCCGGAGGCGAAGTGGGCGGAGAGGAAGGTGCCGGCGGGAAGAGTTGTTTCAGGATCAGAGGATGCCGATACGGCACCCGAAATTCAGGCGGCGTCCGTGCGTCCGGGGGAGCGCACTGCGGGAGCACGCTCGACTGGGGCGGCGACGCGGGCGGCGAAGTCGGGGGCGACTTCGGGGGCGATGCGGGCGGCGACTTGGGCGGTGACTGCGGGGGCGATTTCGGTGGTGAGGTGGGCGGCGAAAACGTCATGTCGGCTTCTCCCGGGGTACGTCCCTAATCGAACGACGTACGAGGCGGCGTTTATTACAGCGCGACCGTCATTTTTGGTTGTTCCATCGTTTGCGCCGCCTGCACCGTCGGTTGCACTTGTTTGCGCAACACGATCAGCGTCGCGGACTTCTCGACGAACACGTAACGGCCGCCACCAAGAAGTTCGTCCACGAACGCCTTCACACCCGGGAAGTAGTCCGCATAGTCGTGGAACGCCACCAATGCCGAATCAGCCAGGAAGGTTTCGAAGTGTTTGAAATCCCGCGCGACGCTGGCGTAGTCGTGCAGGCCGTCGACCAGCAGGAAGCAGATGGGTTCCGCCCAGGCGACGTTAGGCGCCGAGGCCTGAACCGTCTCGACGACGGCGTCCAGCCCAGCGCGCGCGATGTTCTGGCGGAACTGATCCAGCGTCGGCCCTTCGTGCGACACGCCGCGCTCGAGATCGCCCACGACCCCGTCGTGCGGATCGACCGCAAAGACGCGGGCTTGCGGCCGCATCGCCCGGACGACGCTTGCGATCACGGTCGTCCCCTTGCCGCGGAAGCTGCCGATCTCGACCAATGCACGCACGTGCGGACAGGCCGCCAGCGCCTGATCCGTCGCGGTGATCAGCAGTTCGGCCTCCTCGTCGTCGAGCCAGCCCGATACCTGCCTCATCGCGTTCAGGATCGGTTGCCGGATCTCGTGAAGCCCGGGTCGTGGAGGCGGTTCGGCCGCGTCCGCCGGTGCCAGGCGCGCGCGGATCGCCATCCGCAGCGGATCGTCGGAACGCCGTCGTATCGGGTGGATCCAGTACGCGTCCGCTTCGGCGAACGCGCTCTCCAGCTCGTTCCCGGTATGCGCGTGGCGGTACCGCAGGTATCGGTAGCCGTCCGGGCTGCGCGCGACCTGAAACCCGAGCAACGCCGTCAACGTGGGGAACAGGATCTCGGCGGTCACCCACAGGTGGCTCTGGCGCATTATTTCGCGCAGTTGCAGATCGCGGTCGAACAGATCGACGAGCGCCCGAGCCGCGTCGGCGGAGAACACGGTCCCCGGCCAGTAGCTCCAGTGGACGAACTTGTCCTCACCATCCGGAAAGCGCTCGAGAAACGGCCGCCACAGGTCGACTTCGCGCCACGCCGTGATGGCTGCCGGGTTGTCGGTCTCCGGCGAGAGCCGTTCCACGCTGTTGCCGAGGAGACCGATCTTGGTGTCCTGCTGAAGGCGTTCCCAAATCGCAGCGGTCCATCCGGCACGCAGCGCGAGCTGGTCGGAATCGACGATGGTCATCGTGTCGAAGGCGTGCTCCGCCTGCGCGAAGCGCATGCAGTCGAGGGCGAAGTCGTGCAGAAATCCCCAGCGCATCCGCCGCGGTTTCGGGTGGACCACGACACCAAGCCGATCGAAGGCCCGATCCCGCGCCAGCAGGCCGGGGTCGCGCCCGCCGTTGTAGAGCAGGATCGTCGACTCCGGATCGACGCTCCGCAGGTTGCGGCAGAGATCGACCACGCAGTCCCGCTGCTCGTGAACGAGGCAGGCATACACGTTGCGCGGACGCACGGTGGGCGGCGCGGCGTTCGGCGTGACGGCCTCGAGGCGGGGCGCGAGCGGGCGGGGTGCCGAAAGCGGCTCGCTGCCCGGCGCGTAGTACTGCCAATCGTCGCCCATGATGGCGGCAATGTCGTCGACCGGATGGTCCGACCACCAGTTGCCCTGCGGGCTCTTCGGGCTGACGTTGTGGCCGTGAATCAGGTGCACCGCGAACCGCGGCGCCGGAAGTGAACAGACCTTCTCCGGCGGTGTCGCCCAGACGAACAGCCCGTCCATGCCGACGTCCACCTCGACGAACCGAAGCCGCTCCCACAGCCCCCGCCGGAAGAACAGCGACGCCCCCAGAACCCATGGCCGCTCGTGGGGCGGATAGATGTAGCGGTGCCCGGTGCCACGAGCGAGGTCGTAATAAAGAAGGTCACCGATTCCGCACACCTCGGCGTTCGTGCGGCGCATCGCCTGCATCTGCCTGGACAGCCGGTCGGCGCCATACCAGTCGTCATCGTCCCACTGGGCGATGAACGGACCGCGCGTCTCGGCGCAGCAGAGATTCAGTTTGGCCCCGAGCGTGATCTTCTTCGGCAACCGCAGGTATCGGATGCGTGGATCCACCGGCACCAGGTCGCCCACGGCGTCCGGGCCATCGTCGACGATCAAAAGCTCGCGATTCGGATAATCCTGGCGCAGGAAGTAGTGGATGGCGTGCGGCAGGAACCCGCGCCGGTTGTAGGTCGGAAGGATGCAGGAGATCAGGGGGTTGCCGTCGTCGTGAGCAGCCGCCATCGTCATCCTCCCTGCCGCGCGTGGATCATCTGGCGCAGCCGGGCCCGGGCGCGGTTGATGCGCGTCCCGACCGTCGTGCGCGAAAGGCACAGCACCGTCGCGATCTGCGCGTACGACATCTCACAAAAGCTGAAAAGCTCGTAGGGCACGCGGTAATGCGCGGGCAGCCTGGCGACCAGGGTGCGAACGTCTTCCACCGTGACCTGGGGGACGCTGGGCTCGTCGTCGGGGACGGCTGACCGGCGGTCCAGCACGGCCGATTCGGTCGCGATCTCCCAGCGTTCGCGCCGGCGCAGATCAACGAACGTACGGAACAAGACGGTTCGCAACCAGCCAGATAGGTTCCCGACCGCCGCGATCGGCGCGGGCTGCGACAAGACGCGCGTGTAGACGTTGTGGACCAGATCGGCCGCCTCCGGTCCGTTGCCGGTCAACCGTCGCGAGTATGCAAGCAGCGAGCGATATTCGGCGGCAAGAACGCCCGCGATGCGCCGCTCAACCAACGTTACGCCCAATGCAGCGTCGTTCGCCGGGGAGGCGGTTGCGCTGTCAGTGCGCCGCGCCAAATTGTTTCTGTCCACCACCCGCAACGACGAAGCAATCGCCATGCCCCTCACCGGTCGCGCCATTCGTGGTTTCCTCTTTTCGCTAAGCGCGTTGCTGGTTGTTTCATTCCAGCGGCGCAGCCGAGAGATCAAAACGCGCGGTCACCGGCAAATTTCTGCCGGGCGCGATCCGAATTGCACGTGGTCTCACAAACTGACCTGCAATCTCGCTTACCGATCGATCAATGATCGTCGGCGTAATCGTGGATGTATTTCCAAGGCCCGGGCGGCGCCACCATCATCCAGCCGGAGAACACCGTCGGCACGTCGTGCAGGAGAAAGCCTTCCTGCATCAGGCGATACGACAACCAGATGTCGGAGCCGCCGTGGGCCCACTCGCGCTCCTGGTACGGGAAACGGCGGATGATGTCGGTGCGCGCGGCCAGGACGCCGCCCTGGATGTGGAAACGCGGCTGCCCGGTGTCGACGAATCCGAGGATGGGCGGCGCGCCGCTCGGGTACAGGTGCCCACACATCGCGATCCGCTCGTCGGTCCACATCGGCGCGATCAGGTCCTCGATCCACGTCGGATCGTGCATCCGCCCGTGCGCGGCGCAGGCGTAGAGAATGAAGGGGTGCTCCGCCAGCCCGGCAGCCAGGTTCAGCGACGGGCCGTAGAGGAGGTTTCGCCCCTCGTGCCACAGGTAACGCGTCTTCCAGGGTAGGCCCGCGACGAGGTCGGCCAGCGCGTCGAGGCGCTGGCTGCTGTTGTCGATGACAATCAGCTCGAAGGTCCAGTCGTGATGGTGGCGCAGCGACGGGGCGAGATCGCGTTCAATTCGCCGCCGCGCCCGTTGCAGATCGTTGTAGGCGAGAAGAACAACCGTCGCCGCCTTCACAATCACGAATGAACTCTAGCTGACAAATCACCATGCGGGGAGCGGGAAGAATCAGTTTCAGGTGACAACGATGGCATCGGTCCGCGGCACCGGGTGCGGCGCCGGCCCGCTCGGCGGCACCACGGGTGTGGGCGCCGTTCCACTACCGCTGGCGGGAACGACGAATTGCGTGCTCGGTTGGGCGGCCACTCCCTGCGGCGCCGCTTGTGCCGTCACCCCCTGGACGCGTTGCCGAACGTCGACCAGCCCGTTCGCAAGATCGTGCCAAAATTGCGACCCGAGCGCGGTCGTCAGGCCCATCAAGACGTAACCGCAGGCCATGGCGAGCGTTGACACCCCGTAATTGTTGGAGAACAGCTCATCGCTCATGAAGAGGTCGAAGAACCATGCTTGCTGAGCGTTGTCCTTGCTCGCGTGGAACAGCGCCAGCAGGTTCGCCTTCGTCGCGAACGCCATCCCGATCGCGATGATGACGTTGCCCGGGCCGATCGTGTGCCGGTCGATCCAGGCGCCGAGCGGCTGCCAGGACCGGTAGGCAGCCGACAGGCGGTCGTTGAACGACCGAATGAGCTCGATCAGCCGCTCGTGAGCGGCGGCGAACGCCGCCATCACCGTGGCGGCCTGAATGAAGAGATTCATGACCCTCCCCCCGTCGGAAGCTCTGGTACGTGCTTGATGTCGTAAACCCACTTGAAGTTGGTCACGAAGCCGATATTTCCCGGCTGACCCGAGGTCTGCCAGGTGTCCGTGAAGCCCGCCTCGAGCCAGGTGGCCTGCGCGATCTGGAGCTGGCTCAGCAGACCCACGGGGATCTCCCAGAACGAGAGCCCCGTCTGCCAGGCCCTGCCGGCGCCACCGGTGACCCTCAGCGTCAGCGAGCTGTTCACGATGTACGTGATGCGCAGGGCCGCGCCGAAGACCTGGCTCGACTCCGTCATCGGCGCGCTGAGCGGGTTTGCAAAGTGATACGTGTAGCGGACAGAACCCTCGAAAAGCCAGTGTGCCCCGGGGCCGCCGGCGATCGATCCCCAGCCGACGAATTTGTCCTTGGTGGTCCCGCGCAATTGGCCGTCGGGCGAGTCGAAAACGAACGCGCCACCGAAGGCGAGCTGCATCGCGTTCCACATGACCGGGTTGTCAGTCTGACACTTGGTCAGCGCCTTTTTGTAGGCGTCGCTGGTGTCTTGAGGAATTACGACCGATCCGCCGGTCGGAGGAGTCGCGGGGGGCTGAGACAGTGAGTTGAGGTAGGCCTGCGCAGCGGTGAACCCGCACTCAATCAGCTTGCTGTTCATCCGCCAGTCTGAGCCGTCCAGGATGCGCAACCGCAACGCCGCCGCCGATTGCACATAGGCCGGTGGAGACGTCGTGGCCGTCGACGAGGCCGCGGCGGTCTGCTTTGCGGTCGCAAAGGACGCGCTGAAGTAGTTGAGCGCCCTCACGCCGAAGCTGCTCCTGTAATCGTCCCAGGAGTACCGGCGGCCGATGAAGTTCCACGGCGTTATCTCGAGCGCGACGCCTGGCGCGAGGGAACCGTTCTGGTTGAAGGCCTGGACGGCTGTCAGAAGCGACTTCACCGATCCCGGCTTGATCGGCTCGACGTCGGTGTTTCCGAGCACCTCGTTGGCGAGCACGTCGCCGACCGGGGAGTAGGTGGTGGCATCCCCAACTTCGTCCTGCGCCGGGGTCGGCGCCGCGCCGCCGGCACCGTTCTGCGCGATCGCCGGCGCGGCCGAGAACAGAAAGACAAGCCCTGCCGGAAGGACCGTGTGGGCGAGCCTCATATCGCCGTCACCATCGCAAAGATGTCCGCCGCGCTGGTGGTCGGGGTGACGTCCCATGTCCCGGGCTTCTGGGTGGGGTATCGGTTGCCGCTCGGATCGGTCAAAGAAGGGGTCACGTCCGCCGTGGCGTTCGTTGTGTCGTAGTTGATGAGCGCGACCTGCCAGTGCAGGACGTGCCCGTCCAGGGCCCCAACCGTCCCCACCGGGACTGCTGCCTGGCCTTGACCGCTGGCGACGAAATGGACCTGCCATGTGCCGTTTTGTTGCGAGTGATCCCACAGCTTCCAGGCATACGGGAACGCACCCCCAATCTTGACGGCGGCGTTCAGAACCCCGGAAGTCGCCTTCGGTACGGAGATTGTGTTGTCTGTTGCCATCTGTCCCTCGCGCCAGGTTGACGTGCGCCTTGCCGGCATTGCGCCGGCATCGTTTCGCCCCACCAACGGGGGGGCATCACATTGTTCCTGAGAAAACGTCAACTCCTGGACGAGCGATCAACAGCTGGCGGTAAGAACGTCCCAGGCCGACGCGGCGACCGCGTGGGACGCCATTCGCCGCGCGGCACCTTCGGCTTGCGCACGCGCAATAACCGCAGGCCGCCGCGCCACCGGCGGTAAACTGCGGGCGTGACCGCTCCTGGCAATTTGGCCGCGCCACGCCCGCGCGTGTGGCCGGTTCTTCTGACGTTCGCCGTCGTGCTGCCGGTCGTCGTGGTGACGGCGACCATCACAGTGCTGGCGATGGTGGGATTGGGGCCCCTCCTGAGCGATCCCGAAATCATCTTCAGCCTGCCCGTGCTGCTGGTTTCAATCACGACCACCGAGCTCACGCTCGTGGGCGCAGTGCTTGTGGCCGCTCGACCGCTCACGTTCACGAGGTTGCGGCTGCAACGCGGGCGGATGTCAGCAGGTCTGTTGGTAGCCGCCGTGGTGGGAGCGATTGCGCTGTCGGAGGTGCTGGAGACGATCGTTGCGCTCACGGGCCTCGGTCGGACCGGGTCGCTTCCCATGTTCACCCACGCGCTGGCGGGAGCCCACGGCGCCGAGCGGGTGCAGGCTCTGGTGGTGCTCGCGCTTCTTGCCGGCTTCGCGGAGGAGCTGTTCTTCCGGGGCTTCATGCAGACGCGTCTCGCGCAACGATGGTCCTCCCGGGCGGCGGTGTTGGTGGCCGCGATCTGCTTCGGCGCGATGCACTTCGACCTCGTGCATTCCCCGCTGGCGCTCTGCCTCGGCATCTGGCTCGGTTTCGTGTGCGAGCGCGCCGACAGCCTCTGGCCGGCGATGCTCGCGCACGTGGCGAACAACGCTATGGCGACGCTGTTCGCGGCTGCGCGCGTACCGCTGCTGTTCGGTGCCGGGGCGGTGCTGGTGTTCGTGGCCTGTGCCGTCTGGATCGCGCGGGCGCTCCCGCCGGCGCCTCCCCGATTCCCGCCAGGAACGACCGTCGCACCGGCCGGGCCGCCCGTCGTGGACTAGTGCAGCACCTGGGTGGGCGCGGAAGGGATCGAACCCTTCGGCAAACGATCGCAGCGTCGCCCGGCAATAATTCGCATTGCCGGTGACGTTCCGCTGGGAGGAAGCTCGGACCCCGACCGACGAGGATTCGACAGGGATTAGCCAATATGTACGGGGGCGATCGCGGGAAATGATAGCCCAGCGGAAAGTCGGAGAAGGGGCGAATTCAACTCACCCGTTCGAGGGTAATCGGGACCTCCTGGATCGGTTCCGGCGCGGCGACCGGACTGCCCTCGAGCAGGTTTACTGGTGCTACGTCGATCGCGTCGAGCGGCTGGTGCGAGGGTGTCTCGCCGCTATAGGCGCGAACGCATCGGATGCTCCGCCGAATGTGGAGGATCTGGTTCAGGACGTCTTCGCGCGGGCCTTCGGTCGCGGAGCTCGCCAATCGTACGACGGCCTACGCGATTACGGCCCGTATCTGTTCACGGTCGCTCGAAATGCGGTTGCCGACGCGGTCCGACTGAGCCGTCGGGAGGTGCTCGCCGACTTCGATTCTTTTCCCGACGCCGCGGCGATTCGGGATGGCAGCACGGAGGGCGAGAATGAGCAGTGGGCCGATCCCTCCGTCGTCGCGGTCGTACGTAGTTATGTCGCGGCGTTACCGGCCGGGCTGCGCGACGTGCACCATCAGCGGTATGTGCTCGGCCTGTCGCAGGATGGTGCGGCTGCCGCGCTCGGCATCTCTCGCCAGCAGCTCCGCACACTAGAGAAGAAGCTGCGACGCGGACTGGCGCGCGAGCTCAGCGGCGGGTCCGGCAAAAAAAGATCAACCGATCTTGCCTCGTTGCCAGTACTGAGACGCGGGTGACCGCCGTGCCGAAGTGCTCGTTGCTCGTTCGGATCGTTCTGGTGGCCGCCGCTTGCCCACTCGGGGCTGCGGCGTGTGGCCAGCTGGACACCATGCGTCCCCACGACCTCTGCAACAGTGACTCCGACTGCAAGCAGGGGCACGTTTGCCTGGGCGGGATCTGCGGGGCGCCGATCGACGGCGCCGTCAGCGATGGCGGCATTGACCGCGACGGCGTCGGTGGCGAAGCCCCAGTCACCGACCCGTGCACGGCGACCGCCGACGGACCGCCTGCCACGGCGGCAGATGTCCCGGGCGCGCTGATCGGGGCGTGGAGGCTGTGCAGCGCCGCGACGGCTGATTCGCGTGTCCTGTGGTTGGTGGCGGGCGCGGGGGCGATCCAGATCGACGAGACGACCTGGCAGAGAACGACCGCCGGTGGGCAGACCGATGCGGGCGCGTCGCCGTCCGGGCTCTATTTTCAGATCTTGGAGGGGACGAACAGCGTGTTCCATTTCATCGATCCCGACGGTGGCGGCGCCACCGGTGATGATTTTTCCGCGAGGATCTTCGGTGGATCGGCTGCCCTCGAGCTCAGCGCCTGCGACGGAGCCGGAAGCTGTACGGGCCAGGCCAACCGCTTCGCGCGTGTCGGTCCTACGGCTCCGGCGGGAGGATGACGAATGGCCCGGATGCCGGATCACGAGGTCGACAAGCTGCTGGCGGAAGGACGGATCGGCGGGCCGGGCCGTGAGAGGATCTTCGAGCGCGTCCTGCGCGACGTCGATCGGGCCGATGTCCCCCTGCGCGGTGCGCGTTGGTCGCGTGTGCTTGCGGCGCTGCTGGCGGCCGGCTCGGTCGCCGGCGGAATCGTGCTCTTTGCTCGGTTCACGTCACGCGCGGGGATCGACGGGTTCCGGGCGAAGGGCACCGACCCTGTAGCCTCCGTGAGTCTGCTCTGCGGCGGCGATGACGGGGTCTGTCGGCCCGGTGAGCGGCTGTTCTTCCGCGTCGGCCCAACGCCACGGCATCAGTGGCTGGTTGCCTACGCCGAGTCTGACGACGAGGCGCATGCACCGCGGATCTGGCTCTCCCCAGGCGCCGCCGACGCCGCCGGGGCCGCCACAATCGAGATCCCGCCGGCCGATGCGCCGTCCATCGTCCGCCGCGCGGTCGAGCTCGATCGGTCTATCGCGCCCGGACGTTACAAGGTGAGCATCTGGCTGCTGGATCACCCGCCGACGGCGGCGGAGCTGCGCGCGCCACTGGTCGATCGGGCGCGCCAGACGGCGCCCTTGGTGATTCAATGAATTCGACGGGACGGCGCGCGATCGCGCTCGCGTTGACGTCGGCGGTGACGACGATCGCGTTCGCCTGGCCCCGCGACGTGCGTGCCGAGACCCGCACTTATACGATCGCGATCGGGAACAACACCGGCCCGGCCAGCGCCGAGGAGGGGGGGGCGCCGCTGCGGTACGCCGATGACGACGCGGCGGCCTTCGCGACGTTCGCTCGTCCGCTCAGCGCCCGAACGGAGATCCTGGCCACCTTCGACGCCGAATCTCAGCAGCGATTTCCGGAGCTCGCTCACGTCGCCCGCGTGCCGACGCTGGAGGAGCTTCGGCGCGTCGTCGCCCAGATTCGTGTCGACATGCTCGCCGACCTCGCCGCCGGGCGTCGTCCGGTCCTGCTCTTCTTTTACAGCGGTCACGGGGTTCAAGACGCGGACGGCAAGCAGGCGGCGCTGACCTTGCTCGACGAGGGGCTGACGCAGAAGCGGCTCTACGACGAGGTGCTGGCGACGTTGCCCGCTGCGGCGATCCATCTCCTGATCGACGCCTGCTACGCCGAGGAGGTGGTGCGTCCTCGCGATCTCCGTCTGAAGGTTGTGGACGCTTCCGACGCTGAGATCGAGCACCTGCTGGCGCGCACCACGCTGGCGCGCTTCCCTCACGTGGGCGCGATCGTGGCGGCGTCGGTGAACGGACAGACGCACGAGTGGGATTACTACCGCCAGGGGATCTTCACGCACGAGCTTCTCTCCGGCCTGCGCGGCGCCGCCGACGTCAACGGCGACGGCGCCATCGAATACAGCGAGCTCACCGCGTTTCTGGCGGCGGCCAACCGCGAGGTGCCCGACGCGCGCGCACGCCTGCATGTAATCACGCGCGCTCCTGCCCTGGATCCACGCTTGCCCCTCGTCGAGCTCGGCCGTTTCGGACGCTCGTTGCGTCTGCGGCTATCCGGCCGTACGCCGCGCTACTTCTTCGTCGAGGACCGACACGGCAATCGCTTGGTCGAGATGCGGGCGGAGGAGGGCTATCGTTACGATCTCTATCTCCCGGCTGGCGAGCCGCTGTACTACGTATCGAACGAAAAGACGATCGAGTTCCAGGGACGTCCGGGGGACACGCTGGTCGCCGAGCAGCTCGCAACGGCGAAACCAGAGCTGCGTCCGCGCGGTGCAATCTCGGCGGCGCTTCGACATGGGCTGTTCGCCGCGTCGTTCGGTCCGAGTTACTACCGGGGATTCGTCGACAGCGCGGCCGAGCTGGTCTCCGTCGACTTCGGGCGCGGAGACACCGTGCTCGTCGGTGCCGCCGGCCCCGCAGCTGCGCCCGAAGGCCGGCGCCGACTGTTCGACGCCTGGACGATCGGTGCGGCGTCCGCGACGGTGGCGCTGGCGGCCACCTCCGCCACCTTCGCCGGGCTCGCCAACGACGCGCGGGCGGAATACGCGACGACGCCGTTCGAGCGGGATGCGACCGAGCTGAAGCAGCGGTTCGAGCGTGATCGCGCCATCGCGATCGGAGCCGGCGTTGCCGCCGCCGCCGCCGGCGTCGTCGGAGGTGTGATCCTGTGGCGGCGGGTATCGTCGCGACGGGCCCCAGTCGAGGTGAGCGCCTCCGTCGGGAGTCCAGGCGCAGAGATGGTGCTGCGATGGTGACGCTGGCGACTGGTCGCACACGGCGGCGGGCGGCACTGATCGCCGCGCTCGGACTCGGTGCCGGCGCGCTGTCCTGCCGCTCGTCCGAGCAGGCGCCCGCGACCGAGCGTGTCGCGACGGCTCTGACGAACGCCGGCCCCACCGACAGCAACACGGTCTTGCGCGTCGAGGGCGCCGTCTCGTGCTCGGGGATCCTGGCGGCGAACCAGTGGGCGCTCACGGCCCGGCACTGCCTGTCGCCGGAGGTGATCGCCGATCCGCACAAGATCACGATCGCGATGGGCGGTACGCGCGGCGATCCGGCTCAGACCACCGCCGTGGCCGAAGTGATCACCTCACCGCGCGGGCTAGACCTGGCACTGCTGCGGCTGTCGGCGCCGCTGGTCGTCGCGGGTGTGCCCTACGGCTTCCTGCTCCGCATCTATCCCCGCCCGTCCTACTACCTGCGCGACATGTCAGGGCAGATGCAGTGTGTGGGTTGGGGGGTCGCGGGACCACAGGCCGCCACGACCGATCAGCCGTCGAGCGCGACCATGGTGTTCAAGAGCATCACGCCGCCGTTGCTGCGCCTGGTGCCGAGCGCTCCTGTCGATCAGCACGTCGCCGCTGGCGACGCCGGCGGTGGGTGCTACCCAGGTAATGGCGTGATCGGGATGCTCGTGGGAATGGGCGGCGACGGCGCGAGCATCGCCATCGATCTCACGCAGCCGGCGATCCGCACATGGATCGAGAGTACGCTGGTCGCACGCGATCCGGACCTGCCCGCGAGCGCGGCGTCCCCTGTCGGGGCCGCGACCGCGGACGGTCAGGTGATCGATCTGTTCTGGGTCGACGGCGGCGGCGCCATGAACCAGACCCGCCTCGCGGCGGACGGCGGCAGCAGCAACGTGTCTCTGGGAGCGGCCACCGGTGACGCCTTCGCGCCCTCGCGTCCGGCCGCCGTTCATTTCAACGGCGACCTCCATGTCCTCGGTCGCTCAGGCTCAGGCGCCGTCATGGAGCAGACCTCCCCGACGAGCGCGCCGCTCGGGGCGTCGGGGTCCTGGACGGCGGTCCCGGGTCTGCCGCCCGTCACATCCGGCATCGGCATCGCCTCGTGGCAGACGGACCGGTACGACATCTTCGCGCGCACCGCCGCCGGACCGATCACGCACGGCTATTGGGGGGGCACGTGGCAGGTCGAGAACATCGGGGGCATGTCCGACTTCGACGTCCTTGGTACGGCCAGCGACATCGGCACGATGCACATCTTCGCGGTCGTGGGCACTTCCGTGATTCACAAGTCGACGACAGGTGGTTTCTGGGACGGGTCGGTCACGGCCTGGACGAATTGGGACGTGACCGGCGCGCTCGCTTCGGCTTGCTCCGCCGTGTCCCCCGACTACACCACCATCGACCTTTTCGGCCGCGCTCCCAACGGGCACCTGGCACACAAGGCGTTCTCGAACGGCTGGGTGGACGACTTCCTCGACCTCGGCATCGACGTCCCGGGTGAACCGACCGCGATCATCGCTGGCGCGCGCGTCCACATCTTCGCGCGCAATCCCGACGGCAGCATCTGGCACGCCCACCTGCCGCGCTGACGGCCGCTCGCTGACGGCCGCGCCCGCGGTTGTCGTTTTCATCAACCAGCCCGGGCCGCTGCTCAGTACTGATCGGTCAAACGCGATAGCCCGGGAGAGAACCATGGATCGCTTATGTCGTTTGATCGTGATCGCCGCGCTCGTGACCAGCAGCGGCTGCGGGATGTTCAGCTCCGACAGCAACCACGCCCAGTTGTCGGCCGGCACCGGCGATACGTGCACGCGCGCGTCGCGGGACGACCTGCTGGCCGCGCTGAACCGAAGCTGCACGCGCACCGACGACTGCCCGGCCGGATCGTTCTGCGATCCCACGGTCGGAAGCTTCTGCAACTTCCAGTGCTTCGCGGACACCGACTGTCCCGGCACTTCGGTCTGCAACTGCATTGGGCAGTGCGTGGGCGCGGCGGCGGCCGACGGTGGCGCACCGCCGCTCGACCCGGCGTGCCCGCGGGATCCGGCGCTGGTGCAGAGCGCCGACACCGCCAACCGAGCCTGTACGTACGACGACGAGTGTCCGTACGGGACGTATTGCAGCACGCAGACCGGGAAGTGCGCTCACGAGTGCATCGCTGACAGCGATTGCACCGGTGATGGCGGAACGAAGATCTGCGACTGCCTAGGCCGCTGCGTCGTTCCGGGTGGTCCCAGCGCTTCGCCCGCGCCGCAACTCCCTGGGCTGGCCGTTTTCCCAGAGCTGATCCAACTCGCTTTGCCCGCCAGCGGCGCGGTGCCCGTCAAGCCGACGTTTCCCGCACGCCAGCTCACGGTCAGCCTGCGGGCTGCGGGCACGGACCCGACGCAGGGGCCGGTCACCAAGGTCCACGTATCGGCGGGTAAGTACCTCTTGGTGCAGTGTCCAGCCGCGTCCTGCCTCCCCGACCCGACCACTAACACCACCTGCCCCGTGCCGGGGAGTGAGCCGTTCGTCAAGGAATGCGACCTGCAAAGCTGGTCGTGGACCACCAACAACACCAGCCTGCTGGCCAGCTTCGTCGTCGGGGTCGCACCCTCCACCGAAACACCCATGCCGAACGAACCGAGCCTGCGCACGTGGAGCGTGAAATTCCAGTCCAGCGGCATCGACGGCAACGTCGTAGCAGCGTCGCTCGGGTACGGATTGCCGACCAACACGGCGGCGGGCGCGACGTGGCAGCAGCCGACTACGCTGTCGGGCGGGTTCGCCGGCACGGCGAGGGTGACATTTCCGGGTGGCCCGACATCGACCGTCGCGGTGCAGGCGCTAGCCAGCGCCGACGGCTCCGCGCTGGTCCTCCACGACAACACATACGTCATCTCCCCGAGCGGACTGCTGAGGATCCGGCTGGATGGCCGGTCGAGGTGGCTGATATGGGCTTTCGGGACCGTCGGTGCGACGCCCACTGCTCAGAACGCCTCCGGCTGGTTATGGGCGGAGGAGACGCTCTCGCCGTCGCCGCCTGCCGCGACCCCCTACATCCAGCGCAACGTTCAGGACGGCTCACTGGTCGGAGACGTCACCTTGAACGTTTTCGAGGAGACGGTCGGAAGCGGCAAGAGCTCGCCGATTCAGGTCCACTACGACCTCCGGCCGAGCGCCGTTCCGTCATGCAGCTCGGCCGATCCAG
>Ga0066903_100000772_pt1 | contig 21538 bp, 14 predicted proteins | sample PanSoiMetaGPlot1_FD_67491 | JGI IMG/M metagenome (GOLD analysis project Ga0066903, IMG submission 67491) | Tropical forest soil microbial communities from Panama analyzed to predict greenhouse gas emissions - Panama Soil - Plot 1 (version 2) | ecosystem: Environmental > Terrestrial > Soil >... | reverse complement strand
ACGGCAGCAGAATGGCCATCGGCTGGAGGCAATTTGATGATGTTAACTCCAACTTCCGGCAGGGCGGTTACGGATTTACGACTAATGGCGGTACGACCTGGACGTTCCCCGGGGTTCTCGCACAAGGCGTTTTTCGCAGTGATCCGGTTACAAAGTCGGACGAGACGGGAAAGTTTTTCTATCTCAGTCTTAGGTCGGACGGCTTCTCGTTTTTTTGCGATGACATGTGGGGCTCGACAAACGGAGGTCAGAATTGGTCATTGATTTCGGCCAAGCAAGCTGCCGGTGGAGGCGACAAGCAATGGTTCACTATTGATATGACCAACGGCCCAGGACACGGCTTCCAATATCAGGCGGATGACGGCATTAACTGTGATAATCAAGGTTTCGTAGAATTCCAACGGTGCAGTGACGGCGGCGCTACCTGGCAGGCGCCGATCGACATTCCTCCACAGCCCATATATGGGTCGCTCGATGTGGACACTAACGGTAATGTCTTTGTCGGCGGCGAGGGGAACACGTTTTACTGCATGCGCTCGAGCAACGCGCAGATCGGCGGTCAGACACCAACTTTTGATCAGCAAACCCCGGTCAACCTGGGTGGCGACCTCGGTAGCGGGGGAATCAATGGAGTAGGACTGACCGGAATGTTATTCCTGGCAGTGGACCGCTCCGGCGGCGCTACTAATAACAATGTCTACATGCTCGCCAGCGTGATACCGCCCGGGCGAAGCACAACCGACGTGATGTTCGTGCGCAGCACAGACGGTGGAGCAACATTCAGCTCACCGGTGAAAGTGAATGACGATCCGGTCAATTCAAACAAGTGGCACTGGTTTGGCACATTTGCTGTAGCGCCCAATGGGCGGCTGGACGCGGTGTGGTATGACACGCGCAACGCAGCGAACAATACGGACTCACAACTTTTCTATTCCTACAGCACGGATGCGGGGGCGACCTGGGCGCCTAATGTGCCTGTGAGCAATGCGTTTAATCCTTTTGAGGGCTATCCGAACCAAAACAAGATAGGGGACTACATCACGATCGTATCGGACAATACCGGTGGTAACGTGGCGTATTCGGCGACATTTAACTTCAATCCGCAGAGGAACCAGCACGAAGAAGACGTTTATTACGTGCGGGTATTTCCCGGTGGACAAGGGCCGAGTCCGACCCCGACAGCTACACCGCCACCTACAGCGACACCGACACCTACCTCAACGCCTACAGCTACGCCGACGGGCACAGCTACACCGACGCCACGGCCAACGCCAACTCCTAGGAGTGCTCCTACACCACGGGGCCGACCTACTCCGCGGCCGAGACCGTAAGTTTGCGGTCATGAGTGCTTGGTAGGACCCTGATCACTGGGTCCGGGGCAGTTGAAAGCGTGGCACGGGGCATCGCTGGCTGCCAGATATAGGAGTTAGTCCTACAGCCAAAATGGCCGTGCTCGGCTTACCAAATGTTCTCCAGATCTTTTGGACCAAGGGAACGTTCGTTTGCCGTCGCAGAGCTCCGCCCTCCCTGCGATAGATGCAGTTTCCACTGCTGGTAACATCGGATCGCAAATAACTTGTCGACAACTTTGGCGTTTGCGATTACGAAAGAGCGCCAGCGAGGCGGTTGAGATTGGTAAATCTTGATTCGCTTCATGGATTCAACGCCGTAACCACGCCAATAACTATGAGACGCTCCACAGTTTCGTTCACTCTACTCGTTTGCCTGGGCCTAAGCGCTTTAGGCACTGCTTCAGCTCAGCTCGCGCCTGTCCGCAGGCTTCCGTTTAACGAGCCGCTTGAAAAATACAACATGCCCCCTGCGCCTCCACGAAAAATTGAGACTTCTCCGCGAATGATCTCGCAATTCGGCGTGTTCACCAGTTTTCAGGTGAACGTCGATGGGAGTGGCAACAACATACTTGGCGACTGTGCGAACGAGCCTTCGATCGCTGTCGATCCGACGGATGGCAACAAAATGATGGTCGGCTGGAGGCAGTTCAATAGCATCACCTCTGATTTCCGACAGGCTGGCTGGGCTTACACCACCGATGGCGGCGTGCACTGGACGTTCCCCGGTGTTTTGGAAAATAACATCTTTCGCAGCGACCCGGTGACAAAGTCGGACGAGACCGGAAAATTTTTCTATCTCAGTCTTCAATCGGACCAAAATGAGTCCTTTTTCTGCGACGACGTGTGGGCCTCGACAGACGGCGGCCAATCCTGGACTCAGGGCGGCCCGGCGCACGGAGGCGATAAGGAATGGTTCACCCTCGATAAGAATGTTGGCGGAACGGGTCACGGGTTTCAATACCAGTTCTGGACCGGCTTCTTCGCCTGCGACAGCGGAGACTTCAGCCGGTCCACCGACGGCGGCGGAGTCGCCTGGCAGACACCGCTTAATCTTCCAAACTCTCCTCAATGGGGAACCCTCGACGTGGACACCAACGGCAACTTGTTTGTCGGCGGGGAGTCCGACCAATTTTACAGCCTTCGCTCGAGCAATGCGCAGGACGGCAACCAGACACCGACCTTCGACCGAGTCACTCCCGTGAACATGGGCGGTGACCTGGGTAGCGGCGGAATAAATGGAATAGGACTTACCGGCCAGACGTTCGTGGCCGTGGACCGTTCCGGTGGCCCCACTAACAATAACGTTTACATGCTTGCCAGCGTATTCCCGCCGGGCGGGAACTTTACCGAAGTGATGTTCGCGCGCAGCACCGATGGCGGCGCAACCTTCAGCCCGCCGGTGCGTGTCAATGATGATGCCAATCACCAAAACAAATGGCATTGGTTAGGCACGCTTTCAGTAGCTCCTAATGGACGTATTGACTCTGTTTGGTACGACACGCGCAATGCTGCCAATAACATCGACTCGCAGCTATTTTATTCATGGAGCACTGACGGCGGAGTCACATGGGCGCCTAATATCCCAGTAAGCAATTCGTTCGATCCTCAAGCAGGCTATCCGCAAAATCAAAAGATAGGCGACTATATCACGATTGTGTCAGACAATACTGGAGGGAACGTTGCGTACGCGGCCACTTACAACGTTAACCCTCAAGCCGTCAACGGGCACGAACAGGACGTTTACTATGTGCGCGTTTTTCCAACCGGAGGCGGTACTCCGACGCCGACACCTACGGCCAGCCCCACACCTACATCCACGGCGACTGCCACACCTACGTCAACGCCTACTGCCACGCCGACCTCCACTGTCACAGCCACACCCACACCGCGACCAACACCGACGCCGCGGAGTCAGCCCACGCCAAGAGCTCGTCCTACTCCGTTGCCAAGGCCGAGTCCGTGATCGGGTAACTGTTGATTGGTTGTAGATTATAGAACTGCCTCGGCATGGCAGTGAGCGCACCCAGATAGTCGCAGAGCGATACGTGCTTCAGCTGTAGAGGCAGCCGTGCCGGCCGAGTTTGCTCGATTCGCCAGGGGGTGTGCGCACCTCCGTATGGCGATTGCGCAGGTGACACGCCTGCCGCCACAGCCCCTGAAAAATATCCGTCGGGCTCGGCCCGTCCGAAGGCGGTCGTGAATTGTCGAACGCGCAAAAGATTGGCGGCGGCGCCGCAATTGCATCGCAACGCGTTTCACCGGGTTGCCGGTTTAGCCACAGTGAAAATAGAGCGGTGACGCCCATCAGATGCTGCCCAGACGAATGCCCGGTTTCGAGGCCAAAATTCCAATAAAATCTAAAAAAGAGTTGACACTTTCGCGCTGGGACCGATAGCATCCACACTCTACTTCGCAGGGAAAAATCAAGTTCATTCTATGAAAAAGAAATCCACTTCGCAATCAGCCTTCTTTAATCTTCGCGTTCTACTCGCTTCGGTATTTTGCCTCGTCGGCATCGCCGTGGCGTTGTTCGCTCAGGGAAAGGGCCCCAAGCAAACCCAACAAGCCAATCGATCCGCGGGCGGCGCCCAGGACGCTCCCGGAACGCAGAGACCGGACGTGGTCAAGATGGTGGGCCCGGTCATGCTGACCACAAATTTGAAAGATTTGCCGTACATTCCCACCGAAGGAGAACAAGAGGCGCAACCGTTGACCCGTTTCCCACGTGGGGGAGGCGCGCCACCACCATTACCACCTTCGTCGCCATGGTTGCAAAAGCTGATTAAAGGGCTTTTCCGGCCTGCTCCAACAATGCCGTCGCCGATAATCACATTCGAGGGGATGAACTTGGTGCAAAGCGGGTGCAGTTGTCAGCCGCCTGACAGCCAAGGCGATGTGGGCCCGAATAACTACGTCAATAGTGTCAATTCCTCGATAAAGATCTTCGACAAAAATGGCAACCCCCTCAATGGGACCAATGGCACCACATTCAACTCCTTCTTCTCCCAACTGACAGGCACGCCCTGCGCGAACGCGAATCAAGGTGACCCATTTACTTTGTATGATCATCAGGCTGACCGCTGGGTGATCAGCGACTTCGCTTTTCCAGCGTTCCCCGGCACTTCGTTCTTCCAATGCGTCGGTGTGTCCCAGAGTCCCGACCCCGTCGCAGGCCCCTGGGCCCTCTATGCGATTCAGATTGACCCCGCTAACACCAACCAACTTGGCGATTATCCGAAGTTCTCGATGTGGAACGACGGCGGGACGCAGAACGCCTATTTCTTCACCGTCAACCTTTTTACCGGTCCCACGACCTTCGTTGGTACGCGCGCTTTCGCCCTCGATCGCGCATCAATGCTCGGTGGCAACCCTGCTAACGCCATAGCCATCACCATCCCTATTGCCGGTTTCCCCAATGGTTATACCTTGGGGCCAGCAACCTTTCGCACCGGTAGTCCGCCGCCGGCCGGCACGGACGAAATGATCGTGGCGATTGACAGCCCCGCGAATGAAAACACACCACTGACCCAGGTACACGGTTGGAAGTTCCATGTCGATTTCGCCAACCCGGGAAATTCGACCCTAGGTGTGGGTGCTAACCATTCTCCGAACGCCGAGGTAACTACTAGCCCGTTTGTCGAGGCTTGGACGAATGCCGCTGGTTTTTCAATTGTGCCGCAGCAGGGGACTTCCAATCGAATACAAACCTTGGGCGATAGAATGATGACACCGGTTGTCTACCAAAATCTTAACGGCACGGAGTCGTTGTGGTTAAGTTATACCACGATCCTGAATTTTCCGACCGGACCGACGACGGTGCGCTGGTATCAATTTGATGTCACGGGTGGCAATTTCCCAGCGACCCCTGTGCAACAACAAGACTGGAACAATGGCGGCGACAGTTTGTTCCGCTTCATGCCTAGCATAGCGGTCGATGAAAGCGGTAACGCCGCCATTGGCTATTCCGTATCAAGTTCGACCTCATTCCCAGGCATTCGTTATGCGGGACGGCTCGTCGGTGATCCCCCGAGCAACATGGGTCAGGGCGAAGCGACGATGTTCGATGGAACCGGCTCTCAAACGAATGGCTCTCGCTGGGGCGATTACAGCTATCTCAGCATCGATCCTGTTGATAACACAAGTTTCTGGCACGTGAACGAATACCTCGCAGCCAGCGGCGCAACATGGCATCAACGAATCGGCAAGTTTAATTTTTCAGGCGGTGGGGCATCACCAACACCAACAGCGGCACCGTCGGCAACACCAACGGCGACTCCCACTAGCTGCACTTGGTCGTCCGGTCCGGATATGCCTACGGTATTGGTCAGGGCAGTTGGTGTTTTCTTCCCGGACGGGAACTTCTACACGATGGGCGGCCGTACTGCCGACGTCGCAGGGTCTGACTTCCAACACGTGTTGAAGTACTCACCCGCGTCCAACAGTTGGAGCCAGCAGGGAGTGACGTTGGCCGACAATCAGGGGAATAACATGGCCTGTGGCGTGCTTACCGTCTCTGGGACGCCGTTGATCTATTGCGTGGGCGGCTCCGCTGCTGGGCAGACCACAGCTGCAGCGCGAGTATACTCTTATGACCCCGCTACCGACACTCAGACGGTCCTGCCCGCTGCTGACAACTGGCCTGGCAATGCTGCTGGAACAATTTTGCCTGGCGGGTTTGCAGTGGCTAACAACAAGTTCTACATCCTTGGCGGGTTCAACATAAACGTAGCGTCCACAAATGAGATCTGGGAGTTTGATCCCAACGCGGCGTCAGGTTCTAGGTGGACACAGAAAACGAACACGCCTGAAGGGATCATGTATGCACCTACCTGCAGTATAAATGGGATCATTTATGTGGGAGGGGCGTCAGATTTCCAGGGTGGCCTGGTCGTGGACACCACCAACTCGTTCAGCTTCGATCCAGCGGCTAACACGATTGGCTCAATAGCGCCGATACCAAGGGCTACTGGTGAGACGCGAGCACTAAACTTCAATGGGCAGATGTATGTGATAGGTGGCGGCCGAGTGGCGCCCAATCCATCCAATGAGGTGGATGTGTATGATCCAGGCACTGACACCTGGAGTACGGCCCCGTCGTTCAACAATGCGCGGCGTAACTTCCCGACAGACACGAATGGGACGGACCACATCTGGCTGTCAGGCGGGTATGATATTGACGGGATAACACCGCTGGCGTCGATGGAGATCTTCGACTGTCCGCAGGTGAGTCCGACGCCGACGGCAACAGCAACAGCTACGGCGACACCGACAGGCACGCCGACACCCCGGGTGACACCGCGGCCACGGCCGACGCCACATCCGCGGCCGACGCCTCCATAAAGCGGGAGCTTAGAAAGTTTAAAAGTTAACGGGAACTCGCGAGGCAACTCGCGAGTTCCTTGTTTTTAGGTGGATCGGCGCTGGTTACCGAGCTGGGCGCATTTCAAAAGACAACTTGACTGACTCGGACCGAATATCTATAAGGACGCTTCCTGCATCTTGAGGTTTCCTGAAACAAAGCACCCTTGGCGCCGAAACCGAGTTCAACAGTAGCGTCTGGGTCTCTCGGCAACCTGTTCCGCAAAACTTTAGCCTAACTAACAATGAAACAAAATTCCGTTGCTCAATCGGGTTTCTTTAATTTCCGTGCGTTACTTGGTTTTACCCTTTCCTTCGTGGGCATCGCGTTGGGACTCTTTGCCCACTTCTCACCTCTTACCGATCACGTCTCACTTTCAGGCGCGACGAAGGCGTCGGGTGCGTCGCGCTATCTGCCCGTGCCCGGTAACAGGCTGGAGACCGAGGCTAGTTCGGCTGATTATCCGCAAAACTAGCGCTTCACGGCGGCAACGCTTCCATGGGTTCTGGCGACTGGTACGTAACTAACAATCAAGTTAAGTACTCACCGAAATTTCAGAGTGTCGCGATTGACCGCGGCAGCACTACTCTTTCGGTCTGGACACGCAGTCGTGGCGCCTATGTCTACCCATTGCCAGGTGCCGGCCAGCCGAGTCCGACCCCGCCGCCCACATCGACACCTACAGCTACTCCGAGTGCAACTCCACTGGCTACAGCCACACCGACGCCGCGGCCGACTCCAACGCCCAGGGGCGCCCCTAACCCTCGGCCTCGTCCGACGCCACATCCTCGTCCGACCCTCGGCTAGTGGATCGATCTCTCGGGGTCAGCGGTGGTACTGGCTGTAGCTGAGATGGCCGACCCCCAGGGCCGGGCGGACAATCGCGCTGCACTTCCTTAGCGAGCGCGCTTCCGGCCGGGATCAACGATCCCGGCTACAGCTATTCGGATTACGCGGGGAACTCGCTGGTTTTGCAAGCCCCCGCGCCGCGAAATCTCAAAATGTTATCGTAAATTGATTTGAACAAGTGTTAGTGCCCGCGTTGCACACCTGGTAAGTAAAGCTGCCGGGTGGGGGGCCGCCGATGCGATCGGTGTAGAAACCGTCGTTCCTGGTCCTGACGAGCAAGGCGCCGTTACGGTAAATGTCGACACGATTCGCAGTCGCGCCGCTCCAGGACAAGTCGGCTCTCCGTCGCCCGCTTACCAAATAGCCACGCACGCTAAGTGTGATTTGGCTCGGTGGGGGAGTTGCCGTAGCCGTAGCAGTCGCAGTTGCCGTTGCCGTCGCTGTTGGCGTTGCTGTAGCTGTAGCTGTTGCAGTTGCAGTGGCCGTGGCTGTTGGCCGTGTGGTAGCTGTAGGAGTTGGGCTTGGAGCTACGGTTGCCGTTGCAGTTGCGGTAGCGGTAGCGGTCGCAGTCGGCGTCGGCGTAGCTGTCGGTGTGGGCGATGGCGCAGCGGCCGACTGCCTGTCGTGGAAGGCATCCTGCTGGGAGCTGCCACCGATGCTAACGCGTCCGTCTACCCATGCGTGAAGGTGCTGGTTGAGCGAGGCAGTGGCATAGTCATAGTCCCCCGCATACACCGCTTGTATGCCAGGGTCCGGTTGAAGCGGCAGAGGACTGACTACATCCGAGAAGGCGTCATCAGCCAGCCAGGTCGCACCGTTATCGGTCGATCTGCGCGCCCACATCCGGTAACAAGGCGTACTCGGACTGGAAGGCTGACAACTTGCGGCTGTCCTTTCGCGTTCGTCATACCACACCGCCAGGAGGCTGCCGGTCGAGCTCACCGAAATGTTTGGCTCCCACTGGGCTTTGGTCGCATCCGTATTGCTATTGAGTTGGAAGGGCGCGCTAAAGGTCTGACCCTTGTCTGTCGAGCGGATATAGAAAACATCCCCCGGATCGCCGGTGACTGCATTGCGGGCGGCATACACGTAGTGAACTATGCCATTGAGAGCAGCAGGTTCTCCCCAACCTTCGTGTCGCCAATAAGCCGGGCTCGCGTACATCGTGGCGAAATACCCGGAAGAGCTACGACCCGGCCCTGAAAACGTAGGGCCCGCATAGGTGTGAGTCCATGTATTACCGCCGTCGGTTGATCTGTAAATGTGATTGATGTTATTGTGTGGGAAGCCTCCTCCCCCTTCGTCCATGCCGGCGATGTAGACGTCGCCTGTACCCAGATCACCGGTGATCTGAACGTCGCGAATGAACGGCGTGCCGGTCGTGATCTGTCGCGCATTGGTCCAGGTGGCACCGTTGTCAGTGGAATAGCGTACGAACAGCGCGCCGCCGCCAACACTGAAATCGTTCCACGAAACGTACATCCGACCGTAGAATGGCGAAGACGGGTTGTTGTCCGCCCAACCGGATTCTCGATCGTCCTGTGAATTAGTGTGAATGCAGAAGTGGGTCCAGCTATTCGCGTTTCCCGGAGTGGTCGTCTTGTAACCACCCAGGCCCTGGGCGCCGCATCCCGCGTCGAGCCAGACGGTGAACCAGGTGCCGCTTGGCCGGTTGTAAAGGATAACGGGATCACCCAATGTGTTGGAGAAAGGACTTTGGCCGTTCGCCGCCGTGGTTATGCGAGTGAAGGTAGTGCCGCCGTCACTAGAGAACGATGCGCCGGAAATATTGATAGGACTGGCATTTCGACCTCGTGAGTCGTTGTAAGCAACCACGATTTGGTTGGGGTTATCCGGATTGCTTGCAGTGAATGTTTCCGACTGGGTAACGTTGGGAGGGGTCTCCGCGGCCGTAACCAGGTCTACGTCGGCAGTGCCATAGGCAAGCGGTGCCAGGAGTTTCTTGATAGCTTGGACGAACGCACCAAAAGCCGAGGAAGCTGAGCCTCCCTGTGCTTTCCCGCAGGCAATCATGATGGCTCCGGCCCGGAGGTTCTCTTGCTTGTCGATGCCGAGCTCGTGAACGCGGGAACAATCAAATCCGATAGGAACGAGCGGATCATTGGAGTGGGTGATAATTACATGGTCTTGCTGTGCTTGCGCAGAGAACGCGCCAAGGCCCAGCAGCGCCAGGAAGACGCCAGCCAGAATGGTTAACAAACTGATTAGAATACGTGGGTTAAAAAACCCTGCTTCATCAGAGGTACGACAGGCAGGGGCCGACGGTGAAGTGGAGTGTTTTTCATAGTGGAGCTTCATTGGAGTCGACGATTGTTGAGTTGGACACTTGGAACAATCAAGCCTTTTGTTTAAATGGCGCGCGTGTTACTGCCTGCCCGGTGCAGGGACCTTTGCTGGTTATTCCAGAGATCCCTCGACTGCTCGGGATGACACGGCGGAAGGCGAACGCGCGGTTATGAAGTCGGCTTTAGGAGGAGTGCTCGGGGAGACTCCTTGATGACGGCCCATCGTAGCCGTGGGTGACCGGGTCGATCCGCCGCATTGGCTTCTCGCGCGTCTGTTCTTCGATTACGTGAGCGATGAGTCCTGGCGTTCGGGCGATCATGAAAATCCCGTTGAACGCCGCGGGATTCATTCCCAAATCGGCAAGAATGGCGCCGATCGCGCCGTCCACGTTGATGGGCAAAGCTTTCTTCGCATCCGCGAACGCTTTCTCAACGGCGCGCGCTACCTGCATGTGCACGCCATCTACGCCTGCTTCGCGCGCCAGTTCGAAAAGCCGCGCAGTGCGCGGATCTTTCGTATGATAACGATGACCAAACCCCGGCATGCGCTCGCCGCTTTCTCTCATTGACGCGAGCGTCCGCGCGGCGGCTTCGTCCAATGAAAGCGACTCGCGAGTCGCCCGATCGGCGATTGCTTTGAGGTGTCGGGCGCAATCTTCAATGGCCCCGCCGTGATGACGATTGATCGACATGACGCCCGTAGCGACCGCCGCGCTTAAAGTTGCGCCGGTCGAGGCGACCGTTCGCGCGGCCAACGCGCTTGGAGGCGTAGCGCCGTGATCGATTGACGCAACCAAAATTGCATCCATCAAGCGCGCGATTGGCGCTGAGGGCAGTTCGCTGGTCAAAATCAAATAAACTGCTGCGCCGAACGAGACGCGTCCCATCAGCTCGGCAATATCGTATCCGCGCACTCCGACTCGGTTAGGCTCCACGCGAGTGATTGCGGTGTTCCATGTCGCTTTGCGATCGGCTTCGTTCATGAGACTTTCTCCTTTCGTTTGCGCGAGAACTTTGACAACCGCATCCGGCAATTCTCCAAAGGAATCGACCACAGCAGCACCGGCTTCGCGCAATGCTTTTACCTTCCCCGCGTGCGTGCCGCGTCCGCCTTCGATAATTGCTCCGGCGTGACTGAATCGTGTGCCTTCGCGCGCAGCCTTGCCACCTATGTAGGCAATCACAGGTTTGGTGACCTTTCGATCGACGATCAACTGCGCCAATTCCTCCTCCTGCGACGAACCAATTTCGCCGAAGATGACAATGGCTTCTGTGAAAGGATCAGCCTCGAACATCTGCGCAGCGTCGGGAATTCGAATGCCGAGCACTGCGTCGCCGCCAATGTGCACAATGGTTGAAATGCGCACGCCCGCCTGCCCGAGGTAATAACCTGTGCTCGAAGCCATGCCTCCGGACCGGCTGATCACCCCAACACCTTTTGGAATTCCCGGTTTAAACCATTGTCGAGCGCTTTCCGCGCGACCGCCGATCATGCCAACTACGGCCTTGCCCGGACTCAACGCTCCGAGCGTATTCGGTCCGAGAAAAGTCGCGCCATTTGCTCTCGCTGCGGCCGCGATTTCCATGGCGTCCCATACTGGAACACGATCAGGCACAAGCACGGTAAGTGTAATTCCTGCATCAATCGCGGAAATCGCTGCATCGTTGACGCCTGCTGCCGGCACAAAGAGCACTGAGATGTCAATTTTACCTAACGAGTTTACGGCATCCTTGGGCGTGTTAAACACTGGCACGCCGAGCACAGTCTGGCAGCCTTTTCCCGGCGTCACGCCCGCGACCACCTTCGTGCCGTACTCGCGCATGAGGCGCGTGCGCGCCCGGCCTTCCCGGCCGGTGATGCCTTGCACCAGCACACGCTTTGTTTCGTCGATTAAAATTGCCATTCAGTGAGCGTCTCCGATCAGGTCATTGAGGCCAGGAATGTCTAGCTCCAAATAGAAGCCGTCGATTCGAGCAAGCAGGCATTCGACATCGCACGCGAGTAATTCGGAATCTTTTGCAGCGAATTCTTCATTAGTGAGTGATGGCGCCGGCAAACCTTTGCGATCGACAATCAAGCCACCGGAGTGTGTCTCGACAGCAGTCCGAATTTTTGGCCATTGCGCAGTGTCAATCCAAACGCGGCCGTTTTTCACCGGCAGCAGGGTCGCTGCCTTATCTCTCGCGAACTTCGGTGTGCGAGGAAGACGCAGCTTCCATTTTGCACCATCTCCGCTGGAGACAAGCTCAGCGAAGCGGCTTGCGATGGCCGCAGGGGGATCGCTTTTTCTGTAACCCTCGACTTGCGCACGAAGCAGCTTTGACATTCGATGCAAGATGTTCACGGCGCGGTCTTCCGTGTTTCCGCCCAAACGGATCACGGCGGGAATATCGAGCTCAAGCTCCCAAAAGGCTTTGGCCAATCCGTAAGCCGACCAATATTGTTCCTGACTCGCAACGCCGGAGCCGGAACCGAAATATCCGACCAAGTCAGGTTGGGCCAAAATAATTCGCGCAGCGCGATAGACCTTGGACGCGGACGGGTTGCCGCTGGTATCGGTGAAATTGGCAATTGTGAATCCCGTGTTCACAATGGCGTCCATTGACATCATCGAGCCGCCTCCTCCTGCGCCGTGAAAGCCAACGAGGCCTTTGGAATCCTTGGGAGCAGTCGTCGCCAACTGTGCGAAATAAAACGTGCCGCGGTGATCGTTTTGTTCGACTGCGTAGGCCACGCGTTCGAGGGGAGTCGGCGGATGATCGAACTCGCGCGCGATTTCGATTTCCAGTTCGGGGTGACGCGCCACTGCGTAATCGTCAATCGTAATTCTGCAGTCGGCTGCGACAAACTCGCCGCTTTTGGTCAACAGCAGCGGATTGATTTCCAGTGATCGAGCTTCCACGCTGCGCGCGGCGTTAAATAATTTTCGAATCGAATCGGCGAGTTGCGCCTCGTTTTTTGGCGAAAGTCCGCACGAACCAGCAGCTTCCTTTACGGCTGAATCGAGAGGCCCGTGTTTTACGTCGCACGGAACGCGGCGTGTAGACGCCGCGCGTTCTTCAATCCCGCTTCCCCCGCCGGCGGCAAAGATGATCATTGGCGCGCGGGCGGCGTCATCAATGGCGATTGAGAGAAAAAACTCCCGGTCGATACCAATTTTTTCTTCGACCAACACGGCTTCGACTGGAAATTGTCCAACTTTCATAGCCAGCATCCGCGTCGCGTACGCGCGAACTTCATCCGGTTTTTTTGCGAACGCGACACCACCGATGCCGGCGCGGCCCGTTGTCCACGCTTGAATCTTAACGACGACTTCTCCGCCTAATTTGGCTGCCGCCGCCACCGCATCCTCGGCCGTTCGAGCTGAGCAACCTCGTGGGATTTTGAACCCGTTAGCGGCAAGGATGGCTTTGCCTTGATATTCGTGAAGCCGTGCCATGATGGTTTGTGTCGCCCGACTTTAGCGAGATTTCCAGGTAGCGCACGCGTCTCGCGTACTGCACTCCTGTGCTGCAAGCATGTTCGCTAACCACCGACAGCCTGGTAATGACCGAGCCCGCGTTTCCACATGAAGTTCGCCCAACCCCAGGCGAGCAACAGCCAGCCGGTTTGGATCGCCAACCCTCGGGCAAGTTCAAACCCGTTAAATCGGCCCATAAAGATGGCGACCGGAAAAAATAGCTCGTAATAAAACGGCAGCCATTTCATCACGGCGTAGACCGCAGACGGCATGATGTCGATAGGAAACATCTGGCCGCCGAGAAAGTATTCGAACGAGTAAACGATGAAAACAATGGTGGAGATTTCCAAAATCCAAAACGCCATCATCGCCAGGCTGTACGTGACGAAGAATTGAATGAACGCAGCCATTATCGTTGACACCGTGGCGAAGACATAGATCAGCGGATCGGTCGGCAACACGATGTGGTGACGGAAATACAGAAAGATTAGCGCTATCGGCGGGAGAGTAACCAACGTGTACACAAGACGGCCGCTAAGAAAGATACTGAACCGGTACGCGAGATAACTCATCGGCTTGGTGAGAAGCGCATTGATCTGGCCTTCGCGAATATCGGCGGCGATCTGCCATTCATCCTCCGTTGGGGTGACCAGATTGCTGACGAGGATCGTCAGCAAAAAGTAATAGATCATCGAGCTGTAGTCGTAGCCGTGCAGCTCCCCGCCGCGTTCCCTGAAAACCGCGCTCCAAAGAAAAACTGTCCCGGCCAGTGGAATCAAACCGAACACCGCGCGCAGAAAATAATTCCAGCGGTAAGCAAACGTGTTCTGCAGTCCAATGTTAAAAACCGAAAGGTACTTCTCGATCCTGCTCGCGTTCGTGCTCATGCTCGTCATCGTTCCAGTTCGGGCAGAATCGGCGTCATTCCGAGGGAGATCGCGAATTCGAGGCAAAGTCTCAAGTGATAGCGCGGGCTCCCCCGACTTCGCTGCCTTTCGCTCTGGTTGACTTTAGGGTCAGGTCAGCCGCAAGATTGATCGCGGCGATCATGCTGGCGGGGCGCGCGATTCCTTTGCCGGCAATTTCAAACGCGGTGCCGTGATCGGGACTGGTACGAGGAAATGGAAGCCCAAGTGTCACGTTCACACCTTCGTCAAAGGCGTGGAGTTTCAGCGGTATTAAACCCTGATCGTGATACATGCAGAGCACCCCGTCGAATTCGCCTTCAATTGCGCGGCGAAAAACCGTATCGGGCGAGTGCGGCCCGGTTATTTCGATCTGAGGCGGACTGGCACTTTTTGAACTTCGAAGTTCGGATTTCAACGCTGCGATGGCAGGGCTGATGATTTCAATTTCTTCGCGGCCAAGTTTCCCGCATTCGCCAGCATGCGGGTTCAATCCGGCCACGGCAATGCGCGGCGCCGCTATGGATCGTGAAGCAAGGAAATCCGCGAGTAACAGACCGACGCGAACAATTTCCGATTGCTGGAGCGCGCTTGCGGCCTGGCGCAATGGAAGATGCCCCGTGACGAGCGCGACTGTAATTTTTCCACCGGTTAGACACATCGCGAAATTTTTGACGCCGGAGCGCTCGGCAAAAAATTCGGTTTGGCCTGGGAACCTGAAACCGACTTCGTACATCCGGGCTTTGTGAATTGGGCTGGTTACAATTGCATCCAGCTCACCGCGGCGGGCCAGCGTGACCGCTTCTTCGAGGGCGGTTGCGGCAGCCCGCGCAGTTTCCTTCGTTGGTTGGCCTGGCTGGCAATCAGGATATTTGCCAACAATCCTGCACTCAGCGGACCGCGCAACGCGATCGCACTTCAGGGCGAGACCGACGATCTCGGGTCCGATGCCGGCGCAATCGCCAAGCGTGATTCCGATTCGTGGTCGCACCGCGCAGCTTCGTCAGCGCCATGTTGCGTGGCAAGATCAATTGTTATTCTGGACGACCCGATGAAGAGTTGGTGTTCTATTTCGGAATGGGACGATTTTTTAGTAAACGTTCCAGGGCCATCTCGGGGGGCGGTGCCTTCGATCCGAGTACAGCGTCGGCAACCATTTCGCCGATCACCGGGCCGTGTTTGAATCCATGTCCCGAGCCCCCGCCTACGAGCCAGACGTTCTCAGCCTCAGGATGGCGATCTAATATGAAGTTGTGGTCGCTCGAGTTTTCATATTGGCAAACCCGACTCTCAACCAGCGGAGCATCGGCCATCGCTGGGAACCGCATTCGCAGGTAGTCTTTTGCAGCGGAAAGCCTCTCCTCCGAGATCTTGCGTTCCATTGTCGTCGGATCGATCACGGGGCCGCGTGTGTCGTCGGCAATCTTAAACCCGCGCCAGTGGTTGCCGGGGATTCCAAAGAAAGGGCGTTTGCCGCCGTCGATCCAAGTCGGCAAATGCTCTTCATTGAAACGTTGGTCACCCGCCGGCGTCCCAAAAAAGAAGACCTCCTGCCGAGTAGGCGTGATGTCGGAAGCCAGGAATGGAAACACTCTGCCGAGCCACGGACCTGGAGCGAAGACATACGAATCAGCCTTTGGGAGTTCGCCTCCGCCGAGAGCGACTCCGTCCATATGAGTGCCCGCGATTTTTCCCGGAGTTGCATGGCCCTGCAGGTACCGGCCACCTTGCTTGAGAAACGCATTCCAAACGGCTTCGCACGCGCGACGCGCGGCAAGAAAGCCTGAATCTGGCTCATAAACACTCCACGGCACTCCATCAAAGTTGATTTGTGGCCAGCGAATCGCGCACTCGGCAGCCGAGAGTTTCTCAAAATTAATTCCAGCTTCTTTGAGCACCGGCAACGCCACACTTTCATACGAATCATCAGTCCCGGCCATTCGGAGCGCACCGCTCCGAAAAAACAGCTTCAGGTTCCATCGTTGCTCGTGTTGCCTCCAGAGTCGCAATGCTCTCGCGACCATTTTCGTGTACAGGAGGTGCGCAGGACCGTACGTAGCACGAATGGTCCGGGTCTCTCCCCCCGAGCTGGCGCGAGAGTTTCCTGGTCCCCAAGCGTCGACGAGCGTCACTTTGGCTCCTCTCTGGATTAGCTGTAGAGCGGACCATCCCCCGAAGGCACCGGCACCCACAACGATCACAGAAGGCCGGACCGGCCGAGCGAATGTGGTGGTGTCAAAGAGATAGGCTGCTCCCGTTACTGAAGAGATTTTCAGAAAAGTTCGCCTCGAACTCTTTGTACTCATGACCGTCTTCGTCGGAAAACACCTACGGAGAGCTGATCGTAAGCTGCAATCGCAACAGAGTCGATAGAACTCGGACTTCACAGTTTTCCAGCGAACTCGCGATTGATTTTCCCCGCACTTTAAGGAAAACTGCTTGCCGGCCATGCAGCACGTTACCGCGTTCTCGAGCCCGCAAACTGTTCCCGCTGCGCCTGTGGCAGCCGGGCGAAGGCCGAACTTGTGGATTTTGGATAGCTGGCGCGACTTGGTCCTTTACGTCTGCACGCCGCTGCTGATCATCCCGATCTTTCTGGTGGCACAGGCTCGTTGGAGCGCACAGGACATTTATCTTTTTGTCGCTGCATTTGGCGCAATGGGTCATCATCTACCGGGAATGATTCGCGCGTACGGCGATCGCGCGTTGTTCCAGCGCTTCAGATGGCGGTTTATTTTTGCGCCGATTTTTTTGGTCGTCGTCTGCGCAGCTTTTTCTGTGTGGGACCTTAGGGGGATTGTGCTTGTTGCTTTTGTCTGGGGCGTTTGGCACGGCATGATGCAGACCTATGGGTTCTGCCGCATTTACGATGCAAAAGTCGGCTCATTTGCACAGGTGACGCGCCGTTTGGATTTCGCGTTGTGCGGGATCTGGTTCGCCACTGCGGTGTTGCTTTCACCGCAGCGAATGACCGATACACTTGAAACTTACTATTCTGCAGGAGGACCTTTCATTCCGCCTGCGCTACTCCGAACTGCACAACAGGGGTTACTTGCCATCGCGATCGTGGTCGCCGCATTGTTCCTTGCGAATTATGTCCGGTCCTGGGTCAGTGGACAGCGGCCGAGCCCGGTGAAGCTGGTGCTGCTCGTCACGAGCATAACGTTTTGGTGGTACTGCAATAACATCGTGGCCAGCGTTCTTGTTGGCATTGCGCTGTTCGAAGTTTTTCACGATGTCCAGTATCTCTCGCTCGTCTGGATTTATAATCGCAAACGGGTCGAGTCAGACAGCTCGATCGGCGGATTTATGCGTTTTGTGTTCCGGCGCAGCGGTTCGCTGATCGGTCTGTATGTTGGCCTGATCTTTGCCTACGGAGCGCTTGGCTATTTCAAATCGAGTGTTGGCGTTGAGTCGGTCAAAAACGTTCTCGCGGGTGTGGTGACAGCGTCGGCGTTGCTACACTTTTATTACGACGGATTCATTTGGAAGGTGCGCGAAAAATCGACTCGGCAATCACTCGGGATCAGCGGCGGCACAGGGGATGTTTCGGCAGGCGGTTTTTTCCCGGGTTGGGCGTTGCACGGAGCGAAATGGGCGGGCGTTTTCGTCATTCCATTGGGAGCGCTCTGGATTGGGCAGACGCATACTGTTCGGACCGAGCTCGAGCGCGTCGCCATGATCGCGGCCGATCTACCGAACAGCGCGCGCGCGCATTTAAATCACGCCACTGCTTTGCAGGATGCAGGGCGCGTGGATGAAGCAGCTGACGCCTTCTCAAACGCATTGCGTCTAAACCCCGATTCTGCCAAAGCGCATGCCGGTCTCGCGACAATTCTCATAGGCAAGGGAGAACTGGACGAAGCACAGAAGCATTATGAAACCGCGCTGAAGATCGAACCGAGCAACGCCGAGTACCACTCAGGGTACGCATTCCTGCTCGAGCAACTCGGCCATGATGACCAGGCGGCGGCGGAATGCGAAGCCGCGGTCCGGCTGGCGCCAAAATCCGCGCAGGCGCACCATAGTTACGGCGCGTTTCTGGAAAAACACGGCAAACTTGACGAGGCCACTGCGCAGTATCGAGAAGCCGTCCGCAACGACCCCGGTTTAGTCGATGCTCAAACAGACCTCGGAACTGCGCTGTTAGAACAGGGCGACCTGGCTGGAGCAAAGGAGCACGTTCAAACGGCGTCCAAGCTCGATCCAAAGCTTGCCCAGCCGCATAATTACCTGGGAAAAATTTTCATGCGCGAAGGCAACATCCCTGGCGCAATCGCGCAGTTTGAAGAAGCGCTGCGTTTGCATCCGGACTTCCCGGAAGCTGAGGAAAACTTGCGCATGGCCAAGGCAAGCGACGGCGGATCTCTAACGCTGTCGCCTCACTAACGTCGTAGCCACCGGCCTATGGCCGGTCCAACTCGACGCCGCTTTTCAAAGAAGCAAACGGCCCACAGGGCCGCGGCTACAACAAGAACCGCAACGATCACCGTGGCGGCTGCGATAAGTAGTCATCAAATCGCCCGTCATGAACCTGTGACAGGAGCTGACGAAACGGCTCGCGGCTGATCATACATCCCCGCGCTACTTCAACGTCATCATTGGGACGCGCCAGCGAACCAAAGATTTTTTGATACGCAGCACGATCACACCGGCGCAGGCCCACCAGGATGTAGAGCTCGCCTGCCGGCGTGGCATGTGCGAGTGCAGCTTGTAACTGCTGCGAGGCATCGGGCAACGCCAAAACAGTTCGCAAATTCGTTCGCCTTGGGACATGAGCCCCGCAACACCAATCCCTCCAAACGCGAACGATTTTGCCGTGGCAAGATCACGCGCAGCCAGGTTCTCGGATGGAGCTGCTTGCGAACTAGCAAGTTGCCCCAGCACAATGGTGGCCAAGAGCGTGATTGTAAGTCTTTTCATGTTGCAAAAACCTAACGAGACAGAGATAAGCCACGGCTGGCGTCGAACAACCTTATGGTGGCGGTGCGTGAGCGCAAAAAGGGCGAATCGCACCAGGGTAGCCGGGCCCCCGGATGAACTCGATGCGTCCAGGGAGCTAAGCTTTGCAGCTCCATGCCCCGACAGATGCAAACCAGCAAGCAACAGTCTTCGATTCTGCAACCTCGGCTTGCAACCTTTGCACCAGGGTATCAAGGCTACCCAGCGATTCGGTGGGCAGATGCAACTGCTCCGCCTGCGGTCGCAAACTCCACAAGGTATCGTAATACCATTGTGCCAAGTAGGGTTCCTTCCCTAAGGGCAGTTCCATGCGCATGACAGGCTCGGGCAAACCAGCTTTTACGAACGTTTGGTAAAGGTCCGTTCCCATGTCGTGATTGGCGGCGGCGCGCATTGTCTGGTCAATGAGAGTGGCTGTTGCGAACCAAAGAGGTAGCGGAGCCAAATGCGCAAGGACCGGGACCCAGCATGGCTCCTGAAAAACCAACACTCCTCCCGGTCGCACCATTTGCGAAATTGAGCGCAGCGCTGCAACCGGATCGGGAAGGTACATTAGAATAAAACGGCCCACCGCTGCATCAAAGGGCTGTTCGTCCAGGATCTCACCTACAGTCGACTCGTTGAACCTTACATTGTGAAAACCCGCCTCAGCTACTCGATCACGCGCCTTGGCGATGGACTTCGGGTCCCGCTCGACGGCTACAACCTCGCCCGAAGGACCCACTAGGCGAGCCACTAACATTGCCACGTCGCCTACTCCCGACCCGATATCCAGAACGCGTTGGCCCGGTCCAACGCCCGCCTCACGGAAGAATCTTTCGGTGGTGGGAGCAATCTGCCGAGATTGTCGGATCAGGCGCTCGTGCTCGGCGTCGGTGTTGCCCAGCGGGTAATCAGCGGAGCGACGGCTCGTTGTCATCGTAGCGGGGGATGTTACCAGCTTCGATTTCATATCGCCATATCCGGCGACCGAGAACGTATCGGACTGTCCGAGACTAGAGGCAAATTTGAAAATGAAACTGAAGTAATTGCAGGCTTTCGCCGCGATTTGAAATCGCAGCCATCGTCTGGTTAGGCGTTCGCCGCTTTGGGAGCTCTGAAGCCTTGACTGTAGAACCCAGACCGATCGAAGCAACAAACGCGTCGCTTCCCGGCCGTGAGCATCGCGCAGGCATTGTCGATCCGACGCGCGCGAGTTTCTGGCCGCTTGGCGGAGACGATCCAGTGGATCCAATCTTTGCGCGCGATGGGCGTGATGTCCGACCACAACGCCCGCGCCTTGGGCGCCGCCGCGAGAGCCTTCCGCAAATCTGCCGGCACCTTGGGCTCCGGTTCCTTTCGCGCCGGCGCGATCTCCAGAGTGACGACGTCGCCTGCGTCTACGCCTGCAGCTTCGCGCATTTTCGGGTTTACTTTGAGCCAGTGGCTTCTTTGCCCGTCCGGCTCGAGCGTGGCTCGAAAGGGCAAGCCATTGAGGGTGCCTTCGACCGTCGTCCTGCCCCGCGAGGGGAGTTTCGCACTGGCGTTCTTTGGCAGAGCGAGAAAGGTCCAGGAGTCGACTTTCGCGGTTCCCGCTGGCCGGAAAAGTTTCGCACTGAAACGGATTTTAGAAGCAGTTCTGTTCAATTTTGCTTGGTATCACTGATACGAATTTGCTTTTGGACGCTATGCGGTTCGCTCCTCAGTAACTTCGGATTCGATCCCCATGCTGCATGTACGCCTAAGGAGAATTAGATAAGCGAATCGCCACTGAGGGCGAAGTCAATTCGAAGCGAACGTGTTTGGTCACAGAAAATGATTTTCTACCTAGCGGCGATTCGCTTCATCGTTTGGTTAGATGAAGTCCTGTCATACTTCGGGAGGCCGCTGCTGCCCCACTGGCGGACAACCGAAACTAAAGGTTATCGGGTAATCGATTGAACGGCATCGCCTCGGAGCACTGGTGTCGAGTCAGCAAGAATAACTGGCGACCGAGACAAAACCGCCCACTAGCGGCGTCTCCCATTTAGAGAAACGAAAGGATTACTATGCGAGAACGAAATATCATGAGGTACTCGCACGCTTTCATCATTGCGGTCATCATAACTTTTTGTGCTTCGGCCGGAGCGCAGCAGAAGTCGCGGTCGATGGCGGACCAGCATCTGTACGACCTGGCCCGGACAGACTTGAAGGCTTTTGCGAAGGAAGTTTCTAAGGGAACGATCTCTGAGCTTGGGGAGACGCGGGCGATCGTGCTTTGGCTGGCGCAACACTTTGACTGGAAGGAAACCGATTACCAAAAACGCACGGTCCAGCAGGTCATCGAGCGAGGCGGCGGTAACTGCAATGACCTCGCTATGGTAGC
>Ga0066903_100000771_pt1 | contig 21547 bp, 24 predicted proteins | sample PanSoiMetaGPlot1_FD_67491 | JGI IMG/M metagenome (GOLD analysis project Ga0066903, IMG submission 67491) | Tropical forest soil microbial communities from Panama analyzed to predict greenhouse gas emissions - Panama Soil - Plot 1 (version 2) | ecosystem: Environmental > Terrestrial > Soil >... | reverse complement strand
TGCTTGAAAGGAATGGCGGGGACGACGGGACTCGAACCCGCGGCCTCTGCCGTGACAGGGCAGCGTTCTAACCAACTGAACTACGTCCCCGCTTTTTGGTCGGGTTAGCGTGAAACCCGCGTCACTCCTGGCTTTCATCGATCTCAAATGACTCGCCAGTTTTAACGTTTCCACCCGGCGGAACGATCTCGGGTGTTAATGAAGCATGGATACGGACCAAATCCGCGTCCAAAGTGCGGCTGAAAAATAAACTCTCGACCGCCAGAACGATTCTAACAGATTCAACCGGGCATGCGAGTGTGGGAAGGAGCCCAGATAGAGATTTAGTTTCCTGTTGGCCTCGCGTTGCGTAAGCGAAGATTTGAGCCTGTCGAATATTTCGCGAATCTGATGTAGCATCCACGGGATTGAGGTCCCCATGACAACGAACGCAACTTCATTTCGAAGTGACGTAACCGCAGTGGCCCCCGGGCAAGCAGCGAGCGGCCTCGCAATTGTGCGCGTGACGATCGGCGCGTTGTTCGTGTCGGTCTTTTTTGAGAACTTGGGGAAGGGGCTTTACAGTCCTGCGGGATATTCGGGCCTGATCAATTACTACATCACAAAGGGCCATGCGCCCGCCGCATGGAAGGCGGTGATGGGTCTGGCAGCAAGCCATGCAGCGATGGCTGCTCCGTTGCAGGCCCTGGCGGAGATCTCTTTCGGCATTCTGCTCGTCATCGGTCTGCTCACTCGACCAGCCGCATTTGTGGCTTTTCTGTATCTCGGCAGCCTTTGGGTTTCGGAGTGGGGCACCTCGTGGGTATGGGAACTGCTGGTTCCCGTGCTCGCATCGCTCGGGCTCGCTGTCGGACGCGCCGGCCGAAAATGGGGCGTCGACGCGTGGCTGTCACAAAAGTGGCCATCGTCTCTGTTGTGGTGATCGGCCCAAGCTCACGTGCGCGTATCCGTCGTCATTCCCACCCGTAACGAAGCGCAGGCAATCGAGCGCGTCCTTGCGGACCTCCCATCCGATCTCACGACGGAAGTCATAGTCGTCGACAGCAATTCAAATGACGGGACGCCCGAGATCGCCGCAAGAATGGGAGCCCGCGTCATTCAAGAATCGCGACGCGGTTATGGACAAGCGTGTCTCACTGGCTTGGCCGCAGCAAATTTGCCTGACGTAGTTGTGTTCCTCGATGGCGACTATAGCGATCGCCCCTCTGAGCTGCCGATTCTGTTGGCGCCGATACTTGAAGGCTGTGCCGATATCACGCTCGGCTCCCGCCTGCGCGGGCAGCATTCTGCTGACGCTTTGCCGTGGCATCAGGTGTTTGGCAATCGTCTCGCGGCCGGCCTGATCAGAAATCTTTATGGACTCGACATCAGTGACCTTGGTCCGTTTCGTGCTGGCCGTTCCGACGTACTACGCGCCCTCGCGCTTGAAGAAACCACCTACGGATGGGCAGTTGAGATGATCCTCAAAGGCGCACTGGCTGGATTTCGTGTGGTTGAAGTCCCGGTCAGCTATTACCCCCGTATCGGGAAGTCAAAGATCAGCGGTACTCTGAAGGGTACGCTCGGTGCCGGCTGGTTCATTCTCAGCTTGATCGTGCGCTACTATTTCAAGCGTCGAAGAGTTCAGACACCACGCGCTGCTTAGGTCTTCACCAACTATGAAATCAGAGAGTGAGACCGTCATGCCTTCGTCGGGCAGCAACCGTGTACTGGTCATCATGGCGAAAGCACCCAAAGCGGGCGCGGTCAAGACACGCCTGGCTCCAAGCCTTTCCCCTGACGCTGTGATTGCCTTCTATCGCTGTCTCCTCGAGGACTCGCTGTCACTGGCCCAATCATTGAATAATGTGGACGTTGCCATCATGTGCCCGGAATCGGATGTCAACGAGCTTGCCCAGGTGGCGGGTAATCAGGCGATCGTAGTGCCGCAGAAAGGTGAGGGTCTTGCGGCCGGCCTCACGTCGGTGTTCGCGCATTTCGCCGTCGGTCATAAACAGCACACGATCGCCTTCAACAGCGATAGCCCCCACTTGCCACTTAGTGTTCTCGAAGGCGCGTTCGAAACACTCGTCAAAAATGACGTCGTTGTGGGACCAACCCACGACGGCGGCTACTATCTCGTCGGTGCGAAAGCGTCTTATCCCACGCTTTTCGCAAACGACGGAATGAGCACGAGAAGTGCTCTGGAGAAACTCCTCTCTCGCGTGCAGGAGCTTAAGCTTTCTGTAGGTTTCGCCGACCCCTTCTACGACATTGATGTGGCCGACGATCTGACCCGGCTGGCGGAAGAGTTGCGTCTGGCTCCAACGAGAGCGCCACGTACGGCGGCGTGGCTTAAAGAGCGGGAACGTGCAGCGAGGCAGTCTCGGATTTCCAGCTGAGAACTATGAAGGCCACTCCCGAGCAGAGAGTCTACGTACTCGGCGGTACGTTATGCGTGGCGCTCCTACTCTGCTCACGCCATTTCGGCGATCGCGGCGGACCGTACTTCATGGCCTCGTTACTCATCGCGGGGCTCGCCTACCTCTTCGCTATCCGCGAGTTCTTTGCACAGACAACATTTCCCCGCCGCGTGGTCGTGATCGGCCTCGCCTTGGCTGCCGTCTGGCACATCGCGTTCCTTCGACTGCCCTCGGGCCCCGACGATGACATCCATCGCTATGTTTGGGACGGCCGGCTGCAGCGTCTCGGTTACAACCCTTACACAGTCGTTCCCAGCGATCCTGCCGTTCGCGGCCTGCACACTTCGGAAACGCGTGACCTGAATAATCCGGATCTGCCAAGCCCCTATCCTGCAGGGGCACAGTTCTTTTTCCGCGTGCTAACGGCGATTCACGAATCTACTTTCGCTTTGAAAGTGGCGTTCGTCGTTTGCGACTTTGGTATTGCTTTTGTTTTGCTCGATCTCTTACGACGCGGCCATCGAGGCGCGCACCTGGTGCTGGCGTACGCATGGAATCCTTTGTTAGCCGTCGAAGTCGCAGGAAGCGGTCATATAGACATCGTTGGCGCGTTCATGTTGGTGATGTCTGCCGCCGCGCTTGCACGCAGGTGGCGTGCGGTCGCAGCCGTGACCTTTGGGCTCGCCGTCGCCATGAAATTTCTGCCGATCGTCCTCCTGCCTCTCTACTGGAAACGCGTTCGCATTAGAGACGCCGCTCTCGCGGTGACTGTCGTTGGACTTCTCTACCTGCCATTCCTTAGTCATGGCCGAATTCCAACCGGCTCGCTCGGCACGTACGTGCAGGACTTCCGCTTCAATGGTCCGATTTTTGCAGCTCTTTCTCGAGTAGCTCCCCCGCCGCTGCTGGCTGGGTTCGCGTTACTAGTTGGATTAGCCACGGCGATCTATATAAGAAGAGCATCTCCAGAATGGTTTCCGGAATCATTTGCCTGGCCGATGGCAGCGTCTCTTTTGTTCGCCCCGGTCGTATTCCCCTGGTATCTCCTCTGGCTCTTGCCGTTCCTGACGTCAGCCTCGACGCTGCTGATCATTATTTGGACGGTGGCCATTTTCCCAACATACGTTCAATGGCACCTGCGTATGCTTGGCCGTCCGTGGGGTGCGCTTCCCAACTGGATCGTGTTCCTGGAATACGGCTGCCTGGCTGTAGCTGCCGTGATCATCGCTTTGCGGCGCACTCCACGGCCCGCTGCAATGCTGAACCACAGCGATCCAGTGAGATGTACCTCCGGCAGATGAATTCCTGCATCTTTGGCGTTTCGTCGTCATCTGTCTCACGGTATTATCTTCAACTTCCTGAGGAGCCCTCCATGACAGATGCAAACCGTGCAGCGATGATCCGTTTTTTGGCCTTCGCAGTGCTTCTCCTTGTTCCAACAGCCTGGGCGCAAGAACGCGCGCCAATTATCGACAAGATTGCGAAAACCTACGGCATTGATTCCTGGGGACAGGTGGAAGCGATCCGCTACACCTGGAACGGTGAAATCCCCGGACTGTTCAAGCTTTCTCACGCCTGGGAGTGGGAACCTAAGACGGGCAAGATTTCCTTCGAAGGAAAAGACAAAGACGGGAAAGATATCAAGGTTTCTTACCTTGAGTCCGAGCTCAACAGCCAACCGGATGCCGTGAAGCAGCAAGTTGAACCAGCGTTCGTCAACGATAACTATTGGCTGTTGTTCCCGCTCCACGCTTACTGGGACAAGAGCGCCACGATAACCGATCAGGGCATGAAGAAGCTGCCGATCGGTACGGGCTCAGCAACTTTAGTCTCCGTGAAGTATCCCACCGAAGCTGGCGGCTTTACGCCCGGCGACACTTGGGATCTCTACATCGGCAAGGATTACCGCGTTGAGGCAATGGTCTACCGCCGCGGCGGAAACAAGCCGCCCCTCTTGGTCACCGCAACGTGGACAGCCTACAAGAAAGCAGGTCCGCTCTTGTTCTCAACCGAGCACCGCGGCACAGCGGATGGCAAGCCCCTGCACATCTTCCACACGAATGTGGCAGTCAAAGTAACGGGCTCGGACAAGTGGATCGAAGCGAAGTGATCTGATCCAGACTGTGGCCGTACTTGAATCGCTCGGCTGTTCGTAGCGCCAGACTACCTGGCAATCACCACTGTGGTGCAGGAACTGCTCACCTTCGGCAGATCGCGGTCAGCGGCCATGCGGACCGGCAGCGTGGGGCGTTGACCGCGAATGATGGGGCAATAAAAATCAGGCTGCAACAGCGCGCCTTGCAAGCGTCTCCGTCCGGCGCAGCCGCCGTGGCATGAATCGCGAAACTCGCACGGCAGGCAGGCGTCAGGAACGGTGCGCGCTTGTTCAAAGGGCGGCGTCTCGAGAATTTCAATTCCTTCACTGATCAACTCCGACAGCGGTTCGCCCAACCCCGGCCAATAGACGCAGGGCTGCGTGGTGGCTCTCGGCGTCACTCGCACGGTGCTCACTCCACAACCGGACTGGAGCGGTGGCAGTCCTGCCATTGCGCGAACAAGCGGCTCGCCAATCGCGATTACATCCGTTTGCTCAAAAAGCCGACGGAAGCCTTCCCAGTATTCTTCATAACTTAGCGCATACGCATCCGATCGCACAGCCTGATAGACATTCACTCGCAAAGGGGCATCGAACTGCTTCGCCACTCGCGCCACATCCGCCAGGCGTAAGTAGTTCGACTTCATCATGACCGCAATGATGGTTACCGGAACGTGAAGTCGCACACATCGTTCTGCCTGTCGTTGGATGAGTTCCCAATTCCCTGCTCCGCGCTGTGCATCCTGTTCCGCCTGTGTCGGATAGTCGAGAGAGAACTCAATGTCATGGAAGGCGCGCAAATCATCGTCTTCCAGAACAGCGACGCTATGACCGTTAGAAGTGATCGTGAGTTTCGCTGGTTGGGTACGCAGGTACGCCAGGATCGCCTTGAACTCGGGATGCATGCCGTTTTCGCCAGTGCCGAGGTTCACCGACCGAACAGGCAAGCGCTCCATGACCGCTTTCACTTGCTCCAGCGAGAGACGATCCGTGCGAGTCGGATCGCGGTAGCAGAACGCGCAAGTGAGATTGCATTCGTTGGTGAGCCCAAGCCCGATCGAAACGCCGCTTTCGGCTCTCATCACGTGAGATCCGGACGAAGAAGATTCAACCGTCGCTTTGTTCATGCTCCATCCCGAATCACCGGACCTGGGCGATGTGAAAGGATATGCGTGTAGCGAGCAATAGCAGCAAACTCCGCTTGCCTGCCCAGTTTGCGCTCAAGTTCAAAAATCCGCGCATACTCATCGTTTCGCGAAACCTTGGACGGCAAGTAGTCCGACATGACGCGTACACCGCGCTCGGCGGTCACCACGAGTGACGCCGCCAGCAGCATCGCTCGAAGGCTTTCCGCCGTAAATAGTCGCACTCGGCCTCCGTAGAGTGACTCATCTCCCCATTCAGCGCCGAGGGTGCGCTCAGCCGCGGCCAGGTCGCCATTTGTCAGAGCGGCCTTTAACACCTCCCCTGGCTGGTTGCGCACGAGAATCGAGATTATCCCGGACGAACCTCGCAGCGCTCGAGCCGCAGCGCGTAACACAGCACACGGATCGTCAACAAATTCCATAATGTTGTGGCAGAGAATCACATCAAAGGATCCGGCTTCGAACAGATTTGGCAGTTCAGCCGCATTGCCGGTTTGCAACGTAATCCGCTCGGCAACCCCTGCTTCCCACGCAGCTTCCTTTGCCAGATCCAACATCTTGGGCGACAGATCCAGCAACGTGACGTGCATTCCAAGTTCGGCCAATCGCACCGCGGCGGCGCCGGTACCGCCTCCAAGATCCAAGGCTCGTAAAGGCTGTTCGGCCCGCGGCAGAAACTCCTCGACGTTGGCAAAAGCCAAGTCGAGACGCAGCCGGCCATCTGCAGTCTCGAGATAGGCCGCGTACTTGTCCGCACCGCTCTGAAAGCGTTCGCAGTCGTCCTTGTTAGTGATTTTCTTCATGCGAAAGAAGCAGGCGCTCAGTGATCAAAGGTTATCACTGTCCTGGCTTCGGGTTCTTGGTTTCCCGGCAAGCGATGAATCCGCGGACGTGCGCCCCGACCACCCCTCGTTACCGTTGAGACTTCCCTTTCGGCGCGCTTTCGCCAACAATAGAGTCAACTCGTGGCATCCACCGCGCTCCATCAGAAAATTACGATGGCCACGGCCATCGAACGCTACTTCAACGTGGCGCTCTACCTGCTTGTATTGATGGGCTTTGGAACACTCGCCAGCACCGGCAGTCTCGACCTGCCGGCGGTTGTGTTGGTCGGTTTCGCGCTGCTCCTCCGCGGCTTTTTTCTCGCTACGGGCCGCGAATTCATCATTCCGGAGCACTGGACCACTTCCCTCACTATCCTGTACGTCTTTATTTATTGCGCTGACTACCTATTTATTTCCGGAAGCTTCCTTACCGCCACGGTGCATCTCGTACTCTTCCTGATGGTGGTGCGCCTGTTTTCCCTGCAACGAACGCGGGATCATTTCGCGCTGGCCATCCTTTCGTTCCTGATGGTCCTGGGAGCAGCGGTTCTTACTGTCGATAGCGTATTCCTCTTCGCCTTTGCCGGATTTCTGCTCGTGGCCGTGATCACATTCGTGCTCATGGAAATGCGCCATTCCATCTCGGAAACCAAGCGGCACGCGCTCGAACCCCGCACCGGTTCGGCTCATCGCAGCATGGGATACACGCTGCTCGCCTCTGGTCCGGCGCTCATGCTGCTCATCCTGGCGGGCAGCTCCCTCATCTTCTTTCTATTGCCGCGTGTATCGTCTCGCTATCTGACCGCCTACTCTCCTGCCAGCGACCTCGCCACCGGCTTCAGCGATCGCGTGCAGTTGGGACGCATCGGCCAAATTCAACAATCCACCGCCGTCGTTATGCACGTCCAGATTGATAACGACATGCAGGGCGCCTATGACCTCAAGTGGCGTGGCGTTGCGCTCAGCCGCTTCGATGGCCGCGTGTGGTCCAACGCCTTCGCGCAGGTCGATGTTCCGCGCTCGACGGATGGCAGTTACCGGCTCGCTCCGATCGCGAACGATATCCCTCGACCAGCCTCCCGCATTCACAAGATCCACTACCACGTAGTGATGGAGCCGCTCGGAACCAATGTCTTTTTCCTCACGGAAAACACCAGCCGACTGCGGGGAAACTATCGGCGTCTGGGCACCGATTGGGGCGGAGCCTTCTACAATCTCGATTCCGATCATCCCATTAACCGTTATGAGGCGGATTCCGACGTTGCGCTCCCGGACGACAGCCAGCTTCGTCTCGCTACCAATCGAGTACCGCCGGACCTCGATATTTATCTGCGGCTGCCGCCGGTCGATATCCGCATTCCTCAGTTGGCCCGCGAAATCACCGCCAACGCACCCGACAATTACGACAAGGCGCTCGCTCTCGAACGCTATCTGCGAACCCGTTTCGGATACACCCTCGATCTTCCGCGAGTCACCCCCAGCGATCCGTTGGCCAACTTCTTATTCCAAAGGAAACAGGGACACTGCGAATACTTTGCCAGCGCCATGGCGGTCATGCTGCGCTCGCTGGGAATCCCAGCACGGCTGGTGACCGGGTTCCGTACCGGAGAATTCAACGACCTCACCGATCAGTACGTGATCCGCGCCAGCAACGCGCATGCATGGGTTGAGGCCTATTTCCCGGGCAACGGATGGGTGAGCTTCGACCCCACTCCTGCTGGCGATCTACCAAATCACGTCGGATGGTCGCGCCTGCTGCTCTACGTAGACGCAGCCGCCTCATTCTGGCGCGAGTGGATCATCAACTATGACGCCGCCCACCAGCGCGCCCTCGGTCAGGACGCCGCTGTGAGCAGCCGCCGGTTTATCGACGACGCCCGCCACTGGCTCACCCATCACTACCGCAAGTTGCTCAATGCCGCGCGCCGGACTCACCACCAGATGACCCTTGCGCCCGGGCGCTGGATGGCTTGGGTCTTCGGTGTGTCAGCTCTTATCCTCTTGCTCGCCAATCTCGGAGGCATTGAGCGAGCCGTGCGTGCCCGCTTGTTGCGCGCGCACCCCGAGCGCTTCCCGCAGCTCGCCTCCGCGCTATGGTATGAACGCATGGTGCGGCGACTCGCACGCCGGGGGTGGCGAAAGTTGCCGTCACAGACACCGCGCGATTTCGTGAACGCGATCCAGGAGCCGCGCCTGCAAAAGAAGGTCGAGAAATTCACCCGCGCCTATGAATCCGCGCGCTTCGGGCAATCGGTAGACGACGCCCGCTCCCTGCCGGAGTTGTTTGAAGAAATTACGACCGTTGAGAAGTAGCTGGCGCTGAGACTTGTGAAGAGGTCGTCGGTCGCACTAGAAGCGGAAAATCACGCCACCGCCGACGTAGTAATTGTGCTGACGGCTGCGATCAGTATCCACGTTCAGATCAGGGTGCCCAGTCCAGTAATCACGCGCTTCCAGCCGAAAGCCCCATTTGTGCCACGGAAAAACATCCAATCCGATGCCGAATTGGATAACACCCGTATTCGTGCTGCTCGAACCGGGGTTTGGCCCGCCGTAAACCAGTGTGTCCGACATTGAATAATGTGCGTAGCCGCCTCCGAAGCTGACCCAGGGCGAAACCGCCTCGGCATTGAAGACATTGAGTCGCGCCGAGGGTGCAACGAAGAAGGCGCGGTACGACTTTGGAATCAGATTCGCCCCCGTGTTGAGTTCGCTGTTGATGTCAAACGCAAAGGGCACTTCTAGCGACAAGCCAAGAATACTGTGGGTAAAAAACAACCGGCTGTAGTTGCCCCCGACGCTGATGGAATCGCCGAAATGCACATCGTGGTTGAAGAAGTTGGCGTTCTGAATCGTCTGACTGCTGACGAAGGTGCGTCCCACGGTGGCCGATACTTCGTTAATCTGCGCAAACGCGCCAGCCACGAGCATACCCATGGAGATAATCACAGCTGCGAGGCGATTTGCCGACATCTCTCCTCCGCGACCTTCCGGTTGGCAGTTTAGTGTGTGCCTAGATTAGCATGGGCCCCGCCCTACGTGGTTCAAACTAAGGTACTTTTCATGGTGCGGCCTGTCCGGGCTGGCACTCCGGCCTCGCCCCTTCCAATAAAGTTCGGAGTGCTAAAATAGATACATTCCTGAGCGTTCGAATCACTCCCTGGTGCCTCAAGAGAAAACCACTTTCGCGACGCCGGAGCCAAGCGCTCCCGCCAAGGTCGGCTTCGTCAGCCTGGGCTGCCCCAAGAATCTCGTTGATAGCGAGGTCATGATGGGCATGCTGGCGCAGGCAGGTGCCGAACTGACCCCTTCGGCCGACGACGCCGATGTCATCGTCGTTAACACCTGTTCATTTATCGCCAGCGCCCAGCAGGAATCGGTCGACACCATTCTCGAAATGGCGCGTCATAAGACCAGCGGCAAAGCGCGCAAACTGATCGTCGCCGGGTGCTTGGTCGAGCGCTTTCGCGATGAGATTCGCAAGAATATCCCTGAGGTCGACGCCGTCGTCGGCACCGGTGAGCTGCAGAGCATTCTCTCCGCGACTGGAGTTGCGCCTGCCGCCCCCGCCAGCAACCCATTTAACATTCTGACGTCGCGCCCCGAGGGCGACCATCGTCGTCAGCACGGACGGTTCGCGCGCGATACATGGGACGGTGCCATCGCCGATCTGCCGAACTACCTCTACGACGAGGCCACGCCGCGCATTCTCGCAACACCGGGCTACACTGCCTATATCAAGATCGCCGAGGGCTGCGATCATCCCTGCACGTTCTGCATTATTCCGCAGTTGCGTGGGCAATTCCGCTCGCGACGTTTTGAATCGGTGATCGCCGAGGCCGAGCGACTGGCGCAATCAGGCGTCCGCGAAATCACTCTGATTGGGCAAGACACCACTTGTTACGGCGAAGACCTTGGGTTGAAAGATGGCCTCGCCCTGCTGCTTGAGAAATTAGCCGCCATCGATGGCCTGCGTTGGGTGCGCTTTCTCTATGCCTATCCAAACAAGATCACCGGACGTCTGCTCGAGACCATCGCGGCCCACGAGAACATCTGCTCCTATATTGATGTGCCGTTGCAGCATGCATCGGCCTCGGTTCTGAAACGCATGAAGCGCGGCGGCGGCGCGGAAGTTTTCCTGCGCTCGATCGAGAAAATGCGTCGCACCATTCCCGGCGTGACGCTTCGCACTTCGTTCATCGTCGGCTATCCGGGCGAGACCGAGAAGGAATTCGAAGAGCTTTGCGATTTCGCCAAGGAAGCGCTATTCGACTGGATGGGCGCCTTCGGATACTCCGACCAGGAAGGGGCTGTCGCTTTCGCGCATGAAGGCAAATTATCGCCCCGAGAAATCGAGCACCGCCGCAAGTCGCTGATGTCGATCCAGAAAAAAATCAGCCGCGCCAAAAAGAAATCGCTGATCGGCCGTGAATTCGACTTGCTCATGATGGGTCCGTCGGAAGAGAGCGATCTGCTTCTTGAAGGACGCACCGCCATGCATGCGCCCGAAATCGACGGCAAAGTGTTTGTGAACGACTACCCAGAGGACGGCGCACCCGAGGAAGGACGGTTTTACCGCTGCCAGATCACCGAGGCCCACGACTACGACTTGGTAGCGCGGATTATCTGACGAGATGCCAGCTACGAGGGGCGAGCTAGCAGCTTCGAGCAATCGGCATTCTGCAACTTAATGGCGAACCGCTTGTCTTTCGTTGATTTTGCTCGCTCGTGGCGCGCAGCTCGTGGCTTCTTTTATGCGCAAACCGACCATCAAGCTGAAATGTCCGATCTGCAAGAAGCCGGTGGTCTCGACCGCCGAGGACTTCCCTTTCTGCAGCGAGCGTTGCCGCCTGATTGATCTTGGGAAATGGGCCAGCGGCGAGTACGTCATCTCCTCGCCGCTCAAAGACATCGACGAAGGGCTTCCGGACAGCAATCCAGACGACGAAAGGAAGCCTTGACCGCGCTCGAGCCCAACCCGGTCATCTCGGCTTCCGAGTCTGCACCACACCCTCCGCTGTGGGCCGACCTCATCGCCACCTTCTTCCGCATCGGACGCCTGAAGCCCGGACCTGGGACTTGGGGATCGGTCGCCACCGTCTTGCTCTGGTATCTGGCCAGCTCGCTCATCGCGCCTCAGTTTCGGACCTCCGCCACCATCGCCGCCGCGCTGCTTACCACGCTGCTCGGTATCCCGGCTGCGACCCTCGTCGCTCGCGCCTACAGGACAAAAGATCCCCAATTCGTCGTCATCGACGAGGTCGCCGGACAACTCGTCGCCCTCATCGCCGTCCCGCTCGCTTGGAAAACCTTTCTCACGAGCCTTATACTTTTTCGTGTCTTCGACATTCTGAAGCCACCCCCTGTACGGCAACTCGAACGTCTGCCGGAGGGCACTGGAATCGTGGTAGATGACTTGGCCGCCGGCCTGTACGCTTTTGCGATCATGCATCTGCTGCTGCACTTTGGTCTTCTAATTAGGTAGGGGGATAGAGCCGCATAGACCGATGAGTATTTCCGACCGCATTCTTGGTAAGAAAAACGTCAATGGAAAACCGCACATCGAGGCGGTTTCGCCAGCTTTCGCTTTGCCCGGGGGCGAAGTGCGCATTACTGGCACCAGCCTGCGCCCGGCTGAGCTCCGCCGTCCGCAAGTGCGCTTCGGCGAGATCGAAGGTCCGGTCCTCATCAGCGCTGACGATTTCGTGATCGCGCGTGTCCCCGAAGGCGCCGTATCCGGTCCGGTGGTGGTCGGCACCAACGGACACGTTTCGAACGCGCACAATGTCAAAGTTGCCGTTCAAGTCGCCGATAACCTACATCCCGTCGCCAACCCTGCCCTCGATCGCGATGGCAACATCTACGCTACCTTTTCCGGTTCGCGCGGTCAGAAGGTTCCGGTCGCCATTTTCAAGATCGACACCAACTACACGATCAAGCCTTTTCTGACCGAGATGATGAACGCCACCGCGATTGCCTTCGATCGCGATGGCCAGATGTATGTTTCGTCTCGCCACGACGGCACAGTCTACAAAGTCGCGCCCAATGGAACGATGTCTTCCTACGCGGAAGGCATGGGCGTCGCGACCGGCATCGCCTTTGATCGCGAACAGAACCTCTACGTCGGCGACCGCAGCGGCACCATCTTCAAGATCGCCCGCGACCGCCAGATCTTCGTCTTCGCCACGCTTGAGCCGAGCGTCTCGGCCTACCATCTCGCCTTCGGTCCTGGAGGCAATCTGTACGTCACCGGTCCCACCACTTCGAGTTTCGATAGCGTTTACAAGGTGGATCCGCAGGGCAGCGTCTCGATCTTCTATCGTGGACTGGGTCGGCCGCAGGGTCTGGCCTTCGACACGGATGGGAACATCTACGTCGCAGCCTCACTCGGCGGCAAACGCGGCATCGTGAAGATCACGCCCGACGCAAAAGCGAATCTGGAAGTCTCCGGACAAAATCTGGTTGGCGTCGCCTTCGCCCCGGGCAAGTCGGCGGTTCTCGCAACCAACAATGCCGTGCATCACATCTCGTGGAATATTCAAGGGATGCCGTTGCTGCCCGAATAGTGATCTCAGTGGCCAGTAGTTAGACCAGTGTGCTGCCCGGCGAATCAATCCTGCCTGACCACCAGAATCTCACGGAACAACTGCTTGAACGCGCGCAACCAGGTTTTTGGGAATGGCAACCGTCTTGAAAGACGACTTTTGTGAAAGGGCGCGCCGAGACGCTAATGATGGAAGGGCGGCTATAGCCCCTGCGGTCGTTTTTCCACTGCTAAGTTTATCTGCGGCTCACTTCTTGTACACGGTCGGCGTTGGCCCCTTCTCCAGCGTCTCGCGATCCCAGATCATCCCTTCACGCGAATAGTTCGCGAGTTCGAAATCCTGGGTCAATTCGAGCGCGTCGGTCGGACACGCGTCTTCGCACAATCCGCAAAACATGCACCGGCTCAGATCGTAGGTGAAATTGGTGAGTTCCTTGCGGCGCGTCTTCTCGTTGCGCTCGCTCGATACGACGATTAGGTGCTCGGGGCAGGCCAGCGCGCACAGGTCGCAGGCGATGCACAACGACTCTTCTGTGTCCGGGTTGACATTGAGCCGCGGCGCCCCGCGGTAGCGCTCCGCCACCTGCGGACGCTCCAGCGGATACTGCTCGGTGTAAATCTCCTTCGGGTGCTGATATTTGAAGGTAACCTTCAACCCTTGGATCAGGTCCACGAGGAAGATCTTGCGCGCGATCTCGGTCATGCCCATAACACGCCTAGCATACCATCGGTCGGCAAACGGCATTGTGCGCTAGATCACCATCGGGGAACGCTGTCACTCCACAACCTTGTCATCCCGAACCATCCGCAGGCGTAGCCAAGGATGTGTGAGGGATCTGCAGTTTGTGCGCTCCAAATCAATGTCGCGCTCCAAACAACTGCAGAACATGGCTTGTCATCTGACGAGCGTCCGGCACAAATCCGTCCATCACTCTGTTTCTTTTCAGCAGTTTCGGCTGGCAAGCCAGCTGCATTGCTAGACGGCGTTGGACAGGAGGGGGTGCGTTTGCCTGAACAGCTGCGGCACACCTTATATCAGGTCTCCACAGCGACAGCTCTCGTTGCAGGAATCTACGAGGGCGCTGTGCAGATCTCCACTCTGCGGACGCATGGTGATTTGGGCTTAGGCACCTTTGAAGATCTGGACGGTGAAATGGTCATCGTCGACGGACACTTCTTTCAAGTGCGTGGCGACGGCTCAGTGAGGGAAGTGCGGGACAATGTGATGAGCCCGTTCGCGGCAGTGACCTCATTTTCTGCTGATCAAACGATCACTCTGGATGATTGCCCGGATTTGTCCCACCTAACCTCCCAATTTGACGCGCTGCGATCTTCTGACAATTTCTTTTACGCACTGAGAGTCGATGGAACATTCGACTTCATTCACGCGAGAGCGATGCGCCGGACGAAAGAAGGCATCCCACTCGTCCAAGCTGCTGCAGTTCAGCCGGAGTTCGAATTTCAGGACGTCGCGGGGACTCTCGTTGGCTTTTGGACTCCTGAGTACGCGAAGACATTGAATGTGCCCGGTTATCACCTGCACTTCATTTCAGCGGACCGCACACACGGCGGACATCTCCTGCAGTGTCGGGGAAGCAATCTTCGCCTGCAGATTGAGCGGGAAGGCGATTACCACATCGTGCTGCCCGAAACCGAAGATTTTCTCAAAGCCAATTTGAACAGAGATCCGACAGCGGCTCTCGCCAGAGCAGAAGGAGAGAAGAAGTGAGCACGCCCAGCAAAAAACCCGCACCGCAGACTGGCGCCGACTTGTTAGTCAAAAGTCTCGAAGCGCAGGGAGTCGAATATATCTTCGGCATACCCGGAGCGAAGATCGACAAAGTGTTCGACACACTCGTGGATTCTAAAATCAAAACCGTCGTCTGCCGCCATGAGCAAAACGCTGCTTTCATGGCGAGCGGTATTGGCCGCATGACCGGAAAAGCAGGAGTGGCACTAGTGACTTCGGGGCCAGGCTGCTCGAACCTCGTGACTGGCTTCGCGACGGCGACTTCTGAAGGTGATCCGGTGGTCGGTATAGGGGGCGCTGTGCCCGTCGCAGATCGACTGAAACAGCTTCATCAGAGCATGGATACCGTTGACCTTTTCCGGCCAGTGACGAAGTTCAGCGCCGAAATCGATTCTGCGGGTTCCGTTTCCGAAGTTGTCGCAAATGCTTTTCGAGCGGCAGAATCGGGACGGCCAGGCGCAGCGTTCATCAGCGTGCCGAAGGACATCATGGTGGGAGAAGCAAACGGCGAGGTCTTGACGCCGGCAGCTCCCGTTAACCAGGGAGCGGCGGATCGGGCTGCGATCGCTGGGGCGGCTGACCTCATCAACAAAGGAAAGAATCCCGTGCTGATGCTTGGCTTGCTTGCGAGCGAGAAGAATACCGCTGACGCTGTGCGGGGACTCATCGCGAAAACGAATATGCCGGTCGTGTGCACTTACCAGGGTGCGGGAGTCGTTCCAAGAGAGCATTTCCATCGCTTCGGGGGACGAGTCGGACTATTTCGAACACAGCCCGCGGACAGAATCCTGGACGCAGCCGACTTGGTAATTACCATCGGCTACGACCCTATTGAATTCGAACCCGGCCTCTGGAACCGCGGGAAGAAGCGGAATTTGATTCATATCGACGTGCTCGCGGCGGATATCGACAATCACTACCGTCCGCAGGTCGAATTGATCGGAAACATCGCCGCGACCGTCAGAGCCATGACCGATCACGTAAGCGCCGGCGATCCAAGAGGCAGCACCGAACTCCTGCGTGAAGTTGCGACCGAACGCACCGCGCTCGCCGAGAAAGCAGCCGCTTTGAACGGAGCACCCATCCATCCCATCCGTTTAGTGCATGAGCTCCAGGCCCTGCTGAGTGATGACATGACCTTATGTTTGGACATGGGCTCGTTCCACATTTGGCTGGCTCGTTATCTTTATAGTTTTCGCGCTCGTCAGATTTTGATGACGAACGGACAACAGACACTTGGCGTCGGCCTGCCGTGGGCGATTGCGGCCAGTTTGGTCCGCCCGAGCGAAAAAGTGATCTCGGTCTCGGGCGACGGAGGTTTTCTATTTTCGGCGACGGAACTGGAAACAGCCGTCCGTTTGAAATCCAACCTCGTCCATCTGGTGTGGATTGATGGTTTCTATGACATGGTTGGCATTCAGGAAACGGCAAAGTACGGGAGGCTGTCCGGTGTCACCTTGGGGCCAGTTGATGTCGTCCGGTTTGCCGAGGCTTTTGGCGCCCGAGGATTGAAGATCGAACGGCCAGAGGAGATCTCGTCGACACTTAAGAAAGCGCTCTCTATGCCAGGCCCGGTGATCGTCGGCGTGCCGGTCGACTATCGCGACAATCACCGCCTGATGGAAGATCTACATCCTGAAGCGCTGAACTAACGCCGCAAACTGCGGCGGTCTGACCCTACAGCCAATGAGTGATTTGGTGATTGGAGACGTTGGATTCCCGCAGCAAACCGGGATTTAACGTTAACTACGCCCCGCGGAAACGCTGATGACGATTTTTGCGCGCCCGCTATGCGGGACCGCTCCACTGTACGCGGCGGAAGCCTCGCTCAGAGGAAGAACTCTCTTGACGAATGCTCTCAGCCGTCCAGCGTCAAGTTGATTGGCGATCTCAACGAGCTGTTTTTCATTCGGCTCGACGATGAAGAATGCATCTTTCACCCGCTGGTCGCCTGCCCCTTCGCTCTGCGCAGCAATGGTAATCATGCGTCCACCAGGCTTGAGGACACTCCATGACCGCTTGAGTGTGGCACCGCCGACGGTATCGAAGACGACATCCACGTTCCGAACCTCTCTTTCAAACCGGGAGGCTTTATAGTCAATCACCTCGTCCGCTCCCAGTCGCTTGACGAAATCGAAGTCCTGAGTCGAGACGGTCGTGATGACGTGGGCGCCGCGAGCATCCGCCAGTTGCACAGCGTAAAGGCCAACTGCGCCCGCGCCCCCGTGAATCAATACGCGCTCGTTTGTTTCCAGCTTCGCGCGCTCGATCAGTCCTTGCCATGCAGTCAAGGCACCGATCGGCACTGAGGCGGCAGCTTCGTGAGTTAAGCTCGCCGGCTTCCGCGCAACATTCGGGGGCAGCGTAATGCAGAACTCCGCAGTGGCTCCATCAGCGAACCAGTCGTTCATGCCATAGACTTCGTCGCCAACCTCGCAACCCTGGACATTTTTGCCGATCGCCGCGATAGCTCCTGAAAATTCGTGCCCTGGAACCGCGTTCACGCGCGCCGCTCCTGATTTCATATGTGTCGTGGGGTACCAAAGCAATTCGGTTGTAGTAACCCCGGCGGCATGAACATGAATCAATATCTCGTCTGAGTCTGGTTTCGGTTTCGGTAACTCCGCCAAGATGAGCGATGGTCCTTTGTCTGTCGTGTTTACCTGCGTCGCTTTCATAGGACCTCTCTTCAAACGGATTTTACCGGGTCGGTGGCGCACACAGCGCGATGTTCGTTGTGTGGGATTGTTAAGAATCCTGCCTCAGTCTTTCGGTCGCGTGCAGTCTTACCCTTGACCGCCCCACTCAAGCCAAAATCGGGTTTGAACGAGCCACCCGCCAGTTATCATGGCTTCTTGCACGATCAATTCTGATGCCTCCGGGCAGCGGGAGGAAGCTCCGATGCGGCAAGATGCATTTTTCCGAATTTCTACCGAGGTGAGGTACGTTGCCCTTTATCTGAATGGGCAACTGACACTCCACGAGCGTCCCGCCCTGGCTAATTCTTCCGCGCCGGAATCGGACAAGTATGAGGAACTGATCGTGAATCCCGTACTCTTAACGCTAGTGCAACAGCGCGGGAATATTGACTGTGGTGGAGTTAAGTTCGTAGTGATCCGATACGGAAATTTCTGGCAAACGGTATGGCCAGTTAAGCAAGGTCACCTATCAGTCGGGCTAGAGCCTACTGCGAATCCTCTGGAGCATGTCAAAGCGATTCAGAGCGCGATCGCGGAGCAGGAGCTTTAGGTCGCAAAGAGCGCGTGGCCCACACAACGCGATGTTCGTTGTGTGGGATTAGCAAAAAAATGCGCCTCAGTCTTTTGGTCGTGTGTAGTCCGACTCTTCATTTGCCGCTCAAGCCAAAATTGGGCTTGAACGGACCAACCGTCCGCATGGAAGAGATTTTCCAGCCGGCAAACCCTTTCGGCACTTGAGCGACGATGAATGATCCCTCATGCGCTCCGTCTGCCGCGAGATATTGATCTGAACTGGCTATGTGATTTAGACAGTGCGGAATGGTACATGTAAAGACTGACTGAGACATAGCCTATACAGAGCCAATGAGTGGAAATAGGTTTCGACAGTTATTTCTTGCAATCGTAGATGTGCGCGCCGGGCACGAGAGACGGGTACGTCCCAGGCTTCATGCCAGAACTGTAGGTGACAAATTTCAAGTATGTCAGCTCTTTTGCTCCATCAGCCCCGTCAAATATCGAGATAGCAAACTGTTCTTCTTCGATCCGCCATGTGGACATCGAGTCGCTATGAAATGAAGGAGGCCTCTTCCCGTAAAGCCTATTGACCGCAGCCCGAATTTCCTCGATGGACACCGACTTGTCGTAAACAGCGGTGAGACCGACAACTTCGCCGTTTACCAAGTCAGTTAGAACTTGCGCCGGATAAACTGGGTCGCCGTGATCCGAATCTTGCTTCCACAATTGTGAGCAGGCCGCTGAGTGGCAACGAATCAATTGCGGATTCGGCAGGACTACTTTGCGCGTACTGGACCCCGCCTGTGCGGTGGCGCACAGCGACACCGATAGGCATATGACGGCACCGATCAGCCCGGACATGTTGCGCATCCCCATTCCCTCCCGGTCCCTAAATTGCTTCGTTCAGAGGCAATTATGAGGAGCGAGTAAAGAAGGCACAAGATTACGGACGTTAACAGGTGTGCTCAAGCTTGCGGGTTTTGTTACCTTCCGCTCCCGGCAAACTGTGCCTTCTCATCCCGGCACGATTTGCTCGATAGCCACCGAATTTCCGTCTCCGCAAATGCAAACCATTGTTTTGGCGAGAACTTCGCAGAGGCCACCTCCGACATCGGTGTGGCCTCGGAACTGCTTTCCGATTCGCGGGCCTTCTTCATCCCATCTGCACAGCGCCCGCTACAGGCGCTCGCTTCACAACAAAAAGTCCGGAAGGCCCGACTGGAGATCAGCATGTCCATCACCGGCATCTTGAACAACCTCGTCACGACTTCGCCCGCCACGACCACTCGCGCGTCGCAACTTCAGCAAGACTTTCAGCAACTCGGCCAGGATTTGAACGCGGACAACCTATCGTCGGCGAAACAGGATTTCGCCGCTCTACAGACCGACGCGCAGCGCCGCGCTTCATTCATGCATCAGTTTCATCACCGCATCTCCGGCGACACCGGCACCTTCAGCCAACTCTTCCAGCAATTGGCGCAAGCCCTTCAGTCTGGAGACCTAAGCGCCGCACAACAGGCCTATGCGAACCTGCAGCAGGATCTGCAACAGCTCTCACAAAACACCACGCAAATGACAGTCTCTCGAGCCACCGGTGAAAAAGCCGGAACCTCGCTCTCGTTTACTGTCTAACTTAATCTGCCTCAAGCAGATACTCCGGGACGGGCTTCCTTCCACCGCCTCGGATTTTCTTTTCGGGAACTTCCCCACTACCCCCGCCGTACTACCTGCTGGAGATGGTTATGCGAGCCCATTTAGCGAGCGTCCCATTGGCGGTTTGGGCCGTTCTCGGAATACCAGCGCTGATCGTTACCCGCTGCGCCGTGCTGACCATCGTCCCGCACGTCGTGCAGGCCGTGGTTCCGCAGGTCTTGCGCACTGTGTTGCGAGTAATCTGAATCCAGCCAGTCTTCGTCACCGACTCACTTCTTATTTTCTGTTCCTCGCCTTCCGGTAGAATTTGCGTGAGCTCCGAGCCTCGAGCTGTCAGCTTGCGAGCCAGCAGAACTTACGTTTTCCCGACACCTGAAACCCGTCACCTGACACCTCATACTGAGCCTGATCCTCTGACCTCCGACTCCCAACACGAACTCTGGATGGAAGAAGCGCTGCGCTGTGCGCAGCGTGCACTCGAGATCGACGAAGTTCCAGTCGGCGCAGTGGTCGTGTTCGAGGGCCGCGTCGTAGGCCGCGGATGGAATCGCAATCTCGCCGACAACGATCCCACAGCCCACGCGGAAATCATCGCCCTCCGAGAGGCTGGACGCGCCATCGGCAATCATCGCCTCGGCGAGTGCGAACTGTTCGCCACCATCGAGCCTTGCGCAATGTGTGCCGGTGCGATGGTGCACGCGCGCATTCGACGCCTGGTCTATGGCGCGGATGATCCCAAGGCCGGCGCTGTCCACTCTGTGTTACAAGTGGCAAACCATCCTAGGCTGAATCATCAAATGGAAGTGATTGGCGGTGTGCTTGCCGGACGCTCGGCAGAAATCCTGCAGGAATTTTTTAGAAAGCGTCGCTAGACGTTGGTCGGCGGTCGTTAGTTGCTCGGTTCTGTTGGTACGCAAACGACTAGCGACAAATCGCCATCGACGGCTCTACTCAAACTCCACCAATATCTGATTCATTTTCACCGCGTCGCCGGCCGCGACGCGCACCGCTTTGACCTTCCCCGCGACCGCGGCAGTAACGTTCGTCTCCATCTTCATCGCTTCGAGCACCATCATCAGATCGTCCGGTTTCAACTCCTGTCCCGCCTCAACGTTCACCTTTATAACCACGCCTGCCACCGGACTGCGCGATACTTTCGCTTCATCCACGTTGCCTTCAGGAGCGGCCGCCTCCGCCTTGGCCTGCGGCACAGGTGCCGACTGAACGGTCGACGCCATCGGCATATAGGGACCGTAATTCGGATGGCGCGGGAGCGCATCATCCTCGATGACTTCTACGTCCAACTCGTAGGTCTTTCCGTCTATCGCTATCTGCAGCTTCAAGGATGATTCCTCCTCGCGAACTAGCGCTGCCACAGGTTGTGCGACGCCTGCACAAAGACGCGGCCCTGCTGAGCCCACGGGTTCACGATCTCATAAGGTGACTGCAACATCTTGGCCGAACGAATGCGTACCTGCTTGCCTAGGAAAACTGTGACCGCCGCCGCCATCACCACCAGCAACTCAGGTGAAATCTCTTCCGTGCGCTTCGGTGGCGCCGCCACGGGGATAGCGGCGGGAACGGGAGTCGGTGCTGGCTTTGGGGTCGAAGCTGCCGTCCTGGCGAGCTCCGAGATCCGCATCTCGAGCTTCCGCACTGTCTCCGCCAGCTGTGCCGTCTGTTGATCCGATTTCTCGCGCAGCTCGGCGCTCAAGCGGTCGAGCCGCCGCTGCAAGCCCGAAACGGCGAGCAGACAAACCGCCGCCGCGATCACCGCCACGATCGCTATCGCAATGCCCACGAATTCCATCGTTCCCACCTCGGCCTACAGTGGAATCAATCCATGCTTCTTCGGCGGACGCAGTTCCCTCTTCGCATGCAACGCCTCGAGCGCCTGCGCCAGGTAAACACGCGTCTCG